>Ga0074197_1000018_pt1 | contig 391359 bp, 365 predicted proteins | sample EPASupsiteSAE305_FD_64526 | JGI IMG/M metagenome (GOLD analysis project Ga0074197, IMG submission 64526) | Bioremediated contaminated groundwater microbial communities from EPA Superfund site, New Mexico - SAE3-05 reassembly with SPADES | ecosystem: Environmental > Aquatic > Deep subsurface >... | reverse complement strand
AGCCAACTCCAAGATGAACTCTCCCTGAAGTACGCTTGAAGACTACAAGCTTGATAGGCTGGGTGTGTACGCAGAGTAATCTGTTTAGCTGACCAGTACTAATAGTACGTTTGTCTTTTTTTACCATTCTATTTATAGAATAACAATTCGTTCACTACCTTACTTAGTGTAAGTGATCTGTAGTAGTTATTTAGTTATATTGACTTTAACAATGAGAATCTAATCTTTATAACAAAAAGATTAAACCTCACTAAATACCAAACAATCATTTTTAAGTACACACAACAAAAGTGTATTTAAATGTGATTGTCTAGGTGGCTATAGAGAGAGGGAAACGCCTGGCTCCATTCCGAACCCAGAAGCTAAGCCTCTCATCGCTGATAATACTGATCCTTGCAGGGTTGGGAATGTAGGTCGCTGCCTAGTTGATCATTTACTCATTACTTTTTAATCATAAATTACCTCTAATTATTAACTTCAAAATCTTATAACAATAAATTATAAATCTATTTGTTTAATCTATTATAGAATTATCTATCTCCATTATTCGTTGCCTATTCAATAATCAAGTGTGGCAATTGTAGGGTTTTTATAATATTTTTTAGAGTTCAACCATTAAGATTGACACGGCTAAAGCCTCACAATGACTGCAAGAGAGAGATTGTTTCGCTACGCTCGCAATGACAAAAACTGTAAGACATTTTAAAAGCCCTGCAACATTATAGATGGGCTGCAAGATATTTTGTGCTACATAATTATTCGTCGTCTATTCAATAGTTATGTGTGGAAATTGTAGAGTTTTCTATCTCTGTCATTAAGATTGCCACGGCTAAGGCCTCGCGATGACGGGAAGAGAGAGATAGCTTCTTACTTAACGCTAAACTTTGCTATTACTGGTAAGTGGTCGGAGTAACCTTTTCCCTTATGTTTTCTCACTTTTGCGCGAGAAATTTCCCATCTGTTTATATTTTTCTTTTTAAATAGATAATCTTTTTCAAAATTTGTAATACTTCTGTTTATATAAGAGATATCTTTAGCGTTTAAAAGAGATTGGGATATTAAAATGTTATCCATTGCCTCTTTTTCATCTTTAAATATATATGTGTATCTTTTTTCCGGTTCTGCATCATACCAAAGGTTATAAAAACTATCTTTTGCAAAATTTACATGAGAGGCTTTGTTTTGTTGATTTATTGTTCCTAATATATGATTGATTCCTGTTTTGCCGTCGGTATCATTTAGATTTCTTTTTCTTACAAACTTCAAATGCTCTTCATAATCGGAGTTAAAATCTCCGAGTAAAATAATATTTTTGTCAAATCCTATTTCATCTACTCTTTTTATTAAAGTTTTTGCGGAGATAATTCTTTTGCTCTCCGGTCCTGATTTTGATTTCCAATGATTTACAAACAGATATAATTCCTTATCGTCAAGTTTAAATTTTGTTTCTAAAATATTTCTCTGTTCGTCTGTTAGAGTAACGCTCAAATCTTTTGAGTAAACAAAGGGTATTTTGCTAAGAAGCGCAACTTTGACGGTTGTGTCTTTTTTATCGGTGATGCTGTAGTATTGGTAATATAACCCGTTTTGCTTAAGCGTAAATCTTAAATCTATAAGTGCTTGAAGCGACTCTACCTCTTGCAAGGCGATAATATCTGCATCAATTTCTTTTATTACTTGTGCGATATTTTCTAACTTAATTTTATAGTTTCTTTGATTCCAATCTGATGAGCTGTTTGGAATGTACTCTTCGTATTCAGTGCCGCTTTTATCTAAGTCAAATAGATTTTCCACATTGTATGATGCTATTGTCAAAGTTTTATCTCCAAATAGAGTCGTGAATAATAAAAATAGTAAAGGTAAAAATTTCATAATTTAATCCCGTTTAATCTAAGTAAGTTATCGGGATTTGCCTCTCGCCCCATTAATTCTTTAAAAAGCTCTTGCATACTTTGTGAGCCGCCTTTGCCCAAAATAACATCCAAATATTTTTTTGCAGTGGCGGAGTTGAAGATGCCTTCGTCAACTACACTAAAAAACGCATCGGCACTAAGTACTTCAGCCCATTTATAGCTGTAGTATCCTGCTGCATAACCGCCTGCAAATATGTGAGAGAATCCATTTTGAAATTTATTGTATGACGGCGGTTTTATAAGTGCCGTATCTTCCCTGATTGAATCTAGCAGGCTTTGAACTTCATCACTTTGATAAAGTTTTGTGTGAAGTTTAAAATCAAAGATAGAGAACTCCAATTGTCTTAACATACCTGAAGCAGATAAAAAGTTTTTGCTGCGTACTAGTTTATCTATCATCTCATCTGAAATTATCTCTTTTGTTTCATAATGAGTTGCGAAGAGTTTTAGCACATGCGGTTCATACGCAAAATTTTCTAAAAATTGTGAAGGAAATTCGACGGCATCCCACTCTACGCCGTTTACACCGCTTACTTCGTTTTCATCTACACTGCTTAGCATGTGGTGGATTGCATGTCCCATCTCATGAAATAGCGTTACGACATCATCGTGTCTTAAGAGTGATGGGGTTTTTTTAGAAGCCGGCGGAAAATTGCATACAATAACGGCAGACGCTAGTTGTTCATCTCCTTTTTCATTTATGCAATGGGTTTGAAAGTTATTCATCCAAGCACCGCCTTGTTTTCCTTTTCTTGCTTCTAAGTCAAGGTATAGTCTTGATTTTAACTTATAATCAATGTATAAGTCATACGAAAATGCTTTCTCATTCCATAGCTTTTCATCTGTTTTTTTAAATGTGATTCCAAAGAGTTTGTTTAAAAATGTAAACATCCCATCTAAAACGCTCATTTGCTCAAAATATGGACGGTAAAGCTCTTCGTCTATATCATATTTCTCTTTTTTAAGCAGTTCGCTGTAGTATGCGGTATCAAAGCTTTGCAGTGGCTTGTGAGCCATTTCTTGAACCTCTTTTAGCTCCGCATGAGCTTGTGCTTTAGCGTTTATGAGTAATTTTTCTAAAAAGTCTATAACGCTTTTTTCATCTTTTGCCATTTTGCTTGCAATCGAATATGATGAGTAGTTAGCAAATCCCAAAAGGTTGCTCATCTCATTTTTAAGCGTTAAAAGTTCATCTATAATCTGCTCATTTTGAGGCGCTCTTGTTACATAGGCGCGGTAAAGTTCTTCTCTGATTTCTTCATTTTTTCCGTAGGTCATATAAGCTATGTAAGATGGCATTTGAAGCGTAAATCTATATTTTGTAATACCGTTTTCTTCAAATTTTGCATTTAAGAGGTCACTTTTAGGTATGCCATCTATATCTTTTTCATCCGTAATAATGTACTCGTAAGCATTTGTTGCATCTAAAATATTTTGTGAAAAGTCATTTGAGAGTTCGCTTTTTCTTATGTTTATCTCCCCGAGTCTCTCTTTTGTTTTTTGATCCAAATGAGCACCGCTTAACTCAAAGCCGAGTATATTTAGCTCTAAGGCTCTCTTTTGCTCTTGATTTAGGCTGTTTTGTTCACTTTTTTGTATCTCTTTATAAGCCTTGTAGATATCCAAGTTTTGTGAAAGCTTTGTAGAGTACTCGGTGATAATAGGCAGAGAGTCGGCATATATCTCTTGAGTTTTAGGCGTATTGTTTACGGAGTTTATGTGTGAGAGCGGAGTAAAAAACTGTTCCAAATACTCGTCCATCATTCCTAATGGTTTTACAAAATTTGAAAATGTCTTATCTTTTATCTCTAAAAGCTCATTAATTTTTTTGTTGTTTTGTTCTATTTTATAGTTTAGTTCTTCTATAAAATTGTCTAAATTTACCCTAAATTCTAAAAATGTGTTCATATTAATCCTCTTCATCTCGTTTTTGTTTTGTGGCATTAAATCTTTTAATCAAAATATCATCATACTCGTTTGATTTTTGAAAAAGTCTCTCAATCGCAGTTTTTCCCTCTTTTTGTGTTAATGATGAGTCAACTATCAAATATGAGAGATATACAAAATTTTCATTTATAGAAAAACGCAAATAAGATAGTTTTTTATTCTCATCAAGCAGATAATCATAAATTTGTTCTATATTCTCTTTTGGTATGACGCATAGTTTTGAATCGCCTATAATAATCCCGTTCTCATAGTAGTTTATGTCTATGCGCGCAGTGCCGTAATCAACTCTCCATGATGCTTGAGATCTTCTGGCTAAGGTGACATTTACATCCAAAGAAGCCAAGATATCTTCAAGCAGTTTTGTGATGCCTGTAGGGTTGTAACCCTTTCTTCGCAGTTTTGCAATTTCAAGTTTTATGCCGCACTGGGGGCAGTAATCATTTTTTATATCTTTTTCATCAATTAGGTTTTTACATGATTGGCACTTGATAATATTTTCATAATTTAATTGTTTATAACTTGCAAGTGCTTCATTTATATAAAAATATGGAAGTGCAAAACCAAGATTATTTGAATCTTGTATAATAAATGTATTTACGCCTACCACCTCTCCGCTGGTGCTCAAAAGCGGTCCGCCGCTGTTTCCAGGATTTATAGCCGCATCAATCTGCACATATTCTAACTCTCCGTAAAGCCTTGAAGCTTTTGAGACTATACCCTCTGTTGCACTATAATTGAGTCCGTACGGATGTCCTATGGCAATTACAGTGTCTCCGTCTTCTATGGTTTTTGTGGAGAGTACAAGCGGATTTTTTGGCACTTCAAAATCAAAACTGATAAATGCCAAATCAAAAAATGCATCATCATATACCACTTTTGCGATGCTTCTTTTAATTTTTTTGGCACTGATTACCACCTCTTTTAGACCTGAGACGACATGAGAGTTCGTGACTATCAAATCACCTATAATAAAGCCTGTGCCGCTTCCATACGGCGTCATAATCTGTATGATATTTTCGATATAAGTTTCTAATATGGCTTGAGTGTTCACTGCTATATCTCTTCAAAATTTAGGTTTTTTAGTTGTAGATAGAAGCTGTTACTAAACTCATTGAGCGATGTAAAATTTAGTTTATCGCCAAACGGCTTTAAGAGTTTAAAACGGCTCTGATATGGCAAGATAATTTCTTCTATTTTTGAAATAATCGCTCTTTTTGCAAAAGTTGAATTTTTTGCATCATAAAGAGTATTATAGCCAAGCGAGTTGAAAAAATCAGGATTTTGAATCTCTACTAAAGTGTGAAGCAGCGCCTTTGTAACAGGATGTAAACCATAGTTATAAAGAAGATATAGCGCTATATATTTGTATATTGTAGGGATTACTTGATTGTATCTGTTGTTTTTATACCATCTTATTTTTGCAAGAGATTCGGTTATGAAAACATCTATCTCTTCTTGTGATGCTTTTTCATTGGGGTTAAAGGTATATTTTGCATTATAAAAATTGGTTTTAAACTCTTCAAAACCAATCTCTTTTAGTTCATTTATATAAATTCTCAACTCTTCATTTTTTGCTTCTACGCTCAAGTTTTCATCGCTAAAATATTCTTGAACTTTTCTGCTGGATTTTTGAAATATAGCATATTTTGGTACCAACATATAGTCGATTTTAAAAATAAAATAAAGAAGTATAAATGATTGCATGGCTGCGTTGTCATTTGAGGGGAGCGTGGATATTTTAGCTGTTATTTCATCAATCCACTTATGTAAAAAATCATATTTGGTGCGTAACTCGTTTTCATCAAGCGGCTTTAAATGCTCTATATCTTCAATAGGAACATCCAAAAATTCACTTTTTGTATACTCTTTGTCAAAATCAGCATTTAGGGCTATTTCTCTTAGCGGGAAGAAAATTTTTTGCGGAGTCATTGTAATGTTGTCGAAAAAAAGTTTTAGTTTTATATACTCATCGTCACTAAAGTAATAAGCATAGGTAAGTTGATAGTTTCTCTCTAAAATCAATCTCTTAAGCGCTACATTTGCAGATGATTTTTTTGTAATTATAGCTTCGGCATAAAGATTTTCTTTTGTTATCGTACCGCTGATTTTGGCAGTGCCTTGAAATATCTCAAAGTTTAGTTTTTCATTTGCTCTTGTGATTATTATATTTTGGTTTGAGATATTATTTGAGTAGTTTAGGAGGGATTTTAAGAAAAATTCATAGGCGTTTAATATATCTTTTTTTTCAAACGCTTCATTGGATTTATTAAATAAATTTTCTTCATCTTTTGAGAGATTTGCGTTTATCCCTCTTCCAAACTGATATTTCGGTTCTGTTTTTGTCTCAAAAAAATTTAGCCAGCTCATTGACTCACTTTCATTAGATTTCTCGCAAAACTGCGAGAACTTTATCTTGAATTCATCCAAATTAAGAGAATGAAATTGATAAGTGCCATTATAATGAAACCACCTTTATAAAAAGTTAGTTCATGTTGTTTAAAAAGAGGTATGTCTTTTGAAAAGAACGGTGCAACTTTTTGTGGATTTTTAAGTTCGTAAGCCATTTCCGAGTAGTGAGAGTATCTTTGCTCTTTATCAAGCGCAATAGCGCGAAGAATAACACTCTCAAGCCAGTGCGGAATCTTTTCGTTGTAAAAGCTAGGTTTTTTCGGCTCTTTAAATACAGGGTTTTGAAACGGTTCAATCTCACCGTAAGGATATTTTTTTGTAAGGGCATAGTATAGCGTTACGCCGATGGAAAATATTTCGCTTGATTCGCTTATGGCTTCATTTAAAAACCTCTCCGGAGATAAAAAGCTAGGAGTTCCCGCTTTAGAGTTTATGGAAAATATCTCCGTAATCGAGCCAAAGTCAATAATTTTAAACTCAATATTTTGTCCCTCCGCTAAAAGTATGATATTTTGCGGTTTTATGTCGCCGTGAACCAAATCGTATTTTAGTAAAAACTGTGACATTTTTAGCAGTACTTCTCCGAGTTTTATGGCATCGTCAATTCTAAGCGTTTTTGATTCTAGCATTTCTTGGAGATTCTGCCCATTTATGCGTTCCATAACATAGTATCTGTTGGTTCTGTTTTTTGGGATAACCGCTTTTGGAAAAAAATCGGCTTTTAGTCTTTTCGCATTCCATGCCTCTTTTATAAAAAAATCAAGTATATTTTCATCGTCAAGCGCCTCTTTTGGTGCAAATTTTAAAATATATTTTTTTGTTTTTTTAAAAGCTTCCCATGTGTTATCGTTAAATGATTTCTCAAGTCTGTAACCATCAAGAATTTGCTCAGGTTTTAGATTTTGTGCAATAGGAATTTTCTGCTGTTTTAAGATGTTTAGTTCATCACTCTTTAAAATTTCTATAATAATTGCCGTCGTATCGTCTTCAAGATTATCGTCGGTTAGAAAACTAGCTTTTTTTACTAAAGAATGAGCGCCGAAAGAAATATTTTTTTCTAAAAAATCAAGCTCAAGAGTGTTATAAAGTCCGTCGCTGCAAAGGAGTATCTTGTCATCTTGGGATAGAATATTTTCAAAGTAAAACGGTTCTACTCTCTCTTCTCCACCAAGCACCTTAGTCAAAATGTGACTGCCCTCCTGCTCTATATGATCAAAAGAGAGTTGTGTCAAAGTGCTATTTCTCTGCAGATAAACTCTGCTGTCACCTATGTTTGCGCCGTAGAGTCTGTTTCCCGCTATGACAACGAGTGCTAAGGTTGTTAAAAGTTCGGCTCTCTCGTAATTTATGACACCTTCTTGATATAAGATAGAGTTAATTGAAGCTATAAATGTTCGTATAGATTTTTCAATACTCCAAGCCCTTGGGCGGATTTTGAAGTTATTTGAGAGGTAGTTTGTAGCTCTCTTTGCTGCTTCGGCTCCGGCTTCAGCACTTCCGACGCCATCACAAACGATGGCAACGGTTATGTTTGCATTTGAGTTGATGGCATAAAAATCATCACTTGTTAAATACCTGCCTTTTGCTAGTCCAAAAGCGGAGTATTTGATGTTTTGCATCAGATTCTACCGCCTGCAGTTAATCCCCAAGTAGTTCTCCATCTTGTTTTTACCAAGCTGATTCCCATAAGTGCTATCATTACAACTCCTCCGAAGATTAAAAAACCGGCTCCATAGCTATTAAAAGCTTCTTTGCTCCATCCCAGAGTATTTATAAGCAAAGTTCCTCCAAGTCCGCCACCTGCACCGATTAGACCTGTCATGATGCCTATGTCTTTACCAAATCTTTGCGGTACAAGTTGAAAAACCGCACCGTTTGCCATGCCTAAGTTTGCCATGATGAGAAAGAGAACCAAAATCGCAAAACCAAAAGGCAGAACAACTAAAGCATTTAAAACAGATAAAGCAAGAACCAATCCAAAAAATATATAAAGCGATTTTACGCCACCGAATCTGTCAGCGATAGCGCCGCCGACCGGACGAAGAATAGCTCCGGCAAAGATACACAAAGCGCCGAAGTAACCGGCTATGACTTTAACATTTGATTCATTTAAGATATCTACTCCAAAAGCACTCATATCAGCTTGATAAGTGTTCATAAGATAAACTTTCATATATCCTGCAAAACCGACAAATCCACCGAAACTCACTGCATAAAAAAGGTTAAACCACCAAGTGTCCCTGTCTTGAAGCAGTTTACCGTAATCTCTTAATTTTTTTGGACGAGGTGTGTAAACTTCTGCGGGAGCATCTTTTGCCATAAAAATATATGCTATGAAAATAACAGTAGATAAAACGGCTCCAACTAAAAATACAGCCTCCCATCCCCAGATTTCGGCAATTTTCGGTGCAAATAAAAAGTCGATAACTACTCCTATATTTCCGGCTCCTGCAATTCCTAAAACTGTACCTTGAAGTTTTGGCGGATACCATTGACCTGCCTGCGGAAGAGCAACCGCGAAAGATGCACCTGCGAAACCAAGCCCTACCGCCACAACCAAAAGCTCATCGTAAGATATGTTTGCACCTCTAAAATAGGCATAAAATAGAACCGCAATAACTAACAATTGAGAAGCCAAAGCGGTTTTTTTAGCACCAAATTTATCGACACCAAATCCAAGAACTATTCTTAAAATAGCTCCGGCTAAAACAGGAATGGAGAGAAGCGTTGCCTTTTGCGACTCGCTTATGATAAACCCGCCAACTGCCAAAGCCTCTGCAATCTCACTAGATAATGGTCCAAGCATAGTCCAGACCATAAAACTAAAGTCAAAGTATAAAAATGCAGCTAAAAGCGTAGGCCAATGTCCTTGACCTCTTAATGCACTAAATCCAGCCATAATAAACCTCCTAAATTTGATATGAAAATTATAGTGACAAAATGTAGACATAATTTTAAATAGCTGATTAAAAAATAATCAATTTATAAAATAATTTATGTTTAAAAAATAGTCATATAGTATTGTGTAAATCTTAATCACTAATTATTCTTTAAAAATAAATATTTTAGCGTATAATTTTTTTATTCTGAAGTTTATGGAGATATAAATGATTAAATCAGTATGTGGTTATTGCGGTGTCGGTTGCGGTGTTGTGTATAGTGATGGCAAACTCACTGGAAATGTCTTATATCCGACAAATCAAGGTAATTTATGTCTAAAAGGTGCTTCAGGACTTGCAAGTATAAACCTCGATACAAGGCTTTTAAAGCCGCAAATTAGGGAAAGTTTAAAAGATGATTTTAAAATTTCTTCATACGAAGAGTGTATCTCTGTTATCGCACAAAAAATCAAACAAGCTCCAAAAGAAAAAGTAGCATTTTACCTCTCAGGACAGCTTTTAACTGAGGATTATTATTTAGCAAACAAGTTAGGTAAGGGATTTATCGGTACAAACAGCGTTGACACAAATAGCCGCACATGTATGTCTAGCGCAGTAGTTGCTTATAAAAAATCTATCGGTGCGGACTTTGTTCCGCTTAGAATGGATGATATATTTAAGGCAGACTTGCTTATTTTAGCAGGTGCAAATACGGCAGAGTCTCATGTAATCTTTCATAATAAGATAAAAAAAGCAAAGAAGAATGGTTTAAAAGTAGTAGTAATAGACCCAAGATTTACCGATACTGCAAAAAGTGCAGATATATATTTGCCCATAAAAGCGGGAAGCGATATAGACTTTTTTAACCTTATCTCTAAACGCCTTATAGAAGAGGAGTCGTATGACAAAGAGTTTGTGCAAAACCATATAAACGGCTTTGAGATGCTAAGAAATGGGCTAAATTCTCTTAAAAGTGAAGAGATGTTAAGTAGATGTGGGCTTACGCTTGAGCAGTTTGAGGAGTTCTTTTTGCTATATAAAGAGAGTCAAAATATAATCACCGCATGGACGATGGGGTTAAATCAGTCCTCTCAAGGGGTGGATAAAAATTTAGCACTTATCAACACTCATCTTTTAAGCGGAAAAATATTTAAAGAGGGCAATGGTCCTTTGAGTCTTACCGGTCAGCCAAATGCTATGGGTGGAAGAGAGGTTGGCGGGCTTTCAACTATGCTCGGGGTTCATTTGGGCTTTGATGATGAGAGCATAAAAAAGGTATCGAAATTTTGGAATACTAACAACATAAGCAACAAAGCAGGGCTAACGGCAACGCAGATGTTAGAAGCAAATCTTGAAGTTTTGATTATTTGTCATACAGACCCAGTTTATCATCTTCCAAATAGAAACAAAACTGAGGCACTTATACAAAAAATCCCGCTAGTCGTAGAGATAAATGCTTATGAGAACTCAGAGAGTGCAAAGTTTGCTCATATAAGGCTTCCGGCTGCTCCGTGGGGAGAAAAAGAGGGGACGCAGACAAATCTTGATAGAACTATAACTAAGCAAGAAATATTGACTAAAACAGCTGCAAATATAAAGGCTGATTGGGAGATATTTATGCTTCTTGCACAGGAACTTGGATACAAAAAAGAGTTTGATTACAAAAGCCCAAAAGAGATATTTGAAGAGTATCAAGAGATGACGAAACTAAATGGATATATGGATATTTGTGAAGCCTCTTACGATGAACTTTCGCATAAGCCTTTTATTTGGGGAGAAAAAATTAAAAACTTTTTGACACCGGATAAAAAAGGAAACTTATTTTTTGTGCAAAATCAAGAGCTTAGTGAAAAAACAACACAAGAGTTTCCTTTTGTGCTTCTAACCGGCAGAATAAGAGATCAGTGGCATAGCGGAACAAAATCAGCTCTTGTGCCATCACTTCTAAAGTATAAAGAGCTTAATTTTTGTGAGATAAACAAACAAGATGCGAAAAATTTAGGGATAGAAGAGGGTGATGAGGTGCGAGTGACTTCAAGAAGAGGCTCTCTTATCACAAAAGCGTTTCTTACCGACAACATAAGAGAAAACACTCTCTTTATCCCCATAAGCAACCATGAAATAAATTTTTTGACAAATGATTTGCTTGATCGTGAGTCGTTTCAGCCTGATTACAACCATAGTGCGGTGAAAATAGATAGGCTGTCTAAAAAATAATCAATAAATTGCTTAAAATAATACTTGGTGTTGTTAAAATAGTGAATATATTCGATACAGATCGGAGTCAAAATGGTAGAGTTACAAAAAGCTTATGAAGCAAGGTCAAAAAAAGTAAATAAAGTTGAAGAGATAAAAGCACATAGAACTCCAAAAGAGGCGTTTGAGAGACTGGAATATTATGCTTTAAACGGCTATAACTCAATATTGGAAGAGGATAAAGATTACTTTCTAAAATGTTTCGGTATTTATGACAAAGATTCAACAACTCCGCAAAAATTTATGATGCGAGTTCGTATCTCCGGTGGTTATTTGAGCTCGTTTCAGGCTAGAGTTTTAGGACAAATAGCACAAGAATATGGGCAAGATTATATAGATATCACAACAAGAGCGCAGATTGAATTTCGTTATCTGGATATAAAAGATATACCGACAATAGTGCAAAAAATGAGTAGTGTAGGGATAAGTTCATATCAAACAGGAGTGGATAATTTTAGAAATATTGTTACAGACCCGCTAGATTGTGACGGATTTGATAATGTATTGCCATCTTTTGAGCTTTTAAAAGTGCTTGAGAGTAAGTTTTTACATAATTATGAGTGGATTTCGGCACTTCCAAGAAAATTTAACACTGCCGTTACGGGTTCAATCTCAAACAGATGTAACGCGTTTGGACATGACTGCTCTTTTATTTTGGCTCAAAAAAACGGAGTTTACGGTTACAATATGTATCTTGGCGGAAAAGTCGGCAAAATCGCAAAAAGTGCAGATATTTTTCTGCTTCCGGGCGAAGTTGAAAGTGCGTATGACTCCATCATAGATATCTTCAAAAGATTTGGTTTTAGGGATAACAGAAATAAAAACAGACTCTCTTTTTTAGTTGAAGCTGTCGGAATGGATGAAATAGGCAAGGCAATTAGACAAAATGCGGGTATTGATTTTGCAACTGCCGGCGAGACTATGACTAAACTTGATTTTAACGATTCCGATCATGGCAAAGTTCAGCTTCGTGATAGTAGTTTTGCGCTTCACATGATAGTTCCAGGCGGGATTTTTAGCGGAAGCGATTTGGTTGGAGTTGCAGAGGCAAGTGAGAAGTTTGGAAATGGCAAAATACGCTTTGATGTCGAGCAAGGTCTTTATATAATGGGTGTGCGAGATGTAGAGATGATTTTAAGAGAGAGTATATTTCAAAAATACAAAAGCGTTGATTCTGTCTATAAAAACCATCTCATCGCGTGTGCAGGTTCGCAGCACTGTCCGTTTGGAGTTATAGAGAACAAAAGTGACGCAATAAAAATGGCGGAGTATCTTGAGAAAAAAGTTCCAATACTTGATGGAAGAGTAAGGATGTACTGGTCGGGATGTGTAAAAGGGTGCGGTTTGCATGGAGTTGCCGACATCGGTTTTGAGGGGTGTAAAGTTAAAATAGACGGTGAAATGGAGGGAGGTGTAAATATTTCTCTTGGCGGAAAACTCACAAGCGAGGGTGTTGAGGGGTATACTGTTATAAAATCGGCACCGCTTAGATATGCGCATCTTTATGTTGAAACTTTAATGCTTGAGTATAAAAAATTAAAAAATGTCTCCGAGAGTTTTGAGCTATTTAGTGAGAGGGTTTTAAAACTCTATACTCCGGCTTCTATAGGTTTTATAATGAAACTCGGTGCTTATTTGAGAGAAAAAAACATCGACATTGAGATTGGTTTTAGTGAAAAAGTAAACACAGGAAGAAACGAGGAGTTTGAAGTTTTTGAGATAGGTAGAAAGCTCTACTACAAACTAGCAAATCAAGAGCCGTATTCTGCATACGAGAGGTTTACAAATGCTCTTAAAAATGAGAAACTGCAAAATATCCGCTCTCTTGTGCCAAATATTGATGAAAATCTAGCTCTGATGTGTGATAGGATTTTAGATACAAAAGAGCAAAATAGAGCGGTGGTTTTTTCGGAGATTGCAGAGTTTATCGCACTTTTTTAATAATAGACTTCTTTCATAACCTAGACTGCCGCGTCGCTTTGCTCCTCGCAGTGACGGATTTCTCGTCATTGCGAACGAAGTGAAGCAATCTAAAAGAGGGTTATGAAAGAAGTCTAATCTATAATTAACCAAAGTTTTTTTATAATTATTTTTTATTTTTGTTTCCCTTAAGTTTAGTTTAGATACGATTTTTCAAAACCTCTTATAGATATGTGGGGGGGGAAATAGATGATTTTGCAAGATATAAACAAAAAAAATAAAAATTTTGCTTATTTAGTAGGATTGACGATAGCACCCGTCTTTGCTATTATTGTTATGTTCTCTTACGCTTTTTTTCATATTAGGGATAGTATAAAATTTACATCCCATGAGATAACGGGGCTAAGGGTTATAGCGCAGATAGAGAGAACAGTTTTTAATATTCAAAAGTTAAGGGGTTTATCATGTATGGAAAATACAGACGAAAAATCCATAGAAAATATAAAAACGATAAAAGAAAATATCTCTAAAGATTTGTCAATCTTAAAAGAGTATTCGATGTTTATTGAAAATAATACTTCTTTAAAAAACGAAATATTAAAATATATAGATTCTCTCGGTAACCCATCCCCATTAGAATATACGAACTACGATTATCTAACCGATGTAATTCATGATTTTATGAAGTTTTCAAGTCGCTTATCTTATCACTGTATGCTTATTTTAGATTCCAAGATGAATTCTTATGTTTTGATTGACAATATTGTCTTCTTGCTGCCTGAACTTATAGAGTATAACGGGCAGATAAGAGCGGTAACTTTATCAGCACAAAAGGGCGAGTTGGCAGATAATCAGCGAGAGTATATTAAAACGCAAGAAAATAAGATAAAAGAAAAATTGGAAAAACTAAACCACAACCTGTCTCTCTATTATGAAAATAGAAACAGCGATGAAATAAAAGATGCGCACAATGGAGCGTTAAAAGCACAAGATGCGATAATAGAATTTGCAAACAATAAGTTTTTAAACGGTGAAAATCTATTTGAAATTTATAGTATTACAACAAAGAACATAGAGTCTATTATAGATTTGTATAATGAAAGTTTAAAAAATTTAAATGCTATTTTAGAAAAAAGGTTAAGTAAAGATAGAGAAATCTCTATACTCATAATTTTAGCCGGCTTTTGCTCTATTTTATTTATTATATACATAAATGTACTTTTCTATAATAGAAATAGAAAATTTATCAGTAAGATAGAAGAGCTTACGATAACCGATGCAATGACTACTTTACACAATAGAAGATATTTCGATTTAGTCTTTGGTAATCTCTTAAAAGCTCAAAAAAGAGCAAAACAGACACTTACTTTTATTGTTATAGATATAGATTTTTTCAAACAGTATAACGACACTTACGGACATCAAGCAGGAGATGAGGCTTTAAAAGCCGTAGCAAATTGTTTGAAAAAATCTATAAGAAGAGAGGGTGATCTTGCCTTTAGACTCGGAGGCGAGGAGTTTGGAGTTTTATGTACGGGATTGGATGATTCTCAGGCATTTGATTTTGCAAACGGTATAAGAAAAAAAGTTGAAGATGAGAAAATCGAACATAAAAAAAGCACTGCAAGCAAATATATAACTATCTCTATGGGACTTATCGTAATTGAGCCTGAACTTATAAACAATGTAAACGATGTCTATAGATGTGCAGATGAGGCGCTTTACAGAGCTAAAGAAAAGGGACGAAATCAAGTCATTGTTTATAATGAAATGCAAGAATAATCCTAAAAACTAGATTGCCACGCCTGTCATTGAGATTGCCACGCTTCGCTCGCAATGACAGGCGTGGCAATCTCAATAACATAATTACAGTCATTGCGAGAAGCAGAGCGACGAAGCAATCTATTATATCTTTGTAAAGATAGGATTGAACGCTTTTGATGAAACAAGCACGCTGTCTCCCTCACGGATATTCTCAATATCCTTTTTTGTCGCCGTAACTTTGATGATTTCGTTATGAGATAAAAGTTCTATGATATATAAAATATCACTTTTCTTTATGGACAGTACTTCTGCCGTGAGCTTAAATTTAGAACTTAGGTTTTGGTTTGCAAAGACTTGCGTAGGAGTGCCGTCATTCGTAATCTCTCCGAGCGATATCTTAAATACGCGGTTTGAGAGCTTAAACACTTCACCTATGTCGTGGCTTACTAAAATGGATGTGATGTTAAATCTTTTATGTACGGCTAAAAGCTCATCTTGAAGTTTTGCTCTCATAACATGGTCAAGTGCAGAGAGAGGTTCATCAAGAAGAAGCATTTTTGGGTTGCTCATCAAAGACCGCGCAACTGCTACTCTCTGTTTTTGCCCTCCGCTTAAGTTGTGAGGCATCATAGAAGAGAGATTTGTTATCTCCATGATTTCTAAAATCTCATCTACTTTTTTGCTCTCATTTTTGTTTTTAAGGGCAAACTCCAAGTTTTGTCGCACGCTCATATTTGGAAAAAGCGCATAGTCTTGAAATACAAACCCGACACCTCTTTTTTGCGGCGGCAGGTTTATTTTTTTACTGCCATCAAACCAAACTTCATCATCAAATATTATCTCTCCGCTATCGGGAGTCTCAAGCCCCGCAATGATGCGAAGAAGCGTAGTTTTTCCACTTCCGCTCTTTCCAAAGAGTGTTAAAAAATCTCCCTTTTTTATCTCTTTGTTTACAGATAGAATAATTACGCCATCTGCCGTGTTTAGGTTTTTCTTGATGTTAATTTTTATCATTTAGTTTGATATCCATTTTATTTAAACTCACTTCTAACCATACTTTTATTTACCCCGTATACAAAAAGCAAAATCGCAAAAGTAATGATAAAAAGCGTAAAAGCGTACTGGTTTGCAACTGCGTAGTTGAGCGACTCGACTTCGTCATAGATGGCGATACTTGCCACTTTTGTCTCTCCTGCTATGTTCCCGCCTATCATTAAAACTACTCCAAACTCTCCTACCGTATGGGCAAAAGTAATTACGGAAGCGGTGAGCAGCGAAGATTTTATATTTGGCAAAAGTACAAACCAAATAGTTTCAAATCGGCTCTTTCCGAGTGTATACGAAGCTTCTTTAAGCGATTTTGAAAGAGCAGAAAATCCGCTTTGAATAGGATGAACCATAAAGGGCAGACTAAAGATGATGGAGGCGATAACCAAGCCCTCAAAACTAAAAACAAGTCTGATGTCAAAATTCTCTTGTAAAAACTCTCCAAAAGCTCCTTTAGGGCTAAAGGCAAGAAGCAGATAAAATCCCAAAACAGATGGCGGAAGCACTAAGGGCATGGAGACGAATGTTTCTATGACGGGTTTGAATTTTGATTTCGTTTGAGATAAATAGTACCCAAGCGGTATGCCGACGATGAGTAAAATAACCGTTGTTATAAAGGCTAGTCTAAATGTCAGCGACATTGTTTGTATAAAAGATTCGTCCATGCTTAAATCCTTTGCAAAATAATTTCGTTTACTTTTACAAACCATCTAAAATCATCGCCGACTTTGCACTTTAGTCCGTGAAGCGCGCCTTTTGTAATAATGGAATTTATGCTGTTTTCAAAAAAATCAAATGTAATATTGGCAAGCAGTTTCCCATTTTCAATATTAGTGATTTTTGAAACTAAACCGTTTCTTTCACTTACAATAGACTCTTTTGTAGCTATTGCCACTTCTGTTTCTTTGAAAATCAGATGTACGCACATACCTATTTCAAACTCGTTTTCTAGTGAGTTTTTAAGGACTAGAGAGTTAAAAATATGACCCTCTACATCCAAAAAAACCAGCATCAGCTCATCTACTTCTTTTATAGATACTATTGTTCCTTTTAAGATATTCATTTTGTTTCAAATCCATATTTATGAAATATTTTTTTTGCCATATCCGAAGTGATAAAATCAGCAAATTTTTGTGCCAACGGTTTGTTTTTTGCATATTTTGTAACTACAAAAGATTGTTCAAGCGGAGCATATTTTGATCTGTCGATTGTGAGATATTCTCCTTTTTGTTGAGTCTCTTTTAAAAGCGAGAAAGCCACAAGACCAATTTCTGCGGCACCGCTCTGGACAAACTGAACGCTTTGAGCTATGTTATCGCCCATAACGATTTTTGAAGCAACAGTGTTTTTTAACCTGTAACTCTCTATGATTTGCATAGCGGCTGCGCCGTAAGGTGCAAGTTTTGGATTTGCGATGGAGATATGTTTTACTCTATCGCTCTTTAAAACATCTATGCCACCTTTAATAAGTTCTTTATCGGTTGAGTATAAGACTACCGTACCTAAAGCATAAACTTTTGGTTTGCTTATTGCGTCCCCGTTATCTGCTATTTTTTCAGGATATGTGCTATCTGCCGACATAAAAATATCATATACAAATCCGTTCGTAAATTGAGCATAAGCTTTGCCGCTTCCTCCAAATGATAGAATTATTTCATCATTGGGATTTGATTTTTTAAATTCATCGGACACTTCGCTCATTGCAAGTTTTGCACTTGAAGCTACAAAAACATTTATTTTTTCTGCCCACAAACTACTACATAAACCTAAAAATATCATAATTGCACTTATAAATTTTATCACAGTTTCTCCTCTTTTTATTTTCGTCATATAATAAAATATATGACGATATATTTTTAACTTACCATCTGCCTAAAATAATACTTTTTGGTTTGCAAAAAGCACTCACCTGCATACCGATTTTTAGATTTAACTCATCAAGTTGCTCTATGGGCATCGTTGAACAGATGCTGTTGTTTCCCTCTAGCTCTACTATCACTTCGGCGCTAAAACTATCACGGTTTATGCGAGATATATTTCCTATAAAACGGTTTGCATCGCTTTTATTTAGTGTTATATCGGGAGTAATCGTAAGAGCATTTGCTTTAAAAATAGCATAAAGTTCGGTGCCGATATCTATCTCAAGAGTACGAAGCGAATCGTTTGTTATGATTGCCATCATGAAATCTTTTTTGTGGAGTTTAAGAAATATTTCACTCTCTATGGAGCCTTTTTGAATTTTTACAACTTGCGCTTTGAGTTGATTTCTTGCACTCAAACGGACATTCATACTCTCTAAAAGATGTATATGCCCATTTTTTTCACTAATTCGTTTTGAGAGATTATTTAAAAAAAGAGTATGCTCTTCTTGCAAAATTTTATAGGTATTGATTAGTTCTTTTGCGTAAGAAGTCAAGTGTGTTCCGCCGCCGCCTTTGCCGCCCTTTGAACTCTCTACAAGAGGAAAATCCGATAAGTTGTTCATCGCATCCACTGCATCCCATGCCGCTTTATAGCTCATCTGCATAGATTTTGCCGCTTTTGTTATGGAACCGCTTTCGCTGATGCGAATAAGCAGTTCCATACGACCTTTGCCGAGAAAATCATGCTCTGATTTGTTTATCCAAAAACGACCGTGAAGAGTGTTTGGCATTTATACTCCATAGACCTTAATTAACGAAGTATATATAAATATATATCGTATGTCAATAAAACAAAGCAATATCAAAGAGAACTTTAAGTACAATTCGCGTAATTTTAATAAAGGAATTGCATGGCTAACAAACGGGTATTGGTAAAGTTTTCAGGTGAAGCTCTTGCAGGCGAAGCAGGTCATGGAATTGACACGCAAATTTTAAATTATATATCGCAAGAGATTAAGTCATTGGTAAATGCCGGTATTGAAGTTGGAATTGTCATTGGCGGCGGTAATATTATTCGCGGTGTGACTGCGGCTAAAGACGGAATTATAAAAAGAACTTCCGGTGATTATATGGGAATGTTGGCAACAGTAATCAACGGGGTAGCTATGCAGGAGGCTTGCGAGCATGCAGGACTTCAAGTTCGTATGCAAACGGCTATAAAAATGGAACAAATTGCCGAGCCTTATATAAATCGTCGTGCAGTCCGTCATTTAGAAAAAGGTCGCGTTGTGATTTTTGCGGCAGGAACAGGAAATCCGTTTTTTACAACAGATACCGCTGCTACATTAAGAGCTGTTGAAATAGGTGCCGAGGTTATCATAAAAGCTACGAAAGTTGACGGCGTTTACGATAAAGACCCAAATAAATACAGCGATGCGGTAAAATTACCGGAATTAACATACGAGCAGGCATTAAGTGATAATATTAAAGTAATGGACGACACATCAATCGCACTGGCAAAAGATAATTCGCTCCCTATTTTGGTATGCGATATGTTTAAAAAAGGCAATCTTTTGGATATCATAAAAAACGGCAATATGCAAAACTGCTCAATAGTCAAATAATCTTAAGGAGATAAAATGAAAGTAGAAGAATTAACAGCAAAAATTTTAGATAACAATCCAAGAATGGATCGCTACCAGTTAGCGATAGCAGTATCAAAAAGAACGGATCAGCTATTAAACGGTGCAATAAGCAAGTTAAATGTTTCAAAAAATGTTAAAGTAGCTGATTTGGCTTTAATGGAAATAGCAGAGGGCCTTATAACAATCAAAGGCTTTGTTGACATAAAAAAATAGTAAATTGAGCTCGAGTCAAATGGATATCGAAAAAATAAAACATATTGATGATGTTGACTCGGCAATTGCTTATCTTTTCGCACAAATCCCTCCAAGCGACACTCTAAAAAAAGCGTTAGAATACTCCAAAACAGCACATGAAAAACAGTTTAGAAAAAGCGGACAGCCATATATAATTCATCCTATTTTAGTAGCAGGTATCGTCTCATCCATTGCGGATGATGAAGCAATGGCGATAGCGGCACTTCTTCATGATGTTGTAGAAGATACTCAAGTAAACATTGATGAGATTAAAAATCTTTTTGGAGAGGATGTTGCCCATTTAGTAGAAGGTCTTACAAAAATAGACAGTATCAGAGATGCTGAGCTAATTCCTTCTAACTCAAACGAGCGCTTGGTTGTCTCTGCACTCTCATTTCGTAAAATGCTCTTAGCAAGTATAAAAGATGTTAGAGTTTTAGTTGTAAAACTTTGCGATAGACTCCATAATATGCTCACTCTTGATGCTCTTTCTGCTCAAAAGCAAGAGAGAATAGCCGAAGAGACACTTGTTGTCTACGCACCTATTGCACACCGTCTTGGTATCTCTTTTTTGAAAAACTTATTAGAAGATTTAAGTTTCTCATACCTTTTTAAAGAAGAAAAACAACAAATAGATACTTATCTTGATACGCACTATCATGCTATTGAGATGAAACTCAATGAGTTTAAGGAGATGATAAATAAAGTATTGGTTCAAAATGGTTTTTGTGAAGATGATTTTGAAATACTCTCCCGTGTGAAGCATAGATACTCTATTTATCTTAAAATGCAGAGAAAAGGTGTGGGTATTGAAGAGATACTAGACCTTTTGGCAATTAGAATTTTAACAAATGATGCTGTGAAATGTTACAATATTTTAGGGCTTATTCATTTGCATTTTAAACCGCTCTCGTCAAGGTTTAAAGACTACATAGCGGTACCTAAAGATAATGGATATAGAACGATTCATACAACAGTTTTTTATGATACTGCTATTTTTGAAGTGCAAATCAGAACTTATGATATGCATAAAACGGCAGAGTTAGGCGTCGCCGCGCACTGGAAGTATAAGAGCGGCGGAAATGACAACATTAAGTTGGATTGGCTGCATAATTTAGGCTACCAAAATGAATCTGTTGAAGAGTTCTATGATTTAATTAAAAATGACCTCTATAGTGAAGATATATCCGTGTTTTCGCCAAAAGGGGATGCTTTTACTCTTCCTCGCGGCGCACTTGTGCTTGATTTTGCCTATGCAGTACATACACATGTGGGGAATCATGCAAAATCGGCTTTGGTAAATAAAGTAAAAACATCGCTTATAAACGAGTTGCATAACGGCGATATCGTAAAAATAGAAGTTGATGAAAATAGTATAACCAGATGCAGTTGGATAGATGCCGTTAAAACATCAAAAGCCAAAACAAATATGAGATACAACTGCAATGCCAGAGTAAGAGATATAGACTCAAAATCAAGCGTAAATATTGTTGCAACGGCTATGAATTTAAGCAGTTCAAGAGTTGAAGAGTGGTTTGATAAAAACGGCTGTGATAAAAGGGCTGCTATCACAACCGATATAGAGCATTTTCGTGAGGTAATTCATAGATATATTACGGATATAGGTCAAAATAACCGCTTTAAAACATTTTTATCAAGACATAGGTTCAAACTAAAACTCTACAGCTTTAAAGGGTTGGAGATATACGGTGCATCACATGTGGGCGATGTCGTATTTGACTACTGTTGTCATCCAAAAAACGGTGATGAAGTAATGGCTTTCTTAGAAAAAGGCAAAGCACATGTGCATCATAAGATGTGTAAAACCGCCATCAAGAAACTTGAAGCAAAAGAGCCGATGGTTTTTGTAAGATGGGAAAAAATAAATGTTTATAACTACAATATGATTGTCTCGCTTCATAGCGGGGTAGGTACTTTAGCGGAGTTTTTAAATTTTTTAGCAAAGTTAAAAATTGACATTAATCAAATTGAGTTGGGAAAAAACAAAAGCGAATCTACAAGGTATTGCGAGATAGAATTTGAGTCAAAAGAAGCCGATATTAACTCACTTCGTGTTAAAATTGAGCAAAAAATAAAAGTTATACATCTTATTCGCACTGATGATGCTTACAGATAAAATTAAATAGGAAATATATATTATGTTACAAGAAGCCCTAAGAGAGATAAAAAGAGGCACCGCCGAAATAATAGACAGTGAAAGAATCGAAAAATTATTAAAGGCGTATTTACAAGAGGGTAAAACATATACGGTAAAAGCAGGTTTTGATCCTACTGCGCCTGATTTACATCTCGGTCATACTGTACTGCTGCAAAAACTCGCGACTTTTCAAAAATACGGTGCGACTATTCAGTTTCTAATCGGTGATTTTACCGCTCAAATCGGAGATCCGACAGGAAAAAGTGCTACAAGAAAAACTTTGAGTGCCGTTCAGATTGTGGAGAATGCAAAAAGTTATAAAGACCAAGTTTTTAAAATTTTGGATGCTTCTAAAACTGAAGTTGTTTTTAACTCGGAGTGGATAAATCTGCTTGGAGCATCTGGAATGTTGTCTCTTACTACCACATTTAATGTTGCGAGAATGCTTGAGAGAGATGATTTTGACAAAAGATATAAAAGCGGAACATCTATCTCAATCAGTGAGTTTATCTATCCTCTTCTTCAAGGGTACGATAGCGTACATTTAAAAAGCGATATAGAGATTGGCGGAACGGATCAAAAGTTTAACCTTCTTATGGGGCGACATCTTCAACGAGCCTATGAGATAGGAAAAGAGCAGTCGGTTCTTATGATGCCTATCTTAGAGGGACTAGACGGCGTACAAAAGATGAGTAAATCTCTAAATAATTATATAGGCGTAGCAGATGAGCCAAATGATATGTTTGGAAAAGTGCTAAGTATTTCTGATGAGCTTATGTGGAGATATTATGAGCTTTTAAGTACGAAAACATTAGATGAGATAGAAGCTTTAAAAGAGGGCGTAGCAAACGGTTCTCTGCATCCTAAGAGTGTTAAAGAGGATTTGGCTTTGGAAATAACTGCAAGATTTCACTCTCAAGAGGCGGCAAAGAACGCAAAAGAGGAGTTTGACAGAGTACACTCGAATAACCAAATCCCTACAGAGATAGACGAATTTAGCTGCGATGGAGAGGTTTGGATAGCAAAAGCTTTAGTGGATTGCAATTTAACGCCGTCTACTTCTCAAGCAAGAAGAGATATTAAGCAAGGTGCTGTTAAAATAAATCAAGAAAAAGTCAGTGACGAGCAGTTACAGCTCTCTAGTGGAGAGTATATACTTCAAGTCGGAAAAAGAAAATTTGCGAAACTAAAGGTGAACTAATGAGCTTCAAATCATTGAAAATCGGTAAATACATTATAGAAAAGCCTATAGTTCAAGGCGGAATGGGTGTCGGTATAAGTTGGGATCAGCTGGCGGGCAATGTCTCAAAAGAGGGTGGTTTGGGCGTAATCAGCGCAGTCGGTACGGGTTATTATAAAAACAAGCATTATGCTTCAAAATTAGTTGCAGGAAGACCTCTTGATACTCTCGGTTTTTACTCAAAAGAGGGTTTTGATGCGATTATAAAGAGTGCTAGGGCGATTTGCGGAGATAAACCGCTTGCCGCAAATATTTTATATGCTATTAATGATTATGAGAGAGTTGTAAAAGATGCGTGTGAGAGTGGAATAGATATTATCATTACAGGTGCGGGACTTCCGACAAATATGCCGGAGTTTACGGAGGGGTATCCCGATGTAGCACTTGTTCCTATCGTCTCATCCGCAAAAGCACTTAAAATCATCTGTAAAAGATGGCAAAAAAGATATAACAGACTCCCCGATGCAGTGGTTCTTGAGGGTCCAAAAAGCGGAGGACATCAAGGTTTTACCTATGAGCAGTGTTCGATGGAAGAGAATCAACTGGAAAATCTAGTTAAACCGGTTGTTGAAGAAGCAGCTTTATGGGGAGATATTCCGGTGATTGCCGCAGGCGGTATTTGGGATAAAAACGATATTGTGCAGATGTTTTCTATGGGAGCGCAAGGCGTACAGATGGGAACTCGTTTTATAGCAACCCATGAGTGTGATGCGCATCAGAATTTTAAAAATATTTTATTAGAGTGTAAAAAAGAGGATATTCAACTCTTCTCTTCTCCTGTCGGATATCCGGCTCAAGGAATAAGAACAAACCTGACAAGATTGGTAGAAAATAGAGAGGGTCCCGCAATAAAATGTATCTCTAACTGTGTAGCTCCTTGTAATCGCGGCGAAGAGGCAAAAGAGGTAGGTTACTGTATAGCAGATAGACTAAGTGACGCTTATGAGGGCAATACTGAAACGGGACTCTTTTTCTCCGGAACAAACGGATACAGGGTAGATGAAATTATTTCAGTAAAAGAGTTGATGAACAAACTTATTCAAGGCGAATAATCAGCTAATGACTCGTTTTTTTTTACTACTATTATTTTTTGTTGTTTCGCTAGAAGCCTCAAGTAACAGTGAGATTTTAAAACGAGCCGACTCTTTCATGGTCTCAGGCAGTCAGAGCAATCAGATTCGCGCTTATGACGACTATAAAAATCTCTATCTCCGCGCTATAATGGAAAATGACTCCAACCTAAAACTTCAGTCCTTAAAAGGCATAGTAAAAAGCGGTACAGTGTTAAATATAGATGTATCTAAATATTCAAAAGAACTTCAAGAATTTTCTTTAAAAGATGGTTATCACCCTCCTGAACCAAAACCTATGAAAGAAACCAAAAATATCAAAAATGTGCATGTAGATCCTTTGCATAAATTAGAATCCGTTCAATGGAATGAAAATAAGCTTCTTTTAACATTTGATAAACAGATAAAGAGTGGACAGGTTAACTATCTTACTCTTCATGACAAGGGTAAAAAAAGATATAGATATATTTTTGATATTAAAACATCGACATTTACAAAAGCGCACAATATCAACAAAGCACAAATTGATATGATAAAATTGTCTCAGAATGATCCACAAAGTCTAAGGTTGGTGGTTGAAAATAGTTCAGATATTAAAATTAGTCATAATATTGACTCTGATACGCTTGAAATAGTTTTTCAGTTAGAATCACAAAAAATTCCTGAAGTCATTAGCAGTATTCAACCGAGTAAAAAAGGTAAAGAAAGAGTTGTTGTTATAGATGCAGGACACGGCGGCGAAGATCCGGGCGCCATCGGATACAATAGCAATAGAGAAAAAGCAATAGTATTTGATATCTCAAAAGAGTTGGAAAAAAATTTAAAAGCTCGCGGATACAAAGTGTATATGACAAGAAATAGCGACAAATTTGTAAAATTAAGCGATAGAACAAAGTTTGCAAATGAAAAAGGTGCAAATATCTTTGTGAGTGTTCATGCAAATGCAGTTGCAAACGGTAATGCAAATAATGCTCACGGAATAGAGTGCTATTTTCTCTCTCCCTCTCGTTCAGACAGAGCAAAAAATGTTGCCGCACAAGAGAACTCTGCGGATATGAGCGATATGAATATTTACGGAAAAGACAGCTATCTAAATCTGCTAAATCATCATAATATATTGGCATCAAATAAATTGGCAATAGATTTGCAAAGAGGGATGTTAGGGGCTGTAAATAAAAAATATAAAAATGTTAACGACAACGGAGTTAAAGAGGGACCTTTTTGGGTTCTAGTCGGAGCTCAGATGCCGTCGGTGCTAGTTGAAGTAGGGTTTTTATCTCACCCTGAAGAGGGTGCGAGACTTGCAAGCGATGATTATAGAAGAATGCTGGCAAAAGGGTTGGCTGAGGGAATTGAGAGATATTTTGCCAATTGCAAATAATTAACTGATTTTACGCACTTTTAAAAAAAAGTGCGTAAAAATCCTTGCAATTCTCGAAAAACTTGTTTTTCGTAGCTTCAGGGGGTTGGAAGGGACATTTGTCCCTCCCGCTAAAACGGACTTGTTCGTTTTAGTGCGTAACATCAGTAGATTGCTTCGTCGTAAACTCCTCGCAATGACGGTCATTCTTGTCATTGCGAGCGAAGCGCGGCAATCTATATGTAGAACTATCTAAATCTCTTTTTTGTACTCTAGTTCTCCTGCAACAGCCTCTTTTTCATTTATTATTTTTTCTATCTGCTGTTTAACCAAATCGTATCTATATTGCTCTTTAAACCCTATGATGCGACCACCGGCTGCATTTGGATGTCCGCCGCCGCCACACCACTCTTTTGAGATTTGTGCAACGCTTACGCCGTTGTTTGCTCTTAAGCTAAGCGTGCCTCTGTAGCTTACATCAACTATAAAATCATACTCAGGATATGTCAGTAAAAATCCATTTCCTACAATCGATGTATTTCCGACACCATAACTTAAAAAGCCTTTATAGCCTTTATAGTAGATAGTTTTTTCGCCTCTTGCTTCACCCAGTAGAGAGACAATAAACTTTGTGCTTAGATTATCAATCGTATCGTTTTGCTCTTTTTTAAAAAAACTTTTCTTTAACATATGAATATTGTCATCTAAAATAATCGGTGCGTCTGTTTCGTCTATATATTTTGCAGCTTCGTGTAAAAGAGATATTTTGTATCTGTTGTCAGCCTCTGGAAACATAATTTTATTTAGCTCTCTTGCTTCAGAGATAAGACGCATACAAACTTTTCCATACTCAAAATTTTCTCTCTCCTGCATTTTCCATAAATCAACGGCATTTATAATATTTACAAATTTTTCCATCCATAACGGCTCGTCTAATTTAAAATGCTCTTTTGCATAGTCGTAAGTGATTTTTGTAGCGCATCTTGAAGTATCCAAATAGTACCACTCATATTTTTGTGCACTATCTTCACCCGTACCGTGATGGTCAAGAAGCAGAAGTGTTATATCTTTTTTATTCTCGTTCAATTTTACTACTTCCATATTGAGCCATCGTGACTCATCGGCTGTTAGATTTAAGTCTGTTATCAAAATGGTAGCGCTTTTATCATCTTTGTTAATATTTTGTAAAATCACTTCAAGGGTTTGCTTTACTTCTGCACCGTAATTTGCATTATAGTTAAAGAGTGAATAAGGTGTGTATTTCATAATTAATTGGCAGCCGTAACCGTCCAAATCGGTGTGTGAAAGATGGTGGATTGTTTTGTTACTCATTTTTTTCCTTGGGTTAATTCTATTTTTGTTTATTTATTGAGATAGAGCCCATCACTTCAAAAGTGGCACTTGAATCTATCTCTGCATGTGAGAGTGTAACAACATCAAGAGAAAATCTCTCAAATATTTCCGCCACTCCTCGGCGAAGCTGCGGATCAACTATGATTACAACAGGAGATATTCCTTTTTGAAGTACTTCTGCCGCCTTAGCACTTGTTGCTTGAACCAGAGCATTGATTTCACCTACATTAAGTGCAAGAGTTCTTGTACCGTCGCGTTCTTTAGATTTTTCTAACATTAACTGCTCAGATGAAGTGTCAAAAGTAAGCAGTCTAATAACTCCGTCGTCACCGGAGTACATCTGAGTAATAATGCGAGATAGTTTAGCGCGAACTTGTTCCGTAATAATGTCAACATTTTTAGTATATTCTGCAATATCGGCAATAGTTTCTAAAATTGTCAACATATCTTTAAGAGGAATTTTTTCGTGCAGAAGAGCTTTGAGAATTCTTTGAATAAGCCCGATAGAAGCAACTTTTTGAACATCTTCTATTATAACAGGGAAATCACCTTTAATTTTATTTACTAGAGTTTGAACTTCTTGGCGAGTTAGAAGATCTTCGGCATTTTTCTTTACAAGTTCACTCATGTGCGTAGAAATGACCGTAGCAGGGTCTACGACGGTATATCCGTTAATGATTGCATCCTCTTTTAGCTCAGGAGATATCCAAAGGGCGTCAAGTCCAAATGCCGGTTCTTTTGTCGGCTCACCCTTTATCTCGCCTGTTGCCATTCCGCTATCCATTGCCAAAAATTTGTCAGGCATGATTTTACCCTCTCCTATCGAGATGCCTTTGAGTAAAATCTGATATTGTTGCGGTTGTAGGTGCAGGTTGTCTCTGATACGAACTTGAGGCATTAAAAAGCCAAAGTCGGATGCTATTTTTCTTCTCATTGAGCGAATTCTCTCAAGCAAATCCCCGCCCTGTGCGCTATCTGCCAAACGAATGAGTTGATAACCGAGTGTGAGTTCTAGCATCTCAACTTTTAATATATCTGCGAGTGCATTCTCCTCATCTTTTGCTATCTCTTCATTCGATTTTGCAGGTCTGGCAGCGGCTCTCTCTTTCGCTTGAATCTCTTTTTCCCTTGGGGACAGTAGACTATCGACATTAAGTATAGTTAATTCTCCCTTTTCGTACTTATAGATTGACCAACCCAGAAGTGCGAACATAATCCCCACAAATCCCATAGAAAGAGTCGGAAGACCGGGAACAAGAGCAAATAAAATCATAATGAAACCTACAATCATCATAATTTTTGCATTACCCATGATTTGGTTAATCGTACCCTCTGCAAAGTTATCTCCCTCTCCTGAAGAGCGGGTAATCATGATACCTGTTGCAGTAGAAATTATAAGAGCGGGAATTTGCGCGACTAAACCGTCACCTATAGTTAGAAGCGTAAATGTTGTAGCACTGTCGCTGACACTCATTTTATGTTGAAAAACACCTATAAGAAATCCGCCGATGATATTGATAAGAGTGATAATTATACCCGCAACTGCGTCACCCTTGACAAACTTACTAGATCCATCCATAGCTCCGTAAAAGTTAGCATCTTGAAGAATTTCCGCTCTTCTTTTTTTAGCTTGGGCATCATCGATGAGTCCGGCATTAAGATCGGCATCAACCGCCATTTGTTTACCGGGCATCGAGTCAAGTGTAAAACGAGCTGCAACCTCTGCAACTCTTGTTGAACCCTTTGTTATAACCATAAAATTAATAAGAACTAAAATAGAAAATATAATAATTCCTATAACAAAATTTCCGCCGACAACAAAATTTCCAAAGCTGGTTACGATATCGCTTACAGCCTTTGGTCCTTCATGTCCATGACTTAAAATCATCCTTGTCGTAGCAATATTTAGCGATAATCTAAATAGAGTTACAATTAAAATAAGTGTCGGAAAAGTTGTTAAGTCCGTTGGTTTTGGAACATATAGCGAGATTAGCAGAATTAAAACGGATAGTGCTATAGACACCGTTAGCATCAAATCTAATATTGCAGACGGAAGCGGAACTATGATGATAAGAAGAATCATCATAACAAAAACAACTACACTTAAATCTCTTTGTCCAAGCAAAAAGTTTAAAGTTGTACCGATTTGCTGTCTAGTAGTGAGTTTCTTTGCCAATTTTTACTCTAATATATCTGCTAAAGTTAAATCTGCTAAAAAAGAGTCTATCTTACCCTGTAATTTATTTAAAAAAGGCCATAACGAACATAAAGGCGCTTTACCCGACGGACAAGAGTACATTGAGGGCGCGCAGTCAAAAACGGCAGGTGCTTTTCCCTCAACAGAGGACATAACATCGAGCATATTTATATCTTTAGGTGCTAGTAAAAGCGCAAAACCGCCGTTGACACCTTTATATGATTTTAAAATACCGTGTTTTGCTAATGATTGTAAGATTTTTGCTAAAAAACTTTTTGGAATCGAGAGCTGATTTGAGAGTGTCTCACTGTCCATCGGAGAGGAGGCCTTTGATAAAACTATAAGAGAGAGTATGGCGTATTCACTTGCACGAGTTATTAACATATTTATTACTTTATTTATTTTTCGAAGATTATATCAAAAGAAGTTGAAATAAAAGAATAAATAAGATATCATTTCACCTCAACTTTGTGCACATAATGTGTGACTGTTAGATTAAATATACCTTTTGGAGGCTATTATGGCTTTAGATTCGGCTAAAAAACAAGAAATTGTTGCAAAATATCGTCGCACTGAAAACGACACAGGTTCATGTGAAGTTCAAATTGCATTATTAAGTGAGAGAATTTCTCAACTAACTGAGCATTTAAAAACATTCACAAAAGATCACGCGTCAAGACTTGGTCTTTTAAAATTAGTAGGACAACGCCGTCGTCTTATGAAATACTTTAAAAGAACAGATAAAGATGCTTATCTTAAACTTGTATCAGATTTAGGTATTCGCGATAATATCTAAAGAGTAAAATTAGCAACGCATTTATTGCGTTGCTTACTCTATTATATGCCGTGTTATAGAAATATTTCTACCGCTCTTTTTAAATCTTCCTCTGTATCTATCCCAAATCCCGTACTTGCAACTTTAACCATACTTATCTTTTTTTGATGGTAAATCGCACGAAGCTGTTCAAGTTTTTCAATATCTTCTATCGGTGCATCATTTAAATTACAAAACTCATGCAGACTTTTTTTGCTAAATCCATAGATGCCTATGTGACCGAAGTAGTTTGCTCCGCCACTTCTGTTGTACGGTATAGGTGAGCGAGAAAAATAGATAGCACTATCTTTGTCATCTAAGACAACTTTTACCAAATTTGGGTCTTGTGCAGCTTCATTGTTTATAGAGTTAAAGCAACTTGCCATGATGAACGGTTCGTTATTTTGCTTCAAAATTTTTAATCTTTTGATAAGCATTTCAACAACCTCGCCCTCTATAAAAGGCTCATCCGCTTGAACATTAATGATAAGTTCATCATCATCTAAATTTAAAATATTGGCACACTCATTTATACGGTCTGTCCCGCTTTTGTGAGTAGTTGATGTGAGCATTGCTTCAATGCCGTACTCTTTGCAAACCGAGATTATAATCTCATCATCTGCCGCAACTACGACTCTGTCTAAGTGGGCAACTCTTTGTGCGGTTCTAACTACCATCGGCAATCCTCCGATGTCTGCCAATACTTTTTGTGGGAATCTACTTGAAGCAAGTCTTGCCGGAATAATTATCATTTAAACCCTTTGAGATATAATTACGCAAATTATACTCTAAAAGGTTTTTGATGATTCTTTATCAGCCGTCCTCCGGCTACTGTTATAACAGTGACTCTATCTTTTTGTATGATTTTATCTCTTCATTTAAACCAAAGGGCAGGGTTTTGGATGTCGGCTCAGGGTGTGGTGTCGTAGGTCTTTTGGTTGCAAGAGATAATGAAAAAGTTGAACTAGAAGCGGTTGAAAAACAGGAGACATTTGTTGAGTACGCAACAATAAATGCAAGAGTTAATAAAATAGATTATAAAATTCACAAAAAAGATTTTTTGGAACTTGATGAAAATATAAAATATGACTATATTATTTCAAATCCTCCGTTTTATCATGATGGGGTAACTAAAAGTCAAAACGAGTCGTTGTTTCATGCACGCTATAATGTCAATTTACCTTTAGATAAATTTTTTAAAAAAGTTTCAAGGATTTTAAAACCAAACTCTCACTTTGTTTTTTGTTACGATGCATCTCAATTCGGAATGATTTGTGCAGAGTTGGATAAAGTCAATATGAGAGCGGTGGATGTGCAGTTTATACATCCAAAAATAGATAGAGTAGCGTCGTTAGTGATGGTGCATGCAAGAAACGGTTCTAAGTCGCTTATGAAAATATGGCCGCCGTTTATTAGTTTTGAGAGTGAAGAGTTTTCACAAAAAGCAAAAGATATATATGAAAAAGCACGGACACAGAGCATAAAATGTCAAATATAATTAAAAAAGAGGGTTACAACTACTCCTTTGATGCCTCGGCGTGTCAAGCGTGTAGTGCTAGATGCTGTACGGGCGAGAGCGGATATATATATGTAAGCCCACTTGAGATAGAAAATATCGCTAATTTTATAGGTTTAAATACCGAAGAGTTTATGCGAAAATATCTCTTTAAAAATGGGTATAAATACTCAATAAAAGAGAGAAAAGTAGGTGAGAGTTATGAGTGCGCTTTTTATGATAGAACAGCAAACGGGTGTACGATTTATGAAGTGCGACCTTCGCAGTGTATAACATTCCCTTTTTGGGATTATTTTAAAGATAGGGTAGATGAGTTGAAACTTGAGTGTCCCGGGATAATTGATGCGTAATTATATAAATATACTTTTGTTGGTAGTCGGTATCGCTTTTTTTAGTGGGTGTTTTGGTATGAAGCAGGGCGCTTTGATTGAAGGAAGCCAAAAAAAGATTGAAAATGAGGACATATATATTCTTAGCGCGCTTTACCTAGAAGAGTTAAAAGATTATAACAGCTCATCAGCTTTATTTAACGCACTTTATGAGGAGACCGGTAAAAAAGAGTATTTATACCGCTCCCTAAGAGATGATTTAACGATAAATGAAAATCAGAGGGTTATTCAAAGAGTTGATGGGGTAACTAAAGGCAAGATAACTGATTTTGAGCTTATTAGAATGAAGATAACCGCACTTGTTAAAAATGATAATTTAGTTGAGGCAAAAAATCTTACGAATAAGTTGGTTGAAATCTCAAAAAGTACGAATGACTATCTTATGCTTAGTGAAATATATGTAAAGCTAAAAGAGTTCGATATCGCTCTTAAATACCTAGAAGGTGCGTATATCAAAGAGTATGACGAACTGATATTGGAGAAGATGGCGATAATCCTGTATGTCAATTTAGAGAGAAAAAAAGATGCCATAGCACAACTGGAGACACACTCAAGAATACATGGATGCTCAGAATCTATATGTGCTAAACTTATCGGATTTTATAGCAACGATAACAATATAGACGGGCTTTTATCGACTTATTTAAGACTTTATAAAATAGATCAAAGCAAAGATATCGCCCAAAAAATAGTTCAAATATACGGTTACAAGAAAGATTTTGTAAAAATAGTCGAGTTTTTAGAAGAGAGCAAAGCGGATAATGAGTTGCTGCTGCAATTTTATGTTCAGGCTAAAGATTATAAAAAAGCATCGGCTTTAGCAAAAGAGCTATATGAAAACAGCGGTGATTTAATATTTCTTGGTCAAAGTGCCATTTTTGAGTATGAAGGCAGTCAAGATAAAAACGATAGTGCTATGCATAAGAGCATAATCAAAAAACTGCAAGAGGTTGTTTCATCAAAAAAAGAGAGTATGTACTTAAACTATCTTGGATATCTTCTTATAGATCATGATATAGATGTTAAAAAAGGGATTAAGTATGTAGAAGAGGCACTAAAAATCGAGCCTAATTCTCCTTATTATCTTGACTCTCTCGCATGGGGTTATTATAAACTCAAAGAGTGTGAGAAGGCTAGTGATGTCATGAAAAAAATAACAGATGTCGACAGTAGCGCTAATGAAGAGGTTATAGAACATATCGAGAAGATAAAAGAGTGTATAAAAAATAAAAAAGGTGAAAGAGTAAAATGATTTTAGATGAGATAATAAAAAGAACAAGAGAAGATGTTATAAAAAGAGAAAAGGAGTTTTCTCTTGACTGGTTGGGGCGCTCACTCGCTTTTAATGCAAGAGCGCCAAGAGATGTATTTCCCTATCTTGCTTCAACGCCGGACAATCCGTATAGAATTATTGCAGAGGTAAAAAAAGCATCTCCCTCAAGAGGCGTAATTCGTGAAAATTTTGATCCCGTGGCAATTGCGCAGAGTTATGAGAGGGGAGGAGCAAGCGCTATCTCCGTGTTAACAGAACCTCACTTTTTCCAGGGTAGTTTGGATTATTTGGGGCAAATAAGAAGATATGTATCTATTCCGTTGCTTAGAAAAGATTTTATAGTTACGAAATATCAGATTTTAGAGGCGATGGTTCACGGTGCCGACTTTATACTTCTTATCGCGGCGGCTCTAAGCAAGAGTGAGCTAAAAGAGCTTTTGGGCTACACAAGACATCTCGGTATGGAAGCGCTTGTTGAGGTTCATGATAAAACAGATTTGGTTAAGGCTATATATGCAGGAAGCGACATCATAGGGATAAATCACAGAAATCTTCAAACTTTTGAGATGAATATGAATCTCTCCTACGAGTTAGTTCCGATGATACCAAACGGCAAGGTAATAGTTGCGGAGAGCGGAATATACGAGCATGGACAGCTTGAAGATTTGGCTAAAATCGGAGTCGATGCATTTTTAGTCGGCGAATCTTTGATGCGTCAAGACAATGAGGAAGAGGCGCTTAGAAAATTGAAGTTTGGTAATAGCTAGAGAAATTTCTCTCTAGCTTAATATTAAGAGAGCAGTGTTTTCGCACACTCGTTTATTCTTTTGCCGTCTGCTTTGCCTGAGAGTTCTTTACTAGCCGCACCCATAATTTTACCGATATCTTTTACGCTTGTTGCTCCGACTTTTGCTATTATCTCTTTGAGTGCCGATGTAAGTTCATCGTCGCTTAGTTGAGCCGGCAGATACTCTTTGTAGTAAGCTATCTCATCAAGCTCTATCTGCATCAAATCTTCTCGTCCTGCATCTCTGTATTGTGTTGCCGCATCGTCTCTTCTTTTGACTTGAGATTGGATAATTTTTATGACATCTTCATCGTTAAGTTCTTTTCTCTCATCAACTTCTATCTGTTTAAAAGCACTCATAAGAAGCCTAAGTGCATCTCTTTTTTTTGCATCCTTAGCTTTCATCGCCTCTTTTACATCTTCATTTATTTTATCTCTTAAACGCATTTTATCTACCTTTTATATGGAACTATTATTGCTATGATTATATCTAAATAAGCACCCCAAATACAAAGAGATGATAATGATGAAACAATTTTTAATATTTATAATGCCCATTTATGCTATACTTTATTTTTCTGGGTGTGCAGCAAATTTAACAGATCCCGATATTGATTTTGAGCCTCCTGTATATGTTGAGCAGATGCCATCAAAAGAGGATAAAAAGGATTTCGGATCGGTGGGTAGTATTTTTGGGCAGGGCGAAAATCCTCTCTTTACAGACCATAAGGCTATGCATGTAAACGATGTTGTAACTGTCGTTATATCTGAAAATGCCAAAAGTGCGAATAGTGGGTCTAAACAACTCAGCGAAGATGATTCTATAGGCTTAGGCGGGGGTACATTTACGGCAGGAGGAGGTAATTCCGCCGTAAGTTCTGCTACAAAAAAATTAAACGGTTTGACAAATGTGGGATTTGAGGCTGCTTCTGCCAGTGCGTACGCAGGTAAAGGTAGTTCAACGAGAGATGCCTCTTTTACAACAACCGTATCGGCTAGGATAGTTAAAGTTTTACAAAACGGAAACTATTTTATCTCCGGTAAGAGAGAAATTTTGGTTGATGACCAAAAGCAAATCGTACAAATCGGCGGAGTTATCCGTCCGTACGATATAGATCAGTACAATAGAATTAACTCTTCACAGATAAGTGACGCAAAGATTCTTTATAAAACAGAAGGGGATGTGGATCGTGCAACAAAACAGGGCTGGGGTTCAAAGATTATGCAGGCTGCTTGGCCATTTTAGTTTAATACTCTTAGTGGGCTTTACGGCGCTAAACGCACAGCAAAGTTTTAAAGACTTTAAAGATTATAAAAAATCTCAAACACAATCTTTTCAATCATATAAAGATGAGAGAGATACCGCTTTTAGTAACTACCTAAAACAAGAATGGGGAGCATACAGCGCTATTGAGCCTGTATATCTATATGAAAAGCCTAAGCCGCTAGAAGTAGAAGCGGCAAAACCACAAGAAATAGAGCCTGCCGGTCCTAAAATCACGATAAATATCAAAGAAGAGGAAGAAAAAAAAGAGGAACTTGTAGCTTCATCAAAAGAGCAGAGAGATATATCCTTTGATTTTTACGGCTCAACTTTGGGATTTGATATTCCAAAAGGTATGAAAAATGCCAACTTTTATCCCGAAACACAAATTGGAATAGCAAATTTTTTCAGCAGTGCCGCTTCGAGCGAGTATGAAACTCTCCTATCTGAAATAGAAAAAATTTCAAAATCTATGAATTTAAACGATTGGGGTGTTTATCTTTTAGTTACAAAAATTTCAGATAAAGCTACTGCAAATCAAGATAACTCTAAACTTTTTAGTTGGTTTTTGTTTAATAAGCTTGGGTATGCGGTAAAAATAGGTTTGGCGGATAAACATATTGTTTTGATGCATTACTCTCAAAAAACTATTTACGCTACTCCGAATTACAGTTTTGAAAATAAAAAATATTATGTAGTTTCAAACTATGCAAAAGGCAATATCGGAAGAGTTTACTCATATAAACAAGAGTATTCGGGTGCTACAAAAGCGCTTGATTTATCCTTAGAAACACTTCCAAATTTTAAAGAGAAGATAGAGAGTAAAACTCTAACATTCTCTCAGTTTGGAAATAACTACAGCATACCGATAAGTTACAATAAAAATCTTATAGATTTTATGGCATCATATCCTCAGGCAGATTATGAGATATTTTTTAATGCGCAGATGGAGGGGAGAACTTATGTTGATTTGGTAACTGCACTTAAGAAATATATTGACGGTAAAAAAGCAAGCGAGGCGATAAACTTTGTGCTTAACTTTGTTCAAAAATCTTTTAAGTATGAGCAGGATAATCGACAGTTCGGAAGAGAGAAAGTTATGTTTGCGCAAGAAACTCTTTACTTTGATAAATCGGATTGTGAAGATAGAGCCGTGCTATTTGCTTACTTGGTAAAAGAGTTGTTTGACATAAATGTTCTTGGCGTAAAATATAAAGATCACATGGCAACGGCGCTTTATATTCCGATAGATGGTGATAAGATAACTGCAGGGTCTAGAAAATTTGTTATTGCCGATCCGACTTACATAAATGCCACCATCGGTATGAGTATGCCAAAATATAGGTCTTTGCAACCGCAGAGTTATATTGTTGTAAAAAATAATAAAAGTTGAAATAATGAAAAATATATATAGAAATTGCTTGTCAAAGATGGATGATAGATTCGCTCTTATTGATTATTTGGATAGTGTAGAGTTCGCAAATCTATTTTTGATAAATATAGATAATTTTAGCAATTTCAATAATGCTTACGGATTTGATTACGGCGATAAAATTTTAGTAGAAATCACAAAATTAATCATCAAATCAAAACCTGCTACATCTAGGCTGTTTAGGATAAATTCCGATGAGTTTGCCGTGGTCTGCGTAGATGAGATAAGTCCAAGCAGATTATCCGATATAGCAAGTTCTATGGTCTCTTTTTTTGATCAGATGGAGATAGTCATAGATGAAGATATATATACAAAAGTTTCAATAAGTATTGGAATTTCTATGGGAAAAGGTAGTCAAATACTTAATCAGGCAAAAATAGCGATAAAAGAATTAAGAGAGCATAGTAGAGGCTCTTATAAAATTTATGATTCAAATTCCGTATATATAAAAAAACAAGAAGAGAATGTTTACTGGATACATAAGATAAAAGAGGCAATTGAGAAAGAGAGCTTGATGTCTTACTATCAGCCTATAATAAATAATAAAACAAAAAAAATAGATAAGTATGAATGTTTGGTTAGAATTTTTGATGAGGGGATAGTTGTTCCGCCTATGAGATTTATGGAGGCATCACGCTTAACGGGCACTCTCTCTCTTGTCACTAGAACTATTATAGAACAGAGTTTTAAAAAGTTTGGCGGCACCGAATATGAATTTTCCGTAAATATAACAAAAACGGATTTATATCTAGGCTATTTAGAAGAGTTTTTGCTAAAACATGCTAAAAAAAACTGTATCAGCCCATCCAGAGTAGTTTTGGAAATTCTTGAAGATATTGATTCATTAAGTTCGCCGGAAGTTATAGCTCAGCTTAATTCGTTAAGAAGTTTCGGTTTTAAGATAGCTATTGATGATTTTGGAAGTCAGAGTTCAAATCTATCTAGGCTTTTAGAGTTTTTACCGGACTATTTGAAAATTGACGGTTCGTTTATAAAAAATATTTTAAGCGATAACAAAAGTTTAATTATAGTAGAAGCTATCGTATTGCTGTGTAAAAAAAGTAATATAAAAATTATCGCGGAGTTTGTTCACAGTGCGGAGGTTCAAGCCAAAGTAGAGGAACTCGGAATTGAGTACTCTCAAGGTTATTACTTTGGCGAACCAAAAGAGGATTTGTTTTAGAGGTACCCTTTAGCCTTTTTTAGGGCTTTATCAAAAGAGTCAAGTATATTTTCCTCTCCAATTAACGAAGTTATTTTATGCTTTTTTAAATCCTGTAGTACATTGCTGTTTACTCCGGATAAGAGTAGTTGTATTCCTGAATTTTGCAAAGTTTTTATTGTCTCTTCAAAGTTGTGAAGTGCCGTTGAGTCCACGAAAGGGACATGACGCATACGGATTATCATTATTTTACTCTTAAATCCTATATCTTTTATGACTTGTGTATACTGTTTTGCAGAGGCAAAAAACAGTGGACCGCTTATCTCATAGACAGAGATTCCTTCAGGTAAATATGAATAATCTTCAAGAATATCACTATCAATATGGGATTGAGGTTTTATGCCGATATCAGCCATTCTCTTCATAAACAGAAGTGAAGAGAGAACGACACCGATTTCTATTGCTGCAGTCAAATCTACAAATACTGTAAGAAAAAAGGTACTAAGAAGTACTATGATATCAAAATGTGAACCTCTAAGGATTGAGACAAAGGAGCGCCACTCGCTCATATTGTATGATACGACAATCAAAATTCCTGCCAAACACGCCATTGGAATTAGTTTGGCATAATTTGCAAAAATCAGCATAATTAGCAGCAGAGTTAGGGCATGAACCATTCCGGCTATTGGAGTTCGTCCGCCGTTTTTAACATTTGTAGCGGTTCTAGCTATTGCTCCGGTTGCAGGTATTCCGCCAAAAAACGGAGTTACGACATTTGCGATGCCTTGAGCTATAAGTTCCGTATTTGAGCGGTGATTTGCGCTTATCATACCATCGGCTACAACAGCAGAGAGGAGTGACTCGACACCGCCAAGAAGTGCTATAGTTAGTGCGGGAGCAATGTAGATATGGAGGTTGCTTATCTCAAAATTTGGGAATGAAAAAGAAAAAGTGTTAGGTATCTCGCCAAAAAATGATTCGATGGTAGTGACGGGTATATTTGCAACTTGAACAATAGCGGTAATAAATATTATGGCGATAAATGAGCCCGGAATTTTCGTAGTTATCTTTCTTGAATATAGCGTTATTAAGATAGTGGCGATTGTAATAATAAGCGCATAAAAATTTGTGCTTGCAATATTAGAAAAATATACTACCCATTTTTGGAAAAATTCTGAGGGTAATTTTTCGATATCAAGTCCCAGTGCATCTTTTATCTGCGTTGAGAAGATTACGACTGCAATTCCGCTTGTAAAACCGACGATGAGCGGATGCGGAAAATATTTTAAAAGTGTACCGAGTCTTAGCAGTCCAAATATTATCAGTATAAGCCCTGACATTATGGTTGAGATAATAAGTCCGTCAATCCCGTATTTCTCAACAATGGCGTATATAATAACTATAAAAGCTCCGGTTGGTCCGCCGATTTGTACTCTGCTTCCGCCGAAAAATGAGATGAGAAAACCTGCAACTACGGCTGTAATAAGTCCTTTTTCTGGAGAAACGCCTGATGCAACGGCAAAGGCAATAGCCAGAGGAAGGGCAATGATGCCGACAACTATGCCGGCAAAAATATCTGAGACAAGCTGCTCTTTGCTTATTCCTGATTTTAGTAGAGTAAAGAGTTTAGGCTCAAATATTTTGTTCATTTTAATTTTTCAGTGAATCTAACTGCTCTTTGACTTTTTCTTGTTTATCCATCGCATCTGCCAAGAGTTCGCGGTTTTTTGCCAAAACATCTTCCGGTGCATTTGCTACAAATCTCTCGTTATTTAACATACTGCTTAGTTTATCTATCTCTTTTTGTAACTTCTCTTCCTGTTTTGTTAAACGGTTGATGATAGGCATAAGGTCTATGCTTCCAGTCGGGATAAATGTTTCGCAGAGTTGTGATATGTCGCTTAGGGCATTGTCTATTTTAGTATCGGTAAACTCTAATATTTCAACTTTTGCAAGTCTTGAGATAAACGGTTTCATCATCTCTTTTTCATCTTCGCTGATGCCGTCTATTTTGACAAATGCTCTTTCTATCTTTTGGTTAGCCAAATCAACCAAAACTTTTGCTCTTCTTATAGAGATGATGGCATCCATAATCAGTTCAAATTTTGCTTCATCTTTCTCCCGTTTTTTGGTCTTATATGGATATTTTGTAACCATGATTGAGTCACTGTTTTCTAAACTTGTACCTGAGAGTTCATGGTATAAGTACTCTGTAATGAATGGCATAAACGGGTGCAGAAGCTTCATAGCTTCTTTAAATATTGCTCCAAGTTCGACTATCGCGCCTTTGTCAGCTTTGCTTAGCTCGATTCCCCAGTCACAAAATTCATTCCATAAAAAGCGATAAAGCACTGTTGCCGCATCGTTAAATCTGTACTCATCCATACATGCACGGACTTCAAGCGTTGCCATATTCAACCTTGAGAGCATATATCGCCCAAGAGGGCTTTCTACACAAAAGCCTTTTAAATCAGGAAATGTATCTACATTCATCTGCAGAAATTTTGCGGCATTGTAAAGTTTGTTTGTAAAGTTGCGGTTAAGCTCAAGCTTTTCTTGACTCATTCTTATATCGCGACCTTGTGCAGCCGAGATTGCAAGCGTAAATCTTAAAATATCCGCACTGTACTTCTCAACCATATCAAGCGGGTCTATAACATTGCCTTTTGATTTAGACATCTTTTGCCCATGCTCATCGCGAACAAGCGCATGAAGGTAGATATGGTTAAACGGCAGTTCGCCTATAAAACTCTCCCCCATCATCATCATTCTAGCAACCCAGAAAAATAGTATGTCAAAGCCCGTAATGAGAAGTGAATTCGGATAGAACTCTTTCATATCCTCTGAGGCAAAAAGTTTGTCCATCTCAGCGTCGCCGTTACCCCAGCCTAGAGTTGAAAAAGGCCATAAAGCGGAGCTAAACCATGTGTCAAGGACATCTGGGTCTTGAGAGATATTTTTTGAGGCACATTTTGGACACTCATGTTCTTCATCTTTTAAACTCGCCCACTCATGGTCGCACTCGCCGCAGTAAAATACAGGTATCTGATGTCCCCACCAAAGCTGACGAGAAATACACCAGTCACGCAAATCTCCCATCCAAGAGTTGTATGAGTTTATCCAATGTGGAGGAAAAAATTTCGCTTCACCGTTGTTTGTTTTTTCAATTGATTTTTTTGCAACTTCGCTTCTTACAAACCACTGTTTTGAGATGTAAGGCTCAACGATGTTTTTACATCTGTAACAGTGTCCGACTTGATGTTTGTGGTCTTCAATTTTTACAATAAAACCTTCATCTGCGAGTTTTTTTACGATTGTCTCTCTTGCTTCAAGTCTTTCCAGTCCGCAAAATTCGCCTGCATACTCGTTTAAAATACCTTTTTCGTCAAAAACAGTGATGAACTCCAAGTCATGTCGTTTGCCGACTTCATAGTCGTTTTGGTCGTGTGCCGGAGTAACTTTTACCACACCCGTTCCAAATGTCATATCTACATGCTCATCTGCAATAATTGCGACTTCTCTATCGGTTAGAGGAAGTCTTACTTTTTTGCCGATTAGACTTTTATAGCGTGCATCATCGGGATGAACCATAACAGCCGTATCGCCGAAGTATGTTTCAGGTCTTGTCGTTGCAACTTCCACAAATCCGCTTCCATCGGCAAACGGATACTTAATGTGATAAAACTTTCCGTCATGGTCTTCATGTTCAACTTCGATATCGCTCAGTGCGCCGTCATGCGTACACCAGTTAACCATGTAGTTTCCGCGAACGATTAAACCTTGGTTGTAGAGATGAACAAACGCCTCTTTTACAGATTTTTGAAGTCCGTCATCCATGGTAAAACGCTCACGCTTCCAAGCGGGACTTACTCCCATCTTGCGAAGTTGTGAAGTCATAATTCCAGCAGACTCCTCTTTCCAAGCCCAAGCACGCTCTAAAAACGCTTCTCTGCCTATCTCTTCTTTAGTTGTACCCTCTGCAAGAAGCTGTTTCTCGACAACATTTTGCGTTGCTATTCCTGCATGGTCTGTTCCAGGTTGCCAAAGAGTTTTAAACCCGTCCATGCGTTTGTAACGAGTGATGATATCTTGAAGTGTAAATGTAAGGGCATGACCTATGTGTAAGCGACCGGTAACATTTGGCGGAGGCATCATGATGGAGAAGTTTTTTCCATCTTCTTGGATGGATTTGTTTGAATCTACTTCAAAATAGCCTCTATCTTCCCAAATTTTATAAAATTTATCTTCTGTTTGTTGTGGTTCGTAGCTGTTTGACATATGAAATACCTTGATTTTTCTATTATAAAAGTTCGCGATTATATCTAAAATCTAGTGAGTATTCGCTTATGCTAAATCTATGTTTTAAATAGATTTAAGAGAGAGGTTGACTTCTAATGAATGCCTGTAATTCTCTTTTTTATCTGAATTTTATCTTCATACATATTGCCATCAGCCAACTCTATAGCATCGGTTAAGATATCATTTTTTATAAATTCATGAACACCAAAAGAGAAGCTTACCTTAAACGAAGACTCTTTAACTAACAGATGTTTTTTTACAACATCCTCTCTTATCTTAGTTAGTTTTGCATGTGCATTTTCTTTTGTTATCGATGCTGAAAATATAACTATAAACTCGTCTCCGCCGTATCTTATTACACTTTCATTCATTTTTTTAAGTTGATTCGCAATGTAGATTAAAACTTTATCGCCTATGATATGTCCATAAGTATCGTTTATAGTTTTAAAGTAGTTTAAATCGATAATAGCAAGCGTACCAGACTCTTTAAATCTTTGAGATTCATCCTCTAAACAATAATCGTGGAGCCATTTTCTGTTAAATACATCGGTAAGTTCATCTCTGTAAACGGACTTTTTTAGTCTCTCTATTTCGCGTTGTAAATTTTGTGTCTCTTCTAAAACTTCTCTAAGGATAGTTTCATTTTTATCTTTTATTGCCAAGAGTGCTTTGTCTGTACTTTCACTCAACTTTTTTGCATTTTTTGCAGTTGCTTCTTGCAGATCTGTAAACTGGGATATTTTCTTACTCAAGAGGTAATCTGTGATTTTACCCTCGTTATCAATGTTGGTATTATGCGATGAAGCAAATTTTAAAAAAATATCCGTATAGATAGTCGGAGTAACAATGTTTATCTCATCGATAGAATTTTTTGTTTCATTAGAGATTACCTCTAGTGCTTTTTCATCAACTTGTTGCATAACATATAACCTTCTATTTTGTTTGTATACAAAAGTATAGCAACATTTTATTTAGAGGTATCCTTAAGTTTAGCAAAGGTACAATAATTTGAAGTCAAGTACTTGATTTAAAAAAGATGAGGAGCAAATATGCCAAATACGAAAGAGAATTTAGAAGTAGCATTTAGCGGAGAGAGCGGGGCGTACCAAAAGTATAGTGCATTTGCAAAACAGGCGCAAAAAGACGGATTCGTAAATATCGCAAAACTTTTCCGCACTACGGCAGAAGCTGAGAAAATCCATGCTGAGGGACATTTAAAGGCTATGGATAAAGTCGGCTCAACGCTAGAGAATCTTGAAGCTGCAATCGGCGGAGAGACTTATGAGTTTGAAAATATGTACCCGCCGATGTATGAGCAGGCAGTAGCAGAAAATCATAAAGCAAAAAAAATGTTCGGTTATGCGCTTGAGGCTGAAAAAGTTCATGCAGAGCTTTATAAAAAAGCGCTTGCAGCGGTAAAAGAGGGTAAAGACATAGATGAAATCGGTATCTACCTCTGTCCTTTATGCGGATATATCGAACTTGGAGTTCCCCAAAATAACTGTCCGGTTTGCGGAGCCAAACCGTCTGTATTTGTTCAGATTTAATTAGAGGTGCCCTATAGATTTTTTAATCAAACTTCCAAAAAATCAATCTATTGGCTTTATCTGCGCTTATTAATTCATTCGGCGCAAAAAAATCCAGTTTGATAATAGTTGTCTTATGCCCTCTAAGCAGATGCGTCTCTTTGAGGGTTTGAGTATCTATAACGGAAATCTCATCTCTCTCATTTTTGGTAAAAGCCGCTTTGCTTGCATCCGGATTTAACGCGACGCTATTGATAAAAAAATCTCCTTTTGAAGTTTTGTATTGATCGGGTGTTTTGTAAAGTGCAAGCTGCTGGTCTTTGCTTCCGCTAAGAAGCATACCGTTTTTATAGTCGATGGAGGAGATATCTCTTTTGTTTGCTTTTTCATAGGTTTCTACTATTTTTCCGCTTTTTACCTCTATTTTATTAACAAGCGGTGTCTCATCCGCACTAAAGAGATATTTTTTATCTTCGCTGAGAGCAAAATCTGAAAAACTTGCCATATTGAGCTGTTTTCTATATAAAAATTTCTTCTCTTTTATATCAAAGAGTATCAGTTCATTGCCCATCGTGTTTATTATCACTCTCTGTAAATCTACAAATTTTACCTTTTGAAGCGTTATATGTTGGGAAGTCTCTATCAGTTTTACCAATTTTTTATCTTTGTAAATATACAGTTCTCCCAAAGTATCCAATTTTCTAGTTAAAAAAACAAGTGTGCCGTCTAGGTAATCAACGCTCATAATTAAAACACCCACTTCATCGCCTAAGATACTCGTCTGTTTTTCTAGTACTATTTTGTCGATTATCTTCTCTTTTTTAAAATCATAAATATCTATAATTCCCTCTCTTGTGCCTACAATAATAGTATTATCCGCTTTGACAAAATCAGAAACAGCGTCACTTGCGTTAATATATTTATATGGGGCTATATCTTTTGCAAAAATATTTATTACAAATAAAAAAAAGAGCAACGATATAAAAATTTTCATGACTTATCCTCTTAGTTGTTTTGCTATGCCGACGATGGAAACTTGAAATGCCCCGCTGTCGCACGCTTCTATGCATCTAGCGCATTTAATGCACTCGGCTCCCGTAACAATATGACTTTTTTTGCCTACCATGTTTAGTACTTCAACTTCAGGACAAACTTTAAAACACTCCATAGACAAAATACATTTATCTTTATCATGCACTACTTTAATAAGACTATATTTCCCGATAAGCGCGTTAAACCCTCCAAGAGGGCAGATATGTCCGCACCATCCATATTTTTGAGAGAAGAGGTCAAAAACAAAAATGGCTATGATAAAAAACCAGCCAAACCCAAACCCGAAAATAATGCCTCTATGTGCAATCCCTATGGGGCTTATCATCTCAAATGCGGCTAAAGAAAAGATAAAAGAGAGACCTAAGCTGATTGCTATTATCCAGTAACGAATATTGCGGCTAAGAGAGAGCGGACTCTCTTTTTCTCCAAAATCAAGCCATCTTCTAATTGATGCCGCGCTCTCGGTTACAATATTGACCGGGCATACCCAAGAACAGAAAAAACGACCCCCTATCACTCCGTAAAAAAAGAGAACAACCAAGACACCCGCCAAGATATCCGCCGATATAACTGCTCCTGCAAAAAACATCTGAAGTGCCGTAAAGGGATCGGATAGAGGGATAGTACCAAAGACAACGGAACTGCTTAAATTGCCCGAAACAATACCTAGACCATAAGCATTTGCCAAAAAATAGACGCTAAGTACCAATAACTGAACCGCTCTTCGGGATAAAAAAAAGCGGTTTTTAAATAAAAAATTACTCATTTTAAAATTCCCTCAATGTCATTTACATTGTCTATCGCACTTCTTTCGTTTCTCTTCGTTTTTTCCATGGTGACATCCGTTGGCGTATTTTTAAGCCGTACTTCATCCTCTTTTTTCCAACCGATTATATAGTGAGAACCTATGTTTTTTTGCGAGATATAAAGCGGTAATACTTTAATAGAAGTTATTTCCGTCGGACAAGCCTGTTCGCAAAGTCCGCAACCGGTACAGAAGTCGGGATTGATGACAGGCTTTAAAAAAGCATGCATGCCCGTTCGCGGATTGCGTTCGCTATGTTGTACAATCGCTATATCGGCTAACGGACACGCTCGTATGCACATTGTGCATTGCAATCCCAAATAAGCTAAACATGATTGAGTATTTATTGTAGCAAGTCCCATTTTTGCGTTGTTTATTGAAAGCGTATCATTGAGAGTTAAGCGTTTTAAGTCAAGCGCGTCTGTCGGGCAGGCTGATGCACAAGGGATATCTAGGCAGAGGCGGCACGCATTTGTTCTTGGGATAAAATAGGGTGTCCCTATGGGGGCAGAATCGGAGATGGTAGCGAGCTGCAGCACATCAAAGGGGCAGGCTTGAACGCACATCCCGCAACGCATACAAGTCGATATAAATTCGTTTTCCAAAATAGCGCCGGGAGGTCTTAGAGTTAGACTTTTTGCTTGCGATTTGGAGAGAAAAGCACTCCATGCAACAATTCCCAGCGCACTGTAACCTACTCCCTGCATTATCTTTTGTAGAAATAATCTTCTACCGAGACTAGTGATTTTATCCATTTTTTCAACCCATGATATAGTTACGGTTACGCATCATTATAGTCTTAAATTTTTAAAATTAAATTTAAAGTTTATATTAGTTTTACTTATGTTTTTCAAGATATTCCTTAAATAAAATCCAGTGAAGTTTATCATTGTATAATTGCGCTCTTAAAATTGCTTTTGGAGTTGATATTTGCCTCTTTCACGCCTAAACGAAGAACAGTATGCCGCGGCAACTTCTGTATCTACGCAAAACCTTATTATTGCTTCGGCGGGAACAGGCAAAACTTCTACAATAGTCGGACGCATCGCTCATCTTTTAGGTTCGGGTGCTAAACCTGAGGAGATATTGCTGCTGACTTTTACAAACAAAGCGGCTGCAGAGATGGTACAAAGAGTGGCTGATTTTTTCGGTAAAGATGTAGCTTCAAAGATAGATGCGGGGACATTTCATGCGGTAAGTTACAGATGGCTGAAAAAAGAGAATAAAAAGGTTGTCCTAAAACAGCAAAGAGAGTTAAAAACACTCTTTAGAAGTGTTTACGAGAAACGCTCTTTCGGGCATTTGGGAGCTGAAATAGCGCCGTATGGCGGAAACTATCTTTACGATGTCTACTCTTTTTATCAAAATACGGAGATGAGTGCGGATTTTGAAGAGTGGATAAAAGGCAAATATCCTGAGCATGAACCTTTTGCAATGATTTATGCAGATATTGTCGATGAGTTTGAGAGTCTAAAAAAAGAGTACGGCTTTGTAAATTTTAACGATTTGCTTTTAAATTTTAGAGAGATGTGTAAAAGCAGAAATTTGGGTTATAGAGAAGTTCTGGTTGATGAGTATCAAGATACGAATGCGCTTCAAGGCACACTCATAGATGCCATGAGTCCGCCCTCACTTTTTTGCGTCGGGGATTATGACCAGAGCATTTACGCATTTAACGGGGCTGACATCTCTATCATCGGCTCATTTTCAAAAAAATTTCCAAATGCAAATGTTCATACCCTTACAAAAAACTACCGCTCAACCGTCCCAATTCTCTCTCTTGCCACTAAAGTTATAGAACATAATGAGAGGATTTATCCGAAAAAGCTCGAAGTCACACGAGGGCATGATTCGCACCCTCCAAAACTGCTAGCATACGATGAGCTTTTTGACCAATACCACGATATCGCATATAAGATAAGCAACACGCAAACGCCGAGGGAGGAGATTGCAGTCATATTTAGAAACAACTCATCGGCTGACGGTATAGAGGTGGGTTTAAGAGAACTTGGCATCCCTTGCAAGAGAAAAGGGGGAACAAGCTTTTTTGATTCGCGTGAAGTAAAGGCTGTTTTGGATTTTTACACACTGCTTGTAAATGAGTCGGATATGATGGCGTTTATCCACCTTTTTGAGTTTGCAAGAGGGATAGGTAGTGCGATGGCAAAAGAGATATATATTGCACTTAAAACATTGGGACACGGAAGAATTTTTTATGGACTCTACGCTCCTGACGAGTCTATCAACAACCCTTTTGAGAAGAGAAAACTCAACCATCAGTTGGGATTGTTTGATGATTTTTTAGAACTTGGAAGTGTAGGAAAATTTGCAAAATGCGGATTTGAAGAGAAGTTTATGAAAAATCCGATTTTAAAACATCCAAAACTTACAAAAGAGAGCGCTACATTTTTGCACGATTTTTATCTTCTTTACCGCGATTTAAAAGGTGTCAAACAGCCCAAAGTCATTGTTAAAAAAATTGCCGAATCGGCGATTTACAGATATATATCCGAGTCACTTGCAAGCAAGAGGGCAACGCTTAAAGACGGTACGATTGACGAGAAACAAAAGACCGATGCGCTCTCTAAAATAGCCAGAAAAATGATTTTACTTGAAGAGCTTTCAAAGCCTTACAGTGAGCATGACAGATTTTTAAATGCTATGATTTTAGGCTCATCGGATTTGACGCAGGGTGAGGGCGTAAACCTGCTAAGTGTCCATGCTTCAAAGGGTTTGGAGTACAAAGAAGTTTATATAGTTGACCTTATGGACGGGCGATTTCCAAATAGAAAACTGATGCAGCGCGGCGGCTCGCTTGATGAAGAGAGAAGACTTTTTTATGTAGCGGTAACCCGTGCAAAAGATATACTCTACCTTAGCTATGCAAAATACGATAAAATCAAAAAAACAAACTTTTTGCCCTCTCAGTTTTTGTATGAAGCCGGGCTTGTTCCTAAAGATGAGGCGTATAGAGCGATGGTTTTAAAGGATGAGGGCAAAGAAGAGTGATTGTGAGATTTATAAAAAAATATTATCCCAAGCAGAAAATATCATAAAACTTATGAGGAGAAAAAATGAACATGCAACTCACACAAGAAGAAAATTGCTTTATAGTATTCAATTTTTGTTTTATATATTCAAAAAGTCCAATGATTTTTTTTATAAAGGCTTAGAATTACCGTTAAATATCACTTTGTATCCTCGTATATTTTTTGCATAGGTTTTGAGAAATAGTATCCTTGCGAGTAATCAACTCCTAAATCTTTTACGATTTTAAAAATATCTTCATTCTCTACAAACTCTGCAATTGTTTTCATACCGAGCTTTTTCGAAAATTCAACAATTGTCGAGACTACTAAAAGAGAATTTTTATCTTTATCTAGATTTTTTATAAGCGAACCGTCTATTTTCAAATAATCTGCTTTTAGCTTTATAAGATATGCAAAATTACTATATCCCGTGCCAAAATCATCAATAGCGATTTTACACTTATATTTTTTGATTTCATTTATGAAGTAGATGACACCTTCAAAGTTTTCGATATATTCGGATTCAAGTATTTCAAATACGACTCTATCTCCGATATTGTACTTTTTGAGCATCATAAATATGTATTCAACCATTTGAGGCTCAAGTATATCTATAACGGATAGATTTATAGAAAACTCTACTTCTTTATCTTTAAATATCTCAAATGATTGGGCGATTACCGTTTTTGTAATGTCAAAATATTGTCTTGTCTGTCTTGCTATTTCTAAAAAGAAAAACGGAGAAATTACCTCATCGCCGTCAACCATTCTTACAAGACACTCATACTTCTCATATATGCCATTTGTATTATTCACTATCGGTTGAAAATAGGTAACGATATTGTTGTTTTTAATAGCGTATGAAAGTTTTTTTGTACACTTTATATTATTTTCATACTGGCGGTTAAGCGATATATCTTCACAATATACCAAAAAGTCGGTATTATTTTTTTTGGCAATTTTCAGTGCCATATCTGCACTTAGAAGAATTTGTTGTTTATTTTCAAAAGAGATGCCACAACTACATGTTACGGATAGCGTCTCTTCATCAATTTCAATCTCATTCGATTTTATATAGCTTAAAATAGTTGATATTTTTTGAGTAAAAACCCTGCTGTCCTCACCGATTGCCAAGAGTGCAAACTCATCACCTTGAAGTCTGTAAAATCTAAAATTATCATATTTTGAGATATGTTCATAAATAATATTCGCAACAGATGTAATTATCTTGTCGCCAAATGAGTGCCCGTAAAAATCATTAATTTGTCTAAAGTTATCTATATTAAAAATTGCTACGGCTAAATTTTTTAATTTTGCGATGTCGCCGTTTAGCTTAAATCTGCTTCCGTATCCGGTTAAAAAATCTCTTGTCAGCGCATTTTTAATTTCAGTTATATCGGTTTTAATTCCAATATATTCTATTACTTCACCGTCACCGTTTACTATAGGGTTTATTACGGCTTTTACCCAGTAGGAAGTTTCATCCTTTTTACGATTTTGTATCTCTCCAAACCAAGGCTCTTTTAGTTCTTTTATAGTATGCCATAGCTCTTGAAAAAACTCTTTCGCCGTATCATGGTGTCTTATAGTATTGTGAGGTTTACCTAAAAGCTCATGTTTTGAGTATCCCGTGATTTTGCAAAACTCATCGTTAACATAAGTTATAATCCCCTCAGAATCGGTTTTTGAGACTATAAAACTTCTATCAACTGCTTGTTTATACTGCTCTAAGAGCAATAATGAATCATCATATTCTCTCTCTAATTTATCCGTAGAAAAGAGTATTTTTCTAATTGTTTGCACCATTAAGATTGCCATAACAACTAACGAAATAAATAAAAAAAAGAGAAGAAAAGCAATTGTATAGTGAACATATTTGAGCTTTTCATTTATCAATTTGTTTACATGAGCAAACAACTCATTTTCTACATCTTGTAATAAATTGATAAACTCTGTAGATTTGTTAAACCAATAAGCCGGCGCAATATTAAAATCATTGCTATATCTGTTTTTAATTGCGATATCTATTATTTTCATAGTTTCATCTACTGCTTCACTTTTAAAAGCTTTAATATAAAAATCTAATATATTTTTTGGTGCAACAAGTTTAAAATTTTCATCATTAAAGTTACATACTTTTAAATCCTCTTTAAGTGCTATAAAAGTTTCATCTAAAAAATTATTATTTGTAAAAACATCTACTAATGCGGCTCTGGCTTGCCCTAAACCCTCCTTGACCGTCGATAAGTAAGTGTAGGCTTGAATATAATTTCTGTTTTCTCTATCATCCATCATAGTAGGTATGGTTCCTATAAAGCCAAGAAGTTTGAATATATTTTTTGAGTAGTAGCTCTTTGCATCAACAACCGACATCAATAGTAGATTTAAACTATCTCTTGATTTTATATGCTCTAAAGTGTCTATAATATGAGTATGCTTATTTTTAGTTACTTTTAAAAATAAATCTTTTGCATTGTCAATAGCACTGTTTGAATTTGCCTTTGCAACAGACAGTTGTTCATCTTTTTCATTCAAATCATTTCTTAAAATAACTCCTACGGTTATGCCTCTCTCAATCTGCAAAAAATGAACTACCTTAGATATAGCTTCTGCCTCTTGAATTCTATATTTTGTAAGTTCAAGATTTTTCTTATCATTTAATAGTTTATATAAAACCATAGAAGATAATATTACGATAAACAGTAAAGGAATGATTGAAATAAATAACAGCTTTGATTTTATATTTAAATTTTTCATAAACGGTTAAGTTCTAAAAATCTCTAATTTATTATGCAGAGCATCTGTCATAGAGTTTAAATGTTCTGCTGCTGATGCAATCTCTTCAACATTTCTCGCATTTTTTGAAGATATTTCATTGATTTGGAAAACTTGAGAGACAATAGATTCTACATCTTTTCCTGTCTTTTCAAAATCGTTTACGGTTTTATCGCTTGCTCTTACCGCATCATTTACAATTGCAACACTTTTATTTATCTTCTTTTCTACTTCTGTTGCACTATTTGCAAGCTCTTGAACATCATGTGAATTGTTACTCATTTGATTGCTTACATCTACGATAGACTGAACTATGATATTGATAGTGGCATTGATCTCACTAAGACTTCTTTGAGTTCTCTCCGCAAGCTTTCTTACTTCATCCGCAACAACCGCAAATCCTCTTCCGTGTTCGCCTGCGCGAGCCGCTTCGATAGCTGCATTAAGAGCTAAGAGGTTTGTCTGGTCTGCAATGTCCGAGATAATTTCAAGAACCTGTTTTACCTCGTTTGCTTCATGTGAAAGAGTCTGCATTCTCTCTGCGAGTTCAACTTCAAGTTCTGCACTGCTTTGAACTTTATTTGTAAGATGTACTATATCTTCTCTTGCATTTTTAAGATTTTCATTTGCTCTTATAATATCTTTTTTGCTCTCTTGTGCATCAGTTATGGCTTTTTGAATCTCATCTTTAATTTGATTTGCTCCTTTAGTAGCTTCACCTATGACGACAACGCTTTTTTCAACATTTTCTCCTACTCCCATTGCGGTGGTTGAGAGTTCATGTGATATAGAAGCATTTTCGCTTGAACTCTGTTTTGAGGTTTCTATGAGGTCTTTTAGCGTAGCAATAAGCGAGTTAAAGCTATGTGCCATCTGAGACAGCTCAAGAGGTGCATTTTCATCTACTTTTATGGTTAAATCATGGTTGTCGCTAATCTCCAAAAGGGTATTTTTAAAATTCTCTATAGGTTGAGAGATAGAAACTTTTGTAAAGAAAAAGATAAATGCCGTAAAAATGGCAGTGCCGATTATAAGTGCTAAAGAGAGCATCATAATATTAAATGATGCATTCTCTATCTTTTGCTCAATAGATTTATGAACTATTTTATAGAGTTCAAGCTCAACATTTCTAAGCAAATCTATAGAAACGGTTGCATTTGTAAACCATACGGCTGCATCAACACCAAAATCGCCCGTTAGTCCTTTTGTTTTTGCTATGTTTATCATAGCCATAGTTTTATCTACTGCTTCACCTTTATAAGTACTCTCATGAAAACTCTTGAGTTCAGGAGACGCTAAAGCAATAAACTTTTTTAAATTAATCTCATAAGTACTTATATTGCCGCCAAATTTAAAAAAAGTATCTCCGGCAAAACTGTCTTTAGTAAAAGCACCGTTTAGATTTGCTCTGATTTGCCCAAGCTGTTCTTTGACAGAAGTTAAATGTGTATACGACTGAACAATGCTTCTGCTGTCACTGTCGTTTATGCCTGATGGAATAATTGTCGTAGTATCGATTAGTGCAATAATAATTTTTGAATAGTGTGTACCGGTATCGGGAGCGCTAAGAGAGAGTGAATCTACAGAAACTCTTTTTTGAGCCAACTCACCAAAAAAGTTTAAAATGGAACTTTCCCCTTTTGTAGAAGCATAAACTTTTTTCGCTTCTTCTATAGCGGCATCAACACTCTTTCTTGTTTCGGGAAGTTTGTCTGCGTTTTTTGTACCGCCGCTTGCAATATAGCCTACGCTTAAACCTCGCTCTATCTGCATAGAGTGTATTACTTTTGCAAGAGATTCAACTTCTAAAATGTGATTTTGTGTAACGATAAGATTCTCTTTTATGTTTATGTCATAAAATATTCTTCCTGTAGATAATGCTAAAATAACTATTATCGGGACTATTGCTAGAAAAAATAATCTTACTTTTATACTTATTTTTTTCATTCTTTTTTCTCTATATTGATTTTTTAACTATTTTCGTATAGCAATAATTACAATGTAATATAACATAAAATTATAAAACCGCTATAGTGGTTTGCCAATGGATTTTATTAGAACTAAACTTAATTATAAATTTGGTTATGAATTTAATATTTAAAATTAAAAATTTATAAAAGTAATCAATATCAATATCAATAAGATAGGTGGATACAAAATATGAAATTTGAATTTTTTAAAGACGAACTAGAAGAGGTTCATGAAACTATAAGTTCGAAATCCTCCGCAACAGTCGAATTTTCAAAAAACGAACTAGAACAGGTTCATAAAACTATAGGGCATAATGTTAAAAAATATAGAGAAAAAAAAGGAATTTCGCAACTGGAACTTTCATTAGAAATGGGCAACAAATCAGTTAGTTTGGTATCTGCTGCTGAACTAAATACGGATAAAAAGCACTTTAATATAGAACATTTATATAAAATATCTAAAATTCTTGATGTTGATATATCTGTTTTTTTTGAGAATTTGCCAAAATAGATGATGGCTCTGGATTCTCTGGCGGTTCGCTGAATGAAGAGAAAAAAGTTTTTCTTAGCTATTTAGTTAGTTTTAAGAATCATAAACAACAACTTGATTGCGTCCGTTTTCTTTAGCTTTATATAGGGCTTCATCGGCACATTTGTATATATTGTTTACATTGTTTATAAAATCAGGTTCAATAACGATAAGCCCCATTGATATAGTTAGGTATCTGTTTACACTATTTTTCGAATGTTCAAATTTCTCGCTCTGTATATTTTCTCTTATGCTGTTTGCAAAAGAGAGAGCCTCTGAGCCGCTCATTCCGATACATAAAATGCCAAACTCTTCGCCTCCGAGTCTAAAAGCCATATCTCCCGCTCTTTTTAGAGAGTTTTTTAAGTTTTTTGCTACCATCTTTATAGCCAAATCGCCTGCTTGATGCCCGTAAGTGTCGTTATATTGTTTGAAAAAATCTATATCCAAGATGATAAAGATAAGTGTTTGTTTCGTTCTCTGCTGGACTTTTAGAGTATTTTCAAATACTTCATCAAAGTGTCTTCTGTTATATAGAGATGTCATAGGGTCGGTTATGGTTAGCTCCTCTATTTTATTGATAAATTTTCTATTTTTAGTGTAAAACATTATATTTATGCTAATGATAAATAAAACAGACGCCACTCCCGATAAAATAATATAAATGGAGAGTTTTTCACTTTTTTGTAATCTCTTTTCTAACCTTTCATTTAAAATGTCCAAGTTTGCATCATATAAATCTATGATTAAATCAATATTCTTTGTTATAAGGGCAAAAATGCCGTTAGGATTGATAGTCGTAGCCTCATTATCTAAAAGCTCTTTTTTTGTAAAATTTATGATGCTGTTTTGCGCTTCTAACATCTTGTCGTAAACTATTTTTATTTTAGAGTTGCCGGATAATTTATGTAAAAGATTGTAGTCTAGTTTACTTAGTCTCTCTTTGATTTTATGTAATTGCATCGTAATATGCTGTTTTTGACCGGATGTCAAAGTACCATCCTCCATAGATGATGCGATAGCTCTTATCTGCGCGTTATGTTCTATAAGTTCGGGGAGCAAATAGACAACATTGTCGACTAAGATATAAGAGTTTAAATCCGATTCTAAAATAAGCTTGTGACAATAAGATATATGGTTTGAAAACATCATAAGATCATGTATTATTTGAGAAAAGTACTCAAAGCTTCTATTTTCAAGTGAATCGTAGTTTATTGAGTCTATAAACTTTAGAGATTCATCTTTTTCTAAAAAATGAGGTGCGGTGATTTGATAAAAAAGCAGCTCTTTTTTTAGCCCTTTTAAATCATTTGAGATAGTCTTTTTTAAAACTTCTATGGTGTCGATACACTTTTGATCGGGATTTTTTATGCCCGAGAGACCTCTTATCCTTTGAATGTCAAACACAACTTTTTCTATGTGCGCTATGATATGCAGACCCTCTATCTCTTCTGCCGTAAATACCACTTCATTCTTTTTGATATGAAAGTAAGCATAAGAAAACATAATGGCAACAGCCAAGATAGGAATAAGAGTTATAAATGTAAAAAAGTATAGACTTTTGCTCTTTTTTCCATCGTTTATACACCACATATATAACTCCTTATCTTTAAAAAATAGTAAGGCTCTCAAATGTATTACCAAAATTTTATTAAAAAATACTCTATCATTCCTGTTTTTTATTGTTTCAACAGCTTCACTTATTTTTTACTATAGTATATTTTATATCGATAGAAACATTGTCCTTATAATCACTATATTTTGTTACCGTAAATATTCGTGAATGCGCCATATTATTGCGTATTTAACAAATAAGACAAACACCCGATAAGGTGTTGTTTTGCAAGGTTGTATATAAATATAATGTAATAAAACCTTGGAGGCATTAACTAATTTTAATGAAAATAGTAGATTTTGATGATGATGACAAACTAGAGGTTTTCTATAAACTTGTTAGTAAAAATGTTATAAGAATAAGAAAAGAGAGAAAAATTTCTCAGTTAAAACTTGCAAATGCAATAGGTCACCAAAACGGCACATTCATAGGTAAAGCAGAGTTGTTAGCAGAAAATAAACATTTTAATCTAGAACATTTATATAAAATATCTATTGTTCTTGACATTGATGTTTCAGAGTTTTTTAAACAGATATAACTGTTTAACTCTTATACATGCAGACCAAAATTGGCTAGATAAATAAAGTTAGAGTATAATTTAAGAAAAAGAGGCTGCTTTTATGAAAAAAAGAACAAAAATTGTGGCTACGGTAGGTCCCTCTTCTGATAGTCTAGAAAAGCTAGAGGAACTTATCGCTGCGGGAGTAAATGTTTTTAGGCTTAACTTTTCACACGGAACCTATGCATATCACAAACAGGTGCTTTTAAATATACGAGAAGCAATGAAGAGGAGTGGCTTGATTGTCGGGGTGCTTCAAGATATCAGCGGTCCAAAGATTCGTATAGGGGAGCTTGAACATAGTTTTGAGCTGCGAAGTGGCGATATTTTGGAGTTTGTAAGAGATGAAATCGTCGGTTATATGTTTAAAGAGGGACATTATAAGCTCTCGCTAAATCAAAAAGAGATTCTTGATAGACTTGAAATAGGTCAATTTATCTATCTTTATGATGGAATTATTCGTGCAAGAGTTACTAAAATTAAAAGCAATTCTGTTTATGCAACACTTGAAAATGACGGTATACTGAGTTCTAAAAAGGGTATAAACTTTCCAAATACTCGTATAAATGTTGAGGTATTGACACCAAAAGATAGAGCAGATATAGAGTGGGGTGTGAAAAACGGTGTTGATTTTATGGCAATTTCATTTGTTCAAAATGCTCAAGATATATTAAATGCCAGAGCTATTGTTGAAAAAAACGGCGGCAATCAGATGCTAATAGCAAAAATAGAAAAATTTGATGCTATTGAAAACATAGATGAGATTCTCGATGTCAGTGACGGACTTATGGTTGCACGCGGAGACTTGGGGATAGAGGTACCGTTTTATGAGGTTCCAAATATCCAGAAGATGCTTATAAAAAAAGCAAATATGGCTTCAAAACCTGTTATCGTCGCTACTCAGATGCTTCTTTCCATGACAAAAAGCCAACGAGCTACAAGAGCGGAAATAAGTGATATCGCAAATGCGGTTTTAGATGGAGCGGACGCGGTGATGCTCTCGGAAGAGAGCGCAGTCGGAGAGTATCCTGTTTTAGCAGTTAGGGCTATGTTTGAAACTATAAGAGAGAGTGAAAAAGAGTATGATTATCATAGATTTTATGATGATATATATAAAGATGCTACAAATGCTATAGACGAGGCAGCGGTAAAGCTATCAAAAGATTTGCGGGCATCAGGCATACTCTCCCTTACAAATTCCGGAAATTCTGCAAGAAAATTGGCAAAATATCGCCCGAGCAAACCTATATATGCGATTACGCATAATGATATAGTGCGTCACCAGCTAACACTTTCATGGGGAGTTATACCGCTTTTAAATGTTGAAAAAACATCTATCGCTCAGGTGATTAGGGATATTGTAGCCCAAGGCATAGAAAAGGGAATTTTAGATAAAAATAAAGTTTATATACTAACAGCCGGCGATCCGACTTGGGTAAGCGGCTCAACAAATATGATACGACTTCTTAGAAGAGACGAGATGGATTTTTTTCAAAATTTAAAAGAGAGAACTTAAAAGTAAGTTATTCTCTAATCTTTTTAACCTCTGTAAAGTATGTATGTCCAAGATATATAACAAAAAAGATAGCTCCGAAGAATACGGCAAAGGGGATAAGTGATAAGAGGTAAAGCGTTAAAGTTTTCATTCTTATTTTGTTTGCGTTAAAAAAGTTTATCTGCTTCTCTTCCTCAGCCGTACATATACTTGAAGAGACATCAAGTGTCAACATCTTGTGAAAAAAGTAGTAAAGCGGGATATTTAGCGCGACTACATTTAAAAGTGGAATAAAATAAAACGGTATAAGCAGGATAAAGAGCGCAATCATAGCCAATGTACATTTCAACGCAAAAAAGATGAAGTACGCTAAATTACCGTACCCTATCATCTCAATATCTCTATAGTGTCTTATTTGAAGTTCCCTCAAGATAAACGGGGTTAAAAAACCTATGATGATTACCGCTACAAATATGGAGATATAGATAGTTAAAAAACCGCCTATTGCGTAGATGAAAAAAGTTGCCAGCCAAGAGGTTACGGTGTAGTTCATCAAAAATTTTATGATTGCAGAACCCTCAAGCTGTGCGTTCAGATTTTCCGTATGAGGGATGCCGTTTTGCAGTGTTGTTTGAGAACTTTGTATCTGCAGAGTGCCAAGCTGTTCAACCCCGATTCCTGCTATGATAAAAAAGATAATATACATAATAATTAAGCTGAATATAAAAGGCAAGATGGCAAATTTGAGCATTTTTGGAGTTAGAAAATCTTTTATACTAAGAAGCAGTATATCTTTTTCGCTCATACCTTGCTCCATAGTTTTTGATTTAGTTTTAACTCCTCTACAACGCCGATGGCTAAATGCAGGGTTTTTACATACTCCATAGCCACTTTATAATCTAAAAGTGAATGAAATACGGATGGCTCAAACAAATCTTTATTGTAGCTGATAGCCATATAGATATGGGTGCCGATAAATGAGATATAAACGGGATGCTCTGATTTATGTTTAAAGTCAAGCAGTTTTTTCATAAGCGAGTGAGATAAAATGTATCTGGCTTCTATCTGATCTGTGGAGTAGACTACAAACTCTTTTTCAAACTTGGGGTCATCCATTTTAACCAACTCATCTCTGGAGGCATTGTTTGATTGGAGCCAATGTCCGATGATATCGCCGAATGTGCTTTGAGCGGTATCGGGTAAAACAACCGTTTCTCCGTTAAAGTGTTTGTTAAAATCGGCAACTATAAAAAGCCCTTGAAATATGGTACTCCAACTATCTTTACCTTTGGAATTTTGATTTTTCTTTTGAGCATGTATGTCTGAAAATTGGATATTTATACCGTCAATCTGACCTTTTACATAATCATTTCCGCTCATCCTGTCAGGACTTGTAAAAAGCTTTGAGTGTTCAAAAAGATACTCTGATACATGAGTTTCAGATGAGTAGAGCAGACTCTTATCTATGGCATGAACAAGCGGTTTTATGACGCTCATCTTAAATTCATGAGTGTAATCTTTTATCATAAATTTATAAAGCAGCGCGCCAAGAGCAATATATATAAAAATGATAAAATCATAGTAGTTTTTTAAAGAGTAAGCAATCACGCCAATGAGAGCCGTAAGGGCTATGGCAACAAAAATAATTCTATGTCTGAGACTTTTTCTGCTATTTTCCAGTTTTTGCAGCGTAGGAAATAGATTGTTATAGTAAAAGTCGGTAAGCTCACTTACGCTTTTCATCTTTGAGGCCTTTAGCTAAAAAGCTCTTTGACATTTACATTTTTGCGCTCTGCTTCAACTATCTCAAACACATCTTTTCGTTTGTAGTTCATAAGTGATGCCATAAAACTTGTAGGAATCATCTCTATAGCGTTGTTGTAGTCGGTTACGCTTTGGTTATATGCGCGTCTAGCAGCTGAAATCTGCTCTTCTACCTCATGCAGAGTATGTTGGAGGTGCATAACATTTTCATTTGCTTTGAGTTCAGGGTAATTTTCAACTGCCACCATGATAGAGCCAAGAGCAGAGCTGATTTTTGCATCAAGAGAGATTTTTTCGCCGTCGCTTAGGTTTGGTTTGTTCGCTTCTGAGCGAAGTTGTGTGACTTTCTCCAAAAGCGACTTCTCATGCTCCATATATTTGCTAACCGATGCAACAAGGTTTGGGATGAGGTCATACCTTTTTTTAAGAACCGTATCTACGCTTGAGAAGATATTTTCTACTTGATTTTTCTTCGAAACAAGCGAGTTGTACATTAAAACTAAAACAAGGGCTATAACAATTAAAATAATGAGCGATACCGACATATAAAATCCTTTAATCGTAGTTGGTAGTAGTTTACCTTAAAATAGTTAAAAATATTTTAAGATTTTTTATATTTAATTAAGACGCTTAGATGTATAGTGTTTGCGGATATGTTGTTAAAACTCCATGCCTCAATATTGATGAATGGAAAATGTTATTGTAGGAATTGTCTGTCGTATTATTTAAGGCAGGCGTTTATAGGTACAAAATTTATAATTGGAGGTTTGAGATGACAAAAAATATGGGTAAAGTAGATAAAGTAGCTAGGATTGTAGTTGGAGTGATTTTTATCGTTCTTGGTGTGATGACCGGCAGTTGGTTAGGTCTTATAGGCATCATTCCTATCGCAACAGCGGTTATAAATTGGTGCCCGCTTTATGATTTGCTAAAGATGAATACTTGCGACGATAAGTGCGAAAGTTAGAGTTTATCTAAGCAAACTTTTTTCAAATTCCCACATTCGTGGGAATTAATATCCCAAAATCAAAATAAAATTTTATATATGGAAATAAAAATGTGGCAAATGTTGCTTTCAAAAAAAAGATATTACTCCGACAGTGAGATAAAAGAGGATGAAAATCAGGAGTATTACAGAAGCAGTTTTCATAAAGATTACGACAGAATAATTTTTTCCAACTCATTTAGAAGGCTCTCAAAAAAGACGCAGGTGCATCCTCTCTCAAAAAACGACCATGTTCACAACAGACTCACGCACAGCCTTGAAGTTGCGAGTGTGGGCAGAAGTCTGGGGCTTAGAGTCGGGGAGTTTTTGAGTAAAAAATATCTGCATTTAGAGATAAATCCTTATGATGTCGCATACATCATACAGACTGCATGTTTGGCGCACGATATCGGAAATCCGCCTTTTGGACATGCGGGAGAAGAGGTTATAAAAGAGTGGTTTGAGACAAATAGAAATGAAGATTTTTTAAAAGAGCTATCACAAAACGAGATAGAGGATTTTATCCATCTTGACGGAAATGCACAAAGTTTCAGAGTCGTCACTCAGATAGAAAACAACCTCTTTGGCGGAGGAATGAATCTTACTTTTGCAACACTCGGTGCTTTGGTAAAGTATCCGCACGCATCAAGCAACTGCAAAAATATCGGCAAATCAAAGTTTAACTATTTCCAAAGTGAAGCGGATTTTTTTAAACTTTTGTTTGATGAGTTGGGATTGTCAAAAGCAGACGGCAAATATAAAAGACACCCGCTATCTTACCTTATGGAAGCTGCAGACGACATCTGCTACGGTCTGTTGGATCTCCAAGACGCACTGGAGCTAAAAATCATAACTCTTATGGATGTAAAAAATATCTTTACCCTTATCTGCGGCGAAGAGGAAGTTGCAAAAATATACGATAACGAGTGCATCGAGGATACGAAAAAAGTCTCAAAACTAGTCGCCATCTCCATACATCTCTTAGCCGTTCATACAATGGAAGTTTTTGAAGAAAATTTTGATGCCGTAGTGAGTGATAAACAGCCAAAAGATTTGATTGAACTTTTTACAAAAAGGGAGTTTCAAACCGCCATCAAAGAAGCAAAGAAGCTTGGAAGCGCAAAAATATTTAACGAAAAAAGAAAGATAGAACTAGAACTCGGAGCCTACAACATCATAGAAACTCTGCTTAAAAACCTGATGCACGCCACCTACGAGCTTTACAAAAAAGGCGATGAGACAAAACTCTCTTTTAGAAACAAAAGAGCGCTAGAACTGATGGGCGAAAACAGACCTCAAAAAACACAGAGTCTGTACAACATGTACCAAAGGGTTATCGACTATATAGTCGGCATGACGGACAATCATGCAAAGTATGTTGCCAATCAGTTGAACGGGATGGGGATTTGAGGGTTTGGTGTTTTTGTAAAATAATATATTTAAGGTAAATATGGTAAGCAGATTTGTTTATAAGGGGAAAAGTTGTACCATCCTTAGATTTTTATTCCAAATACAAATCATAAAACAAGCAAATTACACAAAAATAATATTTGAAGAACTTCTTGAACTCCAATCTATGGCGATAGAATGCTAAATTTTTTTTTTGCATCATACGAAACAATATACAATCCGCAAACTGATAATCAGTCAACTATGGTGTATTTATTGGTGGAATTGCTAAATAGCCTCAAATATGATGTTTAAATTGTGGAATAACTTAACTATGTAAAAAAAGATATTATAATTTAAGGGAATGAAAGGGATATAAAAATGGAACAAGAAGAGAAAATTAGACAACTAGAGCAAAAAGTGAAAGAGTTAGAAATATTAAGAGATAAATGTGCTTTAACAAATGACATTAAAATTAGCCTAGCGAAGTATATTCAATCAAATGAAGAGTTTAAGAAAGAAATTAAAGAAATACTTATCAAAGAAAATGATACTAATCAGAAAAATTCAACTAATATTCTCATAGAGTATAAATGGATTTTCTTTTTTATTTTTATTACAATTGCCATAATTATTGTTATTAAAGTGTAATTATGTGTAAGTGTAGCCATCCAAACTGTCAATTTGAACAATTTCTTTATACCAAACAACATCGAGAAATATTTTATTTTGAAGATAAAGAAAATGTTGATAATTATTGTATCTTTCATACTCCTATAAACATCAAACAAAATTTTAGGATTTCGCAAAAGGAACTCTTTTCAAAAATTATAGATGATTATTTTTTTCAATATAGCTTGAAAAAAGAAAATCTTGATTTTTCAAATGTTGTTTTTATGGATTGTGATTTTAAAGATAAAAATATCAGTGGCTTAGATATTGATTTAACAAATGCTACTTTTATGGAAAATGTTCGATTTGATAATCTCAAATGTAAAAAATTAATTTTAAAAGATACAAAATTTTTAGATGGCGGAGGTATTAAAAATCGTAAAAAAGATAAAAATTTATTTATCGAAGATTTAGAATTTAGACCGTATGCTTTAAATAGTGATTTTGTAATAGATATCGGTGCTTATGCTAATGATGAAGGTTTAATTGAATTAAATAAACAAGGAGTAATTGAAAAACTACGGTTTGAAAATCATAAAATCGGTGATGGAAAGATATTTTTTATAGGGTTAAATAAAGACCTAATAAAAGCAGATTTTAGAAATATGATATTAGATAAAGTCTTTTTTCAGAATTGTGATTTAAGAAATTGTTACTTTCTAAACTCAAAAATAAATATCACTGAATTTAGAAATTGTTATTTTCCACAAAATGATAATAGAAAATTTATTGGTGATGTTTTAGGACGAAAAGAGAGCATATCGTTTATCATGTTTGTTTTTTTGTCACCTCTTATGTTTGATACAATGATCAAGTTTATTAAAATTGATACTATTATCGATAATATATTGACCATGATATATACCGTGTTAATTGTATTGTTTATTCCAATTTTTTTAGCATCATTAAATTCACTAGAGCAATTGATTTTTTATTATGTACGGAAAGCAGATAAATTATATGTATTGACAAATAAAAATCAAAACAATGAAGCCGTAGAAAATCATAACAAATCTTTTAATGTACACTTTTGTATTGCAGATGAAAAAGATATTTATACACATCTAGAGGCTCACTCGAAAATAAAAAATAAAAATTCTCTTGAACATAATAAAGAAACTTTACAAAAAACATTAGATAGTCTAAGCTCATCTTATAGTCAATTAAAAGACAATTTTAAAGATAGGGATTTTCAAGTTTCTGGAGACTTTTTTTATGCTCAACGATATACAGAAATATTAGCAAATAGTAAAAGAAGTTTTAACGACTTGATGATGTATAACATTCATCAATTTACAAATGGTTTTGGAGAAAGTTATATGAAGCCGTTAATATGGTTTGTATTGACTATTGTAGTTTTTTCATTTCCATTTCTATTTACTCCAAATAAAGACTATATTTCAACATATTCTACACCGCTTTTTTTAATTAAAGATGCAAATACTAGCAATTTAAATAGTATCTTATACATAAAGGATAAAAATAATACAAAAAATAGTTTTTTTAATAATTTAACCATAGTAAATTATGAACAAAATAATAGTATTTTATATGGTTATGATAATAGATATAACTATCACATACAAGAGCAATATGTTTTAGAATTAGATGAAAATCAATCTACTAAAATCAGGTTAATCCATTCATTTAGTAATATGATTTACCCTTTCACACCTGAACAAAAAAAATGGTTTCAAAATATTTCATATCATGCAGTTTTTTATAGTTTAATTGAATCTATACTTTTATGGTATTTTGCTATTGCTTTTATATTGGCATTGTGGCATAGGATAAAACGATAAAAATATAAATAGATTACGGAACAAAGGGCAATAACAACAAATGAAACTAAAAAGCAGAATATCAACATTAAATGATTTAAAAGTTATTGCACAGTTGCCTGAGGATGAAATGGCACTTTTTTATATGTTTCCAAAGGCAAGATACCCTTTGGATGTGATAGAGTTGGAAAGTGTTGTAAAGAAGAGATTTGAATCTACTGTATTTCTACTAAATGATAAAATCATAGGGTACGCAAATATATATTTATATAATGATGAAAAAGAGCCTTATATTGGAAATGTGATTTTATCCAAAGAATATAGAGGCATGGGCTTTGGTAAAGAAATAGTACAAACTATGATAAGCAAAGCAAAATCAAAATTTAAAACAGATTCTATAAAAATTGCAGTTTTTAAGTCAAATATAAATGTTTATAATATGTATAAATCATTAGGTTTTCATGAGTTTAAAGCAGAGACTCGAGATGATTTTAAAGGAAATAAAAATGAACTTATTTTTATGAAATTATTACTTAGGTAGATAATGATATATATCCTTCGCCATTTCAAAGTCAAAGACAGTTCCAAAAGATGGCTTAATTCTGCGGAGTTTAACGACTGGGTGATGGATTATGATAACTTTGAACTTGAATATATCAAGATAAAACTACCTCAAAATATAGACAAAATATATGTTTCTTCACAAAACAGAGCTATAAAAACTGCCGATTTTTTGAAACTTGATTATAAGATTAGCGATTTATTGATGGAAGTAAAAATTGAAGCTTTTTGTAAAACAAACATCAAACTTCCAAAATGGTTATGGTTGTCTGTTGGCAGAGTTTTATGGTATTTTGATTTCACATCAAGCGAGAACAGAAACAACACTAAAAAACGCATAAACGATTTTGTATCTCAAATAAATTTTGAAGAAAATATTTTGATTATATCTCATGGTTTTTTTATGACATTTCTTATCAATAGATTTAAAAATTTAGGTTTTGAGGGAGATACTGAGATGGGAATTAAAAATGGTAAAGTTTATGCTTTAACCATATAAAAAAGTACAATACAAAACAAGGGCTGATTTTATGATAACTTACAGAGTCGCAAAAATGGAAGATGTAAAGGAGCTGTGCAGACTTTTAAATAAACTTTTTACACAAGAAGCTGAATTTACACCCGATGAGGTGGCACAAGAAAGAGGTTTAAGAAAAATTATCTCAGATGATAGTATAGGAGAGATTTTCGTTGCTCAAAAAGAGGACAAAATAGTAGCAATGGTCAATATCTTATATACTATATCAACAGCTTTGGGAGCAAAAGTAGCCATATTGGAAGATATGATTGTAGATGAGTCCTATAGAGGGCAAAATATCGGCTCAACTCTGATAGATTTTGCATTGAAGTGTATAAAAGCAAAAGGGTGTCTGCGTGTAACTCTTCTTAGCGATAGTGACAACTTCAAAGCCCATGAGTTTTATGAAAAACACGGCTTTGTAAAATCCACTATGATACCGTTTAGAAAAGTTATAGATAGATGATAGTAAAACATAAATTTTTAGATCTTTATCCGCTTCAAGGCAAAAAAATAGTTATCATAGGTACTTTTAACCCTGATGTGCCTTGTAACAAAGCAGAATTTTTTTACGGCAGAGTTCAGAACCATTTTTGGACACTGCTCCCAGAAGTGTTCGGCAAAGAGAGTCTAAAGGGCGATGCAAAAAGACAAAAAGAGTTTTTGGCGCAGCATGATATAGAACTAAGCGACCTTATACTAAGCGTAGAGATGAGCCAAAAAGATATATGCAGCTACGGTGACGACAAGTTAATACATGTCATAGAGTATAACACTGAAAATATCATAAAAACTCTCTCAAACGGCAAAACAAAAGAGGTTTACTTTACCAGAAAGTCGTTTGACAAAAGCGTACAAAACATAAGAGACGAGATATATAAGATAAAAGAGTTTTGCGATAAAAACAGTATAAAGTTTGAGTTTCTTCCTACCCCCCCCCTCACGCTTTTACAGCCAAAAGAAACTAGAGGAGTGGAGAAGTGTTTTTAGCTAGTTAAAATTCGGTTTGAAAGGAAAAAGAGATGAACTTTAAAGAATTAGACGCTTATCTGCTCTCAAAAAAAGGTGCGACTTTTGATTATCCGTTTGATAAAACTGTGCGGGTTTATCGTGTTAGCGACAAAATGTTTGCCCTTACGGCAGATGAAGAGCCGCTATCTATAAACCTAAAATGCGATCCCATTTACGCCATAGAACTTCGCTCTTTGTATGAGTCGGTAAAAGGTGGATACCACATGAACAAGAAACACTGGAACACCGTAACACTCGGCGGCGATGCGGATGATAGACTTTTAAAAGAACTTATAGACCACTCTTATGAGCTTATTTACGATAAACTTAGCAAAAAACAAAAAGAGTTGCTCAGATAATGAAATGATTTTTTATGGATAAAATCAAAAATGAGCGATATTGGAATGAAATAATTGAACCAGTTAGACAATCTCATTGGTATGATAAAACAGATTAACCGACCGACCCAAAATAATTACAAGTATGGAATAAAGAGTGGCTCTTTTGGATACTTTGTTTTATAAACGATAACAATAAAATATATGACAAATTGCAATATTTTTTACTACTATTTATTTTTCTTGCTAGTATGTTTGTAAATTATTCGATTTTTTGTAGAACATCAATGACAGATAAGGAAAAAGGCAATGAATAATCAAGTCAAGTCAGACATAATCATCTACGAGGATATAAACGGAGAGATAAAGCTTGATGTATTGCTTGAAGATGATACTGTATGGCTGAGTCAAAAGAGCGCTAGAACTGATGGGCGAAAACAGACCTCAAAAAACACAGAGTCTGTACAACATGTACCAAAGAGTGGTTGATTACATAGTCGGCATGACGGACAATCATGCAAAGTATGTGGCAAATCAGTTGAATGGGATGGGGATTTGAGGGTTTGGTGTTCTTAGACTTTATAAAATACCAAATTTTAAAACTTTTTATAGTAAAATGCATTACTGTAACACATCTTACTATAATAAAGAGTAAAAAATGAAATTTTATAATCGTCAAAAAGAGCTTCAAAATCTCCGCTTCATAGAAACAGCTTCGCAAGAATCATCGAAAATGTCTGTTATAGTCGGCAGAAGAAGGATAGGTAAAACAAAGCTTATCAAAGAGGCTTATGAAAAAAAAATCTATCTTTTTGTCTCAAAAAAAGATGAAGCAATACTTTGTGAAGAGTTTGTAGAAATCATATCAAATGAGCTAAATATCAAAGTTTTAGGAGAGTTTAGAAGCTTTAAAAATCTTTTTGAATACCTAATGCAACTCTCTTTAGCTACTCATTTTACCATTGTAATAGATGAGTTTCAGGAGTTTTTGTATATCAATAGTTCAATTTATAGCGATATGCAAAATATCTGGGATGAGTACAAAGACAAAACTAAAATGAATTTGGTTTTAAGTGGCTCAATTTATACTCTTATGAAGCGGATTTTTGAGGACAAAAAAGAGCCGCTTTTTGGAAGAGCCAACAACAAAATTCACCTAAAAAGCTTCACAGTCGATACTTTAAAAGAGATTTTAACTGACTATTATCCAAACTTTACAAAAGAGGATTTGCTATCATTTTATATCTTCACAGGCGGTGTGGCGAAGTATGTGGAGCTTTTTGTGGATAAAAAAGCTTTTTCGTTTGAGGCACAGCTTGAGGCTATATTTGATGAGTTTTCACTATTTTTAGAAGAGGGAAAAAACCTTCTTATAGAAGAGTTTGGCAAAGAATACACTACCTATTTTTCAATTCTTAGCCTTATTGCAAGTTCCAAAACATCTAGGAGTGAAATAGAGTCAATTTTGGGTAAAAATGTTGGCGGATACCTTGATAGGCTAGAAAATGAATACACCCTTATAAAAAAAATCAAACCTATTTTTGCTAAAGAGGGGAGCAGAACACTCAAATATGAAATCATTGATAACTATTTTAATTTTTGGTTTAGGTTTATTTATAAATACAAAAGTGCCATAGAGATAGAAAACTATGAGTTTGTAAAAGAGATAGTAAGAAGAGATTTTAGGGTTTATAGTGGGAGATTTTTGGAAAAATATTTTATAGAACTTATGAGTTCCAGTGGGAAGTTTTCGCAAATAGGGACATACTGGGAGAGGGGAAATCTAAATGAAATCGATATAGTCGCACTAGATGAATTTACAAAACAAGTTCTCGTTTGTGAAGTGAAGCTTAATCCAAAAAAAATAGATTTGAGTGTTTTAAAACAAAAAGCCTCAAAACTTTTGAATGAGTTTAGAGGATATGAGGTAGAGTATAAAGGGCTTAGTTTGGAGGATATGTGATAATGTAATGTATCATAGAAAAGTCAAATAGATATAGCAACACACATTACAGTAACCGCAATTACAAAAAATGGTATGATAGATAAAAAAAATCATATTTCTTTGGATATTATCCTTTTTACTTTGGGGCTTGAGATAGAGTTTAAAATCATACGAGGTGGCTATGCTAAAACTTTTACTATTTTCTATCATCCAAATAGCTCTTTTTGCAGTTGAGCCAAATTTTTGGAAGTATGACGGAAGTGCGGTTATACTCGATCTTAACAGCTCAAAAAGAGTTATTTTTGGAGAGCGTGAGGATGAGAGATACTCGCCGTGTTCTACATTTAAAATCTTAAATAGCATGATAGCTCTTGAGGTAAAAGCCGTAGAGGATGAAAATGAGAGCATAAAGTGGGATGGGGTTGTGCGTGAGTATGAGGCGTGGAACCGTGACCACTCTATGCGTTCAGCCATCGCAGTATCTACCGTTTGGTTCTATCAGGAGATGGCAAAACGCATAGGTTCTAAGAGAATGGCTGAGTATGTAAAGGAGGCAAAATACGGCAATATGGATGTATCCCATACTCTCACCGACTTTTGGCTAGGAAGCGGAAGCCTTGCCATCTCGCCAAACGAACAGATAGATTTTCTCTCAAAGTTTGTTCGTAATGATTTGCCGTTTTCGCTGCGTAGCATTAACACTATAAAAGATATTATGACTTTAGAAAAAAAAGATGCTTACAGAATTGCCGCAAAAACAGGAAGCTGCGGCGGTATAGGATGGTTTGTCGGTTTTGTAGAAAATGGGCAAAATACAAAAGTTTTTGCCTTCAACATAAAAGGCGATGGAGCAAACGGAGCAGAGGCAAAGCGGATAGCTTTAGAGTATTTTAGTTATCAGAATAAATAATAAATCAAAGATAATAAGTCTATTGCAATAGACCTATTATCTTTATTACAGTATAATACATAAAACCAAACTAAGGCTTAATGTATGCAAAAGATACTTGAAAATGCAAAAAGACTTTATACTCTTAAAGCAAATCAAAAATTACCGTTGTACAAAAGATATATTTTTGATGCTCTTTATAATTCGCCTGCAAAAATAACTGCTGTTTATGGGAGCAGAGGCATCGGAAAAACTACTACGCTTATGCAGCTGCTTCAAAAATCAGAACTTCCTATCAGTGCTAAACTCTATATCTCATGCGACCATGCAATGTTTCAAGATATTTCGCTTTTTGATTTTGTAGATGAGTTTAGCAAAAGAGGAGGAGAACTTATCTGCATAGATGAGGTTCATGAAGCTTCAAATTTTGAGAAAGAGTTAAAGTCTATCTATGATTTTTTAGATATTAAAGTCTATTTTACAGGTTCATCAGCACTGCATTTGACAAGTCCCGATTTTGCAAGAAGATACTCAATGTATCATCTTTATCCGCTGAGTTTAAAGGAGTATTTGGAACTCTCTCTTGATGTGTATTTAAAATCTTATAGTTTGGAGGAGATTTTGCAGAATCACGAAAATATAGCAAATGAGATAATTCAAACTCTGCCAAATAAAAAGATACTCAAGTTTTATGATGAGTTTTTAAAAGTCGGAAGTTATCCGTTTTATTTTGAAGATAAAGACAAATATGTAGATAGAATAATAGAGACTATAAATACTATTTTGCATACGGATTTAAGCAAGCTTTTTATGATTCAGCCGGATAAAATAGACACTTTAAAAAAACTGCTGCTTACGATTTGCGTATCAAAACCTTTAGAGTTTAGTATAGATAAATTGGCTTCAACCGTCGGCATAACAAAAACTACGCTTTATAAATATGTTGAGTATCTTGATGACGCAGAACTCATCAAACAAATCACGCATGAGGGCAAAAGGTTTGCCGCCATTAGAAAATCAGATAAGCTCTATCTTGCCAATACAAATCTTTTTGAGGCTCTTTGTATCTCAAAAGATATCGGAACTCTAAGAGAGACATACTTTGTAAGCAATGTTTGCACAAAGCATAAACTCCACTATCTTGATAAGGGTGATTTTTTGATAGATGAAAAATATACGGTTGAGATAGGCGGCAAAAATAAAGGGTTTGAACAAATCAAAGATTTGCCAAACTCTTATGTCGTGTCCGATGATATAGAGGTGGGATTTGGCAATAGGATACCGCTTTGGCTGTTTGGATTTTTGTATTAGGGCATGGATTTGAGTGAGTATTCAATCATTTGGATTGATGTAGCAATATGTTGAAAAAAAAGATAAAATAAGTCATAAGAGAAAGTAAATTAAATATAAAGAGTAGATATGTGCCTCTCGATTCCTAGTTGTGTAACGAAGATAGATAAAACTACAAACATTGCCACCGTTGATACGATGGGGGTTGAGCGCAATGCAAGCTTAGACCTTATGGAAGAGGGCGGAGTTTCGGTCGGGGATTATGTTCTCATACATATCGGCTTTGTTATGAACAAAATCGACAAAGAGGATGCTCTGCTATCACTTGAAGCATTTGATGAGATATTTAGGCGGATGGATGATGACGAGCTGCAACAGAGCATAATAGTAGACAGCGATAAGTGTTTTCAATGAGTAAAAAATTAGAATTAAAAGAGCTCTATTTCGGCTTTAGAAATCCACAAACCATAAAAGCGTACGCAAAGCTGATTGAACAAGAGGCAAAAAAGCTCACTTGTGATGTAAATATCATGGAGGTTTGCGGAGGGCATACGCATACTATTATGAAGTACGGGTTAAATCAACTTTTGCCTAAAAATATTAGGTTTGTTCATGGTCCCGGTTGTCCTGTTTGCATCATGCCAAAAGAGAGGATAGACCACGCTTATGTTTTGGCACGGCAAAAAGATGTGATTTTGATTACTTTGGGTGATATGATAAAAGTTCCCGGAAGTCACGGAAGTTTGCAAGATGCAAGAGCCGGCGGAGCCGATGTCAGATTTGTTTATTCGCCCGCCGATGCGCTAAAGATTGCAGAGCAAAATCCGGATAAAACCGTTATATTTTTTGCCATAGGGTTTGAGACGACTACGCCTATGACATCCGCACTTATAAATATGGTAATAAACCAAAACATTAAAAATATCCTCTTTCACATCAACCATGTAACCGTTCCCGAGCCGATGAGAGTTCTACTAGATGATGAGACAAACAAGATAGATGCTTTCATCGGTCCGGCTCATGTAAGCGTTATAAGCGGAAGCAAGATTTATGACGAGTTTGCGCGTGACTATAAAAAGCCCGTAGTTGTGAGCGGTTTTGAACCGGTGGATGTTATAAAATCTATCTATATGCTTGTTAAGCAGTTTAGCCAAGAGAGGTGCGAAGTTGAGGTTGAGTACAGCAGAAGCGTAACAAAAGAGGGAAATATTCAGGCGCAAAAACTAAATGAGAAGTTCTTTGAGAGACGGGAGCATTTTAGATGGCGTGGCATCGGCGACATCGCTGGGAGTGCACTAAAGTTAAAAGATGAGTTTAGTTACCTTGATGCGGAGGTTGTTTACAAAGATATACTGCCACACCAAAAGATAGACGACCATAAACTCTGCATCTGCGGAGATATCTTAAAAGGCAAAGCAAACCCCAAAGATTGTAAGGTTTTCTCCAAAGCCTGCACGCCCGCAACTCCTCTTGGTAGCTGTATGGTAAGCAGTGAGGGCGCTTGCGCGGCGTACTATAAGTATGGAAATCTAATATAAGAAAAAAAATAGAGCAATGAAAGAGCTTGAAATATTATGAAAAATGAACTTTTATCAAAAAAACTAGAAGAGTTTAAAAAATATATTGATAGCTTTATCATAAAGCAGAAAAGCAGTGTTGAGGGTATCCATACATTAAGAGTCAATAGCAGGGAGCTGCTTTCTCTGGTAAGTGCCGATGATCCGTTCTCAACTGAGCTTAAAAAAGCAATCAAGCAAAGCAATAAGATAAGGGATATGGATGTGTTTATCCAAACATATCTTGGCTCTTTGCCGAAAAAATATATTTTAAAATTAGATATCAAAACTATCAAAAAGTCCATAAAGAAAAAAAGAGAAAAGAAGATAAAAGAGCTTCACTTTTATTTAAAATCTTTGGTCATACCCCAAAGTGTCGAGTTTGAGCAAAAGGTACATAACAAATCTCTAAAGATTATAAAAATAGCAACGCTAAATCAAGAAGAGCTGCATAAGTACAGGATTTACATAAAAAAAAGATTGTACAACGAAAAAAACAGCACTCCCTTAGATGAGAACAGAGTAAAGATTCTTACAAAAATAAAAGATTTGCTAGGAGAGATAAATGACAACTATAACGGTTTGAAAAGATTGAGTCGTTTTGATGTTAAACATAAGCTTTTTAAAAAGATTCAAAAGTTTACAGAGAGAGAAAGTTTGAAAATTTTTAAAGAGTTTAAAAAAATAGAAGATGAGGTTTAAAATGAAGCGTATGCGTAAAACAAAAAAACTCTACATCATAAGACATGCAAAATCGAGTTGGAATGATGAGATGCTAAATGATTTTGATAGACCTCTAAACAAAAGAGGTAAGTTAAATGCTCCCTTTATGGGAAAAAGACTAAAAGCAAACGGCATAATGCCGGACATCATTTTATCAAGCCCTGCCTTAAGAGCTAAAACCACGGCAGAGATGATTGCCAAAGAGATAAATTACGCTAAAAATATTGTTTTTGATAAAGAGATATATGAGTCGAGTGCAAGCGCGCTTCATGAGATATTAACAAAAGTGGATGATAAGTATAGTACGCTCTTTTTAGTAGGGCATAACCCCGCTCTAAATATGTTAACCGAGAATTATGTAAACTTCAGTCAAAATATCCCTACAAGCGGAGTTGTCGAGATAGAGTTTGATTGTGACAAATGGACAGATATAAACGCAGAAAATGCAAAACTTATATCATTTGATTATCCGAAAAAATAAGGAAAAGTATGAGTGAAGAGATAAAAAATAAAAATAACCCTCTACATGGAGTCAAGCTCCAAGATATTTTGGAAGCTCTTGTAAAAGAGTACGGATACAAGGAGCTTAGTAAACGCATAGAGATTCGCTGTTTTATGAATGAGCCAAATATCACTTCGTGTCTGAAATTTCTTAGAAAAACACCTTGGGCAAGAACAAAGGTCGAAGAGTTGTATATCAATACGATGAGAAAGAAAGATACAAAATAAAGCTCTAAACATGGGAAAATTTTAATATGCAATACAGATACATAGGAAAAACAGGGCTAAGAGTTACTCCCATCGGGCTAGGGACTATGAGTTTTGGCAGTTGGAGCGACGAGGCGGAGGCTTTTAGGATTATGGATAAAGCGTATGAAAGAGGGATTAACTTTTTTGATACCGCAGAACTCTACCCCGTACCGCCAAAAGTCGAAGATGCAGGCATAACCGAGACGATAATCGGAAAATGGCTCAAGACAAAACCCAGAGATAGCATCATCTTAGCTTCAAAAGTAGCAGGTGCAGCAAACGGCTGGTTTGTTCCGCCCATCCGACATGGTTACACTGCCATTGATAAATTTCATATAAAAAAGGCAATTGAGGGGAGTTTGAAGCGATTGCAGACTGATTATATCGACCTATATCAGATGCACTGGCCTGACTCCGTCGTGCCTATAGAAGAGTCGTTAAAGGCTTTTGATGAGCTGACAAAAGAGGGTAAGGTAAGATATATCGGAACTTCAAACGACACCGCTTACGGACTAACAAAAGCAAATGAGACATCAAAACGGTTGGAGATTTCCAGATTTGAATCCATACAAAACAACTTTTCATTAAACAACCCGCGATTTTTGGATGAGCTTGCAAATGTGTGCAAAAGAGAGCAAATATCGCTTCTATCGTACTCTCCAATAGCAGGCGGTGTTTTAAGCGGTAAATACAACGCCGAGTTTTATCCGCAAAATGCAAGATATTCGGACTATCTCATAAGTAAAAACATCCGCCTAAACTCTCAAGCCGCAAAGTTTGTAAATGAAAAATCTTTAAAATCTACCGCACGATATTTGGAGATAGCAAAGAGACTTGAAATCTCTCCCGTTACTTTGGCGGTTGCATACTCGAAACAGTTTGATTTTGTGGCTTCAACCATTATCGGGGCAAGAAATGCAGAGCAGCTTGATGACTCCTTTGCGGCTTTTGATGTGACTTTGAGCGAAGAGACGATGAACGAGATAAGGGCGGTGCAGCAAGAGATAATGTACCCGATGGGGTGAGAAATATGAAAATTTATATTCTTATATGGAGTATGTTACAATAAGACTATTTTATAATTATAAAAAAGATAATTTATTATATTTTGTTATTGAAATAAAGGGGGTAAACGGTGGAGTTAGTATATCTTTGGGTAGAGAAGTATAAAAACATAGAAAATCAAGGGTTTAACTTTTCGCCTAGGTTTACATGTGAGCTTAAACCTGAGTATGAAGAATACGAATGTTGTACAGATAAAAAGATAAAGTTAAGATTAAAAGAAAATAGTAAGCTAGAGTATAAAAAAAATAAAGATACTATAGATATATTTCCTGATAACATAAACATAACTGCTCTTGTTGGTGAAAATGGAAGTGGAAAATCATCTTTAATTCTGGAACTTCTGTATACCGGAAACCTCAATCAATCAGATAAACCAATGCAAACAATGTTATGGGTTTACAATAAGGATAGAGACAAACCTGAGTATATAGATTTTGAAAATTACATGAATAAGAAAACTCAAGTTTTTTTATTTGAAGAAGACATTGATTCTCCCTATTATAATAATTCATATTCAATCAATCATCATACTGAAATAAAAGATAACTATAAAAGAAATAATGTAGTAATAGCTTTATTAGGGTTTGACAAAAATCAATATAATCTAAAAAATCTAATATTTATTCCAACCGATATAGAATTGTCTATAAACAATAAAATAGAATTTGATTTTACAGATTTACTTACTATGCGGATAGAAGAAGATGATGTATGGAACGATACAATCAATCATATACCAGTTTCAATAGAAGATGTTAAAAAATTAAAAGAATTTTTAAGAAAAGAGTTAAATAAATCTATAGAAATTTGTAGAAATAGTCTTGATATTACGCATTATATGTACATAAAAGAGTTTATGTATAAATTGGAACATAATAATAAAAACTCAATTAATATATTTAAAGAGTTATTTTTAAATTCTTTTCATACTGATTCATTTATTACTACCTTAGAAGATGATTTATATAGTCAAACAAATGAAGATAATTTTAAACTATTAATAAAAAGATTAAATCAACTTATTAAAATAAAGGGAATTGAGAATGACAAAATAACTGTATCATTAAACAATACGGATGTTGAACAAATATTAAAAAATACTAGTAGGGATTTCTTTGATATAGATTTTTTCAAAACTATTAATGCTACAAAAATTTATTTTAAACACCTAAGTTCAGGTGAACAAAAATTACTTTTATTATTTGGAAAACTAAACTATGTCGTTAGACAGTTTGATATGAAACATAAAGAAAACTTTATATTACTTTTAGATGAACCAGATGTCTATTTACATCCTGATTGGCAAAAAAAATTAATCTCGGATTTTATTAATTTTATACAGAATAATAACTATTTAAATAAAAAAAATATTCATATAGTTATTTCATCCCATTCCCCCTTTATACTATCAGACTTACCAAAAGAAAATGTAATATTTTTAGAAAATGGAGAACAAAAGTATCCATTTAAAGATAATCAACAAACTTTCGGAGCAAATATCCACACTCTCCTCTCTCACGGTTTTTTTATGAAAGATGGGCTTATGGGTGAGTTTGCGAAAGATAAAATAAATGAAGCGATTAAATACTTAAATCAGAAAACACTTACTGAAAAAGAGATAGATTATTGTGAAAATATTATCTCTATTATTGGAGAACCAATTATTAAAAATCAACTTCAAAGAATGCTTGACAGCAAGAGATTGTCTGAAATAGACCAGATTAAACAAGAGATAAAACGACTAGAAGACAGAATGACTTTAATTTGGAAAAATAGCAAATGACACAAATTAGAAATCCTAGCTTAGACAGTTTGGCAAAAAAATATTATCTTAAAATAGAGTCTTATATTAATCAGTCAAATACAAAATATCAATTAGATGAAGTGAATTGTGATTTATTAAATTTATTTGACAAAGATTTAGAGCAAATAGTAACTTCTAAACCAAAAGATATAAGAGAATTTATAAAAATAGCTCCAAGTGAGTTTTCAAAAGAAATAAATCAACTCAAAGACTTATATGAAGTATTCAGAAATAAATGGTCTGTTGAGCTTATAGAAGACTTAAATATAAAAGTTTGTCCATTCTGCAATAGGGAATACATTTTTAAATTTGAAGATACTAAAAAAAAGAAAGCCAGAGTAATCGCATCACTAGATCACTATTATGATAAGGATACATATCCATTTCTTGCAGTAAGTTTTTATAATTTAATTCCTTCTTGTACGATATGTAACAGTAAATTTAAACATACAGAAAATTTTTATATAAATCATCATTTACACCCCTATGAAGATGATTTTAATAAAAGAGCTAAATTTACACATTTTTTTAATATTCCTACACATGCGAATAAGCACTATGCTATTTTTTCAAAAGAGAGAATAACTTTAGATTTAAAACAAACAGATGAAAATGATACAAAAACAAAAAATACTATTGAAACTTTTAGACTTAAAGAACTTTATAACGAACACAAAGATATCGTCCTAGAACTTATCCAAAAAGCAGAGATATACAACGACAGCTACATAGATGAACTAATGCAAAAATATGAAGGAACTTTATTTAAAAATAGAGAAGATTTGCTGAGACTTGTGACATGCGGATATGTGAGTGATGAAGACCTCCACAAACGCCCACTAAGCAAACTCATAAAAGACATAAGCGAAGAGTTAAACCTGATATGAGTAAAACAAGAGAGATAAAAAAGGAGTTGGTTATGAGCTATAAACCGCCGTTTAGCATAAATGCAAAGATTATAAATCTTTTAAGTCTTGTAAGTGAAAAAATTGGTGAATTGTCTTCGCTGAAAAAACAGCCTTTTAAGTTGAGAAAATCTAGTCGTATAAAAACATTGGCAGGAACTTTGCAAATAGAGGGAAATACGCTTGATGAAGAAAAAATCACTGCTATTCTGGAGGGTAAAAGAGTTTTAGCAACTCCAAAAGAGGTTGCAGAAGCAAGAGGTGCGATAGAGCTTTATGACATGATGCAAGAGCTTGATTTTAAATCTCAAAAAGATTTGTTGAAATCTCACAAAATACTAATGCAAGAACTTTTAGAAGACAACGGACACTACAGAATGACAAATGTAGGAGTGGGCGGACAAAACGGTGTAACTCATGTAGCACCACCGTACGACAGAGTGCCTGACTTGATGCGAGATTTGTTTAAGTGGCTTGAGGGCTGTGATGAACATCCGCTTATAAAAAGTTCGGTTTTTCATTATGAGTTTGAGTTTATACATCCTTTTAGTGACGGTAACGGAAGAATGGGGAGGTTTTGGCAATCTTTGATACTTTATAACTACAAAGAGATATTTGCAAATATCCCGATTGAGAGTATGGTGCGTCAAAGACAAGATGAGTACTACAAAGCACTGGAAGATTCGGGAAGTGCTGGTGAAAGCACGCCGTTTGTGGAGTACATGCTCGAAGTTATACTAGATACGATAAAAGATGTAGAAAAAGAGAATATTCCAAATAATGCACAACAAAATGCACAACAAAATGCACAAGAAATTTTAAATGAAATGGCAAAAGATAAATATATAACAATCAAACAACTCTCGGTCATTTGTAAACTAGGTACAAGAACGGTGCAAAAAATCATCAATGAGTTAAAAGAGCAAAACAAGATAAAAAGAGTAGGTGCAAACAAAGGCGGATATTGGGAGGTGAGTGTAAACATGACGGAGAAAACGGATGACTAAAACAATAAAACTCTCACACGGAAACGGCGGGCTAGAAAACAACGAACTTATAAGCGATGTTTTTTACAAAGCTTTTAAAAACGATATCTTGGAAAAAAGCGAAGATGCGGCTATCATCGAAGATGGAAAGCTTGCATTTTCAACTGATAGTTTTACGGTTACTCCGCTCTTTTTTGCAGGGGCGGACATTGGTAAACTTGCCGTCTGTGGGACTTGTAACGACCTTGCAATGATGGGAGCGAAGCCGAAATATCTTACTTGCAGCGTAATAATCGAAGAGGGGTTTAGCGTAGATGAACTTAAAAAAATAGTTCTTTCTATGCAAAAAGAGCTTGAAATCAACGGTGCAAAAGTTGTAAGCGGAGATACAAAAGTAGTGCCGCGTGGAAGTGTTGACAAGATATTTATAAACACTACGGGTATTGGCGAAGTGCTTCAGGGCGGGATTAGTTCAAATGCTATCTCAACCGATGATGTAGTGCTTCTTAGCCGCGATATAGGGTGTCACGGAGCTACTATTTTTGCATCTCGTGAAGGGATTGAGCTAAGTAGTTCTCTTATGAGTGATTGTACTTCTCTTTATCCAATCGTAAAAAACCTCATAGATGAGGGCATAAAGATAACTGCAATGAGAGATGCAACACGCGGCGGAGTGAGTGCAGTGCTTAACGAGTGGGCAAAGCAGTCGAACATCTGCATAGAAGTAGATGAGAGCAAGATTGTTATAAGTGATGAGGTGATGGGGCTTTGCGAGATTTTGGGTTTTGATGCGATGTCGCTTGCAAATGAGGGTACTTTTTTACTTGCGGTTAAAAAAGATGAGGCGCCAAGGGCAGTTGAAATTCTCAAATCGTACAACAAAAATGCCTCTATAATCGCAAATGTATCAACCAAGCACCTCAAAAAGGTCATCATAAATTCATCGTGGGGTACACAGAGATTTTTGGATATGCCAAGCGGCGAACTGCTTCCAAGGATCTGCTAAATGCATGAGTACAGCATTGTTCAATCTTTGATAGATAGTTGTGATGAACATGCCAAGAAAAACAGTGCAAAAAAGGTAACAAAAGTCGTAATAAAAATCGGTGTTTTAAGCGGAGTGGAGCCGCATCTTTTAAGTGAAGCGTTCGAAGCTTTTAAGCAAGGTACAATATGTCATGAGGCTAATTTGGTTATAAATATTCAAAAAGTAAAAGTGCATTGCAATAGTTGTTTAGCTGAGTTAGAATTAGAAAAAAATGAGTTCATTTGTCCTAAATGCGGCAGTTTTGACATAAAGGTTCTTGATGGCGAAGAGATGTATCTTATGAGTTTGGAGTTGGAATAAATGAAATTTGACTATGTGTTGTCACTGCGAGCGCAGCGCGGCAGTCTATGATAGGATTTTAAATTATGTTTTATTCTGTCGAAGTAAGAGGCGTGGTGCAGGGTGTTGGATTTCGCCCTTTTATCTACAACCTTGCCGCTTCAATGCAACTAAATGGTCAAGTATCAAACAACGGTTACGGCGTGCTGATACTTCTTGATGCGACACGAGAAAAAGTAGATGAATTTATCCGACAAATCAGGCAAAATAAGCCGCCTCTCAGCGAGATAGACTCCATAAAAATCACTCAAATAAATAAAACAAAATCGTTTGAGGGCTTTAGCATCCAAATAAGCAAAAGCGCAAAACTGCTCTCAAGCAAGATTCCATCTGATATCGCAATGTGTGAGGAGTGCGAGAGTGAACTTAAAGATAAAACCAACCGCAGATTTGAGTATCCGTTTATCACATGCACAAATTGCGGACCGAGATACAGCATCATAAAAAACCTTCCCTATGATAGAAAAAATACATCTATGGATGAGTTTGTTATGTGCAAAAAGTGCATGGCAGAGTATGAAAATCCAAAAGATAGAAGATACCATGCTCAGCCCATAGGGTGTTATGAGTGCGGACCGATACTTTCTCTATATGAGAACAGTGGTGTAAAAATAGAGTCTAAGAATGTTATAGATGAGGTTGTGCGAGCTATTAGTGATGGCAAAATTTTAGCCATAAAGGGGATAGGCGGTTATCATCTGATTTGCGATGCTACAAATGATAGTGCGGTAAAACTTTTGCGAGAGAGAAAAAAACGACCTTCAAAACCGTTTGGAGTGATGATAAAAGATATTGATGCCTCAAAGCAGATTGCCTACATGAACGAAAAAGAGGAAGCATTGCTTAACTCAAACAGACGACCGATAGTTTTGCTTCAAAAAAGAGATGACTACGCACTAAGCCGATATGTGGCTCCAAATATCAACCAAATCGGGCTTTTTTTGGCATACACTCCGCTTCATTATCTTATTTTAGAGAAGCTAGCAAGACCGATAGTCGCTACAAGCGCAAATATCTATGATGAGCCTCTGTGTACTACTTATGATGAGATTATGAGGCTCTCATCCGTTTGGGACTGCTGTTTGGAGCATAACAGAGAGATTGTAAATAGCTGTGACGATTCGGTTGCTTTTGTGGAGAACGAGAAAATATTTATGCTAAGAAACGCAAGAGGATACGCGCCTCTTTATCTTAAACTCCCGCATAAAACAGATAAAAAGATTTTGGCTCTTGGAGCAAACCAGAAAAGCACGGTTGCCATAACCATAGAAGATAGCGTTGTTTTATCGCCATATATCGGGGATTTGGGAAGTTTGTCTAGTATGGAACATTATAAATCGCATATAGAGACGCTAAAGAGAATCTATGATTTTACCCCCGATGTAGTTGTCTGCGATAAACATCCAAACTACGAATCCACCAAATACGCAAAAGAGTTAAAAGCGCAAAATGAAGCCATAGAGTTGGTGCAGGTTCAACATCACTATGCGCATATTTTGGCTACTATGGGCATAAATGGTATCACTTCAAAAGTTTTGGGTGTTAGTTTTGACGGTACGGGCTACGGCGATGAGGGCAACCTTTGGGGCGGAGAGTTTTTTGTTTGCGACATTAGCACATATCGACGGGTAGGGCAGTTTAAATATTTCAGGCTTATCGGCGGAGAGAAAGCCATAAAAGAGCCACGGCGGGTTGCTCTTAGCTTCTTGTTTGAGATATACGGCGATGAAGCTTTTAAACTGGGTTATGCGACAATTAACTCTTTTTCTCTCTCTGAGATTAAAACATTATATACGGCATGGAAGAGTGGGCTAAACTCTCCGCTCTCAAGCTCTTGCGGACGATTGTTTGATGCGGTGGCATCTCTTTTGGATGTTACCCAAATTTGCAGTTATGAGGGTGAGAGCGGACTGCTTTTGGAGAGCTTCTATGATGAAAATATAGCGGAGTATTATGAGTTTAGCACACAAGAGAGTGAGATAGATTTTAGTCAAATAGTAAAACAGATTTTAGATGAAAAAGATGTACATATGGCGGTTTCAAAGTTTTTTAACACGATAGTCCAGATTATTTATAATATGCATAAAAGGTATGATCTGCCTTTGGTTTTGGGCGGCGGAGTTTTTCAAAACAGAGTGCTTTTAAGGTTGATTATGAAAAAAATCCCTGATGTTATTTTACCCAAGATGTTTGTCAGCAACGACAGCGCAATTGCTTACGGACAAGCAATAGCCGCACTAAATCTCAAAACTCTTTGACATCTGAAGCTTGATATCGCTTGTTTTTAACTCATGGTTGACAAAAAGCTCGTTTGCCAAAACACCTTGACCCAAAAGCATATCCGCACCGTCTTTGTAAGTAATGTTTTTTTCTTTTGCCATCTTTAAAAACGGTGTCATTTTTCCATAAATAGCATCTGCCGCAAAAGAGGTGTTGTCTAAAATTTCTTTGACTAACTTTAAAGGAGCAGGCAGTTCTTCATCTTTTAGTCCCGCACTTGTAGTGTTTACTACCAAATCATATTTAGCAATTTTAAAATCATTCCATGTAAAGCTCTCACACCCAAGCTCTTTAAAGTAGAGTAGTTTATCTTCACTTCTGTTTAAAACACTCACTTTTATACCGCTATCTATAAATTTTGCGCAGAGTGCTTTTGCCGTTCCGCCCGCACCGAGAATTAAAATATTTTTTATATCGCCGAACTCTTTTATAGCAAACATAAAGCCATCAGCATCCGTGTTATAGCCTATTAACTTGCCATTTTCATTTATAAGAGTATTTACAACGCCCACTTTTTTTGCAAAACCGCGAACTTCATCGCAAGCCTTGAATGCCGCCTCTTTATGAGGAACGGTAACATTCGCGCCGCTAAGAGAAAGAGCAAAAAAAGTCTCTCTTAGTTTTGAGCCGTCTTTTAGATGAACTCTTGTGTAGCACGCTTTATAGTTTAGGTTTTTAAATACGCAATTGTGCATAAGTGGAGAGCGAGAGTGCGCAACAGGGTCGCCAAAGATGGCAAATAATTTCATTTAGTCTAAATCTTCCAGTGAAGCAACAAGCGCGCCGAGTTTGTTCTTAACTTCGAGATACTCCAGTTCATTTTGGCTATCAGCCACAACGCCCGCACCTGCTTGAAGAACCACTCTATCCTCTTTTACCAAAGCAGTTCTTATGGTAATCGCATTATCCATATTGCCATCAAATCCAAAGTAGCCTATGCTTCCGCTGTAAAAACCTCTTTTTAAGCCCTCATATTCGGCTATAAGTTCCATCGCCCGTATCTTCGGTGCACCCGTCATAGTGCCTGCCGTAAAAGTTGCCATAAACAAATCAAACATATCTTTATCGTCCGCAAGAGTAGCCGTGACATCCGAGACTATATGCATAACATGTGAAAATCTCTCGATATGCATCATATTTTCAACTTTTACGCTTCCTGTTTTTGCCACGCGGCTAACATCGTTTCTGCCAAGGTCAATGAGCATAAGATGTTCTGAAAGCTCTTTTGGATCGGCTAAAAGTTCCTCTTCAAGTTCCATATCTCTTTGCTTTGTAGCGCCTCTTTTTCTAGTACCCGCTATCGGGCGAAGAAGAAGTTCAGAGTCTGTAAGTCTAACCATAACCTCAGGCGAAGAGCCGACTATATTAAAATCTTCATACTCCATTAAAAACATATAAGGAGATGGGTTTTTACTTCTTAGGATTCTGTAAAAACTAAATGGATCGACTTTTATCTTTCTTGTAAAACGGTTTGTCATAAGGATTTGAAAAACATCTCCGCTTCTTATCATCTCTTTTGATTTGTCGACCATTGTAAAAAACTGCTCTTTTGAGAATGCAAAAGTTCCTTTGTCATCCCCAATGTTTCGCTTCATGTGAACATATTCATAAGAGCTTTTTAGTTCGGCTTCAATCATTTCAAACCTATCGCTCATCTCTTTTAGCGTGCTGATAAGTGTAAGTTGATAATTTTTATGAGAATAAACCAAAACGATTTTCGGAAGGATGAGATCTAAATCTGGAGTATGGAGTTCATCTTTTAAACTATCCATAGTCGCATGAAGTTTAGGCTCAAAAACCTTAACCATATCGTAACCGATATAGCCGATATAGCCGTCCACATAACCGACTTTAAGTTCACTTGCAGCTTTTTTGTATATTGCAGTATCTATGTTTTTGTAGTAGTTTTTTAAAAAAGTAAAAGGAGATTCCTCTTTTGTGTGCGTTGTGCCATTTGCGTCTGTGTAGAGAGTTTTTCCATCTATATACTGAACTCTCTCTCTTGCACCGATACAGATGAAGCTATAGTTTCCTTCACTTCCTCCGGCACTCTCAAAAAGGTAAGAAACCTCATCTTTAAACATAGTTTTTAGTTTTGCATAAACCGCAATAGGGGCTAGCTGATCTTGTATAAATTGTTTAGAGTAAATCAAATGGGTACCTTATAAAAAAGAGTTGCTCCCGCGTAAGGGGGCGTAAAATGTTTATATTTTAGTTAAAAAAGCGCCCGGTTCAACAGAGCTTCTCACTTTTACTAATGCTTTCCTTGCTTCTTCTTGTGAAGAAAACGGACCTACTAAAACCTTACTCACTGTTCTAGAGTTTGTTTTAATTTCATGGAATTTATATTTGTAACCTAATTTTAAAATTGAGTTTAAAAATTTTTCATCAGGTTGGTTTTTTTCAAAAGAACCGACTTGAATATAGTGACTGCCAAGAGGGTCTTCCGCAGTAGGTGTATGAGTTGGAGTCGGAGTTTTAGGGAAAGGCAACTCTTTAACTGCTATCTTTTTAGTTTCTACTTTTTTCGGCTCTTCAACAACTGCCGCCGGCTTAACAATCTCTTTTTTTACTGCTTCAGCTGTTTTAGTACTCTCTTTTATGCTCTCTTCTTTTAATTTTTGAGCAATTTTATCAAGAGAACTGTTTTCCGGTGCACTCTCTTGAACAACCTTGACTTCTTCAAAAAGAGGTTCGTTATTTCCGGCAATAATCTCTTTTTGCGGCTCAGGAGGAAGCGCTGCTTGAGGTAAATTGTTTGTGCCGCTTGATGCAAGTGAGTTCATAAGCATTACAACAATAATTAAAATAATACCTAGCGTAGCAACAGCCAAAATAACTTTCCTATTTCCGGCAGATGAGCTGTTTTTATTTAAGATAATATCATTTAGTTGATTGTTTTCTTCCATAACTTCTCCTTCTTAATTCTTAGTCTATAATAATACCCAAAACTTATTTATGCTGGGTTTTTTTTAAAAATTACATCCGTTTTCTAAAGAAGCACTACATGTGCTTTGACCAGGAAGCACCGCGTTCTTTAGAATAAACTTCATACGGAAGAGTCAATATATTATACTCTTCGGGCATTTCATCGTTTGGAAACATTCTCCACTGCTTGGGTTGTTTTGCCGCTAGTTTCATAGATATCATCTTCCCAAGTTGTATGGCTTCTTGAAGTGTTGTATGCCCTTTATGAATGTAAACATGAAGGTGACCATCTGTTTTTGTCTTAAATGCGGTAAAATTTATATAACCTTCTTCACGAAGAAGAAGTTGGGCTTTGTGGTAAAATCTCTCAGGATCCCTCCCATTATAGTCAATTACTATATTTTCAACTTTACCAAGTTTATTGATTAAAGAGTGAGCTACGGTTATCTCACCCTTAGTATGCTGATTTATGATGTTTTGCGACAGTGTTGAATTTACTCTTTCAAACTTATTATAAAATGTACGACCTTTAAAAACTATCTTATCAACAACCTCGTCTTTTTTTATCCAGTAGTGGTCTGTGAGCATTTTTATAAGTTTTAAATCCATCGCTGTCATCTGCTATCCTTAGTATGTTGATTGATTGTATATTACAAAATTTTGAGCTAATGCTTCTAGTTCTTTTTTGATATTTGATTGAAGCTCTGTATTATTAATATCATCAAGAACATCTGCTATTTTATTTGCAATAAACTCAAACTCTTTCTCTTTCATTCCTCTTGAAGTTAGAGCAGGTGAACCTACGCGAATACCAGAAGTTACAAACGGACTTCTTGTCTCACCGGGAACAGTGTTTTTATTCACCGTAATACCGGCATTTCCAAGTGCGATATCTGCATCTTTCCCTGAAAAATCACGGTTTATAAAAGAGAGCAGAACTAAATGGTTGTCAGTTCCGCCGCTTACTAAATCGTAACCTCTTTTAACTAAAACTTCTCCAAGAACTCTAGCATTAGCTTTTACCTGTTTAGCGTATTCTTTCCATTCAGGAGAGAGGTTGTATTTAAATCCGACAGCTTTTGCAGCAATAACATGAACAAGTGGTCCGCCTTGGATACCCGGGAAAATTGCAGAATTCATCTTCTTAGCTATCTCTTCATCATTTGTCATAATCATACCGCCTCTTGGACCTGCAAGAGTTTTGTGTGTAGTTGTAGTTACTATATGTGCATGAGGAAACGGACTTGGATGTTCACCTGCTGCAACAAGACCCGCAACATGAGCGATATCTGCAAATAAAATAGCACCGACCGCATCGGCAATCTCACGAAACTTTGCAAAATCTATCTCTCTAGCATAAGCAGAAGCACCACAAACAATGATTTTTGGCTGAACAGCTTTTGCAATTTCCATTATCTTATCGTAGTTCATTCTTCCGTCAAGCTCTACGCCGTAAGTAAAAGAGTGGTAGTTTTTACCTGAAAAACTAGGTTTGCTTCCGTGCGTTAAATGTCCGCCGTGGCTTAAATCCATTCCAAGAAGTTTATCACCCGCATTTAAAAGTGCCGCATAAACTGCTGCATTTGCTTGGCTTCCGGAGTGTGGCTGAACATTTGCATAGTTACATCCAAAAAGCTTGCACGCTCTGTCAATCGCTAACTGCTCAACGCCGTCTGCATATTCACAACCGCCGTAGTAACGCTTACCAGGATAGCCCTCTGCGTATTTGTTCGTAAAAACTGATCCCATCGCTTCCATAACAGCCGGAAGCGTAAAGTTTTCAGATGCAATCATCTCTAAGTGATTAGTTTGTCTTTCCAACTCTTTTTCGCATAAATCGAAAATTTCTTTATCGTAATCTTGTAAAAAACCCATTTTTATATCCTTTTCTATATTAAATTAAAATGCCAAAGAAATTACTTCTTTGACTACTCATTCTCTTCGTTTTTTTCTTCGTTGTGCAATGGTTTCATAGCAGGAAATAGTAAAACATCTCTTATAGAGTGCTCGTTTGTGAGCAACATCACCAATCTGTCAATTCCTATGCCTTGACCGGCTGTGGGAGCCATACCGTAACTAAGTGCTTCAACGAAATCCAAATCCATCTCATGCGCTTCATCATCACCGCTCTCTTTGGCTGCACCTTGAGCTTCAAAACGACCGAATTGGTCAACAGGATCATTTAACTCGCTAAAAGCATTTGCAATCTCACGCCCTGCAATGAAAAGTTCAAATCTCTCGGTGATATCCGGATTTTTATCGCTTCTTCTAGCAAGCGGAGAGATTTCAACCGGATACTCGGTGATAAAAGTCGGGTTAATAAGTTTTTCTTCAACAAACTCATCAAAGAGTTCGCCTTGCAGTTGACCTAAATTTAGTCCATTTTTCACTTGAATATTACGGTTCTTTAAAAACTCAACTATTTTATCTTTATCATTTACTATCTCTTGCGGAACCCCGCCGATAGTGTATAATGACTCTATTAGAGGCACTTCACTAAACTTGCTAAAATCAACTTCCATATCTCCGTAAGGGAGTTGTGTAGGCAGATTTAAGTGATCAAAGAGATATCTAAAATACTCTTTTGTAATTTCAATCAAATCTTTGTATGTTTTGTATGCCCAGTAGAACTCAATGGAAGTAAATTCAGGGTTGTGCGTAGCATCCATACCCTCATTTCTAAAGTTACGGTTTATCTCAAAAACAGCTTCGAAACCGCCGACGATAAGTCTTTTTAGATAAAGTTCCGGTGCTATTCTTAAATATCTGTCAATGCCAAGCGCATTGTGATGGGTGATAAACGGTTTAGCATTTGCACCGCCGGCTATCGGGTGCATCATAGGCGTTTCAACTTCTAAAAAGCCTTTGTCCTCAAAGAAGCGGCGAGTTAGGGAGATAACTTTTGAGCGAATTTTGAATGTTTTACGAACATCCGCGTTCATAATAAGGTCTAGGTACCTTTTTCTATATCTTGTCTCTTTATCCGTTATACCGTGAAATTTTTCAGGCAGAGGAGATATAGCTTTTGTTAAAAGTCTTAGTTCATCCGCATGTAGAGACAACTCTCCTTGACCCGTTACAAAAGGGTATCCGCTAACTTCTACAATGTCGCCGGTTTCTATATTTTTTTTGAAAGTTTCATTATAAAAATTCTCACCGATATTGTCTCTTGCCACATATATCTGAAGTGCTCCGCTCTCATCTTCAATTTGAATAAAACTAGCTTTACCCATAATTCTAAATAGTTTTATCCGCCCACTTATCGTATAGTGGCGCTTTTCATCTCTTTTATTCTCTTTGTTTATAATGTCTGAATTTACATTTAAAAATTTTTCAATTGTTGCATTTCTTCTAGAGTCGTTAGAATATGGGTTGATTCCCTCTTTTCTAAGAAGCTCTGCTTTTTCAATTCTTTGTTGTATAAATTTATTATCAAAAACCAATAGTTTTTCCTTTATTTTTTTTCACGGAAACTTTACTTCGTAACCGCATTTGCTAGTTTTGGCAATTCTTGCAAATTCCATAAATTTGCATAGAATGATCTTGCATATCAAAACCTAACTCTTGTGCGATTTTGTGCTGTCTCTCTTCTATCTGTTCGTCAACAAACTCCGTGATACTCCCGCACGCCGTGCAGATAAAGTGATCATGATGATGTTTTGCGCCGAGTTCATACTTTTTTCCTTGCGCACCGAAAGAGAGCGATGTAACCATATCCGACTCTTCTAAGAGCGATAGAGTTCTATATACCGTTGCAATTCCTGTTTTTAAATCCGGAAACTTCTCTTGTATAAGATTGTGAAGTGATTCCGGTGTTAAATGCTCATCGGAGTTATATAAAGTTTCGAGTATTACCTCTCTTTGGATTGTAAACTTTAGGTTGTTTTTTTTAAGCAACTCTTTAAAGTTATTAAGTAATTGTTTGTATGCAACTGTTTTGTCATTAAAATCGGTTGTAATCTCAGACATATTATTTACTCTCTTTATTAGGTGTATTTTGCTCTACATTTTCATTTACTATTTTCTTTGTCTCTTCTAAAGTTTTTAGTGTTGAGTTTTGCAGAGTTCCGGAAATGCTCTCTTGCATCATTTCAGTACCTTTATTTATGCTCTTGTTAAGATCCTCAGAAATTTCGATAGGATCAAGTTTCATAATAACGCTTCCTACTTTAACAAGCATAGGGAACACAATACTGTTTTTCATCATTTGGTCAATATTTGTTTTTACGGCCTTAACATTATAAGCCGCATACGCAATTACTGAGGCAATAAGAAAAAATTTACTTGCACTAAAGATAAAACCTAAAGTTTTATCAAAAATACCGAGCCCGCTTACTGAGCTTAGTTTCTTAAATATTGATCCGATTCCAACCATAAAGAGCCAAAAAAGTGCAAGAGTAACTAAAAAGCCCGTAAAGCTAACGGCAGCATTGCTTTGAAGTTTGAAAATAGAGTCGCTTATCAGTTGACCTACGCTCTCACCTACCCTAGAAGCTATAAAAATACCACCGATAATGCCTATAAGACCAAACAACTCTTTAAAAAAGCCGTTTATAATCCCTTTAAGCCCTAAAAAAAGAATAATGATAGATACTACGATATCAAAATAACTAAACGCCATTATTTAATTACCTTAGATACCATGTTTTTACCATTATGTTTAGAAGCATAAAGAGCTTTGTCCGCCCTTGAGAGGAGTGTGTCAGGTGTATCGTTTTCAATAAATTTTGTCATACCGATACTTGCAGTAACGGATATATTTTCACCCATATAAACCAGTTTGTTTGAGCAAATCAGTTTTAAAATTCTATTTGCAATTGCTTCACTGTCTTCATCACTGTTGCGATTTAGTATAACGGTAAACTCTTCTCCACCGAACCTAAAGATTTTATCCCCGTCTCTTAGTGTTTTTCTAAGGATGTTTGAAATAAAAATTAAAATTTTATCGCCTGCTATATGCCCGTAAGTATCATTAATAATTTTAAAATTATCTATATCAAGCATCAGCACATGCAGAGAGTAAGGTATGCTTTTATTTGAACACACGCCATTGAGATAAGAGATTAGAGCTCTTCTGTTAAAAACTTTTGTAAGTGGGTCTAGATTTGTAGTCTCTTCTAGCGTTTTAACTTTTTCCGAGAGTTCCATAATGATTCTATTCGCTTTTTTTACTTCATCGGTCATATGAGACTGAATTTCACTAAATTTAGTTGTCAAAGTTTCCAAATCAATCTGCTTGTTATTACATTTTTGCAGCGCTTCTTCGTTAAGCTGCGAAAGTTCTCCAAATTTTTCATTAGTGCTTTTATAAGAGTTTAAACTCTGAGCCATAAGCTCTTTGTATGAGTTACTAAAAGCTGCTTTTGCGTGTTCAATGGAATTAATATCTTTATCGTTAATATTTGAAACGATATCAATAGCATCTTTTAAATAGTTGACAACTTGAGCTTTTGATGCGTTTTTATCCGCACTGATGCGCTCAAGGAGGTTTTCATAAATCTCTTCTATAAGTGCTTTTAAATCGTTTTTTTCCATAATTAAGCAATCCGTAAAAAAATATTTTGCATTATACATTTTTAAGCATAAAAAATAGCTTTTATATTATTTTCAAGTTTTAATCCGTCAATCAGTCCTGTTTTAGGTACCGTAATGTATAATCACAAAAAATAGATAATTTAAAAAGGTTTTATTATGAGTATTTGGAGTCCGTCAAGTTGGAGAGAAAAGCCAATCGTGCAACAACCGACTTATCCAAACGAAAATGAATTAAACAGAGTTTTGGCTGAGTTAAGAAACTATCCACCGCTTGTTTTTGCAGGTGAAGCGCGTTCGCTTAAGAGCCAATTGGCAAATGTGGTAGAGGGTAAAGCATTTTTACTTCAAGGCGGAGATTGTGCCGAGAGTTTTAGCGAGTTTCATGCTCATAATATTCGCGATACTTTTAAAGCTGTTCTTCAAATGGCGGTAGTCATGACTTATGCAGGCGGTCTTCCGGTTGTAAAAATCGGCAGACTCGGCGGTCAATTTGCAAAGCCTCGCTCTAGCGACACTGAAACTATTGACGGTGTAACGCTTGACGCTTATCGCGGCGATATAATAAACGGTGTTGATTTTACTTTAGAATCACGCATACCCGATCCGCAAAGAATGATAAAAGCTTACAACCAATCGGCTGCGACGCTAAATCTCCTTCGTGCATTTGCATCTGGCGGTTTGGCTGATTTGCATGAGGTGCATAAATGGAACTTAGATTTTACACATCAGAGTGAAATAAGTAAAAAGTATGAAGATTTGGCTGAAGAAATCGGTAAATCTTTAAAATTTATGGAAGCGTGTGGGATTACCTCTAAAACACATAGAACTTTGCGTGAGACTGATTTTTACACATCTCATGAAGCACTTTTACTTCCGTATGAAGAGGCATTTACGAGAAAAGATTCTCTAACGGGCGAGTGGTACGATACTTCTGCCCACATGTTGTGGATAGGAGATAGAACTCGTCAGCTTGACGGCGCTCATGTGGAGTATATGAGAGGTATTAAAAATCCTATCGGTTTAAAAGCAGGTCCGTCAATGGACCCTGAAGATTTGATAAGACTTTGCGACATTTTAAATCCTAACAATGAAGCGGGTCGTCTGAATGTTATCGTAAGAATGGGTGCAGATAAAGTAGCTGAGGGTATGCCTAAGCTTATCCACGCAATCGAGAGAGAGGGTAAAAAAGTTCTTTGGAGCTGTGACCCGATGCACGGAAATACTATCAAGTCATCGAATAACTTTAAAACTCGCCCTGTTGATTCTATCCTAAGAGAGATGAAACAGTTCTTCCAAGTTCATAAAGCCGAGGGCACATTTGCCGGCGGTGTCCATTTGGAAATGACGGGTAAAAATGTAACCGAGTGTATAGGCGGTTCATTTGTTGTAACAGAAGAGGATTTAAGCTCTCGTTACCATACTCATTGTGACCCAAGACTAAACGCTGACCAAGCTTTAGAATTGGCATTTTTAATAGCAGATACTCTAAAAGAAGCTCAAAAATAAATTAACGCATTTATGCGTTAATTTCTTCCTCTTTTTCTTGAATGGTTAAAAGCTCTTCTACTTTTTCTTCATAAAGATTTTTTAACTCTTCAAGTTCTTTGGCTAATTGTGTTATACCTATTTTTTCATAACATGCAGGATTTGCCAAACAGCTGTTTTTTTCCTCTATTTTGGTTTCAAGCTCTTCTATCTCAAGAGGCAGTTTTTCTAGTGCAATTTTCTCTTTAAAAGTGAGTTTTAGCTCTTTTGGTTTGCTCTCTTTTATTTTTGGCTCTGCTTTTTGACTCTCTTTTTCCATATCGCTAAGCTCTTTTAACTCTTTTTCAAGTTCCAAATACTCGGAGTAGTTTTGGTAACTCTCTTCGATATGTTTATCTTCTTTAAAAATAAAGAGTTTTTTTGCAATCTTATCTACAAAATATCTATCATGACTTACTATAATTACCGCTCCGCTAAAGTTGGTCAACTGTTCTTCTAAAATATTTATGGTCGGAATATCCAAATCGTTAGTAGGCTCATCAAGTATGAGGATATCGACATCTTTTGTAAAGAGCAGAGCGAGAGCGATACGGTTTTTTTCTCCGCCGCTTAGTATGCCTATTTTTTTATCTAAAAACTCTCTTGGAAAAAGAAAGTTTTTTAAGTAACCGTAAACATGCATATCACGACCGCGAACGCTTACTCTATCTCCACCGTGAGGACAAAAAGTCTCTATAAGATTTTTATCGTCATCAAGCATTTCGCGGTGCTGATCAAAGTATCCGATTTTAAACTCGCCCCTCTTTATGGTTCCGCTTGAGGGTTCAATACGACCCAGTAGTGCCCTAAGCAGTGTAGATTTACCGCTTCCGTTTGGACCTACGATAGCTATTACATCTTTTTGAAGTATTCTGGTAGTGAAATTTTTTAAAAGCTCTTTGTCTCCCAGTGTCAATCCCAAATTTTCTACTTCAAAGAGCATTTTTTGTTTATTTATACTCTTGTCACGATTAAAGTGTTTGGCTTCCCGCTCAAGCTCAAGCGTCATTTTTCTGATTTTAGAGGGATTCGTTTTTGCATCTTCTCTAAGAGACATAAGTCGTTCTTTACGACCCTCATTTCTCTTAAGTCTTGCCTTTACGCCTCTTGAAAACCACTCATTTTCTCTCTTTAGTATAGTAAGCAGAGTTTCATGCTGTTTTTCTAGGGTTCGCATATACTCCTCTTTTTGAGTCAGGTAACTGCTATACCCACCGCTGTACTCTCTAAGTGAACAATCCTCAACTTCAACGCTTTTTGTAGCCACTCTATCAATGAAATATCTGTCGTGAGAGATAAAAACAAGAGTAAATTTTTCCTTTAAAAGCAACTCTTCTAAAAACTCAACCATATAGACATCAAGGTGATTGGTTGGTTCATCTAGCAGTAAAACATCAGGTTTTTGTAGTAGTAAAGAGGCTAGGGCAACTCTTCTTTGTTCTCCACCGCTAAGCATAACTACGGGTTTATCTTCATACTGCACAAGGTCAAAATGTTGGATAATTCTCTCTATTTTATCGTCTAAATTCCAAGCGTTGTGATGTTCTATATAGCGAGATAGTCTCTCATGTTCGTCAATAAGAAGTTTGTTATCAAAATCATCGGCGAGCAGCAGTGAAAGTTCGTCATATCTTTTTTTTGCACTGTTAAGTTCATCTAACCCTGCCTCTACGGCTTCTCTTACAGTGTCTCCCTCTTTAAATTGAGGTTTTTGATCAAGCATCTTTATCTCTAAATTTTGCTTTGTAATTCTCTCCCCTGCATCTTGGTCAAGGGTTCCGTTGACAATCTTCATTAGAGTAGACTTTCCGCTTCCGTTTTTACCGATTATAACGATTCTCTCGCCATCATCTACATGAAAATTTATATCCGTTAAAATTTTTTGCGCTTCATAATGTTTTGATATGTTTAGTAAATCTATTAGTGCCATAAAATGTTTTATTTCCCTTCTTTATTGCATAATTATAGTATAAGTTTCATAATAGTTAAATTTGAATATAATCAAGCAGTTTTTATCAAGGATTGAACAATGGTAACTGTAACATCATACGGGGCGGCGCAAACTGTAACGGGTTCGTGTCACTTATTGAAAATAGGCTCTATACGAATATTGATTGATTGTGGTATGTTTCAAGGCAATGGCGGTGATGAAAAAAATTATAAGCCTTTTGAGTTTATTCCCTCAAAAATAGATTATCTTATATTGACTCATTCACACCTTGACCATGTAGGAAGAGTACCTAAGCTAATCAAAGATGGATTTAAAGGTCAAATAATATCTACAGATGCTACATGTGAGATTGCAAAAATAATGCTTCTTGACAGTGCTTCAATACTCCAAGAAGAGTATAAGACAATAAGAAAAAAAGCTCGAAGACGCGGTGAAGAGGATACTATATTTGAGCCTCTATATAGCAAAGAAGATGTAAAAGAAGTTTTTGCAAAAAAATGGTGTACGCTTGAATATTTTGAAGAACATAAGCTAAAACAGCATATAAGGGTATCTTTGGGTAATGCAGGACATATCATGGGCAGTGCTTTTGTTATGGTTGATTATAAAGAGGAAAATCGACATAAGCGAATTGTATTTTCAGGCGATATAGGTTCTCCACATAGGATGATAATAGACAGTCGCGACAATGTAGGCGAAGCAGATTCACTCTTTATAGAATCAACATACGGAGATCGCAATCATAAACCGTTAGAGCAAAGCATAGAAGAGTTTAAAGAGGCTGTTATCTCGACGCTTAAGCATAACGGCAATGTTCTCATTCCGTCTTTTGCGCTAGAGAGAACGCAGGAGATACTATGGCTGCTTCACGGGATGCATGATAACGGCGAGTTGCCTAAGTGCCGCATCTTTCTCGATAGTCCGCTTGCTATAAAAGCGACAAAACTCTACAACCGCTACCCGATTCATCTGAGTGACGAGGTTGAATATTCAACAGGTAGCGGAAGCGATCCGTTTTCATTTGCATGGCTTGAGCCGACTACGACAAGAGAACAATCTATGGCTATAAATAGAGTAAAAGAGAAGTGTATAATAATTGCCGGCAGCGGTATGTGTAACGGCGGTCGCATAATGCACCACTTAAAACATAGACTTTGGAATTCAAAAAATGCAGTCGTTTTTGTCGGATATCAGGTTAAAGAGACATTAGGACGAAGTATAGTTGACGGGGAAAAGCTGATTAAAATTTACGGTGAAGAAATTGCCGTAAAAGCCAAGGTTTACACTATTAACGGCTTTTCGGCTCATGCGGATCAGAGTGAGTTAATTGAGTGGATACGACCGATTGAAGGTTTGAAAAATCTTTGTCTTATTCACGGTGAAGTAGATAAGATGGAAATATTTGCCGATGTCATCAAGAGAGAGCTAGGACATGAAAGTCATATCATGATTCATGGAGTTCCTAAGAATCTCTAGTATAAGAGGCTCTACTGAGCCTCATAGCATAACTCTTTTGCCGTATACCAGTCGGCTATCCCTTTATCGTTATAGTGATACTCTCTTTGAACAGGTGGGATTACGCTGTTACGCAGTTTTGAACGGATTATGCCCATCACTATAAAAGATAATACCAAAGTAAGCAAGGCAATAAAATAATCATATATGTACCATGCCGCCAAACTAGAGAGCGGTGTTGCAAATTGTAAAAACAGCCTTAATAAAAAAGAGATAGTTTTACATTTTTTTGAATAAAGCTTAGGCGTAGGCTCAAGCATATCTATATAATTATCTGACATATTATCCTCATGTAAAAAATTTATCTTAAATTATATCAAAAAAATAGATAAATAAGATTTGGACTAAATATAATTTAGTTTATTAGACTAAAGTAAGTTGATACTATTTGCATTCATTAACTTTTTTTTGCTAGTATTACCTAAATTTTAACTATAAGGATTCAAAAGATGGCAAAACATCAGTTTCAAACAGAAGCAAATCAAATATTAAATCTTATGATACATTCGCTCTACTCGAACAAAGAGATATTTATTCGTGAGCTAGTTTCAAACGCGTCGGATGCGCTTGATAAATTAAATATGTTGGTTTTAAGGGATGATGCTTATAAAGGTGTAAATTTCGTTCCTCGTATAGATATCGTAGCAAATAAAGAGGCAAAAACTCTAACAATCAGAGATAGCGGTATCGGTATGAATGAAGAGGACTTGATGAATAATCTCGGTACTATCGCAAAATCAGGTACGAAAGCGTTTTTAGAAAATCTTACAGGTGATCAAAAAAGAGATTCAAATCTTATCGGTCAATTCGGTGTCGGTTTTTATGCTTGTTTTATGGTCGCACACAGAGTTGAAGTAACCACGAAAAAAGCAGGTGAAGAACAGGCTTACCTATGGATAAGTAAAGGTGACGGCGAGTTTGATATAGAACATACAACGCAAGACGGTCACGGTACAACAATAGTAATGCATTTAAACGATGACGAGAGTGAATTTTTAGAGAGCTATAGAATTGAAAATGTTATCAAAAAATACTCAAATCATATACCGTTTCCAATCTTTATGGATAAAGAAAAGTTTATTGCAGCCGTAAAAGATGATGATGGTAAAGAGCTAGAACCTTCAAGAAATGAGATAGAAAATGTACAAATCAACCGTGCAAACGCACTTTGGACTATCTCAAAAAATGAGATAAGCGATGAAGAGTACAAAGATTTTTACAGCTCAATTGCTCACTCTTCAGAAGAGCCTCTTGCTTGGATGCATAACAAAGCAGAAGGTGCCATGGAGTATACGACACTCTTTTATATTCCGTCTAAAGCTCCGATGGATTTGTATAGAGTTGATTATCAAACAGGTATAAAACTCTATATCAATCGCGTGTTTATCACAGATGATGAAAAAGAGCTTATGCCGACATACCTTAGATTTTTAAGAGGTGTGATTGATTCAAAAGATTTACCCCTAAATGTCTCCCGTGAGATTTTACAATCAAACGCAGTTATGGCAAAAATTAAAAATGCTTCCGTTAAAAAAGTTCTCTCAGAATTAGCAAAAATTGCAAAAAATGATGCGCAAAAATATAGCTCTTTCTTTGCTCAATTTGGAAATGTTTTAAAAGAGGGGCTTTATAGTGATTACGGTAATCGTGAGAAAATTTTAGAGTTAATGAAGTTTCACACTTTGCAATCTAATGAGATGGTAATGATTGAAGATTTTATTAAAACCGTAGATGAAGCTAAAAAAGAGATTTACTATATAACGGGTAAAACAACGCTTTCAATGTTAAAAAATTCACCGTCACTAGAGAGATTTAAGTCTCGTGGGATAGATGTTTTAGTTTTAAATGAAGAGGTAGATACAATAATCTTCCCAATGGTAACAGAGTATAAAGAGTACAAATTGGTTCATGTAAGCGACGCTAAGTTTGAAGAGAGCCAAGATGATAAAAAGGCTCATGAAGAGAGTGCTAAAACATTTGAGAGCTTGACTAAAGAGCTTAAAGATGCACTTGGAGAGAGTGTAAAATCTGTTGAAGTAACTTTTGATTTGGTTGATTCTCCTGTAAAGCTAAAAGAGGACAAAGATGATCAAGCTTATATGATGGCTCAAATTATGAGACAGATGGGACAAAATTCCGATGCACCGGCTCCTGCGCCAATTTTTCAAATAAATCCTAATCATGAGTTAATTATAAAACTAAAAAATTCTGTTGATCAAAACCTTATAAATGATGCTGCACATGTACTTTTTGATCAAGCAAAGTTGTTTGAAGGTAAAGAACTTGAAGATACTGCAGGCTTTATTTCAAGATTAAATAGAATTATTGCAAAAGCTGTTGTATAATTTCTTATTATGGGTGCATTTGTAGCACTCATAATAGTTTAGATTATTTTTTACCGTTAAATTATGATAAAGAAAAAAAATATGATATTCTATACTTATGGATAATAAATATAAAGATAAGAGACGACCGGAAAATGCCGAGCTTCGTCGTAAAATAGATAATCTATTGTGGGAGGGTAGCTCTTTTATTAGAGAGAATCTTCAGCAGTTAGAAATATCTGATTATCGCTATGAAGTTGCTGAAGCAATAGAAGAGTTGTCTCTGGATGAAGAGACTATTCGTCAGCTTATTGAAGATTATATCATACAGATTTTAAAATCAAAAATAGCTTTTTATGAGTATATTCATAAATTAAAAAAAGATGAGCTAGACTCTAAGAGCTTAGATTATACAAATATTAGAAATTTGGCTCATAAAAATTTAGGTGTTGTCAGAAATCTTCGAATTAAAGATGCCCAGAAATTGCTTGAAGTAATAATGCATGAAGACGACTTAGACTATTTAAGATTATGCGTTAAAGCCCTAGAAATATCCGCAGTTAAGCTAAATCCACTGTGTGCTTACGAAACACTAAAGCTAATCGAAGTTAAAAAATCTTTATAACCTCACTTATTTTTATCTAATCTAGTTTGTTTAGCTGATTTGTAGTCATATATATCCAAAATTCTTTATGCGTATAGCCTTTATCTAAAAAGAATATCTGCAAAATCGCAACCCTGTAAAGCGTAACAATCATCTTTGCATACGGTATAAAAAGACTAAGACTAACAAACAGTGACTGCTCTTTGTCGCCTTTGAGTTTAATCATATCCTGCATACCTATATTTTTACTAAGATACACCCCAAACAGTATAGAAAAAGCAAAATTTAGTATCAACCCAAATATGATATACGCCATTAAATCTTGTTCACTCATTCCAGCAATCATAATACATTCCTTCAATAAATCAAAATATTTTAACTAAACAAAACTTTTTAATTCATAAGTTTTAATTTTAGTTTTAGTAAAAAAAGTTCCAAACGGTATGAGTGAAGCTATAAAAAAAATGATATTTTCTTTAAATGACCATTTGCTTTCTTGCCATGCTTTTACGAGATAGTAGCAAAACATGATAAAGAGTACGCCGTGAATCATGCCGACTACTTTTACTGCTAAAGGTATGGCAAAGAGATATTTCAAAGGCATGGCAATAAAAACAAGAACTAGATACGAGTAGCCCTCTATTGTATTGATTTGCCCAAATTTTACTACATTTTCATTTCTCATATTTATTCCTATTTTTTTGTGAATTATATAATCAAAAAGTTACAACTTGGGAATTATTAAATATTACAAAAGAGGCACAAACTCTTTTTAAACATTAATGTAGTAAAGTTTCGCGAAACATATTAGAAAAGGTATATTCATGGAAGCTAACCTTGTGGTAGAGAGTATTAAATTTATGTTTCTTGGGATGGGGGCTGTATTTTTATTATTGGTAATAATGATATATTTTATGGGTGGTATGTCAAATTTTGTACATAAGTTTTTTCCTGAGATTCTAGCAAATACGAATTCTTCGGTTCAAAACACTCACAATATTCAAGGTAATCAAAATATTCAAAGTGTTCAAAATCAAGATAATCAAAAAAAAGTAGTTGCTGCAATAACGGCTGCAATTAAATATCATAGAGAAGGTTAAAAGAAAATGGCTAAAAAATTTATAGATGTAATGGATACAACATTTAGAGACGGTCTTCAGTCTGTATTTGGCGGTCGCGTATTGATGAACGATTTTTTTCCAGCGGTAGAAGCAGCAAAAAGAGCCGGAATTACTCACTTTGAATTTGGCGGTGGCGCTAGATTTCAATCACTCTACTTTTATCTAAGAGAAGATGCTTTTGAAATGATGGACAGATTTCGCAAGATTGTGGGACCGGATGCAAATCTTCAAACATTATCTCGCGGTATTAATACGGTAATGTTAGATACAGGTTCTAAAGAACTTGTAGATTTGCATGCAAAAATGTTTAAAAAACATGGAACAACTACAATTAGAAATTTTGATGCATTAAATGATGTTGAAAATTTAAAATATTCAGCAGAGAGAATTACTCATCATGGGCTAAAGCATGAAGTTGTAGTTACTATGATGGATTTGCCTCCTGGGTGCTACGGTGCTCATACTGTAGAGTTTTATGAGAAAACATTGCGTGAGATACTAGATAGCGGTATTCCATATACTAGTATCTGTTTTAAAGATGCATCTGGTACTTCAAATCCTCAAAAAGTTTTTGAAACTATTCAAATGGCAAGACGCTTGGTTCCTGAGGGAACACATTTGAGACTTCATACTCATGAAACAGCCGGTGTTTCGGTTGCTGCATATATGGCTGCTCTTGAAGCGGGTGTAGACGGTATTGATTTGGCAGCTGCACCTGTTAGTGGCGGAACTAGTCAACCGGATATTTTAACTATGCTTCATGCTACTAAAGGTATGAATTATGACCTTAGCGGACTTGAGATAGATAAAGTATTGACTTATGAAAAAGAGCTTCAACACTGTTTATCAGACTATTTTATGCCGCCTGAAGCAACAACGGTTTCTCCAATTATTCCATTCTCCCCAATGCCGGGTGGTGCACTTACCGCAAATACGCAAATGATGCGTGATAACGGTATAATGGATAAATTTCCGGAAGTTATTGCCGCTATGACTGAAGTTGTGGAAAAAGGTGGGTACGGTACATCCGTAACTCCTGTTTCACAGTTTTATTTTCAACAAGCGCTTAATAATGTAATGCAAGGTCCATGGAATGCAATCGCTCCCGGTTATGGAAGAATGGTTCTAGGTTACTTCGGTAAAACTCCGGTAGCTCCGGATCCGGAAGTTGTAAGAATCGCCTCTGAGAAGTTAGGTTTAGCACCTACAACTGAGAAGGCTCTTGACTTGGCAAATGCTGATGAGAGTAAATCTTTAGCTACTTGGATAGATAAATTAAAAGAAGAAGATATCGAAATAACTGAAGAGAATATTTTTATAGCTGCTGCTTGCCATGAAAAAGGAATCGCTTTTCTAAAAGGCAAGGGTGAGCTAATGATTCGTAAGCTTTCAGATATGAAAAAAGAAGAAGAGAAAAAAGAGCAAGATAAAAAAGCACAAGGGAGTAGAAATATGGGAAGCGGAAATTATACAGTAGTTGTTGATGGTCAAAAATATAGTGTTCAAGTTGCTGAGGGTGATGTAAATATCCAAGTAACAGCGGTAAATGGTGAGTGTGCAGCGGTTTCTTCAGCTCCTGTAGCTCCGGTTGCTCCAAAAGCAGCAGTAAGCGGGTTTGAGGTAAAAGCTCTTCTTCCGGGAAATGTATGGAAAATAGTTGCTAATCCGGGTCAAAGCGTAAATGAAGGTGATGTTATTTTAATTTTAGAATCTATGAAAATGGAAATAGATGTAGTTGCACCAAAAAGCGGTATAGTTAAATCCATAGATGTCGCAACTAACGACAGAGTAACTGAGGGTCAAGTTATAGCATTATTATCATAAATTCATTTCACTCGCAATGACAAGTACCGTCACTGCGAGGTTTTGAAAAAACTCCTTTTAGAAATTTAATCAAATTCTTTGGTATTATCTAACTTTTCTAGTGGAATATTTATAGTAAATTTTGCACCGTAACTACCGTTTTCAACGGTTATTTTACCTTTACAATGCTCCTCAATAATTGTTTTAGACATATATAAACCGATTCCTGTTCCCTCTTTATCTTTTTTTGTACTAAAATATGGTTCGAAAATTTTGCCTATTATCCCCTCGGAGATGCCTCCTCCGTTGTCTTCTATTGTTAATTCTGCATACTTCCCATTTTTGCGTCCTTTAACCCATATAGTCGCATTTGCAACCTTTTCTTCAAGTAATACATCTTCTGCATTTTTTATAATATTTAAGAGTACCTGCTTTATTTCCGTAATATATGTATATACAAAGATGCCGTCATCTATGTCGGTGTTGATAGTAATATTTTTTGTCTCTATGCAGGGAGCGATTATTTTAAAACTTTTCTCTACAATATCTTTTAAATCTCCGTGTTCAAGCTTTTTGTCGTTTTTGAAAAAATTTCTAAAATCATCAATAGTGCGAGATAGATAATTTGCCAGTTCATCAATAGAGTCCAATTTTGCTTGAAAAAAATCGGCTTTATAGTTATCCATCATAATATCAAGCGAGAGAGTTCCTGAAATTGCCGATATAGATGCTAGCGGTTGACGCCATTGGTGAGCAATCATATTAAGCATCTCTCCCATTTGCGCCAGTTTTGATTGTTGGATGATTTGCAGTGTTTGTTCTCTGTTTTTATACACTTCAGCTAAAACGAGTTCTTGAAGCTCTCTGTTTATATCTTCTAACTCTTTTGTTTTAGCTTTTATCTCATTTTCCGTCGGTAAAAATATAAAAAAAGCTTCAAAAGTTAGGAGCAGGAGTAAAAGCACTAAAAGAGATATTTTAATAAATACTATATTTTGGGTTGATTTTTCACTCTTTTTTTGAATTATAAGAGCGTAATCATCAATTTTTTTCATCAATACCTCATACCTCTTTTGGAGAAAAACATCAATCTCTTCAATTTTTTCATCGCGCTTATTATCAGATATATTCTCAAAAATATTTAAAAAATATTTTGCATTTTCGAGATACTCTTTTTTGCTCTCCTCTTCAAAGATATAACCTCTGCTTTTTAAAATATCTTCACTTCTCTCAAACTCTTCTATTGCTTCATTTAGAGATACTTTATGTTCGTTAACTTCATGGTGGGATATATAATTGATATTGTAGACTATCTTTGCCGTAAGCATTCGTTCTTTTCCGACTAGATTTATATCTTCGGCATACTGATCGTGCTTTTTAACAAGAACAATAGTGGAAGTATGAAACAGCAACGCATATACTGCCACTAAAATTAAGGCGAATATATACTTTGCCCTCAGGCTTATTTTGCTCATTCTAATTCCTAAATAGAGTTATTATTTTGTACTTGCGAATTGATATCTGTTGATTTAAACTCACGGATAAGTTCAATTTGGCGATTGGATAGGTATTCTCTTATATCGTTTAGGTTTTTTTTGTCAAGCTCATATAGGAGTACGATATTATAATCGCGTTTATTTTCGTCAATTCTATAAACTCTACCCAATACGACAAATGATATCAGTCTTCCTTTTAGCTTCAAAGTTATGGCAGCTTTAATAATTGTGCCTATTTCTATACCCGCAGGCAATGCATCTATTTTAAATTTTGCAGATACTTCTGATATATCTTTAATGTAAGTTTCACCAGGGAATTTTATACTTTTATAGTAGAGCGTACATCCATGGTCGATATCAGGTTCTAACCTGGTGTATTTTCTATCAGCCGCGCTTCTGGATGCAAAAGCGACATCATCTATAACAATTATTTGATTGTCGGAGTCAACATTTTTGATGGATTTACATACGACATCTTTTGGAAATATTTCAGAAGTAATTGTCATAAATCTGGTAATTTGCACAATTTTCAGTTGAGTATTTACTGTTTTTAACGAGAAATTATTTTCATTTATATCTATAATGACGGCGGGATTTATGATAGTCAACCCTTTATAAAAATTGTGTATTTTTACCTCTGAGGAGTTATCTTTAACAACTTTTAGCAGAGCTAAAATAGCCGCTTTATCTTTAGAAATTTCATCATTTCTTGACGCATTTGCATCAAAAAGAACCATTAAGTTTAACTCTGTTACATCATCAAAAGAGAGTATATAATGTTTATTCTTTTGGGGAATCTCTCTAAGTTTTAAGATAAGATGTCTTTTGTCACCCTTATAATTTTGTATTTTTGTATGAAAAAGTTTCCCCGGATTTTTCATAGCAGTGTCTATCCATTTAGATGTTGGTGTAGTATATAAAAACTCTTTATGCTCAAGCAGCAATTTATCGATATCGCTATGTTCTTTTGTAAATTCATCTATGCTCTCTACACCAAAAAACTCGTTAAAACGCTGATTTACAAGAACAAATTTACCCTCATGCATCATGATTACTATATTGTTTTGATAGTTAAAAATATTTTGAAGCTGATTTAGAAAAATACGGCTGTTTTCCGCCTTTTGTATGGATATTACGGCATCATAAAGAGTGTTTACTATCTCAGGAGCTTTTGCGGGTTTATGCAGATAGGAAAATACGCCTAGTTTAAGAGCTTTATATAAATCTTCTTTTTCATCATAAGCAGAAAGGATAATGATTTTACAATCTAGTTCGATTTCTTTGATTTTTTTTATCATTTCAAAGCCGCTCATTATCGGCATATTTACATCGGTTATAACAATCTTCGGTTTATGTTTAATATATTCGTTATAGCCTTGCTCGCCGTCGTATGCTGCATAGACATTATCAAATATTCTGCCAAGAAGGGCTTGCATATTTTTTGACAAACCATGATTATCTTCAACATATAAAATGGCGATATCTTTTGATAACTTTTTTATTGTCTCTATTTTTTCATTCATAGTGCTGTATCCTATAAGCAAATATATTAGATTCTTTTATTCATAATCTCTACGATTAACGGAATAATATTTTGACTTTTTGTTTTATCTATAAAGCCGTCCGCTCCCAAAACTTCAGCCTCTCTTTTATTGTTTAGCCCTGTCATAGAGCTGTTTACGATAACAGGTATATTTTTTGTTTTTAAACTGCCTTTTAGCAGTTTTACAACCGTAAAACCGGACATCTCCGGCATCTCTATATCTGTAATTATTGCCGGTATCTCTGAAGCGTCCTCACCTAATGAATTTATATAATCAACGAGCAGTTTTCCGTTATCAAAGATTTTTATTGAGAGATTTGCATTTTTAAAAATTTGTTTGAGATGTTTTTGTGCAGTTTTGGAATCTTCTGCTATTAAAACCGTTCCGTTTTTTAGTTTGCTAGGCATTTCTATACCTTTTAAATTAGTAGGAGATTCAGACACATCTACCATCGCTTGAGGAATGACATCTGCCAAGAGTTTCTCATAATCCAGTACAAGGCATAAGCTGCCGTCTTCAAGTCTTGTATCGTTGATTACAACATTGTCTTCTCCGACCCTATAACTGTCCGGCGCATGCATCTCATTCCAGTTTTTCTTTAAAACTCTATAGGCTGACATAATTCTTAGTCCGATTACGATTCCGTTAAAGTCACAGATAAGAATATTTGATTTATCGATATCTTCTTCGTTTAGTGCTGTCCCAAGCCATAGAGGAAGGTTTAGTATGGGAATCTGCATCCCTCGAAGAACTATTGTTCCTTCAAGCATTTTATGAGACGACGGTATTTGAGTCATAAAATGATTTTTAGATTCTACTACTTCTCTTGTTTTAAAAACATTGATAGCATAATAGGCGGAGTCAGGCTTATTTCCGACCCTAAATACTAAAAGTTGAACCTCATTATTTTTTGCCAGATTTGTAGCAGCATCGACATTATCTAAAACAGACATTTAAATCCTCTTTGTTATAGTTGCTTAATATCGGCAGATAGTACCGAAAATATTATGAATTATGCTTGAATATTAATAATGAAATGATAAAATGCCCATGATTATTCGAAGGTATTGTTAATGAAAGTTTTTATATTAATTTTATTTATATTTAATATCTCTTATGCCAAAGTTTATTACGCCAAAGTTGAGCCGTTTGAATTAAGAGAAATCTCCTCAAAAGTTTCAGGATTAGTTGTTTATGCAGATGAGAATTCGGTAGGCAAAAGACTTACCAATAAAGCATATATTCAGATGGATTTTGAGATAGATCAAAAAGATCTTAAATCAACAAAAGAAAAATTAACATACATAAAAAGTATACTTGAGATAAATGAAGCTGTTTTGGTTAATTTAGAGGAGTCTCTTAGCAAAAAAAGAGAAAATTATAAAAAGGTAGAGCCTCTAAAATTCAAATCGGTTGTCGAAAAAGATAAAGAGTTTTATGATTTGATAGCAACTGAGAATCTATATCTAAATACGAGAAAAGAGATTCAAAGTTTAAAGATTCAAATATCGGATTTGAAATTTAGAGAGGCTCAGCTTGAGAGAAGCATATCGGATAAAAATTTAGTTGCGGATAATTTTATCCTTTATGAGATGCTTGTAAAACCCGGTCAGGTCGTGGGTGTTGCAACCCCTTTGGCAAAAGTAGCAGATGATTCCAAAGCTCTGCTTACAATCTATTTGGATGAGTCCGATGTTCTTAATGCAAAAAAGAGCGTTGTTTATATGGACGGTGAAAAAACTTCATATAAAGTTTCAAGACTTTTAAATATAGCAGATAGTAAAAATATATCTAAGTATATGGCTCAGATTGTTATAGAATCTCCAAAACTTTTTTCTAAACTTGTTAAAGTGGAGTTAAAAAATGAGTAGTGTTACTGCGTGTCCTCTTGATTGTTACGATGCCTGTGAGATAGTTTATGAAAGCGGTAGATTAAAAGGTTTAAAAAGCGGTTATACGCAAGGCTTTTTATGTCCGCATCTAAACCATTTTGATAAGCATGAGTTTATAGAAAAACCAAGATATAACGGCAGAGAAATTTCTATGCAAGATGCGTTAGAAATTCTTAAAGAGATGATAAAAGAGAGTCAAAAAGATGAAATTTTGCACTATAGAGGAAGCGGAAATTTCGCTCTGATGCAAGAGGTTACGGATCATTTTTTTGCTTCATACGGTGCAGTGTTAACTGAGGGAACTCTTTGTGACGGAGCAGGAGAAGCAGGAATAGAAGAGGGAAGAGGAAGCAATAAAAATATGCCTATTACGGAGGTGGCAAAGTCCGATGTAGTCATATTTTGGGGAAGAAATCCTCACACGACCTCCAGCCATATTCTGCCTCTTGTAAAGGGTAAGACTATTATCGTAATTGATCCCATTAAAACTCAAATAGCAAAGACGGCTGATGTCCATATTCAGCTAAAACCTCATACCGATCTCTTTTTAGCGATGTTGCTTAGCCGATTTTTACACATAGAAAACGGATGTGATGAAGAGTTTTTAGAGAAGTATGCAAGCGAATATGAAGATTATTATGAACTGACGCAAAACATAAGAATAAAAGCGGTTTTAGATCAAATGGATGTCTCTATCGGTCAGCTTGGAGATGTTCTTAGAATTGTAAAAGATAAAAAAGTCGCTATCGTTTGCGGTGTAGGCATACAAAAATATAGTGACGGTGCAGATATTATGAGAGCGATTGATGCTTTTGCCGCAATGCTCGGACTATTTGGCAAAGAGGGGTGCGGGGTTAGCTATCTCGGCTCTTCAAGAGCAAACATAGTATCGCCTTTTAATAAAAAAAGTAAAAAAGTTTCTAAAGTAAATACGGAGTTTAGCGATTTTAAAACCGTTTTTATTCAAGGTGCCAATCCTCTTTCGCAAATGCCAAACTCCACGAGAGTAAGAGAGTCTATAAGTAAAGTAAAAAATATCGTTTACTTTGGGCTTTATGAGAACGAAACAAGCGAAATGGCAAATCTAATCATTCCGGCAAAGAGTTTTTTGTATAAAGATGACATTAGGACATCTTATTCGCATAATAAAATGTCGTTTATGCCTAAAGTTGCCGATAGCCAAATCGGTATAAGCGAGTATGATTTAAGTGCATATTTGTGTATGGAATTTGGTGTTGAGCTGCAAAGCGAAGAGTTTTATATCAAGCATTTTAGAAACTTTGCGGTACAGAGAATTGACGGTTCTTGGTATGTGGAAAATCGAGACGAAGTGCCGTACATGGACGGTTTTGATACTGATGACGGAGAGTTTGCGTTTTTAGATGAACTGGATTCAAAAATCGATGAAGAGGACGGTATGTACCTTATCACATGTAAGAGTTCTACAAGTCTAAACTCTCAGTTTAATCGCAGTGAGTATGTTTATCTGCATAGCTCTTTAGGGTTTGGCGAAGGAGAACTTGTGACTATTAGTTCGGTTGACGGGAGTGTTAGCCTAAGAGTTAAACACAATAATGATTTAAGAGAGGATTGTGTTTTAATCTACAGCGGTACAAGAGGCGTGAACAATTTAACGACCAAAAAGCATTCATTAAGTTCAAAGAGTGCAATATTCCAAGAAAATAAGGTAGAAATCAGAAGATGAGCAATATAAAAGATTTAGATAAAAAATATGTTTTGCCGACTTATGCAAGAGCGGATGTTGAGTTTGTAAGCGGTAATAATGCAAGATTAGTCGATGCGGATGGTAAAAATTATGTAGATTTTGCTTCTGGTATAGCGGTTGTAAGTGTCGGTCATGCAAATAAAAGAGTAAATGATGCGATCTGCAAACAGCTCTCAAATATTACCCACACATCAAATCTCTACTACATAGCTCCGCAAGCAAAAGCCGCTCAAAAGATAGTCGAAGCTAGCGGATACGATATGAAGTGCTTTTTCGGTAACAGCGGAGCAGAGGCAAACGAAGGAGCTATAAAGATAGCTAGAAAGTTTGGTGAAAAAGACGGCGAGCTAAAGAGATATAAGGTTATAACGCTTCAGCACTCTTTTCACGGAAGAACTATTACGACGGTAAAAGCGACTGGTCAAGAAAAAATGCATAACTATTTTGGGCCGTATCCCGATGGATTTGTATATGCGGATAATATTGACCATGTTGAGAGTTTAGTCGATGATCATACATGCGCTGTTATGATAGAACTTGTTCAAGGTGAGGGCGGGGTTCAGCCCTTAGATAGAGAAGCTGTTCAAAAGTTGGCAAAATTTTTAAAATCAAAAAATGTTCTGCTTATTATCGATGAAGTGCAAACAGGAGTTTACAGAACGGGTAAATTTTTGGCATCAAACTACTATGACATTGAACCTGACATTGTTACTTTGGCAAAAGGATTAGGCGGGGGAGTTCCAATCGGTGTTGTTATGACTACGCTAAAAGATATTTTTAACGCAGGAGACCATGGTTCAACATTTGGCGGGAACTTTTTAAGCACGGTTGCGGCATGTGAAGTTGTTGATATTTTAAATGAGATTTATGTAAGCGGCGAGCTTCAAAATAGTATAGACTATTTTGATAGCGAATTAGAGAAATTTTATAGCGCTCATCGAGATGTATTTACTTCAAAAGTCGGTATCGGCATGATGTGCGGACTTCGCGTCAAAGACGGTGATACCTTAACAAAAGTAATCTCAAATGCGAGAGAAGAGGGTGTTATAGTGCTTAAAGCAGGACGAGACACGCTAAGACTTTTACCGGCTCTAACAATTACGAAAGAGGAGATAGATGAAGGTTTTATGTGCCTCAATCGCGCTGTTAGTTCTTTGTAACGGGCAACTTTTTTGCGATGAGCGGTTGGATAGCTATATTTCAAAAAATAAAAAAGAGCAGTTTGATTATGATTATGAAAAGAATGAAGAACAGAGTTTAAAACTCCGTGATTCATGGATAGCTCCTCTGAACCTAAACTACAGCCACTCTAAAAGCAATCCTTACGGTAGTGAGCAAACCGCAGAGAGTGCCGCAATCAAAATGGATCAGCCGATTTTTCAAAGCGGAGGAATTTACTATAACATTAAATTTGCCGAGGCTTCTAAAAAATACTTCAACTACTCAATAGATGTAGCAAAAAGAAAGTTGGTAAAAGATGCAATTTCATTTTTGATGCAGATAAAACAGATGGATTTGAAAATTAGTAAGCAAAAACTCCAGATTAAAAATTCTGAAATAAACCTTGCACAGAAAAAAGAGGGTTATTTAAGCGGTCAGCTTGATTCAGGTTTTTTAGACGGCGCAATTATAGAGAGAAATCAATTTATTCAAGCACTTTACGATATAGAGACTAACAAAGAGAGAGCTGTCTCAAAATTTAGCGCTATTAGCGATATGAACTATAAAGATGCGTTTATACCAAGCTTAAAACTACTAAACCAAGAGCAATTTTTAGAACAAAATATAGTTTTGAGTATGTCTGATAGTGAGGTAATTAAAAATGGATATGCTAAGGATTTGACGGTAACAAAATATCTTCCGAGGGTAAATGTAACGGCAGGATATAGTTGGGATAAGAGTGATACTCCGTACCAATTCGGAGCGAATGAAAAAGATTATTACAGTTATGGTTTTAAGGCAAATTTACCTATAGATATAAACAGTTTTAGGGATGTCGAGTCTTCAAAAATCGACTATCTAAAATCAAAACTTGTTGTTGAAGATAGAAAAAGAGAACTAAAGGCAATATTTGAACAGGTTATGCAAAATATAGAAAATTTTGAGAAAAAAAAGCAGCTAAGTGTTGAAAATAGAGATATTTACGAGAAGCTTTTGGCTGATACCGTTGATTTGTATAAAGCGGGATATAAAACGGAGTATGATGTTGATTTGTTGAAAAATTCCCTTGAAATTCAAAAAAGCGATGTTGATATTTATGAGATAGATAAACAGCTTGAGTTATTGACGCTTTACGAGATGTATAATGATAAAATTTAGTGAATATATGAGTGAGTGGCTATACGGTAAAGATGGCTACTATGCAACCTATAAAAACATCGGAAAAAGCGGAGATTTTTATACGGCGGTAAGTACGAGTAAATTTTTCGGCGGGACGATTGCAAAACATATCATCTCTTTAGTCGATGAGGGTTTTTTGGACGAAGACGGTGTTGTTTGTGAGATAGGAGCGCATCACGGCTATTTTTTAGCAGATGTAATAGAGTTTATATATACTCTTAGACCAAAACTGCTGAGTACTTTAAAATTTGCGATAGTCGAGAGATTTGATTCGCTTCAAGAGTTTCAGAAAAATTACTTTAGAGAGAGTTTCGGCGATGCCGTGAAGCTTACCCACTATAAATCTTTAAGTGAGTTAAAGTGTAAAAATGCTTTTTTTATAGCAAACGAGATATTTGACGCATTTCCATGTGAACTTTACTATAAAGGCAAGAGTGCAAGAGTTGACGGACATGAAGTTGTTTTTGATGTAAATGATGAATGGGTAGAACAAAAAGCAAAGAAGTATCATAAAGATAGAGGCGAGATAGCCATAGGATATGAAGAGTTTGCTTTAAGCATGGCATCATCGTGCAAAAAATTTGAGTTTATGAGTTTTGATTACGGAGAGATGCAGGCAAGACCAGATTTTTCACTGAGAGTCTATGCGAAACATGAAGTAATTCCTTTTTTCGATGAAAACATAAAAAGAGATGAGCTTTTTGCAAAGTCAGATATAACTTATGATGTAACATTTGCCCATGTAAAGGATGCATTTCTTGAAGCAGGGGTGGAGTTTATAGAGCTAAAAGCTCAAATGGTCGCCCTCGTAGATATGGGAATTTTGGAACTTTTAGAGATACTAAGAGAAAAAGCGGATGAAAGAATCTATAAGCAAGAGTTGGAAAAAGTAAAAATCTTAATCATGCCCAATTTTTTAGGCGAGCGGTTTAAGATGATAAGGTTTAGAAAGAACAAAAATTGGGGTTAAGAAACTATCAGTAAAATCATTTTATAGAGGATAATAATTCTTAATAATAACCTTTTTCCTTTAATAGTTATTCTTATTCGTAATTTAAAATTTAATAAGTAAGAAAAAATTTATTTTAAATTAGTAATGCAAATGTTAATATCTCAGTTATGAATAATTATGAACTACTGCTCAGAAAGCACGATTTAAAAGTTACTCCACAGCGGGTAGGGATACTATCTGTATTACAAGATGCAGGACATATTAGTATTGAAGATTTATTTACTATTATTCGTAAACACTTTAGTTCAATTTCTATTGCAACCCTTTATAAAAACATAAACTCAATGTTAGAAGTTAATCTTGTAAAGGAAGTAAAGATACCGCATAGTAAATCTAAATATGAGATAGTAAAATATAAACACTCTCATATGACTTGTAAGAAATGTGGGAAAGTGGAAGATATAGAACTCTCTTTGGATAATGTTATTCAAGATGCTTCTAAGATGAGCGGCTACTCATTTAATGAAAACTCTCTTATCTTATCCGGCACCTGTCCAGAGTGCCAGAAGCGCGCTTAGCGGCACTTCCAAAGGCTTTTTTACATATTGTGAATAATTTTTATAAGCTCTTCAGGTCTGTTTGAGCTTGTTATTGCAGTCTCTTTTGAGATTACTTTTTTACGAAGCAGAGCTAAAAGCTGATCAGTTTGAGTAGTCATATTGGTCTCATTTTGATTTAACTGCATTTGAGAATAAATTTGGTGAACTTTATCTTCTCGAATCAAGTTTTGAATAGCCGGATTTGCTATTAATACCTCTTGAGTTGCGACTATACCGCCACCAATCCTCGGCATAAGAGATTGGGAAATAATAGAGATAAGCGAAGAAGCGAGTTGCGCTCTTGCTTGTGCTTGCTCTCCGGAATCAAAAACATCTATGATACGATTGATTGTTGCAGGTGCCGAGTTTGTGTGAAGCGTTGCAAAAACGATATGACCGGTCTCTGCAGCCGTAAGTGCCGCTGCAATAGTCTCTTTATCCCTCATCTCCCCGATTAGTATGACATCCGGATCTTGTCTTAATGCAAATTTAAGTGCCGTTGCGAATGATCTGGTATTGGCACCTACTTCTCTTTGAGAAAATAGTGATTTTATGTTTGTGTGAACAAACTCAACCGGGTCTTCTATTGTAATAATATGTTTATTTGCCGTTAAGTTTATCTCATGAAGCATTGAAGCCAGCGTAGTTGATTTACCGCTACCCGTAGGTCCTGTTACAAGAATCAATCCTTTTTCTCTTTTCACAAGCTCTTTAAAAATCGGGTTGTTGTTAAATTTTTCAAGCGGCGGTATATCTATTGGAATCATACGAAATGCACATGCGACCCCTCCGATTGTGCGGTAATAGTTTGCACGAAAACGACCGACATTTTCTAACTCAAAAGAGAAGTCAAGTTCATCCCGTTCCTCAAATATTTTCTTCTGTTTATCTTCTATGAGCGCATAAGCCATCTCTTCTATCTCTTTAGCCGATAAAACAGGAAGATTAAGCGGTTTTAACGATTTATCAATCCTGATTTGCGGCTCACTTCCGGGTACAAGATGCAAATCCGAGGAGTTAAAGTGCAGAACGCTTTTTAATAACTTTTTAATATCAATGGGTCTGTTTGTTTCGTCACTCATAATATGCTCCCGTTATTCGATTATTTTAGGTACGATAAAGAAATGATCACTAGACATAGGCGCATTTTTAAGAATGTCATCATTTATTTTCGAATTACAAAATGCGGTATCTTCTCTCAAAAATGTTGCTTCATCGCTCATAGCGAATTTGTCATCAACATTATCCGTATTAAGTTCGCTTAAATTATCTACAAAATTTACAATTTGTGAGAGCTGATTTACAATCTCTTCTCGTTTATCGTCTGAAATTTTTAAAAATGACAACTTTTCCAATTTAGTCAATAACGCGTCATCTACTTGCATATGATAATCCTAATATAATAATTTACAAGATTGTAACAAAAAAAATCTATCTATTTGATGAAACTTTAACAAACTATGCGATAATATTGTAATCTTTTTAATAATTATATGTAAAACAAAGGAATATTTTTGAGTTTAAAAGACAATATTAGCATGATAAAAGAGGAGTTAAACTCCGAAGAGAAGTTTTTTGAAAAAGCGGTAATAACTGAGAAGTTTATTAAAAAATATAAAAAGGTTATGATAGCTTCAGTGGCTGTCGTTGTTCTGGTTGTCGGCGCTAATTTGCTTTATGATGCTAACGAGAGAAGCAAAGTTACTGCTGCAAATGCCGCACTTTTTAAACTTCAAGCAGATGCAAACAATGCTGCCGCTCTAAATGAACTTAAAGGATTGAGTCCTAATTTGTATGATGTTTGGGTTTTTTCTCAAGCAGTAGCTAAAAAAGATTTAGAAGCTTTGAAGGGTTTGAAAAATTCAAAAGCGTTGATTGTCGGTGATTTAGCCAAGTATGAAGTTGCTGGGAATGCAGCTTCTTTAGAAGAGTATGCTTCAAAACAAGATGCGATATTTAGAGATTTGGCACTCGTTCAAAGTGCAGTGATGCTTTTAAACGAAAATAAAATAGATGAAGCAAAAGATAAGCTCTCAAAAGTGTCGAAAGACTCTTCATTAAATAAGATGGTTTCGGCTCTTATGCACTACGGTATAAAGTAATATCTTGAGAATTTTACCTATTATTTTAATATCGGTTGCGGCGCTTGTTTTCTCTGCGTGTAGTTCTAAAGAGGTATTCAAACCCTCTAGTGTTTCCCGTAAATGGCAATCTTCCGGAGACAGCGACTTTACAATCAAGAATATTTCACCGGATGCGGCTCTTATAGAGAAGCAAAAAGTATTTGCAGACGGAAGAGTTTTAGATATCAAGATTCAAGACGGCTATAAATTGTTAGGATATAGTGACGGTTGGGTTATGAGTTCGGATGTTGACGGGAATTTGACACTGCAATACTCCACAGATAGTAAAATGGTTAATAACTTCAACTTAAAAAGAACAATAGCGACTGCAAGTATCAAGGATGATATATTGGCCGTTTTGTTTGCAAATAATGAGATGGCGCTTTACTCAATAGCAAGTAAATCTCCGCTCTTAAAAGAACAGGGTAATCCTCCGATAGTTGTTAATTCCAAAATAGTAAAACCGCATTTCAAAGATGATTTAGTTATTTTTTCAACACTTGACGGAAAAATAGTTATTATAAATTCAAAAACAAAAAAGAAATTAAGAACAGTTATTGTTAGCGGTGAAGAGCATTTTAATAATGTTATATTCTTAAGTCTGATAGATAATAAGATAATTGCTGCAACAGGACACAAGGTACTCTCTTTGGCTCAAAAAGAGATTAGACTTTCTCACGATATAAGAAGTGTTGCTACTGATGATAAAAATATATTCGTAGCTACAAAACAGGGTGAGATAATTTCACTAACTCCTGATTTACAGCAAAATGCAAAATTAAAATTCCCGTTTGCTCACTTTTTAGGGATGATTGTCAGCGGTGAAAACATCTATGCTTTAGAAAAAGAGGGTTATGTTATAGAAATTTCAAAAGATTTATCAAAACATAAAATATATAAGGTAAATGTAGAGGACGGTTTCGTATTCATTAACGATAAAATCTTTTTCGTGGATGATGAATATATCTCGGTAGAGTGATGTCAAACGAGCTAGAAGCTTTTATAGAGTATATCAGTGTTATAAAAGCTCTTAGTAAAAAAAGCGTTGAGGCGTATAGAAGCGACCTCGAAGCTCTTGAGAAAACTCTAAATAAACCTCTTATAGAACTTGATTCTGCCTCTCTTTTTGCCACACTCGGCATATATAAAAATAAAAGAACACTAAACAGGAAACTCTCTTCCGTTAACGCTTTTTTCGATTTTTGCTATAAAAGTCAATTTTCGCAGGAAAAATCAAAGCTTAAATTTTCAAAAATACCGAAACTTCTTCCGAAATTTTTATCATACAAAGAGATACAAAACGGGCTTAATCAAATAGATAAAAGTACACCCATAGGTCTTCGCGACTATGCATTGATACTTTTTTTATATGCATCAGGGGCTAGAATAAGCGAATGTTTAGCTTTAAGACGAGAAGATATTGAGGGTGAATGGCTTCATATAAGACATGCTAAAGGTGAAAAAGAGCGTATGGTTCCAGTAGCAAAAGTTGCAATTAAAGCAGTAGAGAGTTACTTAAATGAGATGAAAAAACACAATACATTTGTTTGGTGCAACTACAAGGGTGATAAGCTTAGCCGTATATCAGCCTACAAAATAACGCAAAAATATTTAGGAGTCTCTCCCCATGTACTTCGTCACTCTTATGCGACATCGCTTATAACCGGCGGAGCCGATTTGCGAGTTGTTCAAGAGTTGTTAGGTCATGCTTCGCTTCTAACTACTCAAATATATACGCATATACAAAAGCAGGATTTAAAAGAGACGGTTGAAGTTTGTCATCCCATGGCAAAAGAGCGGATATGAATAGAGTAAATAACAGTTTTTTTTCAAGACCATTTTTGGAATCTCTCTTTTTTGTTCAAAATAAATGGCATCAGCATGGGGTTTTGGCTCATACTCTTCGTGTTACATACAATATTTTAAAAGCTAAAGAGTTTAGATTTTTTGCGGCGGGGATTTTGCATGATATAGGTAAGCCTTTTTGTGCTTTTAAAAAAGATGAAGAGGATATCGAGTTTGAAGAGTATAGTTTTACTGATCATGAAGAGCGGAGTTATGAGATAATTAAAAACTGGTTCTTTATAAGCGAGTATACAAAAAATATCGTTCGCTATCATTATTTGATACGAGATATTGTAAAGAGCAAAGAAGAGGATTATGCCAGATATGAGAGTAAAAAAAAGATTTGGGACAGTCTAAGTGAAGATTTTAAAAAAGATTTGGAGAAATTTATAATATATGATGATTTGGGTAAAGGGAAAAAAAGAAGATAAATCTAACACAAATGTAACAAAAATAGTGTAAAATTTACTTTTATTTAAGGTTGCAGGTCATGATAAAAAAAATTATTCCTTTGTCGGTAGTGTTGATATTAGTTGTAGTAATACTTTTTATATCTCTTGCTTCAGCAAAAAAAACGGTTGTGGTAAAAGATGGAAATATAGAGCAGCTTCCTATTGAGATGCAAGTCGGTCTTTACCAAGACAGCGATTGCAAAATGGTTATTAATAATTTAATAGACGCTTCCCAAGTTACCATAAAAAGCGGAAAAAGCTGGTTTTTTCATGATCACGGCGGAATGATAAAGTGGCTTGAGGATAAAGAGTTTAGAAATAGTGCAAAAATTTGGGTTATGAGTAGAGATACAAAGAGATGGATAGACGCAAAAGAGGCTTTTTACTCACTGAGAGATGAAACGCCTATGGGTTACGGATTTGGTGCTTATGAAAAAAATAGTGACGGATATGTTAATTTTGATACAATGCGTCTTAGAATGTTAAGAGGTGAAACTCTGCGTAATCCGTTAATAAGAAAACAGCTTTTAGGAAATTAATAAAGTAGATAATGGAAACAGTAAATATTATAAGCATCATAACTATCGCATTTCTAGGCTCTTTCGGTCACTGTATCGGGATGTGCGGCGGAATTGTTTTAGCATACTCAACCATAAAAATTGAACCAAAAAGCTCTAAAGTTTCACAAACCGTTGCGCATCTACTTTACTCATTTGGCAGGGTGTCGACATATTCGATTTTGGGTGCTATTTTTGGGGCGTTAGGCGGTGTCGTGACATTTAGCAATAAAGCCAATGGAATAATGCTTATTGTCGCGGGAGTAGCTATGGTTCTTGCAGGGCTATCTCTTATGGGTAAAATAAAATTTTTGACTCTTATAGAACACTCATTTTCGTCCTCACCTACATATAAAAATCTATTTAAAAAAGTTTTAAACTCCAAATCAAATTTTAGTTTTTTTATTCTCGGTATGCTTAACGGTCTTCTGCCGTGCGGATTTGTCTACTTTTTTGCTATAACTGCGGCAAGTACGGCAAGTCCGCTTTACGGTGCTTTGGTTATGGCGATATTTGGTCTTAGTACCATTCCCGCTATGTTTAGTCTTGGTTTTTTAACATCCCTCTCAGGTGCGACAAGTTTTAGAAATATGATGGTAAGTCTCTCATCTTTTGCGGTTATTCTTTATGGTTCATATACGATTTATAACGGCTATGATTATATGGCTAGAGCCGAAAAAACATTAACAGAGTGCCATGCCAACTGATATTACACACTAGAATGAGCAAGCCCATTCTAGTGGCAGGGACAAATGTCCCTACAACTCTCCTTATGCTACACAAAGCAAACTTTGTGAGATGCCATAAACAAAAACCTGCTATAATAAGTGTAAAAAAAGGGTATCAACTTTGAAAATCTCAATTATTGATAGCATAAAAGCGCTTCCTCCGCTCTCTTCAACAATTGTGCAAATAAATAGAATTTATGCCGATGATAATTCCACTATAAAAGAGATGGCAAAAGTTATAGAGCATGACCCTATGATTGTTGCAAATATCTTAAAAATTGCCAATTCTCCGCTTTACGGATTTGGACGGGAGATTAGAAGTGCCGCTCAGGCAGTAGCTCTTTTTGGAATGAATATGACTCGCTCCATAGCTGTAGGAAACTCAATCAGAAAACTTTTAAATGTCGATATGCAGCCTTACTGCGTAACATCTGATGAATTTGCACATATCTCATCGCTTCAAGCGGCTTTAATGGTTAATTGGTATAAAAAGGTTGATAGAGTTAAAGCGGAAAAATTGTATTTGGCAGCATTTTTACAAGAGACCGGAAAGATACTTATAGCTAGTGAGGTTATTCAAAACGATGAAGCAATAAGTTTTGCAAGCGAAGTAGAAAATTCAAACAATTTGGCAATGGTTGAGAAGGCTTATTGTAATGCTACATGTGGAGAAGTTACAGCCTTAGTTTTTAAGCATTGGGGATTTGATGATGAGTTTATAGATATGATTAAATACTCCGATGACCCATCGTTTGCTCCTGAGTCTATCAAAGAGTATGCAACGGCTTTAAATATCGTAAAAACAATAGTACCGATAAATAAACCTTTTTCTGAAATGTCTATAAATTTTGGACTAAAAATAGCATCAGATGCCGGCTACAATACTCAACTGTTAGAAGATGCAATAGATAATATGATGGATGCCTTAAAGGAATGAGTAAGACAGTTACTATAATTGATACATTCGGTTTTTTCTTTCGCAGTTTTTATGCGCTTCCGCAACATCTTAAAAATAGCGAAGGTTTTCCGACCGGACTATTGACCGGTTTTACAAATTTTATTTCCACCCTTCAAAAACAGCATGATAGCGACTATATAGTTTTTGCAATAGATACCAAAGGGGATAGCTTTAGAAGCGAGATAGATCCAAACTATAAGGCGCACAGAACACCTCCTCCCGAAGAGTTGATTATGCAACTTCCAATTGCAATAGAGTGGATAGATAAGATGGGCTATAAAACTTTAGGTCGTGTCGGATATGAAGCTGATGATATGATAGCTACGGTTGTACACTTTGCCAAAGAGAAGGGTTACAATGTTAGAGTGGTCTCACATGACAAGGATCTGTTTCAACTTATAGATGACGGCAAGGTTGTTTTGGTTGATGCTATTAAGAAGCAGGTTATGGATGAAAACGGCTGTGCTCTAAAGTACGGTATCTCTCCAAAACAGTTTATAGATTATCAAGCTATTATCGGTGATTCAGCAGATAATATCCCTGGTGTCAAGGGTATCGGTAAAGTAGGAGCGCAGAAGCTTTTAGCGGAGTACGGAACTTTAGATAATATCTATGCAAATATAGACAGCGTAAAACCTGCAGGTGTTCAAAAAAAACTGATTGAGTCTAAAGAATCGGCATATATGTCAAAAAAACTTGTAACTCTTAGACATGATGTGTTGGATAGTTTTGATTTTGAAGATTATAAAATGGATGTCGAACACCCTTTTTTAAATATCTACGATGAGCTTGTAAAGTATGAGCAAAATTCCATTTTAAGAACCATGCAGGCAAAAAATATAGTTAGTCAAGAGACGCACCAAGAAGCCGTAAGAAATGTAGAAGCTCAGATACAAAGCGGCAAAAAATTAGATTTTAAAACTACGCTTTTAACCGATGCAAAAGAGTTAAATAGAGTTTTGGGCACTCTAAAGAGAGATACGATTGTTGCTTTTGACACTGAAACGACAGGTCTTGATTATGAGAAGGACTCTCTTGTAGGTTTTAGTTTTTGTTTTAACGATACGGAGGCTTACTATGTTCCTATCGCTCACTTTTATCTCGGGGTAGGGGAACAGATAAACGAAAGTGAAGCAAAAATCGCTATTAGAAAAATATTTAACTCTCTCGTAGTCGGACATAACATCAAGTTTGATTTGCACTTTGTGACTAGGTTTTTAGAAGATGATAATTTAGATATTTTTGCCGACTCTATGATACTTGCTTGGCTTATAAATCCAGAGAGCGCTCTCTCACTTGACAAACTATCCGAGAAGCTTTTAAATCATACGATGCTTCATTACAAAGATACGGTAAAAAAGGGTGATACATTTGCAAGCGTCGAGCTAGAAGATGCGTGCAAGTATGCCGCCGAAGATGCTTACATAACGCTTAGGTTGTACTATCTTTTTTTAGAGATGTTAGAGCTTCAGGGCGCAAAACATCTCATTAAAGAAGCGCAAGATGTGGAATTTCCTTTTATAAAAACACTTCTAAAGATGGAAAAAGTGGGCATAGAAGTTAACGGCTCATTTTTAGAGGAGTTTCTTGTCGAAGCAAAAGAGAGTCTGAATGATTTAACAAAAAAAATATACGCTTTAGCCGGATGCGAATTTAACATCAACTCTACTCAGCAACTTGGAGTCGTACTTTTTGAAAATCTTGGACTCTCAACCGGCAAAAAAACAAAAACAGGATACTCTACAGATGAGAAAGTTTTAAGTTCATTAAGAGATGCGCACGAGATTATTCCTTGCCTTTTAGAGTACCGTGAGGTATACAAACTTTTTTCAACTTACATAGAGCCGCTATTAAAATTAAGCCGTGAAAATAGACACGGTCGCATACATACATCTTTTGTGCAGACGGGAACGGCAACCGGACGGCTAAGTTCTAAAAATCCGAACTTGCAAAATATCCCGACAAGAACAAAACTCGGCACAAGAATAAGAGAGGCGTTTGTTGCAGGCTATGGCAAAAAACTAATAGGAATTGATTATTCTCAAATAGAGCTTAGACTTCTTGCGCATTTTACGCAAGATAGAGTGCTGGTCGATGCCTTTAAACAAGATAAAGATATCCATACGCAGACCGCAATCGCTCTTTTTGGCGAGGAAGAAGCACAAGCGAAGAGAAATGTTGCAAAAACGGTAAATTTTGGACTGCTTTACGGAATGGGACAAAAAAAACTCTCAGATACTTTGGGCATTACTACAAAAGAGGCTAAAGAGATTATAGATAAATATTTTAATAGCTTTCCTACGGTCAGAACCTATTTTCGCTCAATAGTGGATTTTTCAAAAGAGGTGGGATATGTTGAAACACTGCTTAAACGCCGTAGATATTTTGATTATGAGAGTGCTTCGCCGATGTTTAAGGCTGCATACGAGAGAGAGTCGGTAAATAGTGTATTTCAAGGAAGTGCAAGTGATCTTATAAAGCTAAGTATGAATAAAATCCATAAAGTGATAGAGGATGAAAAATTAAATGTTAAAATGCTTCTACAGATTCACGATGAGTTGATATTTGAAGCAAATGAAGATGAAGCCGAGGCTTTAGGAGAGAGATTTAAAGAGATTATGCAAGGCATTATGGAGTTAAATGTTCCACTAAAAGCCAGTTTAAATATCGGAGATAATTGGAGTGAGTTGAAGTAACTCTGCTAAAAAAAGATTTTGTGCCCTATGGCTTGTATGCTAGAGAAAGTTTATTATCTTTAGTCGCTAGATGTTTTTATTGGAATTTTTATATATGAATATGATTTTGTTATCCATTCTCTTTTTTATCTTTGCAATTATTACGATGAAGTACAAAGAGAAACATCCCAAAAGAGTTTTTTTAGATGCGATTCTGTTTTTTCTATACGGACTCTTTAGCATAATTTATTTTGTAGCTAGCTACTTTACGGGTGCCGGGATAAATGAGACTATTATCGCCACCTTAAACTTGGGGCTTGGCGAAGCCGGATTTCAAGAGTATTTATTGCTCATTGTCGGCGCATTTTTTGCTTTTGTCACTCTTTTTGTGTCGGCTTTCTTTTATCACCGTCATTTAAGCAGCGTAGTAGCCGCAAAGCCGCAAAAAATAAAAGCTTTTTTACATAACGGGTTTTTGATATTGGCCTTTTTAACTCATCCTGCCCTGCATGATTTTAAAAATCTTTTTTTATCCATGACTATGGAGCAGGCAAATGACTTTTATGAATATTATAAAATTCCGAGTGACTCAAATAACAGCGCATATAAGAAAAATATAATCTTTTTATATGCAGAGAGCGTTGAGAGAACATACTTTGATACAAATATTTTTCCGGGTCTTATGCCAAATCTTAGCAAGCTGATAAAAGATGAGAGCGGTACCGAATTTACAAATATTGTTCAAACCAACGGAACAAACTATACAATCGCCGGTACTGCTGCTACTCAATGCGCAATTCCGCTCTTTACAACTTCAGGCGGTAACTCCATGGAGGGGATAGATAAATTTTATCCAAAGGCTGTGTGCATAGGAGATGTTTTAAAAAAAGAGAACTATCATCTAAGTATGATGCAGGGCAGCAGCATTAAATTTTCGGGTATAGATAAATTTTATAAAACTCACGGTTTTGATAGTGTAGTCGGAAGGGAAGAGCTGCTAAAAAAAGTTAAAAACAAAAGATATGTCAACGGCTGGGGTTTGTATGATGACACGCTTCTTGATATGGCATATAAAGAGTTTGAAAACTTATCATCGTCTAAAGATAAGTTTGCCCTATTTATGCACACGCTAGACACCCACCACCCAAACGGGCATCTATCCAACTCTTGTGCGAATGATTTATATATGGACGGCTCCAATGAAATCTTAAATACCGTAAAATGTGCGGATACTCTGATATCAAATTTTATAAAAAAAGTTAAAAATTCAAAATATGCAGAAAATACGATTATAGTAGTTACATCAGATCATTTGGCTATGAGAAATACGGCAACGGATGAGCTTGGCAAATCACAAAACAGAAGAAACTTTTTTGTTGTCTTTGATCCGAGCAGCAGCGAATATAAGTCGGTAGATAAAATAGGAACTCCTTTTGATGTTGCGTCGACGGTTCTATCTTTTCTTAACATAAATACGGATTTGGGACTAGGCAGAAATCTAAGAGAAAAAGAGTCGATATACAGCTCATTTGAGGATTTTGGCAAGCGGTTAAACCAGTGGAGAGCGGATATACTCGGCTTTTGGAGATTTCCAAAAATGTCGGAGAGTTTTAGACCTGATTTTAAAAAGATGTTGGTTGATGTAGGAGAAAATCATTACAGACTTCCCGTTTTATTTAAGATATTAGAAAACAATGTAGAGCCTTATTTTCAATTTAATTACGCGTGGAAGCTCTACGAGCAGCTAGAACATTTCAATAAAGATGACAAGTTCTTATGGATTGACGAGTGTAAGCTTTTGAACTATATTTTTGATGGCAATGCATCAGAAAAATATTGTGCAGTCGAGGGTGTAGTCGGCTCCAAGTTTAGAATCCAAGGGCTTAATTTTCAAAGAGATTACAATATAGAAAGTCTTGGCAACGGTTTGAGCAAAGATTATGATATTCCAAAGATAATAGATAGTATAAATATGGTAAAAAACAACGGAGTCAGATACACTGCTTCGATAAAAGATACCATAGTATTTAAAAAAGAGGGTTATCCAAGCTTTTTGAAAAATTTACAGGGGATTTCATACCCCGAAAAAATAGGAAGATGGACGGATGCGCAGTTGCATCCGAGTGCATTGCTGACATTTGTAGATCCACTTCCCAAAAAATTCAAACTTGAGATAGTTTGCGGAGCATACGGCGAAAATGTAGGAAATGTAGTAAAAGTTAGTGTAGGAGAAAGCGTAATGGAATTTACGCCTGAGCACAAAGACCCAAGAAAATATACACTAACATTTGAGAATCAAAATGGCGCAAATACCATAGACATATTGCCGCCAAAACCGTTTGTTTTAAAAGAAAAACTAGAGGGAAGCGATGAGAGAGAGTTCGGACTCTCTTTGGTAAGTTTAAAAATAATCAATCTTGAGGATAAATAAACATCATTTTTAAGTGTTGCACTTGTCATTGCTAGCTTGTACTTCTTGTCATTGCGAGGCTTTAGCCGCGGCAATCTTTACTCAAAGACTTCAATTTTATTGCAAAAACGGTTAAAATCATTGGCTTTGTCTATTTTTATGATTTTACAAGAGATTAGTTTACAAAACAATGCAAACCAAAAATAATCGCAAATGCCCATGAAGTATAAAGAAATGAATAAATTAATCCATACTTTATGCTGATTTGAATATCTTTTTTACAAAGAGCCGAATATTTAAAGACCAAACGCAAAGCACGAAAATAAACCCAATAGAGCATAGCAGCCAAAAAAACAATCAAAAACCATGATGATAAAATAAAAAACCATGCTAAAAGAATTAATACAAATGCTGCAAGTATAGCAAATATTAATCCTCCCAGCCCCTCTGCCATACCGCTTAAACCCTCTACTGAAGTTGATATATCAGGTACGCCACCGCTAAAATCAGGTAGTTTTTTTGAATCAATATGATTAGTCAACTTCCCGATATTATCTTTTAGTTTGATTCCATAATAAAGACCGCCAGTGATAAAAATGAATAAACTAAAAGCTAAAGATAGTAAAAATAATAAAGAATTTTCATATAAAGAATGATGAGATTGTAAATTAAAAAGATAAACTGCACCGATAGTTGATAGGATTACAAGCAATGTGATTAATAAAACTGTTTTCGTTGTGATAAATGTGTAAGTTTTCATGCCGTACCTTAATGATTTACCATAAAATATATACTATTAACCTTTAAGCCGTGCTTTGTAAGTATAGTTATAAATGATAATAGAGTTAATAAAAAAAATTATCAGTTACAAAACCACACAACTCAATTAAATAATATTAATAAATCACAATATATGATTATGTGCTCTTCAAAAACTGCTACTATAAAAAATGATTTTTTATGTGTTTAAATAATGCTTTGTTTGAGGGAATGGTAGCATGAGTAGATTTAGTATAAAAAGGAGTTTAGAAATATGAAGTATTTACTAAGTTTGATGCTAAGTGCATTAACACTTTTCGGTTCTGATGCAGATGGTGAAAAATATCAAAAGGTACCATTTACGGTACTAGTTGATTTTTCAAAAAAAGGCACGGTCTATGAGACTAATTTTCAGGCACCTTGGAATATTTGGGGGTCGCGCGTAGAGTTCTATTTATCACCTTATATTGTTTGGGATACTTCAAGTAGTGAAGAATATAAGATTAATAGTTATATTCTTCATGGTCACCCACAAAATATTACCCCCTATTTTAAGATAAAAATTACCCTGACACCACTTGGTTGGGCGAGTGATGATGTGACAATCAACATCTTTAATGGTAAGGAATGGCGTTATCGTCAAGAAAAACATTACACCAAAGGACAAAAGATAGAAGAGATAGTATCTATACCTCTTTATGGCGGTGACTTAGGCTTGGGAAAAACTATTATGATAGCTGATTTGCAAAGGCTACGAAACTATCATATACGAGTAGAGAGTTTGGAAAATGTAGAGCTTCCAAAAGGTGTGAAAATAGGTTTTGGAATTAATAGATATAGCAGAAAAGTATAAAAATAAAAGGATAAAACAATGGCAACAACATATTATGTAAGAGTACATATAGAATCGGCTGGGACGGAATATACAGGTGTGGGGACTAATCCCTAAATCATTAGCTGGACATATGTGGTATGAGATATACCAAAAAGATGAAAATGGCACTGTTAGTAATCAACAAAATGCAGGATATACAAGTGATGGTGTTACAAATGAAGATGCTAAAAATTACGCAGGTAACCCAGCTTACTCTTCAAAAGAGATAGCAATAACGCAAGAGCAGTTTGATACATTGCAAAAGTTGTCCCAGTATCGTAAGCAGAACGACATCTGTAGTATGCTTGTTAATTTTGTAAAACCTATAAATAGTAGTTTTTATAAAGCTAACCTACAGAAGATGGCTTGACTTTGTATTGGGAGGTGTTGAAATAGAAAAAATTAGAGGTTGTTATACAGATATGAAATTTAAGAATGAGGTTGATAACAATGTACACTTTTACAGTTTTGGGAATTTGTTTATTGCTAGGTGTTATTTGGCTAAAACTATGGTTGTATCCTGATTTGATGATAGTACTTGGAATAGCAATTATTGTTTTTGGGTATTGGTGGAAGTGGTATGTATATGGTTTTAGTATTGCAAGTCCACAAATGCAAGAAAAAATTCAACAATTAAGAGAAATTAAACAATTAGGAGAAAAACTAACTTTTAATGAGAGAACTGATTTATGGATATTAGATGGTTATGGAGTAAAGCTTTGCAATAAAATAGGTTTTACAATAATATTAATAGGTGCTATATTCTTAGCAACTAGCCCAATAATTAAATAAAAGGATGAAAAATGGCAGACAATCAAACAAACATAGAGAAAGCTGATGAAATAGCAGGATATTTAAGCAATTTAGGCGTCATTCCAGCTGGCAAAGCTACACCATATGTTGGATTTTTATCATCAAATCCAGCTGCACTTACGAGCATGGGAGTACTGGTTGATAAAAGTAAAGAATTATAAATTTAAGAATGAAAGGAGAGCCGTGTGAGTAGATTTGGTATAAAAATGAGTTTGTTGCAAATACTTTTGAAGTCAAGCTTGATTGTCGGATTGAGTGCATGCAATAGTTCAGCCAGTAAATCAGAAAGTGTAATAGAAAAAGGAGAGAAATTGATGATAGATGAGATATTTAATTCAGGAATTAAACCAGACCATTTCTTGAAAATACAAGATAATTATGCGGAAGTCACGAGCATCGTTTTAAAGTATTTTAAGATTGGTGAGAGTAAAGAAGAAGTTATTTCAAAATTAACTCAAATGCAAATTAAGTCAAGTAAAGAAAGCGATGGCAGTATTCATATATATGATAGAAAAGGGAAAGCACCGTGGTTTTTGAGTCATGATGATGCCAAAACAGTTAATATAGATTTTAAGTTTGACAAAGATAATAAACTTATGAATATTCAATCTCGTTACTTTATTCAACAATAGCAATGAAAGGAAAATGTTAAAATGGAAAAAATAGAAGTAGGCTACAGAAATATAGGTTCATTTGGTGGAGTAGAATACTATCATAAATTTTTATTATATACAGATAACACTGGAAATCAAAATAGCAATATGCTTGTTAATTTTATAAAACCTATTTCAAACAATAGCCTTTATAAAGCTAACCTAAAGAAGATGGCTTGATTTTGTATTGGGAGGTGTTGAAATAGAAAAAATTAGAGGTTGTTATACAAATATGAAATTTAAGAATGAGGTTGATAACAATGTACACTTTTACAGTTTTGGGAATTTGTTTATTGCTAGGTGTTATTTGGCTAAAACTATGGTTGTATCCTGATTTGATGATAGTACTTGGAATAGCAATTATTGTTTTTGGGTATTGGTGGAAGTGGTACTGGTATTGGTATTATAGATCTGGTGCATATTCCATTGAATTCCTAGAGAAAATAGAGAAAAAAAAGTTATTAGGGCAACAATTAACTGTTTCAGAAAAAGATATTTTGTTTGCTGCCAATGAGGGAGAAACTGTAATTGATGTATGTAATAAACTAGGTTTAGCAGTTATTGCTATTGGTATTTTATTAAAAATAATTTTCTAAAAAGGAGAAAAATTGACAGATTTTGAGAAAAAAAAATGGTTTAAAATAAGTAATACTATTGCAATGTATATCTCAATTTTAGTTGGTATAGCATGTATGTATTATTATATTGGTGTTATTTTGGTTGCATATGGTGAAGCCAACTATAGTGTATTAATAATGCTAGGTATTATACTTATTTTATTTGGGTATTGGTGGCATTGGTGGTACCCTCAGACTGTGAGAGCTTGTTCCACTAAAGATAATGAACAAAATTCTTATCATCAATACATATTAGAACTTTTGGAAAAACAATCATCAGGAAATGAAATTTTAGTTAGTGAAAAGTTTGCACTTTGGTCAGAAAGTAAACAGGTTATCAAACTATGCAACCTATTTGGAGGAGTTGCAGTTTGTATTGGAATATTAGATTTAATTTTAAAATAAAGGAATAAGGTTAATGGCAGTTAATGGAGACAGGCTACTTTTTATAGTATGGTTAACACTCTCGCATAAACTTTATGCAAGAGTAAAAGCGGTTATTATTGCGCTTGTTGTTCTTGTGCACCGCGGAATCCTTGATTGCCGCATTTTCCACCGCCGTTGGGCATCTGTGAACCGGCTGCGCATCTTGCATTGGGTCTTTTTTTACGCTTAGCCGCCGCCATTTCTCTTCTCTCTTGGGGAGTTAATTTTTCCATCCGAGATTGCATCTCTTTTTGAAAAGCTGCCCGCTCTTCAACAGGAACCTTTCCTCTCATTGCTTGCATCTCTTTCATGCTCATTTTGCTATAATCAGCTGCCATAACACTCAAACTCAAACTTAAAAGAGCAAATAAAGTAACTTTTTTCATCTCCCATTCCTTTTTGTTTAGATGATAATAGTATGACATATTTTTTTCTTGTTGCATAATCAAATTTAAGAAGTAGTATAATTGTATTAAAAAGAAAGCGGTATATGCTAAGACAGTATAAAGAAGCCATAGAGAAGAGTAACATAATCTCCAAAACTGATATAGACGGGGTGATTACTTTCGTAAATGATGAGTTTTGTACTATTAGCGGATACTCAAAAGATGAGTTAATCGGTAAAAAGCATAGCATTGTCAAGCATCCTGATGTTGCGCAGGAGAAATTTAAACTTCTTTGGGAGACCATAACAAACAAAGAGATATATAAAGACACCGTTAAAAATTTAGCTAAAGACGGTTCGACTTTTTATGTAAACTCAACGATAATACCGATTCTTGATAAAAACGATAATATAGTTGAGTTTATTGCGATTAGATATGATGTGACAAAAGAGCTTCTCTTAAGAGAGGAACTTCTAAAAAAAGAGTCGGAGTATGAAGAGCTTAACAGAAATCTTGAGAAGAGGGTGGCGGAGCAGACAAAAGAGTTAAAAGAGTTAAACCAAACCCTAGAGCAGCGAGTAAGAGATGAGATAGCAAAAAATGAGGAGAAGCAGCGCGTTATGTTTTGGCAATCCCGTCATGCAAGTCTGGGTCAAATGATTGCAAATATCGCACATCAATGGAGACAACCTCTTACAGAGCTTACTTTAGCACTCTTTAATATAAAAAAAGCCGCACAAAACGAGAAAGCTGATGATGTCTCAAAATTTTATGACGAGAGTAAAAATATCATAAAAAATATGTCCGAGACTATTGATGATTTTACAAATTTTTTCTCTCCCGATAAAGAGAAATACTATTTTAATGTTAGCGATAGTATCGCAGAATCCATAGTGCTTTTAGAGAGCGTTATAAATGATGAGATGATAACCATCAAGACAAAGTTTGAGGATATGAAAGTTCTTGGAATTACAAATGAGCTTACACAAGTGATGATAAACCTTATAAACAACTCAAAAGATGCCTTTATACAAAATAGTATTCTTCTGCGAGAGATAAGCGTAACTACTAAGAAAGAGGGCGGTTTTGCAGTGATAGAGGTGCAGGATAATGCCGGCGGAATTTCAAAAGAGAATATCGAGAAAATCTTTGAACCGTACTTTACTACAAAACATAAAAGCCGTGGAACGGGACTTGGACTATTTATGTCAAAGATGATTTGCGAGCAGGGTTTAAACGGTACTCTTGATGTAAAAAGTAAAAAAAAGACGACAAAGTTTAGCATAAAAATTCCATTGGATAAAAATGAAAAATAGAGCCTTAAGAGAACTTAAAATACTTCTTGTGGAAGATGAAGAGAATCTCGCCAGACTTTTAAAAGAGGCAATAGGGGATAATTTTCACAGTTTTATGATTGCCAAAGACGGTGTGGAGGGGATAGAACTGTTTAAAAAAAACAAACCAGATATCGTCATAACGGATATAATGATGCCTCGTTTATCCGGGCTTGATATGGCAAAAGAGTTGAAAAAAATCAATCCTGATACGCCAATTATAATACTTAGCGCTTTTAGCGAAAAAGAGAAACTCTTTAGCGCAATTGATATCGGTATCAATAAATATTTTTTAAAACCCTTTGATACTGATGAACTTTTAGATTATATCAGAAGCATCACACCAAAGTTAGCAAATAAATTTATAAAACTAAGTGATGGTTTCGTGTTTAATAAAACTACAAATTCCTTATATAAAAGCGATAAATATGTTCCTCTTTCAAAAAATGAGACAAAATTTTTATCTCTTTTGTTAAATACAAAGGAGAGAATCATAGATGATAATCTCATAAAAGAGAGTTTGTGGGGCGAAGAGGTCAGCGATGAGAGAGTTAGAACTTTTATAAGACGCTTTAGAGCAAAAACATCGAAAAAATTGATAAAAAATGTAAAAGGAGTCGGTTATCAACTCGCTTTTAACGAAAATTAGTTCTATGGATTTTTGGTTTGTAGCGTGGGTCTTCTCCCTCTATCGTCCAAAGTTTTTTAGATAGGTAGCTCACCGCATTAAAAAAGCTCTCATCTACATATTGCCAAAAATCTAATGTCGGAAACTCTTTTTTAAGCAATTCTGTTTCATACTCCAAACTCTGCATTTTATCTAACTTAGGTAATGCAACCTTGCTGTTTGTTTCAAGATTTGCCAAAACCCATAAAGATAAAAAGTCCTCAGAGTAGTTACATAAAATCTCTTTTGCGTACTCCTCAAAATCTCTATACCCGCTTAGTTCAAAAAGCTCTATTACGAGCGATACAACTCTGTTTAGATGAACAAAAGGAACCATTGAAAATAGTTGTCGCCCGACTGATTTTCCGTCGGAATGCAAAGCTCCAAGAAAAATTCTTGCCCCTCCGTCCGTATCGCCAAAGTTATTTGTTTTTAATCCGATAAGACCGATATCAGTGTGTCTATGTCTTCCGCATCCTTTAGCACAGCCTGAAAAACCGACTTGAATGCGGTGCTCATTTATCTTATCTAATGGCAGATAAGAGGTTTCATCTTTTATGCTCCAAACGGCATAAGGGCATAGATTGCCGGCACAGGTCACAACGGTGTTGCTGATTGCGGGTGATTTGAGCGTTGAGGATGCCTCACTTAAACCGATAATATAGATATTTTGGTCAATCCCAAAACGAATCTCGGCACTGTTTTTTGTAGCAAATGAAGCTATATTTTTGATTTCATCGCTTTTTAATCTCGAAAAATCTGTTTGGTAGCAAAAGCCGTAAGTACCGTTTTTTAGCTTATGAAACTCACTAAACTCTGCTTTTTCTAAGACAATCTCTCCCGCACTCTCAAAATCTTTTTTATATTCTTTTTGGATATGAGCTTTTAAGCCGTCCATCCCTATATCTTCTATCATGTGAAAAATACGAGTTTTAGCACGAGAAAAACGAGAGCCGTGAAGATAAAATGCTTCAACAAATGCTTTGAAAAAATCAAATACTTCATCTTCTTTTAAAAAGATATCTCCACTTACGGCAACTTCGGTGTTTTTTCCGCCCATATAAACATTGAAACCGAATATGTCATCTTTTTTAGCTAAAGCAAAGTAGATGTCGTTTGCAAAAAATGAGGTTACATTTGCACTGTTACCTGATATACCGATGGACACACGGCGAGGCAGCATACCTACATATCTTGGATTTTTGATGATATAGTCGTGCATCTGCATTATAATCGGATAAGTCTCAATTTGGGAATATTCTCCGCATCCGTCATACACATCGGTTACGATATTTCTAACATTGTCTCCAAAACTTTGCCATGTAGAGATGCCAAGAGCATTTATGCGTTTATGGATATCTAAAACATCATCGGCTTCAATGCCGTGCAGCTGTATGCCGGTTCTTGCCGTTAGAATAATTGTTAAGTTATATTCATCTACGATATCGGCTATTTTTTGGAAATGTTCGGCACTAATCCTACCGCCAGGTATGCGTAAGCGAATTGTAAATTCATCTTCCAAAAATTCAACATTGAAAATTCCAAAATCTTGAAGATAAAATCTATCACCCTCAGTAAGGCTCTCAAAATCAATATTTTCAAAATCTTTGTAGTAATCAATCGGTTTTAGTTGAGCTTTGTATCGCTCTCTTTTGTTTAGTTTATTTTCCATAACTATATTTTAGCTAATAATTAAAATAATTTCTATTGACATATATCATCTATATATAATTTCAATATCATTGAGTAGAAGTGATTTGTTAAATTTACTTTTTGGAGCTTGAATATTTCCGATATTAGAGCCTGTATCTCTAAACTCTTGTAAATAGTAAGGTTTCTTATAGCCTCTGTTTATCAAGTCTGTAATGATTTCGTTTATATCATTTTCATCAAGTAAATCGCTGTGAAGAGTAGTTCTTACCTCAAAATCTAGAGAGCTTTTTAATAGTAAATCTAGTGTTTGGGAGAATTCATCAAATTTATTAGAGTGTGTTATTTGTGTAAATTTTGCTTTTGGAGCTTTGTAGTCAAGTGCGATGAAGTCTAATAGGTTTAAATCAATTAACTCTTTAACTTGTTTATAGTTGGTTCCGTTGGTGTCAAGTTTTATTTTAAAACCAAGCTTTTTTATCTCTTGGCAAAACAATATTAAGTCATGTGAAGTTGCTTCTCCGCCTGAAAGTACGACGGCTTCAAGTAAATTTACTCTGGTTTTCAAAAAATCTAGGATATCGTTATAGCTGTATTTACCGTTTTTGGCAAAAACTATATCTTTGTTGTAGCAGTAGTCACAACGCATATTGCACCCACTAAACCACACTATGCAAGATAGGTGGTTAGGGTAGTCTAAGTGGGTGAATGTCGTTAGATCATATATTATTTTAGCATTCAGTGAATTGTTTTCTCTGTCTATGCTCACCAGTTTTTCCTACATTAAAACTCTCAACAGGTCTGTGATAACCCATAACTCTTGTGTAAACAATACACTTTTGTCTTTTGTCTTTTAACATAATTAAAGCTTCATTCTTACTCATTTTCTACCTCCTTTATTAAGATTTAATATTTATTTCGTTTAACAGTTCTTCGTCACACTTTGGACAAAACTCATGTTCACCTGCAATATATCCATGTTTTGGACATACCGAGAAGAGCGGAGTTACCGTAATGTAAGGAAGTCTAAAGTTAGTAATTACATTTTTAACTAACTTTCTACAAGCCTCGGTAGAGCTTATTTTTTCTTGCATATACAAGTGAAGAACTGTTCCGCCTGTGTATTTGCACTGTAAATCATCTTGAAGTGTTAATGCTTCAAATGGGTCGTTTGTTAAATCAACAGGAATTTGAGATGAGTTTGTATAGTAGATATTATCACCCATTCCTGCTTGGAGAATCGAATCGCCGTAGCGTTTCTTGTCCTCTTTTGCAAATCTGTAAGTCGTACCCTCGGCAGGCGTTGCTTCAAGATTGTATAAGTTTCCACTCTCTTCTTGAAACTCTACCATTCTATTTCTCATGTAGTTTAGAATCTCTGTTGCAAATTCTATACCATCTTTAGAACTGACATCGTAACTATCGCTCGTAAAATTTCTAATCATTTCATTTATACCGTTTACACCGATAGTTGAGAAGTGATTTCTAAATCCCGGCAGATAGCGTTTTGTGTAAGGATAAAGCCCTCTCTCGTACATCTCTTGGATAAATACACGCTTTTTCTCCAAGGTATGTCTTGCATGTTCCATCAGTTGATCTAAACGAGCATATAGACCCTCTTTGTTCCCTTTGTGTAAGAAACCGAGTCTTGCCATATTTATAGTAACTACGCCGATACTTCCTGTCATCTCAGCTGAACCAAATAGTCCGCCACCTCTCTTTAGAAGTTCTCTTAGGTCTAGTTGAAGTCTACAACACATTGAACGAACATGCCCAGGTTTATAAGCCTCTTCATTTGGAACTAGATTGCCATCAGAATCTCTTTTGAACTGAGAACCGATAAAGTTTTGAAAGTATGATGAACCGATTTTTGCCGTATTTTCAAACAAGATATCAGTGTTTTCTCCGTACCAATCAAAATCTTCCGTAATATTTACGGTAGGGATCGGGAATGTAAACGGCTGACCCGTCATGTCACCCTCTGTCATAATCTCGTAATAAGCTTTGTTGATTTGGTTCATTTCCGGTTGAAAATGCTTATATGTCATTTCCTCTAGTGAATTCACGCCTCTTGTTCTAGCAAGATGTATAAGATCAACATCATTTAAATTCTTGAAAATATGACTCTGTTTGATTGTCGGGATTTGGTCTTTTAAATCCGTTGGTACAGTCCAGTCAATTGTAATGTTTGTAAATGGAGATTGACCCCATCTAGCCGGTACATTTAGGTTATAGATAAAGCTTCTGATGGCTTTTTTGATATCACTATACGGTAGCTTGTCTTTGAATACATAAGGTGCTAGATAGGTATCAAATGAGCTGAACGCTTGCGCACCTGCCCATTCTGATTGGAGTATTCCAAGGAAGTTTGCCATCTGTCCTAATGCTTCACGGAAGTGTCTTGGCGCATCGCTCTCAACTCTGCCTCTGACACCGTTAAAGCCCTCGTCAAGAAGAACACGAAGAGACCAGCCGGCACAATAACCTGTAAGACAATCTAAGTCGTGGATATGATAGTCGCCGTTACGATGAGCATAACCCTCTTCTTTAGAGTAAACTTTATCTAACCAGTAGTTTGCTATTACTTTACCTGCCGTGTTGTTTACAAGCCCTGCATTTGAGTAGCCTGTGTTTGAGTTGGCTTTTATACGCCAGTCGGTTCCGAGGATATACTCTTCGATTGTTTGGGTTGAGTTGATATATGTAGTATCTTCGTCAAGACCGCCGTCTCTTTGCATTTTATGCGTGTGACGATAGAGCATAAAGCTCTTTAGAACATCGAAGTATTTAGCGTTGTAGAGTTCTTTTTCAATCGTATCTTGAATATCCTCAACGGCAACAACTCTTTTGTTTTTTAATTTTTCAAGAACATTAAAAAATATCGAACTATCATAGGTTACATGTTGAGATTTAAACGCTTTTTTGATAGCATCTTCAATTTTAAAAGATAAGAACTCTTTATAAGTTCCATCTCGCTTTAAAATATTTTCAACCATGTCAATCCCCTTGTAAAAATTCAGTGCGTAGTGTATAGAAGAAGAAGTTAAAAAATGATAATAAAAAGTGTCACACTTGCGTCACTAAATGCTCTGTTTATCGCTGTGGTGTATAATGGCACAAATATAAAAAATATGAGGTTTTTATATGTACAAATATTTAATAACATCAAAAGATTTTTATACGGACGATACTGATTTATTTTGCAAAATTTTAACAAATCAGCTGAAAAAACATCAACCCCAATATGCCCTATTTAGAGATAAATCAAACCAAAATTATAATAATCAGGCTGCTTGTTTTGTAGAAGTTTGTGCAAAATTTGAAAATATCAAAAGCTTTATACATCAAGATATAAATCTTGCAAAAGAGTTGAATGCAACCGGAGTTCATCTGACATCAGGGCAGTTTGAAGAGATAGGAAAAGCAAAAAAATCAGGTCTTGAAGTTGTTATAAGTACGCATACTCACGAAGAGGTGTTGCTTGCACAAAAATTAGGAGCTGATGCCGTGACATATAGTCCGATTTTTGCTTCTCCTGATAAAGGCGAGCCAAAAGGGATTGATGATTTAAAAGAGCTTTTAGAGATGTGTAAGATAAATGTTTTTGCTCTTGGCGGAATTGTTACGCAGGAGCATATAGATATGATAGAACAAACAAAAGCTTACGGGTTTGCTTCTATAAGATATTTTTATTAATAGCTATAGATTGCTTCGTCGTTCTACTCCTCGCAATGACGGTCATTAATTTGGTATAAGTTGTCCTGCTAAATACCCGCTTGCGAAGCTCCATTGCAGGTTGTATCCTCCGCATGGACCGTCAAGGTTTACAATCTCTCCGCAAAAGTATAAGCCGCTTATAATCTTGCTTTGCATGGTTTTTGGCTCTATCTCTTTTAAATCGACCCCGCCACGGGTAATCATTGCCATTTTAAAGCCTTCATGTCCCGTGACAGTAAGCGGTGTCCAAGCAAGTAACTTTATAAGTTTTGCTCTGTTGGCTCCTGAGATTTTTTTATAGGTTGTTTGAGGGTCGATTTGGGCTAGCAGACACAACTCGTTTGATAATGCAGACGGGAGCAGGGTAGTTACTAGTTCTGACATTGAGCTATGAGGATTTTTTGCAAATTCATCTTTTAAATGTTTTGTGATTTGCTCCTCGTTCATCCCTTTTGTAAGATTTAACAAAATAGGTACTTCGCTATATTTATCAAGCAACGGGGTTATCTCTGTGGCGGCATCAAGTACGACGGGACCCCTGATACCGCTTTTTGTAAAAATCAAATCCCCGTCTGCTCTAAATTTGTTGTGTTTTTTAATGTCAATACGAAGTTCAACTTTGGCAATTGTGTCGGCACAACAATTTTTAACCCACTCTTCTTTAGTGCGAAGCGGCATCATGGCTGGATGAAGATCGGTTATTTTATGACCTATCTCTTTTGCCATATTGTGTCCGTCTCCCTCGGCTCCAAGAGTAGGATATCCAAGCCCGCCTGTCGCTATAATGACATTTGGAGCATAAAATATCTCGTCATTAGTCTGTACGCCTGTTACCCTGTTTTGTGAGTGCAAAAGTTTCTGAACTTTTTGTGATGTTAAAACTTCTATGTTTAACTTTTGCATCTCTTTTTCAAAGGCAGATATAATCGTTTGTGAAGAGTGTGAAGTCGGAAATACTCTAAAGCCGTCAGGTGCGTGAGTTTCAACACCTATTTCTTCAAAAAACCGCATTAAAGCTTTATGGTCAAATACTCTAAGCGCATCTTGCATAAAACGACCGTTACGACCAAATTTAGCCATAAAATCTTCGTTTTTCATGGTGTTTGTTAGATTGCATCGCCCGCCGCCGGTGGCTTTAAGTTTTGCGCCGATAAGTGGTAGTTTTTCTAAAAGTAGAACTTTTTTTCCATCTCTAGCAGAGGTAACGGCTGCCATCATTCCGGCAGCTCCGGCTCCAATGACTATGATATCGTAACTTTTTGTCAACTTGACACCTGATTTTTTAAAAGTATACTAAAAAAATTTCAAATTTGATGATATTTCGATATTATTGTCTATATTTAAAGACAGGGATTGTTATGAAATTTGATAAAATTATTAAAAGCGCATTTTGCGCAATTGTGTTGTGCGGTTCACTTTTTGGAGCTTCTAATGGAACTCATTGGGGCTATACGGGTCATGAGAGTGCAGAAAATTGGGGTAATTTAGCACCGGAATACAGCACATGTAAAGACGGTAAAAATCAATCACCGATTAATATTTCAAAAGGTGTTACAATCTCTACCAGTAAGCTTGAAGATATAAATTTTAGTTATAAATCAAGCACATCTGATATTGTAAATAACGGTCATACTATACAGGTAAATGTAAAAGAGGGTAGCAGCATAAAGGTTGACGGAATAGAGTTTCATTTAAAGCAGCTTCACTTTCATACGCCTAGCGAAAATCAGATAGAGGGGAAAAGCTTTCCGCTTGAAGCGCATTTTGTTCATGTCTCAAAAAAAGGTGAAATAGCTGTTGTAGCGCTTATGTTTGAAAATGGAAAAGAGAATCAAACTATAAAAGATATTTGGAGCAGAATGCCGCGTACGGCAGGTGAGAAAGAGTGTTACTGCTCGCCTAATGAAGTTTTAAATGCATTTTTACCAAAAAACAGAGCATATTACAGATTTACGGGTTCTTTGACCACTCCGCCTTGCAGTGAGGGTGTGAGATGGTTTGTTCTTAAACATTATGCGACTATATCCGAAGCCCAAACGAAAGAGTTTTTAGAAGTTATGCATCACGAAAACAACAGACCGATTCAAGACATCAACGCTAGAAAAGTTTTATTAAACTCTCCACTTTCTTTTTAACTGATGTTACGCACTGAAACGAACTAGTCCGTTTCAGTGGCAGGGACAGATGTCCCTTGCAACCCCCTAAAGCTATGAAAAACAAGTTTTCAAGATTTACATTGGTGTTTACAATTTGTTAAACATTATAGAGCCGAGCCTTACCATGTTTGATCCGCACTCGATGGCAAGTTCAAAATCACCGCTCATTCCCATAGAACAAATCGTCGCACCATCTAGCTGTTTATAGATGTTGTAGGTAGTATCAAAACTCTTTTTTATCACCACTTTATCTTCCGTATGCGCGCCGATGCTCATAACGCCCTTGAGGTGGATATTTGGACACTCTTTTTCTACCTGTCTGTAAATATCAAGTGCGACCTCTGGCATTACACCATGTTTTGACTCCTCTTTTGCGGAGTTTATCTGAAGCAGCGCTTCAAGTGTCATGCCTCTTGCTTCTAGTTTTTTTTGCAGTTCATGCGCCAACTCCAAAGAGTCAAGAGCATGAAAAAGAGCAGGGTTTATGTCAAGCAGATTGTTGATTTTGTTTTTTTGCAGGTTCCCTACAAAGTGCCACTCAAGCGGCAGTTCTTCAAGCTCAGAGCTTTTTGCTCTTAAATCTTGAACCTTGTTTTCGCCAAAAGCTCTTTGACCGATACGGTAGAGTTTTTCTATCTCCTGCGCCGTTGAATATTTGCTGATAGCTACAATCTTAACGATATGTTTCTCATCAAATCTCACTCTTGCAAATTCAACTCTTCTTATAACATCGTCTATATAAAGTTTGTACTCTTCTTTGTTCATCTTTTTTATCCTATAAGTCTATTTATATCGTTATAAAGTCCAAGTCCCATAAGTGAGAAAAGTATTACCCAACCTGCTATGGTTAATTTTACCATAATCTCTTCATTCACTTCTCTTTTAAAAATCAGCTCATAGAGGTTAAACATTATATGTCCGCCGTCAAGTGCAGGGATAGGCAGCAAATTTAAAACTCCGAGATTTACGGAGATGAGAGCTGCAAAAAAGAGCACGCTCATCCATCCCGCTTCACTTGCATCGGATGTTAGTTTTACGATTGATATAACTCCGCCGAGTTCGTTGGCAGGAACTTCTCCGACTATTAGTTTTTTAAGCCCCGTAAATATCATGGTAGAGGCAAAAATCGTCTGATTTGTTGCATAAGAGAGAGTTTCGCCAAGTCCTAGTTCAAGCTTGTGAGTTACTCCGGCACTACCGATTCCAATCATCTTTTTCTCAATAACTTCATTGAACATATTTGTCGTTTGGGTGATTTTTGGAGATAGTGCTATATGTTGAATAAATCCGGCTCTCTCAAGCTCAATGCTTAGCGAACCTTCCGATGCTTCAATGAGTTTTGCCATCTCTTCCCACGATGATATATCTACACCGTTTATAGAGCGGATGGTGTCGTTTGTTTCTAAACCAGCAACAAAGGCAGGAGAGTCTTTTACTATTTTACCGATAACGGGAGAGAGAACGCTTGGTCCACCCAAAGCTATCGCAAAATAGAGAAAAAATGCTAAAACAAAGTTTGCAAGCGGACCGGATAAGAGGATAAATATTTTTTGTGCAGGCGTTTTTACATTGTAGCTATCTGCATCATAACTCTTCTTTGTCGGGTCGCTATCGTCTTGACCTTTCATTTTTACATATCCGCCAAGAGGAATTAGCGATATTTTCCACTCTGTTCCCCATCTCTTAAATGAGGCTATTTTTCGCCCAAAACCTATGCTGAATACTTCAACGAAAACACCCATAGCGCGGGCGGCAAAGTAGTGACCAAGTTCGTGAAAAAATATAAGTGCGGATAGAACTAAAAGAGAAACCATAAAACTCATTGATTATTACCTTTTAAAATTGCAGCTCTAAAGCCGTAAAGATACTCAAAACCTGAGTAGAGAGTAAGGGCAACGGCAAACCATAAAAGCGCGCTTCCAAGCGGCCAGTGCATAAGCAAAAATCCGATTGCAATCATTTGAACTACGGTTTTTACTTTTCCTGCCAATGAAGCTTTTATATCTAATCCTTCGCTAAGTGCAACGGTGCGGATGCCAGTGATAAACAGTTCACGAATAATGATAATATATATTGCCCACGCACTTGCTTCCCCAATCATCATAAGTCCTAAAAATGCGGCGATTATAAGCATCTTGTCAGCCAGAGGGTCGATGATGGAGCCAAGCATAGTCATCTGGTTCCACTCTCTTGCTATATAACCGTCAAAAAAATCCGTAACGCTTGCTAAAACAAATAGAAGCGAAGCTGCATAATAGTTCCATGTAATGTGGTAGCCGGCCTGTGTAAAGTAGTCGGGATTTAAGATTATCCAAAACATGAGTGGAGCCAAAAGAATACGCGAAAACGCTAAGATATTAGGAAGATTTAACAAAAACAGCCTTGTTTATTTATTTCGGCATTTTAACTTTTTGGCTCTTAATATAGGCTTGACATTTTATTTATATCTTAGATACCATTAAATGACTATTTTTAGATTGCTTCGTCACAGGCTCCTCGCAATGACCGTCATTGCAAGCGTATGAAAGAGGCGTGGCAATCTAACCTTGATCTAAACAGATAAAACCAAGAGATAAAATGAATCTGCATCAAATCCAAGAGAGACTGCTCTCAATCAGTAGTTTTATCAAAGAAGTCTCCCTAGAAGTGCAAAACGGCTCGATATTTGCGACAATCTATCCCGATTTTGATGCTCTAAAAGAGGCGAAAATTATCAATATTGAAGAAGAGATACGATGGTACGGCGTTGAGCTGTACAATATGGAAGCAGAGGAGGATCAAAAAATAAGAGGATATAAAATCTTAACCGTGCCGCTTGCAAAAACTAAGTCTGAGAATATTGAGAGAGCGGCGGAACCTGAAGATGAAATCTATACTATTTTAAAATCATATATCGCAACTTTAACAAAAAGTGAAATTTCTCTCTCCTCGCATTTGGAGCTTGATTTGGATTTGGATTCGCTTAGTTATGTAGAGCTTTTTGTTTTTATAGAAGAGAGTTTCGGAGTCAAAATTGATGAAGCAATTTTTTCATCCGTTATGAAGATGGGGGATTTGTATCTTTTTGTTAAACAAAATGCAAAATATGCGAACTCTTCGGTAGTAGTTTGGGAAGATATTTTACATCAAAATATAGACGAAAAACTGGTATATTCGCCCATTATAATGTCTGCGTACAAAACCGTTCTCTATCCTCTTTTTCGGCTTTATTTCCGTCTTGAAGCGGTAGGGGTGGAAAATATTCCTACATATCCGTGCATAATCGCACCGTCTCATCAAAGTATGCTTGACGGCTTTTTGATAGAGTCGATACTGCCGTATAAGGTTTTAAAAAAGAGCTTCTTTTTGGCATACAAACAGGTGTTTGGTACTACGCTCTTAGCACCGATTTCAAAGCACGGTCAGACTATTTTGATAGATGCAAACGACAACCTAAAGCATACTATGCAGTATTGCGCACTGCCTCTAAGAGAGGGAAATAATCTTGTTATTTTTCCTGAGGGGGCAAGAACAAGAGATAGAAAACTGCTTGAGTTTCGACCTTTTTTTGCGATGCTCTCTAAAACTTTTAGTATTCCCGTCGTTCCCGTCGTAATTGAGGGTAGTTATGAAGCGCTTCAAGCAGGAAAAATATTTCCAAGACCCAGAAAAATAAGAGTTACATTTTTAAACCCGATTGCTCCTGATGGCATGAGTAGCGAAGAGATAACGCAAAAAGTAAGAGAAATGATAGAGAGTGAACTCGGCAAATCTTACCCTAAGGCACTTTGAACATCTTTTGCGCTCTTTTTTTCATCTACAAAATAGAGTAAAATCGCTCCTAATATAAATAAAATAGCCACAGACGCAATCGAAGCGCGGGAGTTTTGAGTAAAGAGTGCGACCAGAGCTACTAAAAGTGGTCCTAAAATAGCCGCAAATTTGCCCAAAAAGTTATAAAAACCGAAAAACTCTGCAGCGCGCTCTTTTGGAATCATTCTTGAGTAGTATGAACGGCTGAGGGATTGAATAGCCCCTTGAACAAGCGCAATCATAACCGCAAGTATATAAAACTCATGCACCTCTTGCATCATTGCAGCCCAAAGAGTAATAAAGAGATATATGCCGATGGCTAGAAAAATTGTCTTTTTTGTATCCCATGATTGCGCAATTTTTGCAAAAATAAGTGTTGCCGGAAAACCTACAAACTGAACAATAAGCAGGGCGAAAATCAGATTTTTAGAGTCAAATCCAAGTGCCATCCCATAATCAACCGACATTCGTATAATGGTGTCGACTCCGTCAATGTAGAGCCAGTAAGCCGCTAAAAAAAGAAGCACTCCTTTTAACTCTTTTATCTTGCCAAAGGTGTTTTTTAGCCTAAGATATCCATCTTTTATTAGCGATGAGGTTGCTATTTTTTTTGTTTTTTTCTCTTCGACAAACCAAAAGAGCGGAAGTGAGAAAACCGCCCACCAGAGAGCTACGCTGATAAAAGATAGTTTGATAGCCTCCGCCTCACTGCTAAGCCCAAAGAGCGAAAATTTTTCTAACATAAATAGATTAAAACCAAAGAGTATTCCGCCTCCAAGATAGCCAAACGCAAAACCAAGTCCTGAGATATAATCAACATTTTTACCGCTAGAAATTGAGGGAAGCAGAGCGTCATAAAATGTGTCCGCACCCATAAAACCGATATTGCCGAGTATGTATATAAAAGCCGCTAATTGCCACTCTCCCTGAGATACAAGTGCTAGAGCCGCACTCATCAATATACCGAGATAAGCAAACAAGAAGAGAAATCTTTTTTTGAGTGAACTGCTATCTGCTATGGCACCGAGCAGCGGAGCAATGAGAACTATAATAAAACTTGAAATTGAGTTTGCAAAACCAAGATGCGCAGTGCTTAGAGTCACTTCAACATCGGTGCTGTAATATGATTTGAAAAAGATGGGAAAAAATCCCGCCATTACCGTGGTTGCATAGGCTGAATTTGCCCAATCGTAAAGCGCCCATGAGTAAATAGTTTTTTTATCTTTTTGCATAAAAACCTCTAAAGTAGTTTCAAATCAATTTTACCACAAAAGCGTACATCGGATAAAATAAATGATAGAATAGTGTATGAAATTTTTAGAACTTTTAAATCATACCGGTCTTATTGCTGCTCATAGGGGTGCGCGTTCTATCGCACCGGAGAATACTCTTACGGCTTTAAAAAAGAGTGTCGGAAAATGTGATTTTATTGAGATAGATGTGCAGTTAAGCAAGGATGGCAGACTTATCGTGATGCATGATGATACGCTGGAACGAACTACAAATGTAGCACAAATTGCCTCTTTTTTACCACGCAAACCCTACTATGTGAGCGACTTTACGCTTGATGAACTTCGCACTCTTGATTATGGAAGTTGGTTTTACGGTGATAAAAATCATAAAGAGCCGCTGCTTACTCTTCGTTGTGCGTTAGAGTTTATAAAAGAGAATGAGATGCTTATAAATATTGAGATTAAAGATATGCACAACACTTTTAGCGATGAAGAGGTAGTCGATACCGTTGTTAAAGAGATAAAAGATATGGATGTCGCCGATAGCGTTTTGCTCTCATCGTTTAGGCATAAGTATCTAGGAATGTTCAAAGAAAAATTGCCGAATGTGCCGACTGCGGTTTTGGCAGAAGGCAAACATCCGCAAAATCTTCTTAAGTACTTAAGGGAGCTTAGAGCAGATGCTTATCATCTTAACAATGAGTTAGTGGATGAGGAGAGTGTGGAGATGCTAAGCGAAGCGGGCTTTTTTGTAGGCGTTTATACCGTAAATGATTCTAAGCGCGCAAAAGAGCTTTTTGGTATGGGTGTAAATTATATCTTTAGCGATAGTTTGAATAAAAATTTTAAAAGTGAATAGTTGATGAATTACGAAGAATTTGAAAAAGCTCTTGAAGTTTTAAATATAGTCTCTCGTACATCGCAAGCCGAATTAAAAGAGAAGTATTTGAAATTGTCAAAAATTCATCATCCCGATATGCCTGATGGTGATGCGCATAAATTTAAAGAGATAAATGAGGCGTATAAACTTGTAAATGAATATATGCAAAATTTTAGATTCAGACTTGATGAAGAGGAATTTTACGCTCAAAAGCCGTTTTTGAAAAAATCAAAAGATTGGTTTTATGATTTTTAAGGAGTAAAATATGATTATCGGGATTCCAAAAGAGGTAAAGAGCAGTGAGTTTCGCATCGGCATAACGCCTCAAAATGTCGCATTGCTTATCAAGGACGAAAATGAAGTAATTGTACAAAGCTCTGCGGGAGTCGGAAGCGGTTTTAGCGATAAAGATTATATTGATGCCGGTGCAAGGATAGTGTATAGTGCCAAAGAGGTTTACGATGAAGCGGTTTTGATAGTAAAAGTTAAAGAGCCGCAACTCTCGGAGTATGGCTTTTTAAACGAGAAGCACACGCTTTTTTGCTATTTGCATCTGGCACCTCTGAGGGAGTTAACCTCTGTTTTGCTTGAAAAAAAAGTTTGTGCCATTGCGTATGAAACAGTATCGTTAGATAATGAGCTTCCTCTTCTAAAGCCCATGAGCGAGATAGCGGGTAAAATGGCGCCGATAGTCGCAGCGTATCATCTTAGTCGCTATCAGGGTGGTGAGGGCATTTTGATAAGCGGAGCAGATGGAGTTGCAGGGGCGAATATTCTTATTATCGGTGCGGGAAATGCAGGGTTTAATGCTGCAAAAATAGCAATCGGAATGGGTGCAGATGTAACAGTAATAAACCGTACGATGCCAAAACTACAGCAGCTGCAAATAGAACTTCCGTCTATAAAGACATTTCTTTACTCATCCCAGACACTCGGCGAAATGCTAAAAGATTCTGATATTGTTATAAGCACCGTACTCATTCACGGCGGAGCGTCCGCACCAAAACTTATAACTCGTACTATGCTAAAAGAGATGAGAGATGGGGCGGTTTTTGTCGATATAGCCATAGATCAGGGCGGAACGGCAGAGAGTTCAAAACCGACGACACATACAAATCCGATTTTTATAGAGGAGGGTGTATTGCACTACTGCGTGGCAAATATGCCAGGAGCCTATCCAAAAACTTCAAGTGTAGCACTCTCAAATGCTACAATCTCTTATGTTAGAAAGTTGGCAAACAAGGGAACTTTTGATGCAATAAAAAATGACTCGTCTTTAGCCTTAGGCGTTAATGTTTTTAATGGAGTTGTGACAAATCGTGCAGTTGCCGAAGTCCACAACTTGGAGTATAAAAATCTAGAGTTATATTTGGAGGATAAATAGCGATGAGTTCAAATAGCAGAATGGTTGATTACCTGATTGGTGTCGGTGCGCTTCATTCAAATAATATTATTGAAGCTTTTAGAAATGTAGACAGAGCTGATTTTGTGGCAAATCCAAATGCTTCAGATGTTTATGAAGATCATCCCCTTGTCATAGGTCATGGACAAACAATCTCTCAACCAAGAACGGTGGCCATGATGATGGAGATGTTATCTCCGCAAGAGGGACAGAGCATTTTGGATATTGGAAGCGGCTCTGGATGGACTACGGCGCTTTTAGCTTATATTGCTGGGGAAAACGGCTCCGTTGTCGGAGTTGAGAGAGTCGACGAACTTGTAAAGTTCGGAAGCAGTAATCTTAAAAAATATAAGTTTAAAAATGCTAAGATAATTGCGGCTGGAGATGAACTCGGTTTAATAGGCGAGAAGTTTGACCGTATTTTAGTTTCAGCAGCAGCGGATGAGTTTCCGCATGAGTTGGTAAAACAGTTAAATGTCGGCGGGAAAATCGTTATCCCTGTTGGAAATTCAATCTATGAAATGACAAAAAGCTATAGCGGTGAACTTGACGGTGTCGAACATTACGGTTTTACATTTGTTCCATTAATTTTTTAATAACCTATAAAATTCTGACACGAAAGTGTCAAGCTTCAGTGCCACAGCGGCTAGCGTAGATGGCGGAATTAGTTCCGACATCGTTATAAATAAGTGAAGGGTTCCCTTCATTTTATGAAATAAAATTAAGGGGATTACGATGTCACAAACAGCATGGTTGAGTAAAAAACTCTCAAGTGGAAAGATTTTATGCGAGGCGTGTGCGCATGCCTGCAAGCTTGAAGAGGGCGAGTACGGTATATGCGGTGTAAGAAAGGTTGAGGGCGGAGAGCTTAAGCTACTTGTTTACGGACTTGCCGCTGCCGTAAATATTGATCCGATAGAGAAGAAACCTATGTTTAATTTTCTGCCTGCAAGCAGAGCTTTTTCTTTTGGAACAGTGGGGTGTAATTTCTCTTGTAAGTTTTGTCAAAACTTTGACATATCTCAATATCCAAAAGAGCATGCCCGTAGAATTGTCGGTCGTGAACTTCTGCCTGAGAAAATTGTTGAACTCTCTATTGAGAACGGATGCGAATCAATCGCATACACTTACAATGAGCCGATAGTCTTTTTCGAGTACACTTACGATACGGCAAAAATAGCGCATGAAAAAGGGCTGAAAAATATCTATGTCACAAGCGGTTATGAAACACGCAAGGCGATAGATTTGCTCGCACCGTATATAGACGGAATGAATATAGACATCAAAGGTTTTACGGACGAGTTTTATAAAGAGATTTGCGGTGCCAGACTAAAGCCAGTGCTTGAAGCCGTAAAATATGCTCATGAGAAAGGGATTTGGGTAGAGATAACGACTCTCTTAATTCCAGGAAAAAATGATTCCGATGAAGAGATACGAGGAATCGCAAAATTTATTGCCGAGGTTGACCCGTCTATGCCTTGGCATCTCTCGGCTTTCCATCCGACATATAAGATGCTTGATATCCCCCGTACTCCGGAATCAACGCTTTTAAGAGCATATAAAATAGGAGTGGAAGAGGGGCTTAAATATGTCTATATAGGTAATGTAGACAATGAAGATTATGAGTCTACATATTGCCCGAATTGTAAGAAAAGAGTGATTGACAGAAGCGGAAACATCGGGCAGTTCGTGACAAATGAACTTGATAAAAACGGTATATGCCCATACTGCGGATATAAGCTTGAAGGGGTGTGGCACTAATGCCATACCTTTTTATTTAAAACATATTTACGATACCGTAGTCGAGCATCTCTTCAAACTGTTTTGGCGTTAGAACAGCTTTTACCTTTTCTATGCAGTCTAAGTGTATTTTAGTCAGTTCCGCTTTTAGTTTTGCTATCTCATCTATTTTAGGATAAAGATCTTTCGCTTTGATACCATCTTGTTTAAAAGATATTTTTTCAACAACTTCAAGTTCAAGTTTTTTAACTACAAGAGCTTTATCTACTGCACTTGCCATTAACTCTTTTTTGATTTTTAATATAGCTTCTATCTGTTCTTTCGATAATCCAAGATTTGAGCTTGACGGGTCATAAAGTGTCATTCCAACTAAATATGGAAGATTTTTCGGTATTAAAAAATAGTCTTTTGGAAAATTCTCTTTTGTTGTAAATGCGCCCGCCGGACCTGCTGTTTTTTCCATTTTTACAACATCTTCCACAGGAGGAGGCAGGTTTGGTTTTGCGATTGCCGAAGTGCTTAGTAAAAGAGTAGAAGCTACTATTGTAGCTATAGTGCTGATAGGTTTCATTTCGGTTTCCTTTTCTATATTTGAAATCTCATTTGTATAAGCAATAATTATACAACCGTATATGTAACCGAAAGTTAATTGAATCCTTTCTTGATTTAATCAGAAAATTCAATTTATTGAAATGTTGTTCCGCCGTCAATTACGATAGTTTGACCTGTTAACCATGAAGATTCATTACCGCATAAAAACAGACATGCGCCTGTTAAATCTGCAGCTTCACCCATACGAGAGAGCGGAGAGCGTTTTACGACTTCACATTTTACCTCTTCGTAGTTTGGAAATGCTCTTAGTGCGTCCGTATCGATTGGTCCGCCGCTCACCGCATTTACTCTTATGTTTTTCTCGCCAAGCTCAGCGGCAGCATAACGAACCATAGCTTCAACTGCAGCTTTGTTTGTTCCGTGTCCCGCATAGTTTGGAGTATAGACAAGATTGCCTGTTGAACTCATGCTTATAATGCTTCCGCCGCCTGTTTTTTCCATTCTCTTAGCCGACTCTTGCGCACCGACTACAAAAGCATCTACCGTCGCAGTATAGATATTGTTTAGACCTTTTGGTTTTAGTCTCATAAACGGACCAAATCCGCCTACAACCGCACGACCTGAGATAATTGCGTTTGATATGAAAAAGTCCAGTCTATCAAAATCTTTATCAAACTCTGCAAATACATCTTTATATGTTTCGGGTTCTAATATATTTAGAGGATAAGCGCGAACTTTAACGCCGTATTTTGCCTCTACATCGGCAATGATTTCATTTGCAGTATCCGCATTTGTCGCATAAGTAAACGCAACATTACACCCTCTTTGTGCAAAAGCATAAACGATAGCTCTTCCGATTCCGCGTGTTCCGCCGCTTACAAATAGAGTTTTACCTGTCATTTATAGTCCTTTGATTTCGTAATTTTTCATAATCGTTTCTAATTTTTTCATATTTTCTACACTCGGAGCAACAAGGGGGAGTCTATATTCTAGCGTATCGATTAGCCCCGCTATATACATAGCAGCTTTTATCATAATAGGATTTGATTCTAAAAAGAGGGCTTTATTGATTGGAAATAGCATATCGTTTAGAGCTTTCGCACCTGCAAAGTCACCGCTTAGTGCCTTGTCTACAAGTCGGCTTTTTAAGTCGGGCAACAGGTTTGATGTAACAGATGTAATTCCTGCACCGCCGTTTGCAAGTATAGGGTAATCAATTGCATCGTCGCCTGAGAATACTTTAAGTTCAGGTCTGCGGGATAGCAGCTCAATAGTTCTCTCCAAACTTCCGGTAGCCTCTTTAATCCCGTAGATATTTTTAACATCATCAAATAGTCTGATAACGGTATCTGCACTAATGTCTACGACCGTGCGCCCCGGAACATTATAAAGCATAAAAGGAAGTTCGCTAACAGATTCGGCTATGGCTTTGTAGTGCTGATAAAGTCCCTCTTGTGATGGTTTTACATAGTATGGAGCAACGGAAAATATAGCATCGACTCCGCATTTTTGTGCAGTTTTTGCAGCTTCTATAGCCTCTGCAGTCGAGTTGCTTCCCGCACCTGCTAAAACTTTAGTATTTGTGCCACGGCATACTTCTACTGCTATCTCTATACATCTTCTATCTTCATCATAAGTAAGCATAGCACTCTCTCCTGTCGTTCCCACAGGACATACGGCATTGATACCGCCTTTAATTTGTCTTTTTATTAAGTTAGCATATCTCTCTTCATCCAATTTACCGTTTTTAAATGGAGTTATTAGTGCGGTTGTTGAACCGGTTACGATATTCATCTATATAGCCTTGTTAAATTAATGTGCGATTATAGCAAAAAAGTATTAAAAGGGAGGAGTTTAGTATTGTGTTTAGCAGAAATATTGCGGTACTCACCCCTCTTACAAGAAGATAAGAGTGAGTTATGTAATGTGTTTTTGAGATTAGCGTCCGCGACCTCCACCTGGTCCCATCATTCCACCACCCGGTCCCATTCCACCACCGGCTCCCATTCCTCCAACCGGTGGCTCATCCGGTAGCGTAATACCTTTTTCTTTTGCCCGTTCTTTCATAAGCGCGTGATGTTCCTTGCGGATTTTCTCTCGCTCTTCGGCAGTTTTAGCGGCACGCATTTTATTACTGTGCTCCATACGCTCTTGTTGCGTCATAAGCTGGCTGCCATATATCTGTTCTTGCCCTTGCGTGGTTTTTTGGGATTGATTTTGATCTGCTGCCGACAATGACCCTGTGGATAGAAATAGGGCGGTTGATAAGACAGATAGTACTAATGGATATTTTTTCATCGTAAACTCCTCATATAATATGGATTGTTCAAGTTGCGATAGTTGTTATTGCAACTTGCTTTATAAGCACGGCTAACCATTTGTTAGTACAAGATTCTACATCTATTTACCTTAAATAAATTAAATTTTTTGAATGAATATAGATTGCTTCGTCGCAAGCTCCTCGCAATGACGAAGAGAGAGATTGCCGCACTTGTCATTGCGAGCGAAGCGCGGCAATCTAATCTTGATAATTAGAGACTTCAATCAAATAATAAGATGTTGAAAAGAAAAAAAGGTAAAGTTATTTACCTTTTTTTAAGATGAGTGTTGTTGATTTGTCAAAGTTGAAGTATTTTTTTGCAACTTCTTGAACTTTCTCTTGCGTGATTTTTTCTATACTCTCTTCATGAGTTAAAAGCGGTGTTAAATCTCCGCGAACTAGGTAACTTCCAAAAAGTTCTGCAACGGAAGTTGAACTCTCTAATGAGTAGATAAAGTCTGATTTAGTGTTGATTTTAACCTTCTCAATCTCCTCTTTTGTTACTTTTTCATTTTTAAGGAGTTCTATTTGTTTTATAAGTTCTACTTCGACATCCTCTGCTTTTACATCAGGGTTACATGATGCCAAAAATATAAAAAGGCTCGGATCGATATTTTCCATATTATAAGCATAAACATTGTTTACAAGATGTTTTTTGTCCATTAACTCTTTGTAGAGCCTTGAACTTTTTCCGGAAAACAGAATTTGCGATATGGCACTAAGAGTTACTTGGTCTTCATGTTTAAAATTTGGGATATGAAATGTAATAGCAATCATTTCAACTTCACTCTCTTTTTTAATCGTCACTCTTTTTGCGCCGTTTTGTTCAGGTTCTACAAATTTTAACTCAGGAATTTTAGCCCCGTTTTTGATGTGAGAAAACTCTTTTGCGGCTTTTTTAAAAACTTCATCAGGATTTACATCGCCCGTTACCATCAAAATAGCATTGTTTGGCTGATAGTATGTTTTATGAAATTTTTTTATATCTTCAATAGTCCAAGTTTGGATATCGTTCATAAACCCTATCGGTGTCCAGTGGTAAGGATGATATACATAAGCATTGTTAAACATTGCAAAGTAGAGATATCCTAGCGGAGAGTTTTCTGTTCTCCATCTTCTCTCTTCGGCTACGACATCACGCTCGGGCTGAAATTCTTTATCTTTTAGATTTAGATTTTGCATAAGTTCAGCGTAGAGTTCTAGCGATTTGCCAAGATTTTGCGTGCTTGATTTGATATAGTAGTGAGTATAGTCAAAGCTTGTTGAAGCGTTGTTTACACCGCCGATACTCTTTACCTCTTTGTCAAATTCGCCCGCATTTAAATTTTTTGTAGATTTAAAGTTCATATGCTCCAGCATGTGGGCAATACCGGTTTTACCCATAACTTCATTTCTGCTTCCGACTTTGTAAAATATATCGGTGCTAATGACATTTGTATTGTTTTTTAGCGGGATTACGACAATTTGCAGTCCATTTTCTAGAGTTTTTGTTTCATACTTCGGTAGTGACGATGCCATTAAGGTTCCTAAAATTAGTGTAAGAGCTAAGAAAATTTTCACTTTCTGTCGCTTCCTATTGCTTCTGTAATATTTGCATATCCGTCGGCTTTTATAAGCTCTGTAAGTTCTGTATTTATATCTTTTATCATATCAAATCCATGAAATATAAGTCCGCTGTAAATCTCTACAAGAGAAGCCCCCGCTTTTATGCGTCTGTATGCCTCTTTTGCAGAGTCTATCCCACCAACGGAGATAAGTGTTGTTTTTCCGTAAAGCTCTTTTGCAATTGCTTCAAATATCTCAAAACTTTTCTCCTTTAAAACGGCTCCGCTAAGTCCGCCGATGCTTTGCGGGTTTTTTACAAGCGAGTAGTCAACAGTAGTGTTTGTAGCTATGATACCGTTCGCACCTTTCTCAACCGCTAAAGTTGTCAGTGCCACCGCATCTTCTTTGCTCATATCCGGTGCGATTTTAAGTAAAATAGGCTTGTTTGTTATCTCTTTAGCTTCTGCAAAGAGTCTTGTTATAAACTCCTCATTTTGCAAATCTCTCAGACCCGGAGTGTTTGGAGATGAGATGTTGATTACCAAATAATCACCCAACTCGTGCAGTGCTTTTATGAGAGTTGTGTAGTCGTCTATTGCTTGGGCATCAGGTGTCGTTTTATTTTTACCGATGTTTATACCGATAGGGGTTGTAAACGGAAATCTCTCTTTTAATCTTTTTTGAACGCTTAAAAGTCCGTCGTTGTTAAAGCCCATAGCATTTTGGATGCTCTCCTCTTCCACATGACGAAACATTCTAGGTTTTGGATTTCCTGCTTGGGGCTTAGGTGTAACGGTACCGATTTCCGTAAAGCCGAATCCCAAAATCTGTACACCGCGAATCATAGTCGCGTTTTTGTCAAATCCGGCACCAAGTCCGATGGGATTTAAAAAAGTACGACCGAAAAGCTCTTGCTTTAAGATGTCGTTTGTAACAAAGTGTGATTTTAAAAACGGGTTAAAAAGTATCGGGCAGATATTTGGCAGCCTCAATGCGCACTCCGCAACATTGTGAGCGCTCTCAGGATCTAGTTTATATAGCCAAGGTTTTAGTGTTTGATAATCTATCATTATAGTTGTCTCTTTACCTTTAAAATTTAGTGATTATACTAAAAAAAAGGTAAAGGACGGTTGATTGTAGAGAGCATTTTACTTGTAAAAATAACCAAAAAAGTATAGAATTTAAAAATATATATGAGGAGATTTAAATGAGCAAAGTTTTAGTACCGTTGGCAAATGGATTTGAAGAGATAGAAGCGATTAATATAATTGATGTTTTAAGAAGAGGGGATATTGAAGTTTTGATTGCTTCTTTGGATGAAAACAGTGCCGTAAAAGGGGCGCACGGCATTAGCGTTTTATGCGATACGCAGATAAATGATGTAGTCGTAGATATGCTTGATATGATAGTTTTACCGGGCGGCTGGGGCGGAACATTAGCACTTCGTGATGATGAAACGGTGCAAAACATACTAAAAGAGATGGATAAAAGAGGCAAAAACATAGGGGCGATTTGTGCGGCACCGCTTGCTTTAGAGAAAGCAGGCGTACTAAAACACAACTATACTTGTTATCCGACGATTGAAGAGCAGATACGCATGGATGGATTTGATGAGACAAAAATGGTCGTAGAAGACGGTAACATCATGACATCACGCGGTCCTGCAACCGCTATCTGCTTTGCGCTTCAAATCGTTAAAAAACTAAAAGGCAAAGAGAAATATCTTAGTGTAAAAGCTAACCTTTTAGCTGATTTTTGCGAGTAAAATGTAATAGAGCTTTTTGATTAAATCAAAATTAGATTGCCACGCCTCTTGCAGAGGCTCGCAATGACAAGTACTGTAATTGCGAGGTTTTGAAAAAAACCGTGCCATTCGTAGCTTGTCCCCATTAATTTTTAATTCAAAGAAACAAAGAAAATAGGATTCATTCCGCTATTATGCGAGAGAAACTTCTTGAAATTGAACATTTTTAATATCATTATAAAATGTTGCAACACTTACGCTCATATAAGGAATCAACCAAATAAGCCCGATACCAAGAGTGATAATTGAAAGCAACATCCACCAAAAAAAGCGAAAATGTAGGCAAAGAAGTTTCCATTTATTGCCTTTCATCATTTCTTTGCTTTTTCCAATTGCTTCGAAAGCACTCATAGATTTATTATCTGCAAGAATATAAAATGTCATTGCATACGAATAAGCTGCAATTAACCCAGGAATAATCAAAAGTAACATCCATAAAATTATAAAAGCACCTTGTAATAAGTAGGCTGCCAAAGCTGTCCAAAAACGACTAAAGCCTTCAAATAATTGGGATATTTCTGCATTTTTTCTTCTTGAAAGAGCCAATATTAGAGTATTGAACCCCAAAGATATAGCACCAGTAAGCGATAAGCTAATAACAGTGCCTAATGTAGGTGGTAAAAATCTGATAACAATCTCATAGATTGCATACAAAAGCACTGCCCCAACAGCAATTCCCCAATGCCCCTTCAGCGACTCTCGTGCTTTTGCCATAATATCCTTATTTTCCATATTCAGCCCCAAATATAATTTTATTTATCGTATCATAATCATAACAATTTTTATATGGCGTATAATCATATATTGTGATAAATTAATATTATTTAATTGTATTGTGTAATTTTGTAACTGCAATGTTGTTATTGATATAAAGTTAAGAAATAACTTATCCTATTTTTAGGTTTATCACTATTTTTAAGCGTCTATAAAAGAGATATTATTGTGTTATTTCATCAAAAAGTTCTTTTATTTTATCCATCTCTTTGCTAGATAAATTCCCAAGTTTTTCTATAAATCTGTCGTTATCGATAGCTCTTATTTGAGTGATTATAATATCAGAATCTCTCTCTAGTTTTTCTCTTTTTAAAGCCCTCATTCGTATAGGTTCGGCATCATCTATCAAAGAGGTACTTAGTGGAAATACGATTGATGTCGGGTATTTGTTTTGATTTAGTTCATTATTTTGAAATACAACAACCGGTCTTACTTTTCCCATCTCATTATTTTTCTTTGTAGGATTCAAGTTTGCCAGCCATATCTCACCTCTATAAACCATCGTTTAGAGTTCCTTCCATGCTTATATGTTCACTTTTATCTATATCTTTTGTTTTTTCAATTGCTTTGAGTATTCTAGATTTTTTAGTTTTTTCTATGTTTATTGCATAATAACTTATAGCCTCTCTTATAACATCGCTTTTCTTTTTGTGAAGTGTGTGAGAGAGCTTATTTAGAGTATCTTCCAATGCATCATCAAGTCTAACCGTTGCAGTCATTTATGACTCCTTGTATTTCTGTAATACAGTATTTTATCTTATCTGTGATATATTGTCAAACAAACTTAAAATAATTTCACTCTTTCAAAAACCAAATTTTTCAGACTTCTCTCTTCATCTGTGCTTGCAAACTCTTTTAAATTTTCAAGCCGTTTTACAAATTTAAACTCCGGTGCAAACTCACTTATGAGGTTGATTATAAAATTTGAGTCTAGTTCTGTTGAGTTAAGAGAAGCTAAAACTATGCACTCATCAGAGGCGATTTCAGGTAATTTTTTTATGATTTTTTCATAATCTTTTATGGCTTCAAAGCTTCCTCTTTGTGAGGTTGGAGGGTCTATGATGATTAAGTCGTAAGGTCCATTTTGCTTTATGCGTGAAAATGATTTTAATATATTGTACGGTAAAAAACTCACACCTCTTGGCTCAATAGCGTTTAGATGGTGGTTCGCTTTTCCTGTTGAGAGTGCGCTTTTGCTCATATCTATATTTGAGACACTCAGAGCGCCGCCAAGTTTTGCTGCAATGCTAAATGAACAGGTGTACGAAAAAAGATTGAGAACTCTTCTGTCCTTTGAGTTTTCTCTCACAAATGCCCTGCCGTTTTTCATATCGGGGAAATAGAGGCTGTTTTGGTTTGAGAGTAGATTTAGCTTAAATTTCATACCGTTTTCGATTACGAAGAGATTCTCTCCAAGCTCCCCGACTATAACTTCGCTTGGAGAGCCTTTTATGTATCTTCTTTGAAGAACTACTGTTTTATATCTTGAGTTTGATGCAAACTCTTTTAACATCTCGATTAGTTCACTCTCTGACTCCTCATGCATATATAGAGCTACACTTAAAATCTCATCTACGGAGTCTACGGTTAAATGTTTCCACTCATCATAAAGTCCGCCGCGACCGTGAAAAAGTCGTTTAAATTCGTCTGTTAAATCTTTGGAGTTTTCTAAAAGCAGAGCTCTTAATTGTTCGATTGTCATTGTATACCTAATAATTTTTGTATAATTTTAACAATTTATCTGTTAAAAACGGATGTAAAAAGGCAAAGTTTGAATAAGAAAGTTGTAATTATCGGCGGCGGATACGGCGGTTTGCGTGCCGTAGAATTTTTGGCAAAGCATAAAGATATAGAGATAACGCTTATAGATAAAAATCCGTATCACTATCTTCAAACAGAGGCATACGGCTATATAGCGGGCAGATTTGATATGAGTGATGTAGTTATTGACTTAGAAGATTGGTGCAGAGGTTTTGGAAAAAATGTTCATTTTGTGTATGACAAAGCTCAAAATATTGATTTTGAAGCAAAGTTTGTACAGACTTCTAAAGAGTCAATCGCTTATGACTATTTGGTAATTGCAACGGGTGCCAAAACAAACTTTTTTTCATTTATAGAGGGGCTGAGAGAGCATAGTTTCGGTGTTAAAAACTTGCATAGAGCGCATAATTTTAGAGTAGAGTTTCAAAACCTGATTTACAAAAAGCTGCAAAACGAAGATAATAACGAAGATATAAATCTAGCTATCGGCGGGGCAGGGCTTAGCGGTGTTGAAGTGGCTGCGGAGATGGCAAATATAATTCACACTTACAGTAAAACGATAGGGCAAAGAGCAAAAAATATAAAGATTTATCTTATCGATGCGAGTAAAACCATACTTCCGGGTATGAGTCAGTTTTTGATACATAACACTCAAAAAAGGCTGGAATCCCTTGGCGTAAATATTCTTACGGATACTTTTATAGACAAAATGGATGATGAGTATATCTACTTTAAAAACTCCCAAAAGTTAAAATACCATTTTATGATTTTTACTGGCGGCATCAAGGCATCTGATTTGAATGTTGATTTGAATGTTGAGAAAAATAAAATCTCTCAGTTTATACCTAACAATGAGTTAAATATCGGCGGCATGGACAATGTTTTTGCTATAGGGGATTGCGTGGAGATTAGGGATATAAAAGGCAATATTTTACCGCCGACCGCACAAAGCGCCGAGAGAAGTGCAGAGTATGTAGCCAAAGCGATTCGCAAAAGGATAGATAAAAAAGAGGTAGAGCCTTTTGATGCATCGGTTTTAGGCGTCTTTATAGCACTCGGTGGAAGATACTGTGCCGGAGAGCTTTTTGGGGTTATAAAAGTAAAGGGATATGGTGCTTATCTATTAAAAAAAGCTATAACGCATATATACTATCTCGGGCTTCATCTTCGCATAAATACAGGATATAAAAATAGGAGAAAAAATCTTTAGACCGAGTTTTTTAAACTGCTAAAAAAGTTGGAGTGATTTTTGCTTAATGATTTGAATAAAGAAATCATAGGAGCAAAAAGATGATTCAGAAACTGGCATTTACCTTAAAAAAGCTCTTTAGTCGAAGAAGATGGGGCGAAAATCCTAGTTTATTTTTATAATTGGCATATATAAAATAATGGTACTTGGGATTTATGCCTCTATATAATCCAAATCCTCGTGAAATGTTTCGCGAGTAAAATAAAGAGCGATTAGCGCGATTGAAAATGTCACCGCTCCAACTACGGCTGCAGAACCTAAAACTCCCATGCTCTCTTTTAAAAACATAAAGCTTGATGTTATGGGGACTACTGAACCGCGAACAAAATTTGGAACTGTTGTTGCCACCGTTGCACGGATATTTGTTCCAAACTGCTCCGCCGCCATCGTGATAAAGAGCGCCCAGTAGCCGCAAAATACACCTAACAAAAATACTGCTACATAAAAAGAGGCGGCATTTGCACCGGAGAGAGTGAAATAATAGATAACACTTGCTACGGAAACGAGCATAAAAAATGCGTAGGCTCGCTTGCGGCTTTTTATCTGTTGGGAAAGATAACCGCTTGCTAAATCACCGATAGATAACCCGATATAACAGTACATCAATGCCTGCCCAGCACTCACATCACCTTTGATTGAGAGAGCTTGTGCAAATTCAGGCGAAAACATTACCAAAACCCCGACAACATACCATAGCGGCATTCCGATTACAATCGCTTTGATATATTTGCCTAAAAGCTTTTTGTTGGTAAAAAGAGCGAAGAAATGACCTCTTTTAATGTCATCGCTTACATGATGTTCAAACATTGCCGATTCTTTGACGCGAAATCTAAGAATTAACAGTGAAAAACCAAGTAAACCACCGATAATATAGGCATTACGCCATGCAAAGTGTTCTGCTACGATATTTGCCGCAACGACTCCAAGCACACCAAACGCTGCAATACTCATTACTCCGTATCCGCGAAGCTCTTTAGGGAGGATTTCGGCAACTAGTGTTACTCCTGCTCCTAGCTCACCCGCTAAACCGATACCTGCGATAAACCGCAAAAGAGCGTACTGCTCGACATTGCTTACAAACGCATTGAGAAAATTTGCAACCGAATAGAGAATAATAGAAGCAAAAAGCACCGACAATCGCCCTTTTTTATCTCCCAATATCCCCCATAGAATCCCTCCGATAAGCATCCCTGCCATTTGAGCATTTAGGATAATCGATCCCCACAGAGTTATTCCCTCTTTGTTTAATCCCAGTTCACTTAAACTCTCAACTCGCACTACCCCAAAGAGGATTAAATCATAAATATCGACAAAATATCCCATCGCAATGACGATGACTGGTAGTGTCAATACTTGACGCAAAACTGATACCGCCATCATTCTGCCTTTGTGCGTTTCATACTGTAAAACGCGTAAATCAGCATTCCGATTACCGACCATCCGATAAATCGCAGCCATGTTTCAAACGGTAATCCAGCCATCATAAAAATAATCAAGATGAAATTAAGCGGCATTAGGATTTTAAACGCAGGAACTTTAAATACCGGCTGAATAATATTTTGGCGACGCAATACGACAATCGCTATCGCCACCATCAAATATGCGAATAGCGTCCCGATGTTGACAAGCTCCGCAAGCGTTTTAAGAGGAATAAGTCCCGCCATAATACTAAGCAGTACACCACCGATAATGGTTGCTTTGTAGGGAGTGTTAAATTTTGGATGAACTTCACTCAACGATTTAGGAAGAAGCCCGTCGCGTGCGAGAGCAAAAAGGATACGGGTAAATCCTAGCCCCATAACCAACATTACGGTTGTGATTGTTATAACCGCTCCTAATGCAATGATATTTGCAGCAAACGGTTCATTTACCTTATACAGGGCAAATGCCAGTGCATCCGGAACATTAAGCTCCTGATAGGGAACAATTGCCGTGAGGGTAAAGCTTACAAGGATAAAAAAGACTACGCTTAGTGCTAGAGAAAGTATCAGTCCCAACGGAATATTACGAGTAGGATTTTTTGTCTCTTCTGCCACCGTGCTTATCGCATCAAAACCCAAATAGGCAAAGATAATCAGTGCGGCACCGTGCCAAACCCCTTCCCATCCAAAAGGGAGAAAGTTTGATAAGTTGTTAAAATCGACATGCGGCAAACCGACAACCACAAAGGTAATCAAAACCCCAAGTTTGATCAATACTATCGCCGTATTGACTCGCGCACTTTCTTTGATACCGATTGCAAGAAGGAGAAAAATAGCTAGAATAATCCCAAAAGCGCTGATGTCTATATATGTCCCCGCACTTGGATTATACGCACCGCTAAGAGCTAAGGGAATCTCAACTCCCATGCTGTTTTCTAAAAAACGGCGCAGATATCCCGACCATCCTGTGGCAACCGCGGCGGTAGCAACACCGTATTCTAGTAACAGATTCCACCCGACAAACCACGCAAACACTTCCCCCAAAGAGGCAAATGTAAAGCTATAAGCACTCCCCGCTACCGGATAAGCAGAACTAAGTTCCGCATAAATAAGGGCGGTAATACCAATCATAACGGCGCCGAGTAAAAACGATAAAACGATAGCAGGTCCTGCCATAGTCGCCGCAGCTTGTCCCGTAATGACAAATATTCCTGCTCCTATGACCGCACCGACACCGATAAATGTCACATCCATTAGCCCCAATTTGCGCTGAAACTCTCCATTAACGCCGGTCATATCTTTTTTTTGAAAAATATCTATCATCGCCTCTCCTTTACCAATTTTAAATTATATCTTTTCCCAGAAAGTGCCTTGCGCAGTATCCATTATATTAACGCCGTACGCTAAAATCTCATCGCGAATAGCATCGGAAGTTGCAAAATCTTTTGCTTTTTTTGCTTCGCTTCTTTGAACTATAAGCGAGTTGATTTTTGCTTTTGTCTCTTCATCTACACCTTGCTGAAAATATTCATAAGAATTTTTTACTCCAAACCCCAATACTTTTTCTATGTAAGCTAGATTTGAGAGCGTCTCTTTTTTAAACTCTTTTGCTTTTGCGTCAGTGTCAAGTTTTTCGTTTGCAACTGAAATCATCTCATCTACGAGTGCTAAAGAGGCGGAAATATTTAAGTCATCGCTTAGAGTTCTTAAAAGTTCGTCGTTAAAAGCCGTTTTTTGATTTTCATGCGTTAAACCAAAGAGGCGTTTTTTAAGTCGGTAAATTTTATCAAGTCTTTTTTTTGAGTTTAACAAATCCTCTTCATTGAAGTTGAAGTTAGCTCGATAGTGAGTGCCAAGAAGATAAAATCTTAAAACTTCTCCGTCATAAACCTTAAGGGCATCACGCAGAAAAAAGCTGTTTCCAAGACTTTTGCTCATCTTCTCGCCGTCTATATTTACAAAACCGTTATGCATCCAGTAGTTTGCCAGTGCATGAGAGGTAGCGCATCTGGTTTGTGCAGCTTCGTTTTCATGGTGAGGAAAGAGCAAATCCGCTCCGCCGCCGTGGATATCAACGGCAAATTTTGCCTCTTTCTTTGCCAAGTGTTTCTCTATCATCGCAGAACACTCTATATGCCATCCTGGGCGACCCTTGCCAAAGGGCGAATTAAATGAGACGCTATCGTCGTGAACGCTTTTCCAAAGTGCAAAATCCGCACTATTTTTTTTCTCTGACAAACTCTCGACTCGTTGAAGTTTTTCGCTCTCGTCTTGAACTCTGTGCGAGAGTTTTAAGTATTCGCTATCGCTTGAAGTGTCAAAGTAGATATCTCCGTTTGAAGTTTTGTAAGCGTGGTTGCTATGGAGAAGTTTTTCTATAAGTTCAAACATGGCTTCAAGCGACTCTGTTGCTTTTGGCTCAATATTTGGACGAATAACGCCTAGTTTACTCATCTCTGTATGATAAGCATCAGTATAAAAATCAGTTATCTCTTTTATGCTTTTGTTTGCTTCATGAGCTTTTTTGATGATTTTGTCATCTATATCCGTGATATTTCTTGCATAAGTCACTTCGTATCCATTGGCACTCAAAACTCTCGATAAAAGGTCAAAAACCAAAGCGCTCTTTGCGTGTCCCAAATGTGCATCGTCGTAAACAGTCGGACCGCAGACATAGAGAGTTGCCTTACCTTTTTCTTGAGAGATAAACTCTCTTTTTGTTTTTTTTGCCGAATCATAAATATACATTTAATTATTTCCTTTTTAAAAACCGGTTATCATAAAGTCAACCGCTGCGATTATCTCATCTCTTTTATCTTTTAACGAACAAACTACCAAGTCTAAGTTGTCTATGGATATACCCGCTAGTTCGGCTGTTGACATAGTAACTGTTAAAGAGTTTATTTCAAACTTTGGATTTAGTATTTTTGCAGGCTTCATGTTTAAAACTAAAGGAACGACCACTCTGGTTGATAAGACCTTTAGTATGTCGTTTTGAATATCCAGCAAGAAAGGTATTTCTTGATTTGTTTTGGGATTTGGGTTTTTATATACATCAAATTGAGCCATTAAAAACTTCTTATTTCATCGCTAAAAGTACCATGTTTCGCAACTCTTTTGTTGTAGTCATTTATAGAAGTTTTGTTTAGAGTTTCCCAGTTTTTCATCTCTTGTTCTTTTATAAGTTCTATTAATGTTTTTTCTAAAGAATTAGATATATTTATGTGAAGTTCTTTTGCTTTTTTAAGCAGATCTGAATTTATACTAAGATTGGTTGCTTTTTTTTTCGCGTGAGGATTATACAGTGCCGTCATATATATTTCCTATGTGTATAAAGTATGTGTACGATTATAGCATATTTAGCAAGAAGTCTATTAAATATAAGCACTGATAAAATCTTTAAAAATTAGTAATAAAACGGTAAATAAAACAGAGCCTACAACAAGATAGATGCTTTTTTTAGAGCGAAGCATATCAAAAAAGTTTTTTACCCCAAATGCTCTTATCGTTAGAAAAAATCCGACAAATCCGCCGAGTGTTCCGGCAAGGGCAAGCCCGGTTGCGCCCATAGGCATAATTAAGAGAAGAGAAAAAATTATGTTTGAGCCAAGAGAAAGAGTAGCGATTTTTGCAGCTCTTAGCTGTTGTTCTTTTGCATAGAGCCAGAGCAGAAAAAGTTTTTGCAGACCAAACGGAAGAAGTCCTATCATATACATCTGTAAAACTACCGTTGTTTTTTGGGTATCTGCTTCGGTAAATGCACCTCTTTCAAAAAGTCCCCAAACTATTTCATGCGCTAAAATATATCCACCGATTGTGCTTATGCTGAGTAAAAATGCCAAAAACCAAAAAGCTTTTTTAAGGTAAGCCATAGCTTTTTCTTCATCTTGATTTTTGATATATCTCGCAATGCTAGGAAATAGGGCAATGGAAGTCGCAATGGCAAAAAGAGCCAACGGAAGCTGAAATATGCGGTTTGAGTAGTAGAGATAACTAATGGAGCCGGCACTCAAAAATGAAGCAAGCCAAGTGTCTAAAAATGCGCTTACCTGCGAAGTAGAGTTTCCCCACATAGCAGGAAAGAATTGTGTTTTGAATTTTTTGGTTTCGTTTGCTATCTTTTTTGATTTTATTTTTAAGTATCTAAAACCGCCGTAAACAAGCTTTAAAAGCCCTAATTTTTGTATTGCGATGATGTGGACGCCAAGTTGCATCGCTCCGCCGGCTACAACTCCAAAACTAAGGTAGTAGACTATCTCACATTGAGTTTTATCTTGCGAGAGATATAGTGCCAGTATAAGTGAAATATTTAGTAGAGCGGTGGAAAATGCCGTTGTGGCAAAGTGTCGTTTGTATTGCAAGATTGAGCCGAGAAATGTTACTGCAAATATAAACGGAAGGTACCAAAAGTTTATAGCTACAAACGGTGAAGCAAGCTCAACGATTTCATCGCTAAAACCAAATGCCATAACCTGTGTCGCAATTTCAGGTAAAATGGTCACAAGCAGGGATAAAATAACAATTATAGATATAAAAATTATAAAAATATGAGCTAAGAAAACCGCTCTGTGTTTTGATTTTGCATAAGCGGGGATAAATACTTGAGTAAAAGCACCCTCTGCAAAGATACGGCGAAAGAGGTTGGGAAGTTTAAATGCTATAAAAAAAATGTCGCTATAAATGTTCGCCCCAAGCGCGGAAGCAGTCATTAAATCTCTGATGAAACCTAAAACTCTTGAGAATAAAATTCCAAAACTGTTGGTGAAAATTGCTCTAAACATGGGCTTCTTTTTGCGGATATGTGTTGTCTTTACGAAAGTTTAACAAATATTTGATTAAAATGTAGGGCTGAATTTTTTAAAATTTAATACAGGACGCAAACAATGGGGCTATTTGATTCAAATGCCAAAAAAGAACAAGTACCGAAGAAGATTCGTCCTACCGTTGTAAAGACACAAAATGTCTCTAAAGAGATAGCAGATATAGCAAAAAAAAACAATGTAAATCCAAATACTTTAGACTTTGATATATTAGAAATTTCTACATATACCAGAATAAACAGAGATAAAGTTGAATCTGAATGGGAAGAGGCTAGTGCGGTTGAAGTGCATCAACTAGACGATGCCACGGCAATACTGAACCAAAATTTTCAAATAAAACAGATGTATGAAGTTGAAATATATACAAAAGAGAGTAAAGATATATTTCAAAACTTTCATGCAGCCATTGGAGCTAATGCCACAAAATGTAAAGTTTATCTGAGTATAAAAGCAGGTTCGGAGGCTGTAGATAATCCTAGATTTGAGGAAGATTTTTTAAACTATATAAATAAAAGCAAGATTAGAGCCGGTATCTTGGTAAATATCTTTGATGAAATGGTTAAAGAAGTTGCTTCTAGAATTTCGGCAATGGCAAAAGTTGACGGAAGTATAAAATATGATAAAAATCAAACAATACTTATAGCCGATGCTTATGAGCCGTCCCCTACCATAAATGATGAGTTGATAATTCACTATAAGAACAACAACTCAACAAGCGAAAACGACCGTGTTGATTACTCCAAAAGAGGTTTTATAAATAGTGTCTTAGAGGGTGATGTCTTGATGGAGTATATAAAACCAAGAAAAGGCAAACCGGGTAGAAACTGCCGCGGTGAATTTTTAGAACCATTGGAACCGCAAATAAAAAATGTACCTAACTTTAGCGTTGATGATACTATAGAAGTTGTTGACAATAAAGATAATATTATATATCGTGCAAAGACAAACGGTTATATAAGTTTGGAAGCAAATGTTTATAAAATAAAATCGGAAATGGATGTCGGGGAGATAACTTTTAAAAGCACGGGGTCTATCTCAACAGGTTTGAAATCAGATGTCTCTTTGAGTGTAAAAGAAAATGATTATCAAAAGGACGCAATCGGAACCGGTATGGAAGTTGAAGTAAGCGAAATTGAAATAAAAGGAAGTGTAGGACCAAATGCTAAGATATCTGCCAAAAGAGCTACGGTAGAAGGGCAAACTCATAAAACTTCTCAAATTAGAGCAAATGATTTAACAATAAATGTACATAAAGGTTTGGCAGTCGGGGATAGCATCAAAATAGCAAGACTTGAACTTGGAGTCGTTGATGGAAAAAAAGTAGAAATCGCTCAAGCACTCGGTGGAAACATAAGAGCCAAAGATATAGAGATAGGTTTATGTGCCTCACATGTCAAAGCAACAGCCTCAAGATTAATAGAAATCAAAAAGCTTCAGGGAAGTGAAAATATTTTTACGATTGACCCGCTTGTACAAAAAGATAAAAAAGAGGGGCTTAATGAAAATCAAAATGAAATAAATGAACTTCGAACCAGTGTTGAAGAGATAAAAAAAGAGATAGACAAATATAAAAAATTAGTCCAAGATAATCAGAGTGCTTTTAATGAGGTAAAACAAAGATTGATACATTATAAAAAAAACGGTATACAGATGCCTTCATCTTTTGTTGCCAAATATAGACAATTTCAAAAAGTACAAGAACATTTAGAAAATATAACAAATGAGTATAATGTCAAAAATGATAAACTTCTTCTCTTAACGACCAAGACGGCATCTTTTCAGGATAGCATATTTGATGCGAGAATTATAAATAGAGATAGATGGATAGGGCATAATGAGCTTATTTTTAAGTTAGTAGAGCCGCCTGTTCAGCTTGTTTATAAGCCAAAAGAGGGTTCAATGGATAAGATGTTTGCTGTTGTAGAGGTAGAAGAGGGAGTATTTGAGATTCAGGCGGTGCGTGATTGATAGTAGGTTTAAGAGGAAAGATTGTATATAAAGAACCCTCTTTTGTACATGTTGATGTAAACGGCGTAGTATATGAAGTTTTTATATCACTTGGGAGCTTCTCTGCTTTAGGGAATGATGAGGTTAGGCTTTTTACATCCCATGTAATCAGAGAAGATGCCCAGCTACTTTACGGTTTTTTGGAGATAAGCGAAAAAAAACTCTTTGAGAGGCTTATAAAGATAAACGGTGTGGGTCCAAAAGTTGCTATGGCAATATGTTCTACATATACGCCTGCTCAATTTGGAGTCGTAATAAACAACAAAGATATAAACGGCGTAAAAAAAGTTCCGGGAATCGGTCCTAAAAATGCCGGAAGAATTTTAGTCGAGTTAAGCGGTTTTGATGTTGAGCTTGTTTCATCGCAAAATGAACCGTTAAATCAAGCTTTTAACCAAGCAAGCGAAGCATTGGAATCATTAGGGTTCAAAAAAGAGAAGATATCAAAAGCACTAAGCGAGTGTAACTCTAACGACACGGCTTCACTCGTAAAAGAGGCTCTTAGGCTTTTAAAAACAATTTAAATAAGGAAATTATATTGAAATTAACTATTTTATTCGGCGGAGCTAGTTTTGAACACGAAATTAGCATAGTAAGTGCAATTACACTAAAACAAAAGTTATCTGATTTTGAGTTAAGTTTTATATTTTGCGATCAAGACCATTCATTTTATTTAATAGAGCCTTCAAAAATGAAAGCTATAACCTTTTCAAAAGGCGAGCATAAAAAAATGCCGAAGCTTTCTCTTACAAGCGGGGCTTTTGTACAAAAAGGACTCTTTAGCTCAATAGAACACGGTGGAGTAGTTTTAAATCTTATCCACGGAGCAGACGGAGAAGATGGCACTATTGCAGCGCTTTTGGATTTTTTCTCTATCAAATATATCGGTCCTAGAATAGATGCCAGCATATTTTCGTATGACAAAAGATATACAAAATGGCTTTGTGACGCAAGAGGCATAAAAAGTTTAAAATATGAAGAATTAAGCTTAAGGGAGCATAACAATATAAAAATGCCGTATCCTGTAATTATAAAACCTGCAAGACTCGGCAGCTCTATCGGAGTTAGCGTAGTAAAAGAAGAGGGTGAACTTGATTATGCATTAGATAGCGCATTTGAGTTTGATAGCAGCGTTATAGTCGAACCGTTTATACAGGGTGTCAAAGAGTACAATTTGGCAGGTTTTAGCGCAAACGGAAAATTCTACTTTTCTATTGTTGAAGAACCTCACAAAGAGGAGTTTTTAGATTTTGAAAAAAAATATATGGACTTTTCAAGAAGTGAACAGGTTTTAAAAGCCGAAGTAAGTAAAGAGTTAGAGACAAAACTGCGAGTAAATTTTGAAAAAGTTTATAAGGATTTATTTGAGGGTGCGCTTATAAGATGTGATTTCTTTGTGATTGAGGGTGAAGTTTATCTTAATGAGATAAACCCTATCCCGGGGTCTATGGCTAACTATCTTTTTGAAGATTTTAAAGGTTCCATAGAGTTACTATCAAATTCACTCCCTCATGCTAAAAGAGCAAGAGTAAATTACGACTATATCCATTCAATATCTAAAGCAAAAGGGAAATAATGGCGATAAAATCGATTCAGTTTCATCAACATACTTTAGATATAAGCTATGAGATTGTAAATCCGCAGGCTAAAGTTGATTTGATAATTTTGCATGGATGGGGCAGTAATAAAAATTTGATGAAACAATTTTTTTCGCCATATATGGACAGTTTTCGTCATATTTATATAGATTTACCCGGATTTGGAAGCTCAACTTGCAATCTAGCACTTACTACGAAAGATTATGCGAGAGTGGTAGAACTTCTTATGGTTCATCTAAATGCTTCCAGAGATATAATTTTAGGACACTCCTTTGGCGGTAAAATTGCACTTCTGCTTGAGCCTGAAGTGCTTGTTTTGCTCTCAAGCGCAGGGATTTATATTCCAAAGCCGTTTAAGGTAAGGGCTAAAATAACGCTTTTTAAATTTTTAAAAATATTTGGGTTGGCTAAATTTAGAGAGTTTTTTGTTGCAGACGATGCAAAAAAATTGAGCGAACCGATGTATCAAACTTTTAAAAATGTTGTAGACGAAGATTTTTCTAAAGAATTTTCTTCTTACAAAGGAAAAGCTCTTTTGTGTTGGGGAAAAGAGGATACGGCTACGCCTCTGGGCAGTGCGCAAAAGATAAATCAACTTATAAAAGATTCTAAACTTATAGTTTACGAGGGTGATCACTACTTTTTTATGAATAATGCCAAAGATATATCCGAAAATATAGAAAAAACATTTTTAAAAACACTGGAGCATAAGTAATGCAAAATTATGAAATAGCCATGGCGTTTATCACAAATCTATTTTTTGTGGCTGTCTTGGGGTGGTATCTCATTACAAATCTCCAATGGTACGACTATAAAATCTCTCGTGTGATTCTTAAACATCATAAACCGCATTGGCATCTTATTTACTTCTTGATCCCGTTTGTTGCTTACTATGCAACAGGTAAATTTTTTATCATATTATTCTTTTTTGCAGTTTTGCCTGCAATGTTTTTTTGGTATAAAAATCTCGATAAGAAGCTGGTTTTGACATGGAGAGTAAAGAGGTTTTTGATTCTTCTAATCTCTTTGGCATTTTTTCAAGATGTTCTTTGCACCTTAAAGTCTGCGTGTGAAACATACGGCGTTTTCATGCCTTTAGCGCTTGCTTATATCGGAAGTTTGGCTATAGAGAAGTTTCTTTTTCTTTCGTTTAAAAAAGAGGCGAAAAATAAGCTCAAAAGTATGGATAAGCTGCAAATTATAGCAATTACCGGAAGTTACGGTAAAACAAGCATTAAAAATTTTGTAGCAGAAATACTAAGTAAAAAGTATAGAGTTTATGCGACTCCAAGAAGCGTAAATACAATCGGCGGAATTATTAGAGATGTAAACGAATCTCTGCCTAGCGATACTGAGGTCTATGTTTGCGAAGCAGGAGCAAGAGAGAGCGGCGATATCTATGAGATAACAACTTTCTTAGAGCCTCAAACGGTAGTAGTCGGGAAAGTCGGGCTTGCGCATATAGAGTATTTTAAATCACTACAAAACATTGTTGCAACGAAACTAGAAATTATGCAATCTCCTAGACTGGAGCGTGCTTTTATTCATACTTCCGTTACGGATGAGCCGCACGATAAAGTTAAATTTTTTGGCAATGAGATACAAAATATCGATGCACGACTAGACGGAACTGATTTTGAGTTAAATATTGGCGGCACTATCTTGCCGCTTCATACAAATGTGTTAGGCTCTTTTCAAACTATGAATATATCCGTTGCCGCTCAAATAGCAAAAAGATTTGGCTTAAGCGATGAAGAGATACAAAGCGCGGTGAGTAAACTAACACCGGTTGACCATAGACTTCAGATGATAAAAGCAGGCGGAAAACTCATCCTTGATGACGGTTATAACGGAAATATAGACGGTATGCTTGAAGCCGTGCGACTCTGTTCTTTGCATGAGGGCAGAAAAGTTATAGTAACGCCGGGACTGGTTGAGAGCTCACAAGAGCTTAATCTCAAGCTCATCAATGCTATAAACGGCGTTTTTGATACCGTTATCGTCACAGGCTCACTAAATGCAGAGCTGTTTGATAAAAATCTAAAAGTGAAAAATAAAATTATGTTAGGCGATAAATCAAAAATGCAAGAAGCGCTTATAGAGCATACAAGAGCAGGGGATATCATACTCTTTGCAAATGACGCACCGAATTTTATTTAATGAAAGATATTTTATATGCCCCGTGGCGAGATGAGTATATAGCAGGTAAAAAGGTTGAGGGGTGCGTATTTTGCCATATTAGCGCAAATGAGCAAGAGGATGAAGAACTTCATGTTCTATATAGAGACGAACACTGTTTTATAGTAATGAACCGCTATCCATACACTCCGGGGCATTTTATGATTATTCCTCATCTTCATACCGATAAACTGGAAGATTTGCCTGCCCAAACATGGCTTCATATTAGTGCTTTGGCTCAAAAGGGTGTAAGACTTTTAAAAGAGGGCTTTGGTGCTCAAGGAGTAAATATAGGAATGAACTTAGGAAAAGCAGGCGGAGCAGGGATAGCTGAACATATTCATCTGCATTTAGTTCCACGATGGGAGAGAGATACAAACTTTATGACTTCCATAGCAGAAACAAGAGTTTATTCAACTGATTTTATAAGAATATATAAGAAGATAAAAGAACTTTTATCGAAATATATGTAGCTGTTGTATTGATTTTTATAGGTGGATGGGGTGAAGGGATTCGAACCCCTGAATACTGGTACCAAAAACCAGTGCCTTACCGCTTGGCGACACCCCAATATGTGTAAATAAAAGTGTAGTAAATATTTTTTAGTATCTGTTTTGTAAAACGGGTGGAATTATAAATATAATCGCCTTATAATCGCCTTAATTAGAGAACTATTAATTGAAGTCTACAAATTAAATCAATATTAGATTGCCACGCCTCTTAAAGAGGCTCGCGATGACGGTCATCTTCAAAATTTTTTTCTTCAAATATAAAAAAAAGATGTATTATTCCGCTATTATTTGTAAAAAAAGAGGATTTTTCATGGGCAGCTTAACGGTCAATAAACAGAAGTTAAAACGATTTACTATAGCTACAAAACCTGTTATGGAAGAGTATCTTTCAAAAATTGATGTAGATTTGAGTGACTACACTTTTGCTGCAAATTATATATGGCTTGCTAACAGCAGTGGGTTTTATGCGATTATAAATAAATGTTTTTGTCTCTTTATTATGACCGGCGGCGAACTAACCATGCTACTGCCTCCGATTGGAAAGAAAAAACACATAACGGATGCAATAGTAAAATGTTTTGAAGTAATGAATGAAAATAACAGCTCTCCCTATTATTCTCGAATCGATTATGTGCAAGGTTCTATGCTTAATGAGTTTTTAAAAAACACAGATGAAGCCGAGAGTATGTTTGAGATGCCTGAGTCATACATTATCGAAAAAAAATTAGTAGATTATGTTTATGAAGTAAATTCTCTGATTGAACTTCGCGGAAATAGTTATCATACTAAGCGAACAGAGATAAATAAATTTATTAAATCCTACCCTGATTATGTAGTTGAGCAACTTGAGAGCGTAAAGCACAGAGATGAAATTGTACATCTTTTTGATAAATGGGTCTCCGACAGGGTTAAGTATATGCCCAAAGAAGAAGCCGAAGTATTTTTAGAGGGTATTCATCAAGAGAGGCATGCTATAAAGCAGATGTTAAAGCATTATGAAGAACTCGCTCTTATCGGTCTTGTGATATATATAAAGGGTGAACTTAAAGGTTTTACGGTAGGAGAACGAATAAATAAAAACACGGCAACGGTTATTATAGAAAAAACAGATTTTGAAATTTTCGGATGTGCTCAGTTTATCTTTAGAGAGTTTTCAAAAATGCTTAAAGAGTATTATGGCGTGGAGTATATTAATGTCGGCGATGATATGGGATTTGAGAATCTTCGAAAAGTAAAAATGTCTTATCGTCCGTTTAAACTTGTGCCGAAATATACAATTTACCAAAAATGACGATTCGTAAAGCAGAGCAAAGAGATATAGCTTTGCTCTATTGTTTAGAGCAAAAACTTTTTTCGGCAGATAATTTTCCTTTATCAAAAAAGTCTTTTGCATATCATATACGAAATAATCTGCTTTATGTGGCAGAAATTGACGGTGATATAATAGGCTATGTTTTGGTATTGATTAAACGCAATAACGCTAAACTATACTCTATAGGAATTAGTGAATTTTATCGCGGCAGAAAAATTGCAAAAAAACTTTTGGAGTTAGTATTCAAAGAATTGGTAACTTTAGGTTTTAAGCGTTTGCTTCTTGAAGTGCGCGTAGATAACGGTGCGGCGATATCTTTGTATAAAAAGATGGGTTTTTATGTGGTTAAAAACCTTAAAGCTTTTTATCTTGACGGGTGTGATGCTTATTTGATGGAATTAGATATTAAATCCAACCTTTCTTTTTAAAAATCAAAACAGGCGTAATTGAAGAGAGAATCATTAAGGCAACTGAGAAAAGATAACCATACTCCCAGTGAAGTTCAGGTAGTATGTCAAAGTTCATACCATAAATGCTTGCAATGAGGGTTGGAGGCAAAAACACAACATTAACAATTGTAAATATTTTTATAACTTTGTTTTGTTCAATACTTAAAACACCGATAAATATATTTTGTAAATAATCTAATCTTTCAAAATTAAAATTAGTATATTCAATCAAAGATTTTATATCTTTAAGCATAATTGGAATCATATTATTATCATCATGATATTTATTAGACTTTAAGAGCGTACTTAAAATTCTTTGCTTATCTGTTAAGTTCTCTCTGATTTTCATATTTAAATCTTCAAATGAAGAGATTCTTTCCAATATCTCCTCATCATCATTAGCATAATCGGTAAAGACATGTTTTCTAATCTTTGCTATCTCTTTTGATAAGTTTTCAATAATATCGGCGTCGGCGTCTATTCTTATGTCAATAATCTCACAAAATACAGAATATCCGTTTTTAAACTCTTTTGGTGAATTTAACAATTTTCTTATAAAAGTATTGAAACTTTCTAAATTTTTATATCTGATTGAAATAAGAAGATCATCTTGCAATATAAAAGAAACAGTTTCGTTAAAAGCTGCATTATCGGCATTAATAAGGAAATAGCTATTAATCTCTATTCTGTTATCTTCTTCCCAATATCTTGAACTTAGCTCAATCTCTTCACTCTCTTGCTTTGTCGGGAATTTTATATTAAATATTGATTCAACTGTTTTTATCTCTTCAATTGAAGGAGAAATCATATCAATCCAAATAATATTAGTCGTATCATTCTTTTCTTCTAAGATAGAAAAATTTTCAATGACTTCTAATTTTATACCTTTTTTTATAAAAGCATTTACCATAAATATCCCTTCTCAATTAAAATATCAGACAAAAAACCCTTTTTTTATTTTTGCTATAATAATTTTTGTGATTATAGCCAAATAAAAATTTTAAGTAGAACAAAGAGATAGGATTTTGATTTACGACATTCGGGTTATAAGTTCGACTAGCTACCCAGCCGCTCTATTTTGCAGTCTTTTTAGTTTTCTTAGAGCTTGCTTTTGTCTATCTCAATTCCGCTGTACTCCAGCGTATATATCAAGTCGGTAGTATGGAGCTTTTCAAAATTTTCTAGCATCATTTTTTTGAGATACTCTTTTTCTGCTTTTTCTGCTCTTAGTAAACTAGGGGCAAAAATCCCTTTTTTCTCCAAAACCAAAGAGGTTATATCGCTATCCATGTCTATATGATACATCAACTCTTTAATGTCTGTTTCAAAGATAGAGCTAAGCATAGAGAACATTCCTGCCAAATAAGCCTTGTCTTTTTTCTTCGGTTCAGCTTCTGCTTCCATTCTCTGTGCTCTTTTTATAGCAAGAGCCAAGATGCTTTTAGAAGCAGGGTTTTTGGAAGTTTCGGAGTAGAGATAGACTAGCAGCCATCTAAGCAGCTTATCTCTGCCAAGCAGTGTAATTACCTGAGTTAAAGATTCAATCCTCACATTAAAGTTTCTTGAATTATTGAAAAATTGGATAAGTTTATATGATAAATCGGGCTGTTTTTTTATAAAAAACTCTAACTGCTCTGTGCTGTTGTTATCTTTTATGATTTTAATGAGTTGCAATATTATAAATTGAGCAGGTTCTTTTGAGCCGACAATCTCCATAATTTCAGGTTTATCCAAGTAGTAACCTTGAAAATAGTCAAAGCCCATATCCATATATTTTTTCAAATCTTCTTTAGTTTCTATATTTTGAGCTAAAAGTTTGACTCTTCCGCCTTTAAATTTAGCCATAACTTTTTCCAAATTTTCAGGTTCGGAAAGAACTACATCCATTTTTATAATATCGATATAGTTAAACAATCTGTTAAATTTTGAGAGCATAGACGCACTTGAGTCAAAATGCTCAAGTGAAAGTCTAAACCCTCTTTTTTTATACTGTATGATTTTTGCTAAGACATTTTCTGTTAAATCTATATCTTCTAAGATGTTTAAAATAAATCTATCTTTATCTAAAACATCTAAAATGCCTTTTAGCAGTACTTCTTTATCTATATTTACCAAAGCTACTGTTTTATTGCCCAATAATTTATCCAGTTCTTTGTTGGCAATAGAACTCATTATGAGTTGCGCAGTGCCTTTAACATTAGATGAAAGCCCCGCTTCATTATTTGAGCCGTCCATAAAAACAAGCTCATAAGCATATACCTGATTTTTATTGTCAAATATTTTTTGTTTTGAAATATTGATTATATTCATCCGATACGCCCCGTTTCTGAGTATTATACCATCTAATAGGCTCTTTAAAACTACTTTTATTAAAAATATATATCTTCTAATAAACTATCTCACTTCTAGAAAATGGAATCGGTTCTCTTTAAACAAAGAGATACAAGCATCTACAACAGTACTGTCTAGTTTTATGCCTCTCTCTTTTTGAATCTCTTCGAGTGCCGCATCGATCCCCAATGCCGCACGATATGGACGGTGAGATGCCATCGCTTCGACTATGTCGGCTACGGTCAAAATACGAGCTTCAAGAAGAATATCATCTCCTTTGAGCCCATGCGGATAGCCCGAACCGTCGAGTTTTTCATGGTGCTGCCGAATAATATTGGCAACAGGCCATGGAAAGTTAATATCTTTTATGATTTCATATCCTGCTTCAGGATGGACTTTTATCAGCAAAAATTCCACCTCGTTTAATCGTGACGGTTTACTTAGAATTTCTGCCGGAATCTGAATTTTTCCTAAATCATGAATTTGAGAAGCTAAACGCAACCCTTCGATTTTTTCCGATTCTATCCCTATTTCATGAGCAATAGCGCAAGCGAGTGCCGCAACCCGTTTTTGATGTCCGGCAGTATAAGGATCACGCATCTCGATGGTTGTAGCAATAGCGGCAACCGTATCTATAAGCATCTCGGCAATGATAGTTTGATTTTTGATAAGAGTCTCTTCAGCATTTGTATGCCATCTTTGTTCTTCAAAATTATTTAATGCAAATGAGATATCTCCCACCATCTCCCGTATAAGATCTTGTATCTCATTATCAAAAAAATCTTTTTGATCGGAGCAAAGAGTTAAGATACCATATGCGGTTGTCTTATCGCCCAAAAGAAAATTTGCAAACGACTTGCTAGCATATTTCCTTGCCAGCTCTTTGCATACTGTTAGATTTGCTTCAGGGTCATCAATATCATTAAAAATAAGTTCGGAACTCTCTAACATTTTATCAAGTAGAAACTTTCCTTGTTGCGAAAGAAGTGTTTTAAGATCTCTGATATACTCTTCGTTGCCACCGCCAACTGATTGCAGCTCTAATGCTTGTGTTTCGGGATTGATTGTTGCAATCCAGCAATATGAAAATTTACCCTGATCGGTGGCAATACGGCATATTTTATCAAATAATTCCTGCTCTGTCTTTGAATATACGATTGCCTGATTGGTAAAACTCAATGCCTGATAAAGCTCTTTTTGGCGAATCAGATGGGCTTCATTGTTTTTTGCAGCGGTAATGTCGCGAGACACTTTTAAAACATATTCTATCTCCCCCTCTTCATTATACTCGGGTAGAAATGTTGAATCAATCCATATTACCCTTTGAAGTATTTTGATCTCCAGCTCCTTCCTTATTTCTTTTTTGCTACTAAATACCTCACTGACGGTGTCAGTGCAATAACAACTTTCAACAATGTCATCCAACTTACTTGTTGGTTGAGCAATCAATTGTTCGCGAGGAGTCCCAAACAGATTTTCCACCGCCTTATTTACATAAACAAATTTCATATTTCTATCAATCCGGACAATCAAATCGGGGGTATGTTCCGTAAGTGTTCGAAATTGCTTTTCTTGCACTCTGAGTTCTTTTGTCCGCTCTTGAACTTTTTGTTCAAGTTCTGCATTTAACCGTTCGAGTGCACTGCGAATCTCTTGCAACTGGAGGTTTTTATAGTAAGAGTCTTCGTAACTCGAGAGAAGGAGGTCCAGTATCTGCACTTTATCTGCCGTAATCAAAAAATCTTTTCCGCCCAGTACCAGTCGGACTCCCATCTCCATCCGTTCAACACTTCGCCGTTGGACATTTATGTAGAGCTCGTCTATCACTTCGGGAAGCCGCTTCTGATCGAACGGTTTTGTCAGAAATTTGTTTGCCCCCGCTTCAATACTTTTGATAATATCATTCGGCTCAGAGAGCGATGTTAAAAGAATCACGGGAATTTTTTCAAACCTGTTATCGGTACGCACCGCTTTGCACAATTCGTAGCCGTCCATGCGGGGCATAACGACATCGGTTACAATGACATCCGGAATTTTTTCGGTGTTTTGCAGCCATTCAAATGCCTCTTGCCCATCATGGCATAGGGCTACCGTGTAGTTATAACTCTCGAGGAAAAACCGAATCTCCTCCGCCTGCGTCAGGCTGTCTTCGACGACAAGTATCGAAATATTATTTTTTTCGTGCGCTGTGTAATTCATACCGATTCCTTTTGTGTTGCTTGCATACTTAGCAACAGTTCTTTAATTCCCTCAGGGGATAAGACAAACTCAATGCCTCCTAGCTTGATGGCTTCATTTACCATACCGAAAACGACGGATGTCGCCTCATTCTGTCCGACCGTGACGGCGCCGTGCTGTTTGAGATTTGTAATTTCTTCAGCGCCGTCGCTTCCCATTCCCGATAGCAAAACAGCGACGGCTTCAGCCGCATCCAATGGGTTTACCGAAGCGAAGAGCTTCGAAACCGAGGGTATATAAAGTTCATTCTTATCGGGTTCGAGAAGTCGGATCCTGTTTTTTTCCAAAGTTATATGATGCTTTGCCGGAGCGATATACACCTTTGCGGCGGAAATTTTTTCACCCTCTTCGGCTTTTTTAACTCTTATGGCACACTCAGCATCCAACCATTGGATAAAACTGTCGATAAATTCATCGCTCATATGTTGTGCTACCAGTATCGGGAGAGGATAATCGACCGGCAGTGCTTTGAGAATCGTATGCAGCACAGGAGGACCGCCGGTCGAGGAGCCAATCAAAACAAAGCTGCACTTTCTCTTACACTCTATTTTTTGTACATTCTTGAAATCTTTTATCGTATTGTCTGCGTCGTGATTCCATCGGCGAACCACTTTGACACCCGACATTAGCCTAAGGTCTAAAACGATTTTATCATAGAGCTCTTTGTATCGCGGATGTCCCGGTCCGTAGGGCTTCTCATACACTCCAAGGACACCGATATTCATACTTTTAACGATCTTCTCAACCTCTTTGATATCCCATGTAGCACTCATCAAAAGAATAGGAACTGGATTCTCCTGCATAATTTTTTGTGATGCTTCATACCCGTTTAGGCGAGGCATATTGATATCCATCAAAATAATATCCGGCTTGAGTCTGCCGACCGATTCCACCGCCTCTTCTCCGTTTTTCGCCGTTCCGACAATCTCTATATCCGCCTCGGATGCAAATGCATACACCAACATTTCACGAGCGGTAGCCGAATCTTCGACAATCATTAATCGTATCATTGTAGTCCTTTCTATAACTCTATTTTGAACGCCAAAGCAATAAAATCACTTTGGCTGCGCTAGCCGCTATGGCACTGAAGCTTGCCTCTTCGATGCAGAAGTCTAGTCTATCAACAATTGAATATTTTCAATCAGATTGTTCTGATCAAATGTGCTTTTCACGATATAGGCATCAGCACCTGCGCGCATCCCTTTTTCTTTATCTTCCGCTGATTCCAAAGAAGTGACAAGGATAATCGGAAGCTCACGCAGCTGTGCGTCGGCCCGTATAGATGCGGTCAACTCAAAACCGTCCATTCTGGGCATCGCCACATCCGATACGACCACATCAAACATCTCTTTTTTCAGTATTTCAAAAGCTTCCAGTCCATCCACCGCCGCGACGACATCATATCCGACCATCTCCATGATATTTTGGAGCAATGCCCTAGTGGTAGGTGAATCATCGACGACCAAAATACGCCGCTTTCGCTTTAAAACTTCCTTTTCCGGTGCTGCCCTTTTGAGAAAAACCGTTCCGACCGATTTGAAAAGATCGGAGACATTTAGAATCAGCGCCGGGACATCTGAAGCGAGCAAGGCGACTCCGGCAATATTTTTCACACGGGAGAGTTGTTTGCCCAGACTTTTGACCATTACCTCTTCTTCATAATCGATCCTCTCTACCCCGATTGCCAGCATTTCATTCGCCGATGCTATCACGACCACCGAAACGGCGATAGATTCCGTCTGAGAAGAGGAGAGTTCCAAGATGCTCTTTAGATGATAGAACGGGACGATATGACTATCGACGACCACCATCTCTTTTCCTTCGATATTTTTAATACGGTCGTATCCCACGCTCATTACACGGGCAATGTGCTCACTTGGAAAAATAAACTTCTGATTGCCCAGAGAGGTTACCACCCCTCTAAAAGTTGCCATGCTCAGAGGAAGGAGTACGGTAAACTCGGCACCGCCTTCTTTAGTGTTATGCACATGCACACGCCCTCCAAGCTGTTCTGCTTTCTCCTGAACAATCGCCAGTCCAAGCCCTCGTCCTGATAAGTCGGTAACAACCTGTGCGGTTGATACACCGGATCTAAAAACTAAGTTCAATACGCCCTCAGTATCCAATGCTTCAACGCCAGCTTGGTTAAATAGCCCATTCTTGATGGCAGAAATGCGTATTTTTTCTATGGAGATACCTTCTCCGTCATCGCAAACCGACAGCTCCACTTTGGTTGCACTTTTTTGGCGCAGGGTCAGCGTAACGGTGCCGACCGGTGCTTTCCCTTTTTTGGAGCGCTCTTGGGCATTTTCGATTCCGTGATCTACTGCATTTCGCAGCAGATGTATCAGAGGATCGTGCATTTCCTCTAAAATCCTCCGATCAATCTCGATATCGCCGCCGATGACATTTAAGACGGCATCCTTCCCCACGCTTTTTGCCATATCGTGGACAACTTTCGGCAAAGTATAAAAAAGGGTAGAAAAAGGGAGCATCAATGCCTCTTTCATTTCCGCCAACAGACGATCTACGCTCAGGTTTATTTCCCGAGCATCCCCTTTGGCCTGCTTTATCGCTCTACGCGTTATTGCCTTTATCGTTGTTAGGCCGTTCATCACAGCAGGTGAAATATTCTCTGCTTTTATCAGCTCTCCAATCTCATCCATAATCATGCTCAACTCTTGGGCATGACGCTTTGATGCTATCTTGGCAAAAAGCATCTCTTCGGTTTGCTCCATTATCGCATTGAGTTTTTTGACCGAAATCCGAATAGTCTCTAAGGTTTTCGTCTCTTCTTTGGGCGGAGGGGAATCCTCTTTTTTACCGTTGTCACTCGCGTCAGAAAGCGAAATATCCGCAGGAACATCCGGTGTCGTGTCTACTTTTTTTGGTTCTTCATGTACAGGAATGGAGGAGGGGGGATGATTGGATTCCAATAATTGGTCATGAAGGTGTTGTATGACATCCTGAACTTGCGGTTTTAGATCCCTTCTTGTCGGCGCATCGGCACTCGCGAGAATACCCAAAAGATCATTACCCTCCAGCATCGCTTCAATCAGAGGATTTGGCATCTTCGCGCCGGAGAGTTTGTAACGGCTAAAGACTTCCTCCATCGCCTTACAGACCTCTTCTATCTCCACAATATTGACGGCACGCGACGCCCCTTTGAAACTATGAGCTTCTCTAAAAAGGGCTTCCATAAGTGCTTTAGACGATGCAGAATCAGCGCTTTTTTTTAAGTTTAAAAGACCGTTTGAAAGGGTGTCGATGTGCTCTTTTGCCTCTTGAGCAAATGTTTCTTGAAGCCTTTTAAGAAAAGCTTCGTTTTGCATATCCATCATCTCCGGGTTACTCATTTGGTATCGGCAATAGTATAATGGCTCATCATTTCTTTGAGCTTTTGGCTCAGAGCGCTTAGATCTTTTGCTGATACTTCCACCTGTTTGATACTGCTGAGATTTTGCGATGTCGCCTCTTTGACGCTGATCATAGCACCCGAAATCTGATCCATACCGGCAAGCTCTTGATCATACGACGCCGCAATCTGTTTACCGGCATTGGCTGCATTGATGACGCTGCTATTTAACTGATCCATCGATGTTTTGGCATTTTGCGCCTGCTTGACACCGCTCTCTACCGCTTTTCCCCCTTGTTCTGCGATCATAACCAATGTACCGGTGACTTTTTGAATATCAAAAAGGATTTTTTGAACCTGTTTTGTCCCTTGTTTGGCTTGTTCGGCAAGATTTTTGAGCTCCTCTGCCACGACGGAGAACCCTTTGCCCTGCTCACCGGCTTTCACCGCTTCGATGGACGCATTTACTGCAAGCATATTGGCCTGATTGGCGATATCTTCGACGGTACCGGTAATCTCACCGATTTGCTGGCTCTGGTTGCTTAATTGAATGATACTGGAAGCAATCAAATCCATTTTCTCTTTGATTTGATTGAGTCCTTTTATATTTTCAATCAACTCTTCGGTCCCGCTCTTGGCGATTTCCATCGTTTTGCTTGCGCTCTCTGCCGTTTGAGTAGCCTTGGCGCTGCTTATCTTTGCTGTTTGCTTGATCTCTTCGACGGAGGCGGAGGTTTGAGCAACCGCCGCAGAGGTTTGGCTGGCGCCAGATGAAACCTGTGCCGTCGTCGCCAAAATTTCAGCCGTAGCGCTGTTGAGGGCAAAGGTACCCTCTTTGAGATCCCCCATAATTGTATTGAGATTTACAACCATATTTTCCAATGCTTTGCCTAAAACATCATTCTCCGAGCGTTTCGTAACGGTAACATTAAAATTCCCCTTTCCAATCTGATGGGCAATGTTGGAAATCCCATTCAGACTGTTAACCATTACCGTGAACGCCGCAGCCATTTCGGCAAGTTCATCACGCCCCTCGACATTGATGCTCACATCGGTCTCTCCTTTGCTGATTCTTATAGCAGCTTCTTTAATCATAGCAATAGGGGTGACGATGATTTTAACGATAAAAATGACAATGATAACCGCCAAAAAGAGGGCGATAGCCGTTCCGAAAATGATGATGAGATTCGTTATATGCGTTACGGCGTCGGCATCTTTGATCCGAAGATCAAGAAGCGCTTTTTCCCGCGTATCGAATATTTGCATCTGCTCACTAAACGCATCCGAATATTGTTTAGCCTTTCGCTGTCCGACCAAAGAACTCATGATGTTGTTGACATCAGACGCATCGGCTAGATCTCTGCGTTTTTGAATATACTCATCGGCGATACTCTTCCATATCATAAAGTTTTTTTCGGCTTCAGTCAGAGCGCTAAGAGCCTCTTTGTCCTTTATTACCTGTTTTAGCTCTTTGAATAAGCCTTGATACGCTCGGCTCCCTTCCGCATAATCCTCCAGATAGGTAGCGTTGCCCGTCAAAAGATAGCCTTTTTGTCCGGCTTCCATACCGACCACTACATTTTCTATATCTCTTCCCATTCCTGTTACCCTATAAGTATACGATACCTGAGCATAACTATCCACCACCCCGTTAAAGTTGATTAGCCCGAGAATGTTGACCAAACCTACAAATAGAAGAGGCAATAGCCCTCCGCCCAATATCTTCTGTTTCAAACTTAAATTACTTAACATTTTCTTTCCCTTTGTTTGAAGTTGCGACTTCTTGATGTACTACCATACTCGAATCTCCAAGAAACTTTTTACCGTTGAGGACAATAACTCCCTCTTCGCTTACCCCGACGATTAGATCTGGTCGGGGAAGATTGAGATCTGAAGGAATCGCCTGAAGTGTTTTTTTTGAGAGCTTTGAGTGCTCCAGCACCGCATCGACCGCCACGCCGAATTCCATCTCCCCGTTATCAAGAAGCAGTATTGTGCGGGGCACATCGCCGCTTTGTGTTTCCATCCCAAAAAAACATTTGAGATTGATGACGGAGACAAATCTTCCCCGCATATGAAAAATCCCATGAATGTAGGAGGGAGCATAGGGAATCGGCGTAAGTTCCATAAATGTATGTACTTCGCTGACCGATTCGGCTTCGATGGCATACTTCTCGTTTCCTATTCGAAAATAGATTACATCCATCCCCTCTGCTTTTTCGCTCACATCCATCTTTTTTGCCGCTTTGATGGCCCGTTGTCTAAGGATTACTTCTGTATTATTCAAACTTTCCCCTTTTTATGGTATCCAACATAGCAAGCAGATCAGATGCCCTCATACCGTCGGACAGCTCCACCTCTTCGTGCGGATCCATATGTAAAAGCGCTGTTTTTGCATTGTTGATATGTTTCATCGCCGCCTCAAACTTTCCCTCTTTTTTCAGAATATTTCCGAGGATTACATGGGGCATAACTAGAGCATTATCGAGATAAAGGGAGCGTCGCAAAGAAGCTTTGGCTTCTTCATTTTTACCAGATTCAAGCATCTTGAGGGCATCATGGTAATGGATGTGTTTTTGGGATTTATTTAAAAGCGGCTGTTTTACTTCCTCTTTTTGCTCGGACTGCCGCGCCTGCGCGATTGCTTTTTCATTGAGGTCCGATTTGCATTTTTCAGCGTCACTATCCAAACCATCCGTTATCGTGGAGACCGTAATTTCCAGTAGAGACGGTTTGGAAATTTTTTGGATGCAATACTCATCCGGCATGCATCGCGAGTGAGGAAAATCGAATATCCCCATGCCGTATTCCGTCGCCGTCGTAGCGAGCCATCCTCCCTCTTTTACACAAGAAAAAAGTTTTTCTGCCGCTGTTTTTGCCTTTTTTGATTCAAAATAGATCAAAATATTATTTAGCAAGATTAGATCAAATCCTCCTCTATCCGGAGGCAGGCATGGCGATGGGTCGCTCAGAATATTGTGATAGCTAAAGCGAACCATTTTTTTGATTTCCGGGCGGAGCGCATATCCCTCATCAAGCAATGTAAAATCGTATATATATTTTTCCGGTATTTGCCGAAGGGAGTATTGGTTATAAATCCCGTGTTTTGCCTGCTCCAACACTTCCGGATTCACATCGGTGCCCAGAAGATAAAGGTTCCAACTCTCAATATCCGGAATGATTCTTCGCAGCAGCATCGCGATAGAATAAATCTCTTCTCCACGGCTGCATCCCACCGACCAAATCGATAAAGAACGACTGTTTTTTTCGATAATCTGCGGGAGGAAGCTGTGTTCGAATCGATTAAAAAAATTGGTATCTCTAAAAAAGTAACTCTCGCCCACACTAAACTCACGGGCAAAAGCCTGTAACACTCTCTCATCCATCGGATGACTTTCGATGTATCGGATACAAGAATCAAACTCTTCGTATTTCAGCTCTTGAGCGATTCGGTTCATTTTTAATGCAAAACTTGGTTCACCCCTGTCTATATTCCACCCCAAATTTTGGGTCAAAAAGTGCTGTATCCTTTCACCCATTTCCACCGTAATGACACGGTTAAGCGCCGACATGGACGATCTCATTATCGATTAAACTATCAATATCGAGGAGCGGAATCAATCTATCTTCGTATTTCACTATTTGTGTCATGACCAGCTCCGGGAAAAGTTCCTTAGCCTCTGTCGTATCCTCAACTTGCAATTCAAACACCCCTATAATGTGATCGCTCAATAGTGATATTTGATGCTCATGTACATTCACGATAATAAGGGTATCTTCAAGCTCGACATTTTTTTCCGGCAATGAGAGGAGGCGTCTGAGCGAAATCACAGGAATCGTTTTGCCATGCAAATCAAAAATACCGGATATAATTCGCGGCGCTTCGGGAATAGGGGTGATTTCAAGTGCCCATATTACATGCACTACTTTTGCTATCGGTAACGCATAAATATTCTTGTCGCATGAAAATAGTAATACACATAAACTCATAATACCCCTTTACATGGTAGAACTCGATTTATTAATAGCATTAAATTATGTACATATACCCAAAAGTATACCTCTTTTATCTAAAAATAAGGTAAAAAATATTTAACTGCATATGAAGTGTTTTTCAGTGAAATGAGTAAAAAGTTAGCTAGTTGATTTTAGGTGGAAATTGCACTTGATATTAGAATTGGCGTTATGAATCACAAAGATATAAAAATGACTTTTAGATATGCAAAATTAGCCGACCATAGCAGTAGAAATGAAGTAGATGGATTAGAGTTTTGATTATATTGACAATAAGTTATCAAATATGATAACATACTCATATGAATAACTGGAATATATCATTTTACAGTGTTAGAGTTGAGAAAGAAACTCTATCTTTTCCAGATGGAATCTTAGCTGACTTTATCAGAATTGCTGAGATGATTGAAAAGCATGGACCAAATCTTGGCAAGCCTCATACTGATTCTTTAGGTAATAAGCTTTTTGAAATAAGAGCAAAAGCTAAAGAGGGAATAGGAAGGTCAATATTTTGTTATGCAATTGAACAAACAAATGAAATAGTGATACTTCACTCCTTTGTCAAAAAAACTCAAAAAACACCAAAAAAAGATATGGAAGTAGCATTAAAGCGAAAAAAGGAGCTTGAAAATGGAAACTAAACTATCGTTTAAAAACTTTAAATCAAAAGCACTCTCTGATGAGAATGTAAAAAAAGAGTATGATTTATTAGAAGAGAGATATAAAATAATTGACATTCTAATATCTATGAGAAAAGCATCTGGCTTAACTCAGGAAGAAATAGCTGCTGCATTACATACAAACAAAAGTAATATATCAAGATTAGAAAGTCACAGCTACTCTTCTTCACCAAAGCTTTCCACATTAGTAGAATATGCTCATGCAACAGGGCATAAATTAGAAGTGAATTTCGAGAGATTTTAAGAATGGGCGTGATGATTTTTGGTTGCGGAAATAGGATTTGAACCTATGACCTTCGGGTTATGAGCCCGACGAGCTACCGAACTGCTCTATTCCGCGACATACCTAAAAATAGGGGATTTTGGATGGGGTAAAGGGATTCGAACCCCTGAATACTGGTACCAAAAACCAGTGCCTTACCGCTTGGCGATACCCCAAAATTTAAAAAGAAAAAGAATTGGTTGCGGAAATAGGATTTGAACCTATGACCTTCGGGTTATGAGCCCGACGAGCTACCGAACTGCTCTATTCCGCGTTGTTTGACAAACTACCATAAGATGTTTGTTGGAGTGGAATTATAGGTAAATAAGCTCTCTTTGTCAAGGAAATTATGGTTAAATTTAGAAAAACTCTTTGAACTAAAATTAATCAACTTTTATATATAATTCGCGCAATTAAAATAAAGAAGTATATATGACACCGATTCAAAGAGTACTAGAAGCAATTGATGAGATAAAAAAAGGGCATATGGTCATTATGGTTGACGATGAGGATAGGGAAAATGAGGGCGATTTGGTATATGCCTCTGCTTTTTCGACTCCCGCTCATGTAAACTTTATGGCAACGCACGCAAGAGGACTTATTTGTGTTGCTATTAGCAAAAATATTGCAACTCGTCTATCTTTAAATCCGATGGTAAGTTCAAATACATCTTCATACGAGACGGCATTTACGGTTTCAGTTGATGCTAAAAATGCACTAACAGGAATATCTGCTTCAGAGAGAGATGAAACCATCAAGATTTTGGCAAATCCGATAAGCCATGCGGATGAGTTGGTAAAACCGGGTCATATTTTTCCTCTTATAGCAAAAGACGGTGGAACGCTTGTGAGAACGGGACATACTGAGGGTTCGGTTGATTTATGCCGTTTGGCAGGTCTTAGCGAATCGTCAGTTATTTGCGAAATCATCAAAGAAGACGGTACGATGGCACGCCGTGATGATTTGGATATTTTTGGAGAAAAGCACAACCTTAAAACTGTTTTTATATCTGATATAGTTGAATATCGTCTTGCAAATGAGAGACTTGTTAATGAAATCGGTGTTGAAGATATAGAATTTTTTGGTACAAAAGTTAAAAAACACACTTTTCTTGACCATGATAAGATAGAGCATACTGCAATCGTCTTTCATAATGTAACTTCAGTTGCAAATGTAAGAGTTCACAATGTAATACCCGATATGGAACTTCTTTTAAATCAGAAAAAATATAGCAATCTTGTAGCTTCTATTGAGTATCTAAAACAAAATAGCGGTGTATTGATTTTTATAAATAAACCTACTCATAACGATAATGCTGCTATGAAAGAGTTTGGGATAGGTGCGCAGATACTGAAATCTTTTGGAGTATCTAAAATGAATCTAATTACTTCACTAAGCCATACCGAGTTTGTCGGACTTAGCGGATTTGGATTAGAGATTAATGAAGTTATAAATTGTTAGTTGTAGAAGAAGTTCAACATAAAGCCGGTATATGAGAGAAATATTTAATAGAACACAAGATTCTGACTCAATTGATATAGAAGTAGATATTGATGTAGAGGATTTTGAGGGTTCTAATCCTTGGTTATTTAGCGTATTTGTAAAATCGGCTAATATTAGTGAGAATAGTGATAGTTTTGATGAATTTTTAGAAACAAAAGAGTCTTTGATAATTGCTCTTGAGCATGAAAATAAGTCTAAATATGTCGGTACGAGAGTAAGCGACGGCTGGCATGAATTTTACTTTTATGCAAAAAACTCAAAAAATTTAGAATCGGTTGTCGCTCAAATGCTCAAAGACAGCGGTTATAAATATGAGTGCAGCGTTGTAAAAGATGCAAAATGGGATTTTTACAGTAAAAATCTTTTTCCTACTGAGCTAGAGTTTCATAATATAGAGAGCGATAAAATCATATTTTTACTTGAAGAAGAGGGCGATGAGCTATCAACTCCAAGAGATGTAGAACATTATATCTCGTTTGACACCGCTACCCAAAAAGAGAGATTTGTTCAAAATGCGCTGATATGCGGATTTGAATTTAAAGATGATATCAGCTCTGAAGAGTTTGAACACGGCGTGGCACTTATAAAAAAACATTCAGTTACAAATAAAGATGTAAGAAAAGTTGTAGAAGAACTCTACGAGCTTGTTAAAAAAGAGCATGGCTATTATGAGGGTTGGAGTACCGTATTGGTATCAAGCGACGACTGATTTAACATGAAAAAAATGTTTGCAATCGTCGGAGTTATAAACTACTTAGCGGTTGTTTTTTTAAATGCTTTTACGGATTTGGGTCATAAAATAATCATCCAAAATACCGTTTTTAAGGTTTATGACGGAACAACTCAGATAATACTGACTGCGATTGTAAATGCCTTAATGCTTCTTCCTTTTATCTTGGCATTTTCGCCCTCCGGTTATCTTTCCGATAGATTTGCAAAAAATATTGTTATGAAGTATGCTGCCCTTTTGGCAATTTTTATCACTCTTGCCATTACTTTTTCTTATTATCAAGGTTGGTTTTTTACCGCTTTTGCCCTCACTTTTTTACTTGCCCTTCAAAGTGCGCTTTATAGTCCTGCAAAATACGGATATATAAAAGAGCTAGTCGGCGTAAAATATATAAGCGATGGAAACGGTGCGCTTCAAGCGGTTACTACGAGTGCGATTTTACTTGGGATTATAGTATATACCATACTCTTTGAGACGCTTTTAGGCGATGTTTTTACTACAAAAGAGGATATTTTAAAGACCATAGCACCTCTTGGCTGGCTTTTGGTTTTGGGTTCGGTTGTTGAGTATATGCTGAGTTTAAAACTGCCAAACAAGATGATAAAAGCAACCCGCAAAAAATTTGAGTTTGCAAAATATGTAAAAGGTTTTTATCTGAAGAAAAACCTGATAATGCTTAGAAGAAAAAAAGAGGTTTTTGACTCCGTAATAGCACTTAGTCTTTTTTGGTCAATCTCTCAAGTCGTGTTGGCAATTTTCGGCGAGTATGCAAAGAGTGAGCTGGGCATTACAAATACGATTGTCGTTCAAGGTGTGATGACTTTTTCTGTTATCGGCATAGTTTTTGGTTCGATGTTGTCGTCCGCTTTTTCAAGATATTATATAAACAGCGGACTCTCAACTCTTAGCGCATTAGGCATAGCGTTTATGCTTTTTATCATACCATTTACGACAAACACTATCTTTTTAGGAGCTCTATTTGTGTTGTTTGGACTCTTTAGTGGTATGCTTTTGGTTCCCTTAAATGCAAAAATTCAGCATCTATCTCCTGATATCCATCTTGGCACTATTGTGGCTGGAAATAATTTTGTTCAAACACTTTTTATGTTCTCTTTTTTGATGCTAACTACACTTTTTGCCTACTTCGGTATGAATGCAAAGATTCTATTTTTTGTTATGGGCATTGTTGCGCTATATCTGCTATATCTGCTTCTAAAAAGGTATTTTGTTATGGCAATTTGGACTTTTTTTGAGTCAATTTTAAAAATTCGTTACAAATGTACATACATAGGACTTGAACATATTGGGCAAGATGCGCCGATACTCTTAGCAGGAAATCATGTTAGTTGGATTGACTGGTTTATCGTTCAACTTCCTTTTGAGAGAAGAGTTGTTTTTTTGATTGATAAAGATATATACAACAACAAATTTCTAAAACCAATTTTTAAATTAGGCGATTTGATTCCTATATCACAAAAAGCTTCAAAAGATTCATTTATTGAAACCTCAATGAAATTAAAAAATGGTAAAATTGTGGCAATATTTCCAGAGGGTGAAATATCTAGAAGTTCTGACATTGCAAAATTTTATAGAGGCTATGAATTTATCGATAGAAGCGGTGCCGTGATTGTGCCGTTTTACATAGACGGTGTTTTTGGAAGTCTTTTTGCAAGACACAAAGGCGATGCGAGAAGATGTTTTTTTAAAAAAAGAGAAATTACTCTTACTTTTGGTGAGCCGATTTCGCAAGAGATTAAGGCAGATGAGCTGAGAGAAAGAGTTGTAAAATTAAAAAGTTGAAACTAAAGTTTTGATTAATCTGACGCTTTATGCGTCAAGCTTCAGTGCCACAGCGGCTAGCGTAGTCAATCGGGACAAGTTCCGATTGGCGTGATATTAGTAAAAAGGAAAAATAATTTGAGAACAACATTAATAATCGGTGCAGGTGGAGTTAGTCGCGTAGTTGTATATAAATGTGTGCAAAATGCGGATGTTTTTGGGAAGATTGTACTGGCAAGCAGAACGCTAAGTAAGTGTCAAGATATAAAAGATGAATTGCCAAATGCAGATATTGAAGTAGCTTCTGTTAATGCAGATAGCACGGACGAAGTTATAAAACTTATAAACTCATGTAAACCGAGTATCGTTATAAATGTCGCTCTTCCTTATCAAGATTTAACGATTATGGATGCTTGTATTGCCACAAAAACACCGTATCTTGATACTGCAAATTATGAACATCCTGATGAAGCTAAGTTTGAGTATAAACTTCAATGGGCAAGAGATGAGAAGTTCAAAGAAGCGGGAATCATGGGACTTTTGGGAAGCGGTTTTGACCCTGGGGCAACAAATGTATTTTGTGCTTATGCTCAGAAACATTACTTTGACGAGATTCACACCATAGATATACTTGACTGTAACGCAGGTGACCACGGTTACGCTTTTGCTACAAACTTTAACCCTGAAATCAATCTTCGCGAAGTTAGCGCAAACGGCAGATATTGGGAGAACGGTGAGTGGATAGAGACAAAGCCGCTTGAAATTATGCAAGTTTGGGATTACCCTGAAGTCGGACCAAAAGATAGTTATCTACTTTACCATGAAGAGATGGAGTCGCTTGTTCAAAATATAAAAGGATTGAAGAGAATTAGATTTTTTATGACATTTGGACAAAGCTACATCAAACACATGGAAGTTCTTCAAAATGTAGGAATGCTTGGAATTGAGCCTGTTGAACATAAGGGCATGAAAATTATTCCGATAGAGTTCTTAAAAACGCTTCTACCTGATCCTGCATCGTTAGGTGCGCGCACAAAAGGTAAAACAAATATCGGAATTGTTGCAGAGGGTATCAAAGACGGTAAAAAGAGAAAGATTTATATCTATCAGGTAAAAGACCATGAAGAGTGTTACCGTGAGACAAACTCTCAAGGCGTCTCATATACGACTGGAGTTCCTGCAATGATAGGAGCAAAGCTTATGCTTAAAGGTATTTGGAGCGGAGCAGGCGTGTTTAACATGGAACAGATGAATCCCGATCCGTTTATGGACGAGATGAATACACAAGGACTTCCTTGGCAGATTAAAGAGTTAGAAGTATAATCGTAATGAACACTTTAGAAACAATCGCTACGCCATACTATATGTGCGATGAGTCGCTTCTTCGTGCAAACCTTGAAATCTTAGACCGTGTGCAAAAAGAGGGTGGAGCCAAAGTTATTTTGGCTCTAAAAGGTTTTGCAATGTGGAGTACATTTCCTCTTGTAAAACAGTATCTCAAAGGGTGTACTTCCAGCGGGCTTCATGAGGCGCTTTTAGCACGAGAAGAGTTTGCAAAAGATGATAAAAATCTTGAAGTTCATACTTACTCACCTGCTTATAAAGATGAAGATATAGATGAGATAGCACGCATATCTAATCACATAGTTTTTAACTCTCCTTCTCAGCTTTTTAAGTATTGCGATAGAGTAAAAAAGATAAATCCTGCCGTGAGTCTCTCTTTGAGAATAAACCCTGAACAATCATCCTCTCCAAAAGATATTTATAATCCTTGCGGTTTATACAGCCGTCTGGGAACAACCCTTGCAAATTTTGATGAGAGAGTTTTGGAGCATATCGAAGGACTAAATTTTCATGCGCTTTGCGAGCAGGATGTTGATGCGCTTGAAGATGTTTTGATAGCTTTTGAAGAGAAGTTTTCAAAATATTTTAAAGGTATGAAATATATCAACTTTGGCGGTGGACATCATATAACCAAAAAGGGTTATGATGTTGATAAACTCATAAGCATTGTAAAAGAGTTTAGAGCCAAATATGGTGTTGAAGTCTACTTAGAACCGGGTGAGGCAGTAGGTTGGCAAACGGGTGTTTTGGTAAGCAGTGTTTTAGATATAGTTCACAACGGTATGGATATAGCTATTTTAGACACTTCGGCAGAAGCGCATATGCCCGATACGCTTGCGATGCCTTATCGTGCAATGGTGCGAGGAAGCGGCGAGGCAGGAGAAAAACGCTACACTTACCGCTTTGGCGGAAATACTTGTTTGGCGGGTGACATTATGGGAGATTACTCTTTTGATAAGCCTCTCAAAGTCGGCGATAAAATCATATTTGAAGACCAAATTCACTACACATTTGTTAAAAATACGACTTTTAACGGCATCAAACTCCCGTCTTTGGTTTTACTGAAAGAGGATAAGAGCATAGAGGTCGTTAGAGAGTTTGGATATCAAGATTACAAAGGGAGACTTTCATGAAAATATTAGTTACATATTGCACAAGCGTGCAATACTTCAGTCGCCACAGCGGCGCAAGCGGAATAAATGAGCTTTGCTTATTTATGGGAGAAAACAGATGAAAGAAGATAAGCAAAGATGGAATGAGAGATATTTAGATAACCCGATGCCGCAGAGTGTTTCTCCGCTGGTTGAGAAGTACATTTCTCATGCAAAAGTGGGTCAAGCAATTGATGTGGCTTGCGGAACAGGCAGAAATACGCACTTTTTGGCTGATTTAGGCTTTTTAGTAGATGCAGTGGATATATCTGATTATGCTCTTGGTAAAGTAAAAAAAGGTTCAACTATTACTAAAATAGATGCAGATTTGGATAAATACAATCTGGCTCCAAATAAGTATGATTTGATAGTAAATGTCAACTACCTAAACCGTCGTTTGGTTTCGCAGATGAAAGATGCACTTCGTAGCGGTGGAGTTTTGATGTTTGAGACATTTATAGTGGCACACGGGGATTTCAATCTTCCGACTACTAACCTAGACTATCTTTTGCGTAAAAATGAACTTCTGCACTCTTTTATCGGACTCGATGTCATTTACTATGAAGAGAGAATAGATATAAATTTAAGAGGCGAAAAGATAAAAGTAGCATCTCTAGTAGCTAAAAAAGGATAATACCTCTTTAGCTTCTAAATTCGTTAATGCTAGAATCAAGCAGACGAGCTACTTCAAGCAGGCGTTTTGAGTCGTTTTCAATGCTAATGACTCTCTCTTTATTTGAGGTTGAGTGGTGGTTAATCTCACTGATTTTGTTTATAATTTCGTCAGTGTGTTTGACGATTGTTTCTGAATCTCTAACTGATTTAATAGCTACTTCAATCGAGTGCTTCATTTGTGATGATGTGTCATTGATTTTTTCTTCAACATCTTTTGAGATAGTTGTCAGTTTTTCCATACCTCTTGCGTTATTGTTCATCTTATCGCTTACATCGTTAATAGATTGAACTATTGTACTTACGCTAATCTCTATTTCAGATAGTGATTTTTGCGTGCGTTCTGCCAGTTTTCTCACTTCGTCGGCAACAACGGCAAAACCGCGTCCGTGTTCACCGGCTCTTGCAGCCTCAATCGCAGCATTAAGTGCTAAAAGATTTGTCTGTTCGGCTATATCTTTGATAACAAGCAGAACACTTTTAACTTGATCGGCATCTTGTTTTAAGTTTGATAACTGACCTGAGAGATCATTTTCCACCTCTATAAATACGGCAACTTCATCAACCAACTGATCTAGTGCTTCTCTTGATGATTCTAGGTTTAAATTAGCCTGTGAAACTTTCTCTTGCGTCTCTCTTGCCATTGCTATGGATTTATCAAGAATATCTTTTATGGATTTGCTTTTATGTGTAGTGTCTAAAACGATAGCACTCTCTTCTTCGATACTATTGTGGATTGAGTAAGAAGATTCTGTTATCGTGTTGGCAATGGAAACATTTTGGCTTCCGAGAGATTTTACATCATTGATTGTGTTTTGTATAGAACTTACAAAATCATTGACCGCATAAGCAGATTTTGCAAACTCGTTTTCGTGTAAAACTTCAATTCTTTTTGTTAAATCTTTATCTCCGTCAACAAGAGCGCGAATACGAGAACGAAGTTCATCTAGCGGAGCAATAACCTCTTTGCCAAAGAAGATACTGATTATAACCGCAAATGCAACAAATACTATAATAAGCGTGATTAGTAAAATCATTTTTGTATTATTGATTTCTCCGTCATTTGCATCAAGAGAAATTACAAGATTCATAACTCCTAGTATGTCTCCATCTTTTGCGTTGGAGTGACATGAAATACAACTTGCGTCTGCCATCATCGGATTTAGCAGTTGAATAGAGTGATGACTGTTTTGGATTTTTTCAATTGTTTTAGGCTTTTTGCTAGAAAACACCTCTCGAATCATCGCATCATTTGTAAATGTTTCACCGCTTTTTTTGTAAATTTCAAGCACTAATTCAGATTTTGAAATATCAAGCGACTCTATTCCTTTAATCTCTTTTGATTTACTCAGTGTTTTTGCAACAACTTCAGGATCTCCGGCTAGCATACTCTGCGTAACCGTTTGAAATATAGATTGACTAAGCATCTCAAGAGAGTGCTTAGCCGTCTTGTTTGAAAAATCATTGAATGTATAAGAAATATAACTATACATAGAACCGATTGCAAGAGCACCAAAAAATAAAATTGTAATAACAATACGAGATTTGACTGAAACTAACATTGTGCCATCCATGAAAAAATATTTTCAATTCTATCATAAGAATGTTTCAATATGTATATTTTTTTTACAATCCTTCAAGTAAAACATACCAAAGCCTATCTACCTCTTCATTACTGAAAAACAGTGTAGATTTATTTTTAAAAAGTTCTATTAAGGCACTTTTTTTTATGCTAAAAGTGTGAGAGCACTCTTTGTGAGCCGGTAAAAATGCACGCAGGAGTGAAATGTCATTTTCTGCTATAGTAGCAGAGCATAAAAAGCACTCAAACTCTTTGTGGAGCCTTCCCTCGTGCTCAAGCAGTCTTACATAAGATTCAATAGCAACTCTTTTTGGATTTTGTCTGTTCCAATTTTGTGAGGCGTTCTCAAGAAGTTCAAAGTAAAATTCATCTAGTTCATCTGCATCTTTAAGATGTTTATAAAAAAGTGCGCTAAAATCTTGCCATAATTTTAAAAGTTTATAATCATTTATCCACTTGTACCCTATATGGATAACATCTTTTAGTCTATAAAGAGTTGATTTAGCTGAAATTTCTTTTTCATAATCTATTTTAAAACCGAGATTAATAACTCCGTGTCTTGCACCGTAAAATCTGTAAAGAGTATCTAAGCTCTCTCTTGATAAAATTGTTACCATTAAATCTTCATCTTTGACTCTGTTGAGATTTAAAATAAAACCTTGCATTTTTCCGCTTCTTTTCTACTCATATTTTCTTTTTTACTAAAAAATTATATCAAGATTATATTTTTTTAAACCTTTAAAATGTATAATGCAGCTCTTATCTCTAAATAGAACAAGTTTCTTTAAAAAGAGATTAAATTTGTAATTATTTTTACAAAAAATGCAAAATTTAGGAGTTAATAATGGTTGAACATCATGATTTATTAAGATCATTTAAAGACAATTGCGGTTTTGGTCTTGTAGCAAATATTAAAAACATAGCCTCACATAAGGTTTTAAATGATGCAGTAACTGCATTAGAGAGAATGATGCACCGTGGCGCCGTAGCAGCTGATGGAAAAACAGGTGACGGAAGTGGTCTTCTTCTATCTTTGCCTGAAGAGTTTCTTCGCAATGAAGCGGCTAAAAGCGGCATTGAATTACCAAAACAGTTTGCAATCGCTTCAGTTTTTACAAAAAATTTAGCTCATTTAGATACGCTAGAGAAGATTTGTGAAGCAAATGATTTAAAGATTGTTTTACGAAGAACCGTTCCTACTAACACAAATGCGCTTGGTGAACAAGCGCTTATGTCGTTGCCTAATATTATTCAACTATTTATTACTCCAAACTCAATTATGGCTACAAATAGATTTGATGCGCTTTTATATCTTTCACGCAAAGAGAGTGAGCATAAACTTATAGATGATAGAGATTTTTATATAGCTTCTATGAGCTCAAAAGTTATCTCCTATAAGGGACTTGTTATGCCTACGCATATCAAAGAGTTTTATGAGGATTTGCAGGACGAGAATTTTAAAATTTCATTCTCGCTGTTTCACCAAAGATTTTCAACAAACACGCTTCCTGAATGGAGACTCGCACAGCCGTTTCGTGCAGTTGCCCATAATGGTGAGATTAACTCTGTTGAAGGGAACCGCTTTAATGTTGAGATAAAATCAGAATCTATTAAAAGTGAAGTTTTTACTAATGAAGAGATTCAAAGAATACTTCCGATTTTACAGCCAAAATCTTCAGATAGTGCTTCTGCAGATAACTTTTTTGAATTTTTGCTTGTAAATGGGATGGATTTTTTCAAAGCAGTTCGTGCAGTTATTCCGGCTGCTTGGCAAAATGCTCCGCATATGGATCCTGAACTTCGTGCATTTTATGAGTTTCACTCTACAGTTTTTGAGGCATGGGATGGTCCGGCGGCATTTTCAGTAACAGATGGAAGATATGTGGGGTGTGTCCTTGATAGAAACGGTCTTCGTCCGTCAAAATACATAATAACAAAAGATGATACGCTGCTTATTGCCAGTGAATACGGTGTTACGGATATTGCTGAGGAAAATATTAAAGAGAGAGGTCGTCTACAGTCAGGTGAGATGTTAGGACTAGACCTTAAATTCGGTAAGATATTTAAAAATAGTGATATAAATGATTACTTGAAAAGCTCAAATCCATATATGAAGTGGCTTAACGAACATATGATTTACCTGCAAGAACATGTGGTGGATCAATACATAACAGAGTCGGAATATGATAAAAAAGAGCTTATTTCTAGACAGAGATATTTCAATATTACACAAGAAGTTATAGAGCAAGTTATCGAACCTATGATAATAGAGGGTAAAGAAGCTGTCGGTTCTATGGGTGATGATACTCCGCTTGCTGCTTTTTCAAACAAACAAAGAGCATTTAGTGATTATTTTAAACAAAAATTTGCTCAAGTTACAAACCCTCCGATTGACCCAATCAGAGAAAAAATTGTTATGAGTTTAAATACCGGTTTTGGAGAGGTTCACAATATCTTAAATGAAGTTCCTTTTCATGCACACCGTTTAAAATCTATATCGCCGATTATCACAAGTGAGAAGCTTAAGGTTTTAAAATCATTTGGAGATAAAAAATCACCGAGTTATCAAGATTTTTATCGTAACAAAACATTCTCAACTGCCTATGAGAGCGGTTTAAAAAATGCTCTTAATGCTCTGGTTGAGAGAGTTATAGATTCTGTAAAAAATGATGGAACTAGGATTGTTATTTTAGATGACTATGAGTTTAGCAAAGAGAAAAGAGTTATACCTATGGCTATGGCAATAGGTCGTTTAAATATTGCACTTCTTAAAGCTAAAGTCCGTCACCTTGTATCTATGGTAGCAGTGAGTTGTGAAGTACACGATCCTCATAGTGCAGCCGTGCTTATAGGTTATGGAGCAAATGCAATTCATCCTAAACTTTTAGCGGAAACGGTTGTAGCATATACAAATAGTTCAAATGCTATAAAAGTTGATTGTTATACAGCATTAAAATCCGTTCATGGTGCATTAAATGCCGGAATATTAAAAATTATGTCAAAAATGGGAATTTCAACTATTGCATCTTACAGAAATGCCGGTCTTTTTGATGTTATGGGGCTTAGCAGAAATATTGTTAATGAGTGTTTTGAAATGTCAAATTCAGCACTAAACGGGCTTGAGTATGATGATATAGAGGAGAGATTTGCCTCTTACCATAATAATGCATTTGATGATAACGGTTTTAATAAAATCTTTCCACTTAACATCGGTGGATACTACAAATTTTACACAGGTCAAGAGCATCACGATTTCGGTCCTTCAGTTATACATGCTATACATGCGATGGCACAAAGCGGTGAGAAAAAAGATTATGAAAAACTTAGGGATTTAGTAAATAAAAGAGGACTTAAATTTATTCGTGATTTCTTTGAACTTAAATCTGATAGAAAACCTATAGATATATCTGAGGTTGAACCGAAAGAGGCTATATTTAAGCGATTTGCATCAGCGGCTATGAGCCTTGGTTCAATCTCTCCTGAAGCTCATGAAACTATCGCACTTGCAATGAATAGCATAGGCGCACAGTCAAACTCCGGAGAGGGTGGAGAAGATAGCGAGAGATTTGGAACTGATAGAAACTCAAAAATCAAACAAGTTGCAAGCGGAAGATTTGGAGTTACTCCGGCATATCTAAGAAGTGCCGAAGAGATTCAGATAAAAGTTGCTCAAGGTGCAAAACCGGGTGAGGGCGGACAACTTCCGGGGCATAAAGTATCTCCGCTTATCGGAAAGCTTCGCTATACGGTTCCGGGTGTTACGCTTATCTCTCCACCTCCGCACCATGATATCTACTCGATTGAAGATTTGGCACAGCTCATTTTTGATGTAAAACAGGTAAATCCTAAAGCAAGAGTTGCCGTGAAACTTGTTTCAACAATAGGTGTCGGAACAATTGCCGCAGGCGTTGCAAAAGCGTATGCGGATAAGATTATCATCTCAGGCGGCGACGGAGGAACAGGTGCTGCGCCGCTTACTTCTATAAAGTTTGCCGGAAATCCTTGGGAATTAGGACTCAGTGAAGCACATAACGCTCTTAAGGCGAACAATCTACGAAGTCTTGTTGAACTTCAGGCAGACGGTGGTCTTAAATCTGGTCTTGATGTTGTAAAAGCTGCACTTTTAGGTGCTGAGAGTTATGCATTTGGAACAGGGGTCTTAACTATCGTAGGTTGTAAAATGCTTAGAATTTGCCATGTAAATAAGTGCAGCGTGGGAATTGCAACGCAAAATGAGAAGCTTCGTCAAGAGTTCTTCAAAGGACATGTACATCAACTTGTAAATTACTTTACGCTTTTAGCTGAAGATATTCGTTCTATCATGGCACAGCTTGGATTTAAGACAATGGAAGAGATGATTGGCAGAAGCGATATCTTAAAAGTTGTAGATGACTCTTTTGCGAAAAAATTTGACTTTTCGGCTGTTTTACATCAAGAACAAGGCGTTAATACTCATCAGCAAAAATTTAATCATCCGTTTGATGATAATGCTTTTGAAAAAGATATTTTGCAAGAGGCGATGAGTACGATTAAACACCCGGAACACCCAGTGAGAATTAGCAGAGAAATTACAAATGTTAACAGAAGTTTTGGAGCATTAATTAGCGGTGAAATTGCTGAATATTACGGTAATAAAGGTTTAAACCCGGACACTATTAGAATTAATTTAACAGGAATATCCGGTCAAGCTCTTGGTGCATTTTTAATTCCAGGCGTTTCAATTTACCTAAGAGGCGTTGCGAATGATTATATCGGTAAAGGTATGCATGGCGGTAAAATCGTTATCACTTCCGAAAATGACGGCGAAGCTTTTGCAGCAGGAGGAAATACCTGCCTTTACGGTGCTACCGGCGGGAAACTATATATCTCGGGAAGCGTGGGAGAAAGATTTGCGGTTCGTAACTCGGGAGCATTAGCGATTGTAGAGGGAACAGGAGATAACGCTTGTGAGTATATGACGGGCGGTGTTGTAGTTATTCTTGGAAAAACCGGGATTAATTTCGGTGCAGGTATGACAGGCGGAATCAGCTTTGTTTATGATGAAGAGCATAAATTTGTTGAAAATGCGAATCGTGAGTTGGTGGAACTTGTAAGAATTGATACCGATGAATCAGACGAAGCTAGACATTATCTGAAAAAACTTCTCAAAGGTTATGTTGTTGAAACAGGAAGCAAAAAAGCAAAAGAGCTTTTAGAAAATTTTAGAGTGGAAGTGAGAAATTTTTGGCTTGTTAAACCTAAAAACTTGACAAAACTTCCTATTAATTTAGAGATTGGGGATTAATCATGAGAGAATATTTAACAATTGATAGAATTGAAGCTAGAAAAAGATTAGTTATAGAGAGAACAAAAGATTTTGATGAAATCTATGAAATATTTGATAAAAATGAAGCAGCAACTCAAAGCGAGAGATGTATCCAGTGCGGTGATCCGTTTTGCTTAAACAAGTGTCCGCTTCACAATTATGTGCCGCAATGGCTTAAAGCCGTAAGCGAGAAAGATTTGGAGTTTGCTTTTAAACTATCGAATGAGCCTTCACCCTTTCCTGAAGTCATGGGAAGAGTTTGTCCGCATGACAGACTTTGCGAGGGTGATTGTACGCTAAATGACGGTCACGGCGCCATAACAATCGGCTCTGTTGAGACATTTATTACCGAAGAGGGATTTAAAGCGGGATATAAACCTGATTTTCCTGGAATCACTACAGACAAAAAAGTTGCGATTGTAGGAAGTGGACCGGCAGGACTCTCGGCTGCAACTTATCTGCTTCGTTCAGGAATTGCTGTTACTATGTATGAGAGAAGTGATAGAGCGGGCGGACTTTTAACCTATGGAATCCCGAACTTTAAACTTGATAAAAAAGTGGTTGAGAGACGCATAAAATTTTTGCAAGAGGCAGGGATGAAACTTGTCTTAAATTGTGAAGTAGGCAAGAATATTTCGTTTGAAGAGATAGCCGATAAGCATGACGCTATGTTTATCGGTATTGGAGCAACAAAAGCTAAAATAGCTTCTATTAACGGTGAAAATGCTTCCAATGTTTATAAGGCGATGGATTACCTAACTGCTATTCAGAGAAAAAATTTCAAACTAAGCTATGATAAAAAGTTTGATTTTAAGGATAAAACTGTTGTGGTTATCGGGGGCGGTGATACGGCGATGGACTGTTTGAGAACGGCAAAGAGAGAGGGTGCAAAAAGTGCAACTTGTCTCTACCGTCGTGACGCGCATAATATGCCTGGAAGTCAAAAAGAGTATAAAAACGCTATGGAAGAGGGAGTTGATTTTACATTTTTTGCCTCTCCAAAAGAGATAATTTTAAATGAAAACGGAGTTGCAATTGCAGTTGAAGTTTTAAAAACCACTCTTGGTGCAAAAGATGAAAACGGGCGACAAAAGATAGAAGAGGTTAAAGGGAGTGAATACAGAGTTAATGCCGATATAATCATTTTATCTCTTGGTTTTGATCCTGAAGTTCCGTCATTCTTGCACGAAAACGGTATTGAAACAAATAAATGGGGCGGGATTATCATTAATGAAGATACGCATGAAACAACAACTGCGGGAATTTACACAGGCGGTGACTGCTACAGAGGAGCCGATTTGGTTGTAAGCGCCGCATACGATGGTCGTGAGGCAGCAAGAAGCATCGTTAAATCTTTACTTAAATAGTTCCGCTACAAACATAGATTGCTTCGTCGCTTTTCTCCTCGCAATGTCATTGCGAGCCTACAAAAGAGGCGCGGCAATATAATCTTGCTTTAATTGCACCTCTAATAAAATAGACTCTTTTTTTTGATACAGTTTATAAACAGAAGAATTATAGAAAATTTGATATAATTGTATTTATTATATAAAAAAGGATACTTTTTGAACCTACTAAGCATTTTTTCTAGAAATACAGATAAAAAACAACCGGTTAAAAGTGAGGCTCCGTCTCACTGGGTGAAGTGTAAATCTTGTCAGTCTTTGATGTATTATAAAGAGGTTGAAAATCAAAAACATGTCTGTCCTAAGTGTGGTTATCATATCAGAATAGGCGTAACGGAGAGAATCGAACTTTTAGCAGATGAGGGTACTTTTGTAGAGTATGACGATAATTTGAAACCGATAGATCCACTGAAGTTTGTAGATAAAATGTCGTACAAGCAGAGACTAGAAGAGGCAAAAGTAAAAACAGGCAAGAGTTCATCAGTTGTAAGCGGTGAGTGCAAGATGAATGGCGTAAGCGCACAACTTGTTATATTTGATTTTGCATTTATGGGCGGTTCACTCGGTTCTGTAGAGGGTGAAAAGATTGTTCGTGCAGTAAACCGTGCGATAGAGAAAAAACAAGGTTTAATTATCCTTAGTGCTAGCGGCGGCGCTAGAATGCAAGAGAGTACTTTCTCACTTTTGCAAATGAGTAAAACTTCTGCAGCTTTAGCAAAACTCTCTAGTCATAATCTCCCGTATATCTCGGTTCTTACGGATCCGACTATGGGCGGGGTTAGTGCTTCATTTGCTACGCTTGGTGATATTATTATAGCTGAGCCTGGTGCATTGGTCGGTTTTGCAGGACAGAGAGTAATTGAGCAGACAATCGGTTCGGCTCTTCCGGATGGATTTCAAAGAGCGGAATTTTTACTCGAAAAGGGTTCTATAGATATGGTTGTAAATAGAAACAATCTTAAAAAAACACTCTCAGATTTACTAACACTTTTTAAAGTTGCGTAATGCGACTTTATGCGCTTTGTGACCAAGATCTTTTAGAGAGAGAGGGTATCTCGTTAGAAGATTTTATCGGCATCGCAAAACAAAAGAACGCTTATATTATTCAATATCGCAATAAAAATTCAGATGTGGCATTTATAAAACAGCAGCTTATAAAAATCAGAAAAATGTATGACGGCTTTTTAATTGTAAATGATGCGTATGAACTTATAGAGTTTTGCGATGGTGTTCATGTTGGACAAGAAGACCTTATGGCGATTGATAAAGATATATTTTCGGCTGTGAAAATTCTTAGAAGCGTTATAAAAAAAGATAAGATTTTAGGTATATCTACACATAATGAGCAAGAAGTGTTGCAAGCTAATGAAATGGATTTGAATTACATAGGTTTAGGTGCATACAGAAGTACAGACACAAAGAGCGATATCTCAACGATTCTCGGTGAAAAGCTTGATGAAATTGCTTCACTATCTAAACATCCAGTAGCAGCAATCGGCGGTGTAAAAGAGGGCGATAAGTTTGCTCATGTTGCTTATCATGTTATGGGAAGCGGACTGATTCGGTGAATATAGATATAATTTCAATTGCAAAAAAAGAGCGCTCTACTTATGATCCTCTTTATAAAGAGTTAGAAAAGATGGTTTCGCGCTTCGCAAAAGTGCAAGATATTGAACTTTTTAACAAAGATGTAACAAAAGCACACACTATCTCGCCCGAAGCCTCAAAGGGGGCGTATACAAAAATTTTGGAGCCATATATATCAAGTGGTTTTAGTGTAATACTGCACCCTGATGGAAAAATAATCGATAGTTATGAATTTAGTAAGCTATTAGATGGTAAGATTGCGATTAAATTTTTCATAGGCGGAGCTTATGGCTTTGAAGATGAGTTCTTAAAAAAGAGTGATACTATCATAAGTTTAGGGAAACTCACCATGAGTCATAAGATTGCAAAAGCTGTTTTGCTTGAGCAGATATATAGAGGTTTTTCAATTTTAAGTAATCATCCATATCATAAATAAGGAATATAAGTGCAAGAGAGCGAGTTAAAATATTTTAAAGAGATCCTTGAAGGTAGAAAAGAGCAAATTATTAAAAATATTAACGGTGTGAATGCTGAGTTAGATCAGTTGAACTCGTTGGAACTAAATGATGAAGGTGATTATGCATCTGTAGATAATAGCTCAATGGTAGAGAGTGCAATAGTTCAACAACAAGAAAAAGAGTTAAGAGAAATAAATGTAACACTTGGAAAGATTGTAACAGGTGATTATGGAATTTGTGAAATGTGTGAGGACCCTATTGGTTTTCAAAGGCTAAAAGTTAAACCTCATGCGATATATTGTATTGATTGTAGAGAGATTGTAGAAAAAAGTAGATAAGGAGTAGGTTATGCATATAAAAAAATACACAGTAGCGGCATTTATATTAATTGTTTTAGTCGGGTGGTTCGTTTATGCCTTTATAACTCAAGAAAGCATAAGTATTAATTTTTTCGGAATAATGCTACCGTCACTTTCAATAGCTGCGTGGGTTATTGTTCCTCTTGTGATTTTATATTTAGCAAGTGTTGCTCATATGTCATTTTACTCACTGCTAGGTAGTTTAAAACTTCGTAAGTATGAAAAAGATCATGAAAAAATTATTGATGCGATTATCGATGCTTTTCTTGGAAAAGAGAATCGTTCTATTACCTTTAAAACTGACAAATACAGACTTCTAGGTTCATTGGTTAACAATGCGACACTTTTTCCGGTAGAAGAGTTTGATGTAAACAGTGATAACAAAAAATTGAATGAAGTTCTCAACAGTATTAACAATATTAGAAACGGCGGTGTTGCAGATTTAAGAAAATATTCATTAGCATCATCAAATGCGTTTGTAATACAAAATGAGAGAAATAGATATAAAAAAGGTGATATTAGCGCCGAAGAGATACTAAACTCCAAAGATAGATATGATATTAGTTTACGCAAAGAAGTTTATGTTGATTTTGTTAAAAATGCGCAGCTCCAAGCTATTGAAAAGTATAAGAGCAATATGACAAAAGAGTCGCTTTTTGAAATTTTATCAAGAATCAATGCAGATACTAATACTTTAGTTATACCGAATGATTCGCTAATCTCTTTTTTCAAAGATTTAAAATTGAGTTCGGAAGATTATATGCAAGCATCTAAACGATTGTCTTATGCGATGCTTCCTGAGCAGAGAATGAAGCTATTTGAGATGTTAAGCAATGATAGCGATATAGCAATGGAAGCTTACCTATTTACTCTCTTTGATTTGGAGATGATAGCACCTGCAAAAGAGATATTAGATATTTCACAGCCTAATGAGTATATGCGTTTTAAGGCGTATGTTTCATTAAAAGAGTCTGGAAAACACTTTAATATTAATCTTTTTATATAGTCTGTATATATAAATGATTAAAAATCTATCTTTTGATAAACCCGTATATGTTTTAGCTCCTCTTGCAGGATATACGGATTTACCTTTTAGAAGTGTTGTTAAAAAATTTGGAGCAGATTTGACGGTGAGCGAAATGCTTAGTTCAAATGCTCTAGCTTATGGTTCTGCAAAAACACTTCATATGATAGAAAAAAGCCCAAATGAAGACCCGTACTCTGTTCAAATTGCCGGAGCGGATGTAGATGTCATAAAACGAGCGGTTGAGATTTTAAACGAACAAGAGGGCATAGATATTATTGATCTAAATTGCGGCTGTCCCGTACCTAAAATAGTAGGTCACGGAAGCGGAAGCTCACTGCTTTTAAATCTGCCCTTAATGGGAGATATTATAAAAACCATTAAAAAAACTTCGAACAAAAGCCTTACAAGCGTAAAAATAAGACTCGGTTTTGAGAAAAAAAATCATATAGAAATAGCAAAAATGGTTGAAGACAGCGGAGCCGATTTTTTAGCCGTTCATGGCAGAACCCGCGCAGGAAAGTTTAAATCGGCAGTTGATTATGATGCAATAAGAGAGATTAAAGAAGCTGTTAAAATTCCCGTAATAGCAAACGGTGATATTGACTCTTATGAAAAAGCAAAGTGGGTGCTGGAGCATACGGGAGCTGATGGAGTTATGATAGGAAGAGGTGCGATAGGTGCTCCTTGGATATTTCATCAGCTAAAATCAGAAACTGCGTATATTGACAAAAATGTTAAGCATGCTATAATCATGGAGCATTTTGATAAGATGATAGAGTTTCATGGTTCTCATGGAGTGGCTATGTTTAGAAAACATACGCATACATACTCTAAAGGTTATAGAGGTGCTTCGCTGCTCAGAGACGGTGTAAACCGCATAGTAGATGTACAAGAGTATCGTGCCCTAATAGATGATTTTTTTAGTAATAGTGAGACAGTTTGTTAAAAATCAGTAAATCAATAAAAACATTAGATGAAAGTGATATAGGAGATAACCTACTACACTATGATTATAATGTTAAACACCTTTTATCTTTAATTAGAAAAGGTATTAGTGAAGATGACCCGCATTATTTAAGCTCTTATCGCTCTTTTGAGGGAGAAGTATTTGAAAATTTTGTTTATGAAAAACTTTTAATATATGCGGCTCAAAATGAAGATATAGAAAAATTTGTGCTAAAAGGTTTCCATCAAGACAGGATTAAGGCACATGCGAACACTCTTTCTATAAGTGAAAAACAGCAGATAGTTTATAGAACTAAAAATAGAGAGATTAGTGAATTTGATGCTATGTTTATCACAAAAGATAAAGAGTTATATTTTGTAGAGATGACTTTGGTAAAATCTGTTCTAAAACTTAGAAAAAGACTTAGGAAGAAAAAAGCTCTTTTAGAGATTATATTTCCAAATTATGAGATAAAATCTTTAATCATTTTAAATGAGGGTGCTACCGGAGCTAGACAGTTTCCGTCGTACTGTAATGTTTGGTTTACCGAAGAATTTTCAGCAAAAAATGTACTTGATTATATTGTAGATACCGATTCTAAGAAACTATTGCCAAAAAAGAGACCCAAATCACCTAAGATGATAGAAGCGCACTCTTTAAAACTTTTCCCTTTTAGGTACTATAATACAATTTCATGGATAACAAAAACTATAAGAAATCATAAAAAATATATTTTAGATATGAATTTTTTAATGAGTGAGAAAGTTCAAAGATATCATGACCTTTATAATAAATTTTATATCGGTTATATCGATGCAGTTGAATTAAGAGATGAATTGAGTCTTGATAGCAACTATAGAGATGACCATAGAGTTATAGTGGCAATTGAGAAAAAACATTCGGGAGAGATAGTAGTAACTTACTATATTCAACAGGCGCGTAAGAATCTCTATCTATACTCTTATGATGATAACGGTAAAATTGTTAAAGAGAAGAAAGACCCGTATGGTATCACAATAACAGAAGTTTATCATATAAGTAAAATGATGGACGCAGAGTATAAACTCAATATGTTAAATCTAAATACAATCAAAAAACTTCTTCAAGAAAGAACTCTAACGGATAATTAAACCTCGTAAAATATAGAAGATGCTTTTTCTTTGTATGTTTGCAACGGTTCATTAGGAGCAGTATCGTTATTTAGAAACTTCTCAAGTTCTTTATGTCTGCTTTGCAATATAGAGTTAAAATCATCCTGTGAAGTAGGTCTGTTTTCCGTAAATTTATCAAGTATTATATTGCTTTTCCCCATCAAAACAAGATAGCTTTGATCTGCAAAATCAAGCATGACAATACTGTTTTCACCATTAAGAGTTTTTTGAAATCTTATACTGACATTATTTGAATCAGTCTCTCCTGCAATATCTTTTAGTGTCCCTTTATTCTCTTTAAATAACCAAGACGGCATCTCTTGCTTGTTGTTATGTGTTACTGAGACTCTCTTTTTTACATAGAAGAGAACTATTATCCCCAAGATAAGTATCGTTACGACGATGTAGTAACTAGCTGACATCTCATCATCTTTTTTTGTAGGAAGAGAGCTTAGAGATGGAGCTTGCGTCTCTTTTGACTCTTGCACATTTGTACTTGATGGAGGTGCTACCGTTGATGCTGCCGCTGTTACAAATCTGAGTCTTAAACCGTATGCGTCAGATGTTTTTGAAGCCTGCATAGTAACGGATGGAGGTACTTCTGCAACTATTTCTGTATAACCTTGCATCGGCGAAATAGTGATGGATTTTATATATTTTGACGAGAGTTGCTTGATTTTTGATGATTCAATGGAAGTATCTTGAAGTTTAATGGAGATAGCCGAATCATTCGCCCTCTGTTTTATAATCCCGTCATACGGAGTGTCAAATGTTATCATAACATCAACTCTATCGGTTCTGTCATAAATATTGTAACTGAGTATTTTTGAAGCATAGAGAGAAAAAGGAATTATAAAAATAAGAAGTAATCTAATCATAGTCTCTCTTTTGCGAGATGATATAAAACAGCACTAGAATCTAAAATCTCATTAATACGAATAGCCAGATTTTTTTCATAAACCATAACTTCGCCTTTACCTAAGATACGACCGTTAACATAGGACTCTACACTCTCTCCAGCCGGTTTTTTGAGATCAATAATAGAACCTTTTGTAAGTTTTAAAATGTCTCCTATTGATAGCTCGGTTTCACCCAAATCAGATACGAACTCGACTTCCATATCTAATAATCCGGAATAATCCATCCATGAGAGTTCTTCTTGAGGATTAAATATAAACTCTTTGGCTCCGTAATTGTACTTTTTGTTTCTCAACTATAGTTCCTTGATGGCAATAATCATCTCATCATCTTCAACTTTTAAAACTTTTGCAGTGTCATAATCAAGATTAAAACTATCTATCTTCTCAAAATGAGGAGTTGACATCGTGTAAGTATGTTCACCGGTCTCAAGTGCTAAAACTTTAGCACTTCCGACTATTAGATTTGTAGTCTCAAGTATCATATCTATTAAAGTCTCCTCATCACTTTCATCTTCTTCTAAAAGAAGCGTTGAAATCCTCTGCGCAAAACCTAAAGATGCTCCGATATAAACCCTATATTTTTTTAAGCTTACATTTTCTATGTCTATATAAGCAATAACTGTTCTCATTTGAGTTACATCATCATGCACTATATACGACGCTCTGATTTGGTGAATACAAAAATTTTGTGAAGCTTCTACAATTGTGTTTAACATTCTTTGAATCCCTATTTGAAATGATTATACTTCAATGAATCTCAAAGTAAAATTAAACCCCAGAAAGAATGATATAATTCGAAAAAAAGTTTTAATAAATGGTTGAATTAATTTTTTTAGGTATGGGTGTCGGTCTTTTATCCGGATTTTTCGGTATAGGGGGCGGAACAATACTTGTTCCTTCTCTTTTATTGATAGGGTATCAGATTAAAGATGCTATCGGTATTTCGGTAGTGCAAATGGTTTTTAGCTCTATTTACGGCAGTTATCTTAACAATAAAAAGAAAACCTTGGATATACCGTTGGTGCTTACTATCGGAATCGGTGGATTTTGCGGTGCGTTAATTAGCGGTTTTATTGCTTCAGGCATTGATGACAAGGTCTTGGAGATTATATTTTTGGCGTTTGCTTTTTTTGCACTCGGCAGACTTTTTTTTAAGACGACAACAGGTCGGGAACAAAAAAATGTCAACAAAGTGATTCTTTTTTCTATCGGAGTTGTTTTAGGTACATTAAGTATGCTAATAGGGGTTGGCGGGAGTATACTTTTAGTGCCCATATTGGTGACTTTTTTGCATGTAGATCTTAAAAAAGCCATCTCTGCAGGTCTGTTTTTTGTAGTTTTTTCATCCGTTTCCGGTCTTATCTCTCACTCATTAAGCAGAGAGATAGATTTTGCAAGCGGTATATTTATAGGTTTGGCATCGCTTATCGGAGTATATGTCGGAATACACTTTAAAGATAGAGTTGATGCGGTATTGCAAAAAAAATTATTAGTAGGTTTTTACCTTTTAATAGTAATATATTTAACAAAGAGAATATTTTTTTAGAGGGAATTGGTTTATAGATGAAAAATAGAGATGTAATTAAGATAACGGGTGCGAGAGAGAATAATCTTAAAAATATATCGCTTGAGATACCAAAAAATCAGCTAGTTGTTTTTACCGGACTTAGCGGAAGCGGGAAATCAACCTTAGCATTTGATACGCTTTACGCGGAGGGGCAAAGACGATATATGGAGTCATTGTCTTCTTATGCAAGACAGTTTCTTGACCGTGTAGGCAAGCCTGATGTAGATAAGATAGAAGGGCTTACTCCGGCTATTGCGATTGACCAAAAAACAACCTCGAAAAATCCTCGCTCAACCGTAGGAACAATCACGGAGATATATGATTATCTAAGACTTCTTTATGCCCGCGTAGGAGTTCAGCATTGTCATAACTGCAACAAAGAGATATCACAAATGAGTGCTTCGGATATTATCGCTCAAGTTGCAAAACTCCCTGAAGATGCGAAGCTGGTTATTTTGGCACCGCTTGTAAGAGAGAAAAAAGGCAGTTATGCAGATGTGCTTGAATCTTTGGTTCATAAAGGCTATGTGCGTGCACAGATAGACGGCGTAATGGTGAGGCTTGACGAAGAGATAGAACTCTCTAAAACAAAAAAACACACTATAAAAGTAGTAATTGACAGGGTGGCGGTTAAGCCTGAAAACAAAGAACGGATAGCTGCGGATGTTGAAAAAGCTCTTAAAGAGAGTTACGGTGAGCTTGAAGTGGAGATATTAAACCATGAAGAGCTTGGGTTAAAAGAGTCAAGTTTTTACTATAGTGAACATAATGCCTGTTTTGACTGCAAGATAAGCTTTGACCCGCTTGAACCTCTCTCCTTTTCATTTAACTCGCCAAAAGGTGCATGTAAGGAGTGTGACGGTCTTGGGATTCGCTATGCACTTGACCATGACAAGATAATAGATAGGGACTTAAGCATAGAAAGCGGTGCCGTGAAGATAATTTACGGCTTCAATAAAGGGTACTATTTTACATTTTTAAAGGGTTTTTGTAGCACAAACGGTATTGATATGAAAATACCGTATGCCGAACTTGAGGAGTACCAAAAAAAGGCTATTTTACATGGCGGAATTGATGAAGTCGGGTTTTTATGGAAAGGGCATGAAGTAAAAAGAGTGTGGCCGGGGATTATAAAAATAGCATACGATATGTTCAAAGATGAGAAAGAACTAGCTGATTATATGAGTGAGAAGAGTTGCAATGTCTGTAATTCGCATAGGTTAAAGAGAGAGTCATTGGCTGTAAGAGTCGCAGGCAAGGGGATTGCAGATATTTTGGATATGCCTATTTCTAAAAGTTATGAGTGGTTTAAGAAAACAGAACATTTTTCTCATTTAAGTGATCAAAGTACGCAAATATCTGCACCTATTTTAAATGAGATACGCGAGAGGCTCTACTTTTTGTTTGATGTCGGACTCGGCTATATAACACTTGGACGGGATGCAAGAACCATTAGCGGCGGTGAAGCGCAGAGAATCCGCATCGCTTCGCAGATAGGAAGCGGTTTGACGGGTGTTTTATATGTGTTGGATGAGCCGAGTATAGGACTTCATGAGAGAGATACGCTAAAACTTATTCGAACGCTTAGAAGCTTGCAAGAGAAAGGAAACAGCGTTATCGTAGTTGAGCATGACAAAGAGACTATTGAGAACGCCGATTTTATAGTAGACATCGGAAGCGGTGCAGGGAAATTCGGTGGAGAGGTTGTTTTTGCAGGAACGCTGGATAAGCTAAAAAACGCAAAAACTCTTACCGCAGATTATCTTTACGGCAGAAAAAAAATAGAGTATTTTTATAGAAGAGCGCAAGATAAATATATAGAAATAAAAAATGTTACATTAAACAATATCAATAATTTAAGTGCGAGAATACCGTTAAATAACTTTGTATGTATTACAGGTGTGAGCGGAAGCGGAAAGAGTTCGTTAATGCTTCAAACGCTTCTTCCGACTGCAAGAGAGCTGCTAAATCATGCCAGAAAAGTAAATAAAGTTGCAGGCGTAGAGATAACGGGACTAGAAAATGTAGATAAGGTAATTTATTTAGATCAAAGTCCTATCGGACGAACTCCAAGGTCAAACCCCGCAACATACACAGGTGTGATGGATGAGATAAGAAATCTCTTTGCGCAAACAAAAGAGGCTCAAATAAGAGGTTATACAAGCTCAAGATTTAGTTTTAATGTCAAGGGCGGGAGATGCGAGAAGTGTCAAGGCGAGGGCGAAAATAAGATTGAGATGCACTTTTTGCCGGATATTATGGTGAAATGCGATACCTGTCACGGCACAAGATATAATCAGCAGACTTTAGAAGTTTTATATAAAGGTAAAACTATTTCTGATGTGCTTAATATGAGCGTAGAAGAGGCTTTTGAATTTTTTAAGCCAATCCCCAAAATACATCAAATATTATCAACACTTGTCGATGTCGGTCTTGGTTACATTACGCTTGGGCAAAATGCTGTTACACTCTCGGGCGGTGAAGCTCAAAGAATCAAACTAAGCAAGGAGCTTAGCCGAAAAGATACCGGTAAAACTCTTTATGTTTTAGATGAGCCGACTACCGGACTTCATTTTGCCGATGTAGATAGACTGACAGGCGTGCTTCATAAATTTGTAGAGCTTGGAAACTCCGTACTAATAATCGAACATAACTTGGATATGATAAAAAATGCAGACTATATTATCGACATGGGACCTGAGGGCGGAAGCGGCGGCGGTCTGATTATTGCCGAGGGAACTCCTGAAGAGGTGGCAGATAGTTATGAAAAAACAGGAAGTTATACGGGTGAGTATCTCAAAAAAGAGCTTGCTCTTCATAAGTGAAATAGTATATAAAATGGAAATCTCTGAACAAGCAGAGATTGCTTTGTAGCAAGAATGACGGAAAAACCGTCACTGCGAGGAGTGCAACGATGTATAAGATTGCCGCGCTTCGCTCGCAATGACAAGGAGTGATTTTATTCTTCGCAATGACGAGAATGCAAATGTTTCTTAAAAAATTTCAACCAACTATCAAGGAAAAGAATGGAACAGATAAAACTTACAGAGTATAGTCACGGTGCGGGGTGTGGGTGTAAAATCTCTCCGATGCTGCTTGATGAGATACTAAAAAGCGCCACTTTGCAGCCTCACTACCCACAGCTTCTTGTAGGAAATGAGTTTAAAGACGATGCTGCGGCGTATGATTTGGGGGATGGTACATCAGTTCTATCAACAACAGACTTTTTTATGCCTATCGTAGATGATGCTTTTACTTTTGGACGAATTGCCGCGACGAATGCGCTTAGCGATATATATGCGATGGGCGGACGACCTCTTATGGCTATCGCTATCTTTGGATGGCCTATTGATAAACTCTCTGCGGATGTTGCACGGGAAGTTATAGAGGGTGGTCGTGCGGTTTGTAGAGATAGCGGTATTCCGCTTGCAGGCGGACACTCCATAGACTCTCCTGAACCTATTTTCGGATTAGCCGTAACAGGCATAGCCCAAAATAAAAATCTTATGATGAACTGCTCTGCAGAGGAGGATTGTTTTATATTTATCACAAAACCTATCGGTATCGGCATACTTACTACCGCACAAAAGCAAAAAAAGATAGAAGCTGCAGAGATAGAGCCTGCGATTGAAGCGATGGTTACTTTAAATAAAATCGGCGCTACTCTTGCACCGCTTGGTAGCGTTGTTACTATGACGGATGTAACGGGATTCGGTCTTTTGGGACACTTAAGCGAAGTGTGTGAAGCAAGTAATATAAGTGCAAATATATGGTTTGAGAAAGTACCGCTTCTACCGAATGTGGAAAAATACAGAGCTATGGGATGTATCGCCGGAGGATCGCGTAAAAATTTTTTAAGTTACGGAAGCAAAATAAGTACGATGACGCAGCAGCAACAAGAGATACTTTGTGATCCTCAAACATCGGGAGGTTTGCTTGTCTTTGTTAAGAAAGATGACTTAGAAGAGTTTTATGAAGCTATCCGCCAAGCAGGTTTAAATCTTGAGCCGATAGGCGAAACGGTAGCAAAAAGTGAACATTTAGTAAAGGTTTTATAGGTGTTTGAACTTTATGATGATTTTAAATCTATCGTTTTAAACAATACTCCGCTTCTTGATGTCCGCGCACCTGTTGAGTTTGAAAAAGGAGCATTTTTAAATTCAACTAATCTCCCTATCATGAATGATGAGGAGCGACGATTAGTCGGAATTTGTTACAAAAATGATGGTAACGCAAAGGCGATAGAACTTGGGCATAAGTTGGTAAGTGGGGATATAAAAGAGTCGCGTGTGCAGGCATGGCTAGACTTTATGGATGCAAATCCTGATGCACTGCTTTACTGTTTTAGAGGAGGGCAACGCTCTAAAATATCGCAAGAGTGGCTGCGTGAGAGAGGCAGAGAGATAAGCCGCCTAAAGGGCGGATATAAAGCTTTTAGAAGCTTTCTGCTTTGTGAACTTGAAGAGTCACATAATCGTTTTAAGCCGATTATTTTAGGCGGAAGAACGGGCTGCGGTAAAACTTTGCAACTAAAAAATATTCCAAATGCTATAGATCTTGAGGCTCTTGCAAATCATAGAGGTTCATCATTTGGTCAAAAGATTACACCGCAAGCCTCACAGATAAATTTTGAAAATAATCTCGCTTATGCAATGATTCAAAAGATAGAGCAGGGAGCCGACTATCTTGTTTTTGAGGATGAGGGTAAACATATCGGATCTGTTTTTATGCCAGAGAGTTTTATATCCGCTATGGCAGAAGCGCCGCTTGTTATTCTTGAGACACCAATGGAAAAGCGAATCAATATTACGCTTGACGAATATGTTATCCAAGCGCAACAGATGTATTTTAGCACAGGTCTTGAGGATGCCTTTGGAGCTTGGCGACAGAGCATAGAGAGTGCTATGAAACGCATAGAAAAACGACTCGGGTATGAGAAGTATGCAGTCGTGAGCGCTCTTTTTAAGAATGGAGTAGAAGAACAGATAAAAAACGGCTCTTATGAAAAATACAAAGAGTGGATAGAGTATCTATTAGAGGAGTATTACGATCCTATGTATGACTATCAGATACAAAAACGCTCAAAGCAGGTAGTCTTTAGAGGCGGCGAGAGAGAGGTTCAGGAGTATATTTTATCTTCTTTTAACAATGCGATGAAATCATCTTCACACATCGGTTTTGCAAAATAGTATCCTTGTATAGTATCGCATCCGTTGTCTCTTAAAAATTCGAATTGTTCCTTAGTCTCAACACCTTCGGCAACAGTTTTTAGATTTAAACTTTTTCCCATAGACAAAATCGTATTTACTAATAATCTGCCGCTTTCATCTTTATCTATAATATCATCCACAAAGCTTTTGTCTATTTTTAATGTATCTATGGGAAATTTTTTTAGATAAGACAAGGATGAATATCCGGTGCCGAAATCATCTATATGTATGGAGACGCCAAGCTTTTTTATCTCATTTAAAGTTGTCAGGGCATTATCTACATATTTTAGCATTACACTCTCCGTTATTTCGATTCCAAGCCAAGCAGGGTCTATATGATTATCTTCTATGCTCTCTTTTAAATCTTGATATAAATTGCTGTTTTGAAACTGCCTTGTAGATACATTTATGGATATGCTAAGATTTTTATAACCCAAAGAGTTAAACCTTTTTATGGCTTGCGTGCTGTTTTGGATTACAAATTTGCCGAGATTAAGTATGAAACCCGTATTTTCGGCAAGCGGAATAAACATATTTGGTCCGATTATGCCTTTTTGCTTATGATGCCATCTAAGAAGCGCTTCTGCACCGATGATTTTTTTACTTTTTATATCAATTTTAGGTTGATAGTAAAGTTTAAATTCGTTATCGTGAAATGCTCTTTGCATATCATTTACGACATCTACTTCATTATGTATCTTTTTGTTTAACTCTTGCGAAAAAAAGCTAAAATTATCTCTACCGTCTCCTTTTGCTTTGTACATTGCGATATCGGCATATTTCATAAGATCTTTTATGCTTTGCGAGTCATCGGGGTATATTGATACTCCTATGCTAGCGGAGAGTCTGAGCGAATATCCTTTTATAAACAAATCTTTTCTAAAATTATTTAGCAGGTTATTGATGGTAGGTATCAGTTCGTTTTGGTCGTTAAAGTTCGACACTACCATTATAAATTCATCACCGCCGATTCTTGAAATAAGAGTATCCTGTGAGACGCTGTTTTTCAATATATTTGCCACGGTTTGCAAAAGCGCATCTCCGATATCATGCCCCAGTGTATCGTTTACATTTTTGAAATGATCTAAATCCAAAAATATAATCGCAAATTTTTTAGACTCTTTTTGTGCATTTAACATTAAATTGTTTATTTTTTGGTTTAAATGCAGTCTATTTGGCAAATCAGTAAGCGTATCATGCAGAGAAATATACTCTAGCTCTTTGTTTAACTCATTTACCTGATTTTGAGAGCTGTTTATATTGATTGTATGTTCTATCTGCAGTCTAACCATGTAACCTAGAACAAATAGTTCGATTATTACAAAAACGGCATGCAGTATTACAATGTCAAATCCGCAGCCATAGTTAAAAACCATTACAGGCATATCAAAAAGCGAAACTTCGTAGAGCTGAAGATAGTTAAAGAGCAGATGGTGCGTTATGGTTGTAGCTGCCGCAATTATAAGCGGCACCACATCTTTATAGAGTGTTAAAATAGCCATACCGATAAATACATGAAAGTGCATCTCGATTCTGCCGAGATATTGTTGAATAAATATAACGGAAAATAGCATCATGGCTACTGCTATAAAATATCTGTAATATTTTTCGCCCTTTAGGTGTTTATATAAAAACAGCAGAGGTAAAACAATAAGAGCGCCGCTGAAAAATCCGTAGTAGTATGTATCGTATTTTATAGATGTGATAAATGTCGCAACTGCCCATTGCAGAGCAAGCAAGAGTAACATTACTCTATCGGATTCTATATGAAAAAGTTTAAAGCTGATCTCTGCATAACTTGGAATTTTCGGATACGCAAAAATATAATTAATTGTTTTCTTCACTTATATTCCCGAAACTTTTTTTATTTGTATAATATCATCAATTAGCTTTTTTATCTTTAACGGATGCGTAGAATAGATAGATTTTAGCACTTTAGCCTCTTTAACATTTTCAATCAGGTATATATTATCGGTGTGATTCAACTCCGTATCGTCGTTTAAGCTTCTGGCAAAATAGAGTTCGAAATTTCTATCTATGGAAAACAACTCACTTTTTGATAAGTATACGCCTTTGAAGTTTTTGTTAAAATACTTTGCAAATAAATCCGGCTGAAATTTATCAACTTCGGGAGTGAGATTTACAAACAAAAAATCCACGCTATCTTTTACCTCTGTAAACTCTTTTGATTCATAAACCTTAGCCATCTGCTCCATAATCGGAGTGCAGACATCCCTGCATCCGAAGTACCCAAAAAAAAGCAGTATAAATTTTTTATCGCTTTTTATAAAATCTGCTTTTACTTCTCTCTCTACTTTTATAACGCCTTTAGAGTTGCCGCTGAAAAATAGCGACTGAATAAACGGAACCGTGCTAAAAAACAGAATTAAAATAAAAATAGCATACGCTTTATATCGCTTTGTCAATTTTCATAATTCCTATAATTGTAAATCTCTTCTTTTCCCCATCGCATACAAAGTAACGATTGTAAAAAATAGAACGGTTGTAATTACTGCAAATATATTTAGAAGTATAGATTGGTTCTTTTCGATAAAATCTTTGTCTTTGCCTATAATTGTAGAGTTTCTTGCAATGTACTCCGAGAGTATTACTCTTGCGTCTATTAGCTCTTTTGAGTTAAAAATATATAAATTTGGGCTTTTTAGCAAAGAAGTAATATCTTTTAGAGTTTTCTCATCCAAATACTTTAACACTAAATTTGCCGCCTCTCCACCCTGTTTTATGCCGCTTGTAACATATCCGCCTACAACGCCTTTGCACATATAGGCATCTTCCATGCTTAGTATTATCAGATTTTTGTTTTGTTTCATTCTTTGTATCGACTCTTCGGGCAGCAGCATATTGTTTTTTTCATCTTTTATATTGCCGATAGTTGTTAAGATTACAAAAGTTTTCGGTTTATTCGGCAGCCCTTTTTCAATCTTATCAATTTCGCCATCACCGATATAATGAAATTTAAAATTTGCAAAAACAGCTTCTTGGGTTTGAATCTCTTTTTTTATTAATTCATAGGTGTTTGAGTTGTCACCGACAATATAAACATCTCTCGTTTGCGGAGAAAACTGTTTTATCAGCTCAATATTGGGCTTTATCTCTTTTAGCTCGTATACGCCTGCATAAATCTCTTTTGGAAGTTTTTCATTCATATTCAAATTATTTATTCCTGAAAAGAAGACAGGTATCTTCTTTTTATCATTTTTAAATAGTTTGTCATAATGTTCATATACAAAATTCAACGCGTTATCGTCAGAGACATATATTAAATCAGGGTTTGCATTTGCATATTTTGTTTTTAGATATTCTATAAATTTATTTTGATATTCGGGAGTAAAATCTACTCTTTTCGTATCCAAATACTCGCTATAGATTTCAAACTCTTTACCGCTTTGCTTTAGTGTCGATACAAACGATGAGTGTTGATTTTTTGTCCATTCATACTCTTGCGAATATGAATGCAGCATAAATACCTTTGCTTTTTGTGAACCATATAAAGAGTAAGCAAAGCAAACTACTAAAAAAAATATTTTAAAAAAATCCAATTTTACCGCTTTCTTTTTATTAGATATTATATATACCTTAAATTATACATATAATATCTAAATATAATTTTAAAAAAAGTTATGTTTTAAAGTAAATTTGTAAATTTTTAATCTTTATTACCATACAATAATGCATAGGAGCATATCATGAAAGTATTATTAACGGGTGCAAACGGATATATCGGAAGAAGACTAAAAAATATACTTAAAAATAAAAAAGATGTAGAACTGAGAATCTTTGTGCGCAACAAAAAAAGCCTCTCAAAAGATGTGATTGAAAATTTTGAAGTAATTGAAGGAGATACTTTTGACAAATATGCTCTGAAAAAAGCACTTGAAGGAGTAGATACTGCTTACTATTTAATCCATTCGTTAAACAAAGAAAACTATAAAGAGCTTGATAAACTTTCAGCTCAAAATTTTATAGATATGGCAAGTGAATGTGGAGTAAAAAAAGTTATCTATCTTGGCGGATTAGGCGTAAAAAATAGTGATACGAGTAAGCATCTGTTAAGCAGAATTGAGACCGGCGAGATACTTAGTTCCTCAAACAATGTACAGACTGTATGGGTGCGAGCAGGAGTCATTATAGGTTCGGGGAGTGCTAGTTTTGAAATTATTAGAAATCTTGTAGAAAAATTGCCCGTTATGATTACGCCAAAGTGGGTAAACACTTATGCCCAACCAATAGCCGTAGATGATGTTATAAGTTATCTTGTCGCATCTTTATATCTTGAATATGATAAAAATTTAGTAGTTGATATAGGTTCTCAAAAGATGATGTATAGAGATATGATGCTTCAAACGGCAGAAGCCCTTGAGTTAAAAAGATATCTTTTTAGTGTTCCTTTTATGAGTATAAATCTGTCATCATACTGGCTCAACCTTTTTACTCCGGTGCCTTTTAGCGTTGCAAAAGCACTTATAGAAGGATTAAAATCTGAAGTAACCATTCAAAATGAGAATGCAAAAATATATTTTTCATCTATTGTGCCTATGAGTTATAAAGATGCAGTTAAAAAGGCAGTAGAAGATATAGAACAAAGTCAGGTTATAAGCAGGTGGAGCGATGCCGATGATGCATGTTGGGATAAAATACACTCAAAAGAGATAAACGATGCCATCTTTGTAGATAGAAAAGAAGCAGATATAAGCTCTTATGATAAGAATAAAGTTTTTCTTGCTATAAAATCAATAGGCGGTAAAAACGGCTGGTTTGATTATGATTTTTTGTGGGAGCTTCGAGGCATTATAGATAAAGTTTTGGGTGGTGTAGGACTCAATCGCGGAAGAAGAGACAGTTGTGACTTAAGGCTCGGTGAATGTCTTGATTTTTGGAGGGTCGAAGATATAAAAGAGGGTGAGAGGCTTCTTCTATTTGCTCAAATGAAACTACCCGGACATGCATGGCTGGAGTTTAAAATAGACGGAGATAAACTTATCCAGTCTGCATATTTCTATCCAAAAGGGATATTTGGTAGAGTGTATTGGTATTTTTTTATACCTACACACTATTTTATATTTAGTAATATGATAAAGAGCATCTTACAAAATAGTTTAAAAATTTAAAGCTTTGTTCGTTTTGCGTAAAAATAATTATTGAAGATTGCTAGAAGCTATAAAAGAGGCAAGCCTTACTATATAGTCGTTCTCGTTTGTGTTTGCAATCTCTTGTGCTAAGATTTTATCAGTGCCGTCACCTAAAACTCTTTTATAGATGGCTTTTATCTCTTCTATATCTTCTTTGTTTTCAAGCCTTCTTCTTAGACCGATAACATTGAGTCCTTTTATGGTCGCTTTGTTTCCCTCAACCAGCATAAAAGGCGGTATATCGGTTGTAACGACGGATGCTCCGCCTATCATAACTCCCGTGCCGATTTTGTTGTTTGCTTCAATTGTGCTAAACCCGCCGACTATGACTTTTTCTTCACATTTTACATCTTCATATAGTTTAACCGCATTTGTAATAACGCAAAAATCACCAAGCTCAACGCCAAAAAGTATCTGTACATAACCCATGATAAAGTTGTTTGCGCCGATAGTGATTTTTTTGTTGTTTGTATCTTCGCTCTCTTGAGCGCCGATTTGCGTAAACTCTCTTATATGTGTTTTTGTTCCTACTGTTATCTCGGAATCTTCGCTCCCTATAACAGCAAAACTAAAGATTTTTACATCCTCATCAACTATCAAATTGCCTTTGAGGATAATATTTGACTCTAATGTGCAGCCTGATTTTAGCTCTACGCCTTTGCCGATGTGGCAAAATGGACCGATGATAACATCCTGAGCTATAATAGCACCCTCTTCAATTATGGTTGTTTCGTGTATATTTGACATTACTTACTCGCGATTTCTAGCGTTATGACACTATCTTCTATGGAAGCTAAAGAGCCTCTGTTGCCACTTTTTAGATAGTGAATAAAGGCTTTTAGTTCTGATTCAAGAGCATTGTTTCTTTGAACAAAACAATTTTTTGTTATATATGAACTTGGATTTATGTTTACTCTCTCATCAAGGCTTTGAGAAAGTAAATCAGCCTCAAAATATTTAATTTTACTATGCTCATCGACTCTACACGCAACCGCAATGCTTCTTTTTCTGTAAGGAGTAAGCCAGTTTGTAGTTATATCGCCGATGATTTTGCCCTCAAGCTCAAATGCCAAAATTGCATTGTCTTCATGTGTTTTATGAATTTTTTGAGATTTAAATACAGCGCTTTTAATGATATCTTTTTTCGTTATAAATCGAATCAAGTCGCTGTCATGAACTGAAAGGTCGGTAAGTATCCCGACATCTGCTATTCGTTCGGGAAATGAGCCGCTGCGAGTGATAGAGATAGAGAGTATCTCGTGGTGTTGTATCTCTTTTATGAGTGAAACTACTACGGGATTAAATCTCTCGATATGTCCGACACAGCTTTTAATGCCGTTTTGTTTTACTACTTCTAGTATCTCTTTTGCTTCATCAACACTTGAAGCTGCCGGTTTTTCTATGAAAATATCTATTTTACGCTCTGCACATTTTATTGCAACGGCTTTATGCAAAAAAGTCGGTGTTACGATGATAACGGCATCAGGATTCGTTTTATCTAACATCGTATCTAAGTCGGTAAAAAAAGGCTCTTCAAACTCGCCATTTTTTACGACATCGCAAAGTCCGACTATCTTGACTCCGCTGATGTTTTTTAGAGTGTTGTAGTGGTTTTTACCCATCAGCCCAAGTCCGACAATAGCAATTTTCTTCAAGATTAACCTTTTATAGCGTGAACTACAAAATCTTGTTCTGCTTCACTTAAGTATGCGCTCATCGGCAGTGACATAATCTCTTTTGAGACAAGTTCGCTTATAGGAAAATCTCCCTCTTTATAGCCTAAATCTTTAAATGCTTCTTGTAGGTGAAGAGGAAGCGGATAGTGAACTGCAGTCGGAACTCCAAGAGCGGAGAGTTTTGCAACCATCGCTTCTCTATCTTTTACTCTGATTGAGTATTGCGCATAAACGCTCGTATTTGTCTCTTTTATCTTTGGAGTGATAACGGCTGCGTCTTTTAGCAGGTCGTTATATCTTGAGCCTATCTCTTCTCTAACTCTTACTTCATTTTCAAAATGTTTTAGTTTTACGCCTAAAATTGCGGCTTGAACAGCGTCAAGACGACCGTTTATACCGATGTATTTGTGTTTATATCTCTCGTTTTGACCATGATTTAGAAGCATACGCATCTTTGACACCAACTCGTCATCACTTGTAAAAATTGCTCCGCCGTCGCCGTAAGCACCGAGTGGTTTTGATGGAAAAAAGCTAGTGCACGCGATAGTTGAGAGGTTGCATGACTTTTTGCCGTTGTAAGTTGCGCCGAAGCTCTGACACGCATCTTCTATAACCGTAATGTTATGTTTTTTGGCAATCGCATTTATCTCATCCATGTCGGCACATTGACCGTAGAGTGAAACAGGGATAATCGCTTTTGTTTTAGAAGTGATAGCAGCTTCGATTTTAGAAGCATCTATGTTGTAGTTATCTTCGTTTATATCGATAAAGACACTCTTTGCACCAAGTAGAGCAATAACTTCGGCAGTTGCTATAAATGTAAATGGAGTAGTGATTACTTCATCGCCCACACCGATATCAAGAGCCATAAGAGCCAGTAGAAGTGCATCGGTTCCGCTGCTGCAGCCTATGGCATGTTTAGCACCCGTATAAGTTGCAAGATTTTTCTCCAGTGAGTTTAGTTTCTCTCCGCCTATAAACTGCGCCGAGCTAAAAACCTCTAAAACTTCACTGTCTATCTCTTCTTTGTATGCTTTGTATTGTGCTTGTAAATCTATAAAATTAATCTTCATCTCTACCCTCTATTATTTTTGCTACTTTTTTTGAACTGCCGTGCTTTAAATAGGCTCTTAATGTTTTTGAATTACTTAAAAACTCATCTCTATCATACTCTCTAAAAGCATTTACAAGATTTTCAACGGTTACATCTTTTTGTATAAACTCAGGATGCAGCGCTCTATTTTTAAATTTAGAAAACATTATATTGCCAAGTCCTATATACTCCAGTTTTACAAGTCTGCTCGCAATAAAGTAATCCAAAGGCTTTGCAATATAGCCTAGCACAAAAGGTATTCCGATGAGCGATGCTTCGAGTGTAGCAGTTCCGCTACAGATAAATGCAAAGTCTGCTTCAAGAAGTGTTTTGTGTGCATCATGAGCTATTTTAAAATCCGAAAGGCTACCATAAAGTTCTTTTACATCTTCTTTAGAGAAGTGCTTTGGTATTATAATCGTGGAGTTGATGCCTAACTTTTTTTGAACTTCTTTAAAGATTGGCATAAGCTTTCTTATCTCACCCTTTCTGCTTCCGGGCATAAAAGCGATATGCTTTACCTCTTTTGATATCTCTTCTTTAAACTCTTTTATCTGGTCAAGAAGAGGATGTCCGACATATTCGATAGGCGCATTTTTTGAGTAGTAATCTTTCTCAAACGGCAGTATTGAAGCAAGGCGGTCAACTGTTTTTTCCAAAACGGGAATCCGTTTTTTCTTCCATGCCCAAGCCTGAGGTAAAATGTAGTAGATTATCTCTTTGTCTGGATACTTTTTTTTGATTTTTTTGGCAAGTGGAAGGTTGAATCCGGATGAGTCGATAAGCAGAATTTTATCGGAATCTTTTGCTAATTCAACCATTTGATTATTTAGTTTAAAAAAGAAGCTTATTTTTTTTATAACATCAACAAAACCCATTATTGCCAAAGATTGCAAATCAACTATTGAGTTATCGAGTTGGCTATCAAATATACCTATAAACTCTACATCTCCGCTTAACTCTTTTTTGAGAGATGCTAAGTGGATATTTGCCGAGTGTTCCAGTGCGCTAACCAATATTTTCATGAACCGCCGTCCCCTTGTGTTCTATATTTATCGTCATATTTTTTAGAGTTTTTTTCCTCGACAAATTCATACATATAGGTTGTTAAATCGTCTATGTCTGAATCGCTTAAATCTATGGCAAAAGCTATCATCATCTCTTGTTGTTGATTGTCGGAAAGCTTTGAGCGGAATCGTTTTAGTTTATATGTCATATATCCTTTTGCTCGATTTGCAAGATATGGATATTTGTGTAAACCCTCCAGCTTTGTTCCGTGGCAACTGTAACAACCTTTTTGCATATAGAGGCGTTTACCTGATTCATAAGCAGGGGATGCATTTAAAAAAGAGAGTGATAGTAAAAATAAAAAAATGTATCGCAATATAAAACCTTAAATAAAATGAAATTATTTCTAATTTGTCTTAATATTTCCTTTAACATATCTGCTTAGAGTAGCAAAAAGTTTTTCAACATCAATCGGTTTGGCAAGATGTTCATTCATTCCGGCAGTTTTTGTTTTTTCTATCTCATCTTTCATCACATTTGCACTCAAAGCGATAATCGGTATATCTTTATCAATCTCTCTGATGATTTTAGTCGCTTTGTAACCGTCCATTATAGGCATTTGCAAATCCATCAGTATAAGTTCGTATTTGCCGCTCTCAAACATATCTACAGCCTCTTTACCGTTGTTTGCAACATCAATCTCTTTAGCATGATCTTCTAAAAGCCCTAAAAGTACCAATTGGTTTGTTAGATTATCCTCTACGATGAGTATTTTGTTTAAATTTAACATCTTTTTGTCAAACTCGGTTTCTTCTTCATTTATATTTTTAAACTCCGGCTTTATCTCCGGAACTTCAAGTTCAAAGAAGAAGCTGCTGCCGACTCCCTCTTTACTCTTTACCCATATTTTGCCGCTCATCAGCTCAACAAGTTCTTTACAGATAGCAAGCCCCAAACCGGTTCCGCCGTATTTTCTTGTAGTAGAGCTATCGGCTTGCGAAAATGATTTAAAGAGTTTTTTCTGTTGTTCTTCATTTAAACCGATACCCGTATCTCTGATTTTAAATCTTAATTTGTCGTTATTAATTTTTATGACGGTTATATAGATATCTCCGTTGTGAGAAGTAAATTTAACGGCATTGCTTAATAAATTTGTCAATATTTGGGAAATTCTTAAACCGTCTCCGTAAAAATAGTCTTTTAAGTTATGTCCGTATTTAAGATGAATCCGTATATTTTTTTCTTGAACCGTGAATTTTAAAGATTCTATGATGCTGCTAATGCTTTTTTTAAGATTAAAAGTAGTTTTTTCAATCGTTAACTTTCCGGCTTCAATCTTTGAAAAATCTAAAATATCATTTATGATTCTAAGCAGTGATTTAGCAGAATAGTCAATATTTTTAAGAAAATTCATCTGCTCTTTAGTCAATTTTGTTTGCAATAACAGATGACTCATACCGATAACACCGTTGATGGGCGTTCTAATCTCATGCGACATATTTGCCAAAAATTGTGATTTTGCCTTTGTTGCGTTTAGAGCTTTGGTTTTTTCTTTCTCTAACTCTTTTGTTCTCTCTTTTACTATTTTTTCTAAGTTTATACGCTGTTTAATATTGAGATAGATGACAAGAGATAAAAGCAGCAAACCTAAAAAAGCGACGCCATTTACCCAAATATATTCATTTATCATATCTTCAAGATATTGATTTTTTTTGTATGAAACCAGATATGCTACGGTAGAGTTTTTTTCTATATCTTTTATAGGCAAAAAAGAGACGATGGTTGATGAATGTTCATTATTGTAGTGTAGTGCAAAGGAGTTGTTATGTTCGATGTTTTTGGCAATCTCTTTTTTTAATTTTTTAGTTATATCTATCTTTTGGGAAGTAATGTTTTTGGCATCACTGGCAGTAGTTATGGAATAGAGAAAATCATCATGTTCTATACTTTTTGTATATTTTACGCCGGAGCCGTTTTTGTATACATTTGAGTCAAAAACGGTTTTTTTGATTATAAAATTAGTATCCGTATCATGTAGATTTATCATATTTTCTTGCATACTTTGAGATGAAAAGGATATATCTACGCTTCCTAAAAATTCATCTTTGTAAAAGAGCGGAAAGAGGTTGCGAAAACCGTGATCTATCTTGCCTTGTTCAAACCCGCTTATGGCTTTTTGCTTTGTATTTGTATATGCAAACGAATAGCGAACTGCCGAGAGATCGTCATCGAATATATCGGGATTATGCATTCTTAAAAATGATTTGTTGTTTTCAAAAGCAAACTGAATAATGCTTACACCTGTAGCTTTTAGGTGCTCAAAAATCGGTTTAATCTCAAAATAGAGCATTGTGCGAAACATATTGCGCTCTTCTTCGCCTTTTGCATGTTTTGCTTTGTAGAAGAGTTCTAAAACCCTATTGTTATTATTAAAAACTTCATAGTTGACTATATTTGAAATTAGATGGTATCTCTCAGTCATACCTTTATAGTTGTGTTGCAAATCGTCGATTTGTTTGTTTAGCAGCAGCTCTATGCGTGCATTTTTATCATTAGTCGTAACGAAATAGACCGTGAGATAAACAAAGAAAAAAAGTATGATAATAAAAACTCTAACCATATTTAACGAATATCTCAAATCATTGCCTTTTTTTCAAAAAGTATAGCTTAACTTCATTAAAAGCCGATAAAAGGCATTGCTAAAATTAATCTATAAGGCATAATCTATTACAATTTTGTTCATATATGCCCTTAATATGTCAAAGGTTGAAGAGGTTGAAGAGATGGTAATAAAAAACGCAATAGTTTGTGATATAGAGTGCGAGAGGGAAGTTGATGTCCGAATTGAAGACGGTATAATAACCGAGATTGGCTCAAATCTAGCAGGTAGTGAAATTATTGACGCAGAGGGTTTATACTTTATGCCGCTTTTGGTTGATACGAATATAAGAGTTCAAGACTCGGTTCTAAACGCCAAAAATATAAAAGCCGTTTCTGATGAAGCGCTTAAGGGCGGAATAGGGCATATCGTTTTAAACCCAAACAGCACGCCTGCAATAGATAATGAGATAGTTTTAGAGTTTGCTCAAAACGGACTGCGTGATCTTAGCGGTGCGAAAGTTGATTTGATGTTAAATACTCTAAAAGAGGATGCAACGCTTAGTAACATCGCAATTTTATTAAAACGCGGTGCAATCGCTCCATATATGAGCACTATCGCAAAAAATGACTTGGCAATTAAAATTGCGCAGTATTGCCAAATGTACGGAGTAACACTTTTTTGCAAGGCTGAGGATAATTCGCTAATTTCTAGCGGTGTTATGCTTGAGGGTGATGTTAGTTCAAAGCTTGGACTCGCAGGTATACCTGATCTTAGCGAAGTTTTGCATGTGTCTCGTATGATAGAACTTGCTAGACACTTTAAGATAAAAATTCTTTTTAAATCAATCGCTTCTCCTCGTTCAATCTACCTTATAGATAAAGCAAAAAAAGAGGGAGTAGATGTTAGATGTGAGGTTTCAATTCATCATATTTTAAACTCTGATGAGGCTTGCAAAAACTTTAACACTACCGCAAAATTAAATCCGCCTTTGGCTTGCAGGGATGATATAAAACTTCTTCAAGAAGCTCTAAAAAACAATCAAATTGATGTTTTAACAACTCTTCATCAGCCAAGCTCTCCGGTAAATAAAGAAGTGGCGTTTTATGATGCGGCTTACGGATGTGAAGGACTGAAAAATGCAGTGAGCCTTTACTATACAAAACTTGTAAAGAGCAACATTATTTCAATGAGCCATCTTGTAAGAGTTTGTGTGAAAAATCCCGCAGATGCCATAGGAGAAAAGCGCGGAGTTATAGAGGTCGGCGAGAGGGCAAATGCTATGCTTTTTGATCCGAAAAAAGTTGTTAAAATGGATGAAAAACTCTCACTTTATGACGGTGAAGAGTTGTATGGTGAAATAAAAAAAGTTTTTTATTAAGAATATGATAGAATTCCAAAAAAAATTAAGGAACTACAATGTTACATGAATACCGCGATGTTATTACTCACATGAAAGAGAATGAGGCTGCAAATGCTCACTTTTTAAAAATATTTCACAAGCATAATGAGCTTGATGATCAAATAACAAAAGGTGAAAAGGGAGATACTCTACTAACTGATGTTGAGCTAGAGACTCTTAAAAAAGAGAAGTTAATGTTAAAAGATGAGGCTTATGCAATCATCCTAAAGTATAAAAAAGAGCATAATCTATAAGACTGCCACGGCTTTTTTAAAGCCTAGCAGTGACAGCCTAAAAATTAAATCAATTTCTTTTTGCGTAAAACTCCGCTTTAAATTCTGCGTATCTGTCCTGTAAAATCGCCTCTCTAGCTTCTCTCATAAGGTTGAGATAGTAGTGAAGATTATGGATGGTCGCAAGTCTAAAGTATGTTATCTCTCTTGCACGGAAGAGATGATTTAAGTACGCTCTTGTGTATCTTTTACAAGTTAGACATTCACACTCGCTATCAATCGGCAGTGTATCTTCTTTATACGAAGCACCTTTAATATTTAATCTTCCAAACGATGTAAAAAGAGTTCCGTTTCTAGCATTTCGTGTGGGCATAACACAGTCAAACATATCGATGCCTCTCTCAATGTTTTCTATCAAATCTTCAGGAGTTCCTACACCCATCAGATAACGAGGTTTATCTTTTGGCATATATTGCACGGTATGTTCAACAGTATCGTACATATCTTGATTTGCTTCACCGACCGATAGACCGCCTATTGCAAAACCGTCAAAGTCAAGCTCGCAAAGTTCAGTCGCACTTTTTGTTCTAAAAGCTTTGTCTGTTCCGCCTTGGATGATTGCAAATATATTTTGCTCTACGCCGATACCCTCTTTTTGCTTTGCTCTAAAATAGTCCACAGATTCCTTTGCCCATGCAGTAGTTCGCTCAATACTTAGTGCAATTCTCTCCTGTGTTGCGGGAAGCGCTACCAAATCATCTAAAATCATCATGATATCAGACCCAAGATTGTGCTGAATATCTATAACTTTTTTTGGAGTAAAGAAGTGTTTGCTTCCGTCTATATGAGAGCGAAACTCTATACCGTTTTGTGAAGCTTTGGATATATCGCTTAGGCTAAATGCCTGAAATCCGCCGCTGTCAGTTAAAAAGCTTTTAGGGTAAGTTGTAAAGCCGTGAAGCTTGCCCATCTTAGCCACTGTTTCATCTCCGGGACGAAGATACATATGGTATGTATTTGCCAAAATTATCTCGGCACCGAGAAGTTCAAGAACATCTTCCATATCGAGTGCCTTAACACTTCCAACCGTCCCGACAGGCATAAAAACAGGAGTTTTTATAGTTGAGTGAGCAGTTTTAATTGTACACGCTCTGGCATTTTTTGAAGTTGCTTCTAAAGTAAATTCCATAGATATCAGTTCCTAAAGTTTATAATTTTTAGAAATTATAGCATTTTACTTATTCTATCTACTTATTTTTTATAGCTCCTAAACTCTTGCTTCTATGAAGCAAGCTTTAGTCGCCATAGCGGCGCAAGTGTAGCTAAACGGACTTGTTCGTTTAGCGTTCTAAATGAGTTCTGCAAGAACTCTAATTAATTATACATCATGATGATAATGATCCAACATCCGTTTGTACTCTTCATAAACTTGCTCTACAGATAACGAATTATTGTACATTCTGAGTATTTGTCGTATAAAGTCGAGAGGATATTCGACAGTTAATCCGGTATTGTGTGCATAAATTGCATCCAATGTTTTGTACATTGCTTCGTAAATCTCTGGATTTTCAGCTTTCAGGCGTTCAAGATTATCTTGGGCTTGAATTAATTTAGTATCGTTAAATTCTCCCCGTTCCTTGGTTGTTTTACGAAATTCTACATACTCTTTTAGACTTTTGCGGTTTAGGACATAGTCGGTAAATATCTCGATGAGTGACATGATTGCTCCTTGAAAAATATATTGGTGCAATAATTGTACGCCCAAAGTGTAGCATCAGTGTAGCAATGGAAAATAAAATACCAAAAATCTTTTATCTCGTCTCCATCAATCCATAAATTTGCTCTTTTTAAGATATTTTCTTAAGTCCACTTAGGATAAAATCCGCTAAAAATTTTTCTAAGGTGAATGTAATGGCAACTATTGGGATGGGTGATATTAAGAAGAATGTTCGTCTAATTATAGGTGAAGTTCCATATAAAGTAGTGGAGTTTCAACATGTTAAACCGGGTAAAGGTGCGGCATTTGTTCGTATGAAGGTTAAGAGTTTTTTAAACGGTAAAGTTGTTGAAAAAACAGTTCATGCAGGCGATAAGTTTGAAGTTCCTGAGATAACTTATAAAACTATGCAGTATCTTTATGATGACGGTGAGTCGTTTCAGTTTATGGATCAAGATACTTATGAGCAGATGTCCCTATCTTATGAGCAGTGTGACGATGCTTCAAAGTGGTTTAAAGACGGAATCAATGTCGACATTATTTTTTACAAAGGAAATGCTATATCCGTAACCGCTCCTGAAGTGATGGAACTTGTAATCACGGATACTCCGCCAAACTTCAAAGGCGATACTTCAAGCGGAAGTAGAAAACCGGCAACTTTAGAGACAGGTGCCGTTGTTCAAGTTCCTTACCATGTACTTGAGGGTGATACTATTAAAGTAAATACGGTTGATTGTGAATACCTAGAAAAAGTTAAGTAAATCCCCTCTTTGATACGAGATTTCTCGTATCAAACACTCCTCTTCATATATCTTGTTTCATTGTATAATCGTATAAATATTTTTTATTTTTTAAGTTTAAAAAAATAAATTGCAGATATAATTATTTTTTTTTAAAAAAATGGGGAAGTAAATGCCTAAAACATTAAAAAACTTTATATTTTCGATAAACATTGTTCTTCTATCGACCCTCTTCATTGTAGTTTTAATCTTTACTGCATACTTACATACGACATTGGCACAAGAAAATGCCATAAAACACGCAAATGTAGTTTCAAATCAAATTTTCTCATCTATGTACCAAGTTATGAAAAAAGGGTGGAGTAGAGAAGATTTGAATGATTTTATGCACTCTTTAAAAGAAAATTTTAACGATAGCGACTATACTGTAAATATCTACCGTGGAGATAAAATCAAAGAACTCTTTGGAGAAGTTAAGGAAAAGCAAAAAGATGATTTGGCAAACTCTGTTTTAGTAAGCGGAGATAAGATAACGCTTACCGAAATGGGCAAACTTAGAAACCTTCTACCTTTAAACGCAAAAAAAGAGTGTCTTAGCTGTCATGTAAACGCAAAAGTAGGTGATACGCTAGGCGTAATAGATGTAGAGCAAAATTTTGTTGAAATCATAAAAAAGACATTTTTAGATTATATATATTTTTTCCTCATAGTGTTGCCGATTTTTGTGTTTGGCGCGTTTATGAGTTCGAGATATACCACATCAAGAATAACCGAGTCATTAAAACTTTTTAATAAAAAAGTACAATGCATCAACTCTATGAAAGATTTTAAAGAGTTTGACTCTACGGATATAGACTCAAGGTTTGAAGAGATTAATGCAATCATTATGAATGTAAACGAGTTGGCTAAAAAGCTAAAAACTATTGCCGTCGATAAGGATTTGCTAGAGTTTGAAGTGCAGCTTTTAGATAAGTTTATAATCACTTCGGAGGTTGTTCAAGACTGGCGTGATTTCATAAATGAGCTTCTAGTCGATATAAACAAAGTTATGCCGACATATACACTTATGACTATATTTAGAATCGGCGACGATCAGTTTGAAGTTGATATATTTTGGTACGGTATCCCTGAGCGTGAAGTTAAAGAAAAGTTTGAAGAGTATGTGAGAGAGTCTGTTCAAAACAGTAACCACTTCTTAGGCTATACCGACTATACTATTCGCCACAACACATCCGAGTACAATAGATGTATAAATTTAAATGATTATGAAAATTTTGCATATAGAACAAAATCACTATTTTTAGACACTCCAAAAATAGGCGGAATTGTAGGTATTAGTGTTCAATCCGACATGGCAGCGGATCCGATAAAACATATAGTTATAGACAGTATTTTAACGACTATGGCAAATCTTGTCGGTTCTGTCAAAGCGATAAATAAATATACAAACGATTTAGAATACTACGCAGCACATGATCCGCTTACAAATCTCTTTAATCAAAGAGTTTTTATAGACTTTTTGGAGTACGAGATAAAGCGTGCGGAGTCTCATGATTATGAGTTTGCTTTGATGGTTATAGATTGTGATAATTTTAAACCGATAAACGACAGATACGGACATGCATTTGGAGATTTATTCCTGCAAGAGTTTTCAAGAGTTCTTGGTGAATCAAAGAGAAATGAAGATATTCTCTCTCGCTACGGCGGTGATGAATTTACTCTAATCCTACCTGAATGTGGGTTAGACGGCGCTCTTGGAGTCGCTCATAAAATAGCAAAAGCTGTTGAGGATTTTAAGCTCTTGACTACTGATGGAAATTATGTCGGTGTTACAGTTTCTATCGGAATATCCGTATATCCTGAACATGCAAAAACACAAAAAGAGCTATTTTTGATAGCTGATGGTATGATGTATAAGGCTAAAGAAGACGGTAAAAACAGCATTAGAATTCCTTGTGGTGATGATATAGTCTCTGTGATAAAAGATCAAAAAGCAAAATCTGCGCTTTTAGTGGATGCCGTTGCAAATAATCGTATCGTTCCGTACTTTCAGCCTATTCAAACTACGCTCAGCGGTAAAAATGAGATACATGAACTTCTTATGAGAATCGAGGTAGACGGTAAGGTAGTATCTGCTTATGAGTTTATAGAAGTTGCAGAGAGTATGAGCATAATAAACCGTATGGATTTGATGGTAATCGAAAATGCGTTTATTAAGATAAAAGCGGAGAATTATCAAGGGATTTTATTTATAAACTTATCTCCGAAATCTCTTATTGTAGGTAATTACGCAGATGCTATAACGCAGCTTATCAAGCATTATGATATATCAAAAGATCATATAGTTTTTGAGATAACTGAGAGAGAAACCGTTAAAAACTTCTCTGTTTTAGAAAAATTTGTAATAAATCTTAAAATGGCGGGATATAAGTTTGCCATAGATGATTTTGGTTCAGGGTTTTCTTCGTTTCACTATATCAAAAAATTTCCAATTGATTATCTAAAGATTGACGGCGAGTTTATTATAAATATCAATAAAGATAAAAAAGATAAAGCTTTTGTGCATAGTATCTTAACACTTGCAAAAGAGCTTAATGTCAAAACCGTCGCAGAATATGTAGAAGATGAAGAGATAGTAAAAACTCTAAAAGAGATGGGCGTTGACTATCTACAAGGATTTCACATAGGAAGACCACAAAACCATTTTACGATTAATAGCTAAATTTAAAAAATTAGCTATTACCTCGCCTTAAAGCCATTCATACTATAATTCCTATTCTTGAATCGGATAAAATTAAAAGCCAAAAAAGGTTGCATATACTATGAGTGCTCAACCATTTACCCATCTTCATCTTCATACGGAATATTCGCTGCTTGACGGTGCAAATAAACTCTCAAATCTAGTCAAACAAGTTAAAAAGCTCGGTATGGCGTCGGTTGCTATGACGGATCACGGCAATATGTTTGGCGCAATTGATTTTTATAAACAGATGAAAGAGGCGGGTATAAAACCTATTATCGGAATTGAGGGGTATATTCATAACGGTGAGGCGATTGATGATAAAAGCACAAAACAGAGATTTCACATCTGTCTATATGCAAAAAATCAAAAAGGTTATGAAAACCTTATGTATCTCTCTTCAAAAGCTTTTATAGACGGTTTTTACTACTATCCGCGTATAAATAAAAAAGAGCTTCGTGAACACTCAGAGGGTTTAATTTGTTCCTCTGCATGTCTTCAAGGTGAGGTAAGCTGGCACCTAAATACGGTAAATGAGAGAAACATAAAAAACGGCGCACTTGGTTATGAGGGTGCAAAAGCCGTTGCGCTAGAGTATAAAGAGATTTTCGGAGATGATTTTTACTTAGAACTTATGCGTCATGGGATAGGCGATCAGCTTTTTATAGATGAGCAGGTTCTTAAGCTATCCAAAGAACTGGATATAAAAATTGTTGCTACAAACGATACTCACTATACATTTCATGATGATGCGCAGTATCATGAGGCTTTTATGTGTATCGGGATGAATAAACTTTATGACGACCCAAAACGCATGCGTCACTCCGTTCATGAGTTTTACTTAAAAAGCCCCGAGCAGATGGCAAGACTCTTTGCGGATATTCCAGAAGCCATAGCTCATACGCAAGAGATAGTTGATAAGTGCAACTTAGAACTAAAACTAGGCGACCCGATTCCTCCAAATTTTAAATTTACGCCTGAGTATTCTAAAGCCGATGGGCTAAGTATCGATAATGTTAATGATGAGCCGTTAAGCCAAGATGCTTCAAAAGAGCAAAAAAGAGCTTGGATGAGTGCCATAGATAAAAATGATGCCGAGTATTTTATATATCGCTGTGAGTTGGGACTTGAAGTGCGACTAAAACATGTACCGCAAACAAGGCACCAAGAGTATAGAGATAGACTGAAATTTGAGATGAATGTCATAAACTCTATGAAATTTCCAGGTTATATGTTAATCGTCTGGGATTTCGTTAAAGTCGCAAAAGAGATGGGTATTGCAGTAGGACCCGGGCGTGGAAGTGCCGCAGGAAGTTTGGTTGCCTATTCGCTTGAGATTACGGATATAGATCCGATGAAGTATGATCTTCTTTTTGAGAGATTTTTAAATCCCGAACGCGTTAGTATGCCCGATATAGATATGGATTTTATGCAGGCTCGCCGTGGTGAGGTAATTGATTATGTCGTAAAAAAATATGGACGAAATCAAGTCGCGCAAATCATAACTTTTGGTTCTCTTTTGGCAAAAGGAGTCATACGAGATGTAGCACGCGTTCTTGATATGCCGCTATCTCAAGCCGACAAAATGGCAAAACTTATCCCCGATGAGCTTGGAATAACGCTAAACGGCAAGACAAAAAACGGCGACTTTATACCGGGGGCTTTTCAAAAAGAGCCAAAACTTCAAGAGCTTATAGAGAGCGATGCAAATGCGGCAAGGGTTTGGGAGTTTGCAAAAAGGCTTGAGGGACTAAAGCGAAACTCCGGTATCCATGCCGCAGGAGTCGTTATCTCAAATGAAGAGCTTTGGAAAAAAACGCCCATCTATAAACCTGCCGGCGAAGATGTTTTTGTAACGCAATATTCACTTAACTATCTTGAAGATGTTGACTTAATAAAGTTCGACTTCTTGGGTTTAAAAACTCTTGATGTAATAGATAATGCTATAAAGCTTATAAAACTTAGATACGGCAGAGATGTAGTCTGGCATGAGATAGATGAGAATGACCCAAAAGTTTATGATGTTATCCGCAGCGGCGATACGGTCGGAATGTTTCAGATAGAGAGTTCGGGTATGCAGGATTTGAACAAACGCTTAAAACCCGATAGTTTTGAGGACTTGATTGCGGTTTTGGCACTCTACCGCCCAGGACCGATGGAGTCGGGAATGCTTGATAGCTTTATAGAGAGAAAGCACGGCAGAGAGAAGATAGAGTACACTTTTGATACTATGGAGCCGATACTTAAAAATACTTACGGAGTCATCGTTTATCAAGAACAGGTTATGCAGATAGTTCAGACTATCGGCGGTTTTTCTCTCGGATACTCTGATATTATCCGCCGTTCTATGGGTAAGAAAAAAGATATGTCGGTTTACAACGATGAGTTTGCAACAGGAGCTAAAAACCAAGGGCTTGACTACGCCGAAGCATCTAAACTATTTGATTTGATAGAGAAATTTGCGGGGTACGGTTTTAACAAATCCCACTCCGCGGCGTATGCCATGGTTACATTTCAAACAGCATGGCTAAAAACTTACTATCCAAATGAGTTTATGGCGGCACTGCTCACATCAGATAAAGATAATACCGATAAGGTTGTGCGCTATATAGATGAGACTAAAAGAATGGGAATTGAGCTATCTCCTCCTGATATTTGTGACTCTCAGTTGGAGTTTTCCGCAATTACAAAAGATGGCAGAGAGATAGTTCTTTTTGGTCTTGGTGCCATTAAAGGAGTCGGTGAAGCGGCTGTTTTATCTATTTTGGAGACAAGAAAAGAGGGCGGTGATTTTAAATCGCTGCAGGATTTCGTAAACAGAATAGAGCCGTCAAAAGTAAATAAAAGAGTAGTTGAATCAATCGTAAAAGCAGGTGGATTTGATAGGTTTGGATTTTCAAGAAAAGCTCTGCTAGACCAAATAGAGAAGATTGTAGATACCGCAAAAGATGCTTCTATGGCTAGAAAAAATGCAGTCGGGAGTCTTTTTGGAGATGATGAGGAGATAACAAGCGTTGAGCTAAAACTCACAAACTCAGGTGAATATGAGTTAAAAGAGATTTTGGAGTTTGAAAAAGAGACCATTGGTTTTTATATTTCAGGTCATCCGCTTGATGAGTATAGAGAAAAACTAGATGAGCTAGACTATACGCTCTCTTCAGAGATAGAGAGTGTCAAAGACGGCTCTTATGCTATTTTTATAGGTAAAGTTGAAGAGATAACAAAAAAAACATCCAAAAAAGGAAATCAATTCGGCATTGTAAACCTTATGGATTTTCACGGAAATATAGAGGTTATGCTTTTTAGCGATAAGCTTGAAGAGCTGAGTCAAATGAACTTGCAAGAGCCGATAGCCATCAAAGCAAAAATCACTCATACGGATATGTTTACAAGAATCGGCGTGAGCAAAATTATGACACTTAAAGAGGCAAAAAAAGAGACTCAAAAGACGAAAAAAGAAGTAAGAGAAATCGAGCAAGAACCGCAAGAGCCAATAAATCTAGCGATAAAACTAAGTACCGATATGAGAGTTTTAGAAGATTTATACAGAATTGTCCGTCAAAATCCAGGAAACAGAGAGCTAAAACTAACCATTATCTCTAAACTTCAAAATGTAGTCATAGACTCGGCAATAAGAGTTGATAGTAAGATTTTGAGTGCGTTGGATGGAAATGAGTTTGTTGATATATTGGCTTAAGTAAGGGAGTAGTATGAGAAATAAAATCAAAGCAAAAGCGATAGAAATAGCTAAAAATCCACATACGCAAAAGGCACTTCTCTCTATGAAACCTCAAAAAAATATATGGGGTATAAGTGGAGTGGTTTTCTTTTTTATCATGCCTGAAATTATTGCTTACATTTGGGGTGCGGATATTACAGAGTTTGCAAAAAATGAACTTTTAATGCCTCATGGTTTTTTAGAAATAAAATATTATGAGATGTTGGTCATGCTCTTTGAAGAGGGGATGAGTTACCTAAATCTTACCGTCGGTGTAGCACTTCTTGTTTGGTTGTTTTTCTAATGAAAGCAAAAAACTTAGAACATATTTTTTATGAGTGGCAAGGCGATGTACTCGTTATCAATATTTTAGGAACTCCCGCTGCAAAGAGAGATGCTATCGGAAAGGTAAAGGGCAACCAATTAAAAGTAAGCGTAAAAGCTCAGCCCGTAGCAGGAAAGGCAACTGACTACATGGTAAATTTTTTGGCAAAAGAGTTCGGCGTAAGTACATCTAGTTTTGAGGTGGTTTACGGACGAGAAAGTATCCATAAACAGCTTCGTATAAAAGCACCTAAAAAGCTTCCAAAGGGAGTGGAGTTTGAGTAAAAAAATTAAAGCAGTTTCTGTTACAATTTATACAAAAAGGAAGTAATTTATGAATAAAAATGACTTTAACGATGGACTTTTAGGTTTTTTAGATGCCTCTCCTACGCCTTTTCATGCAACGCAAAATATGGCAGGTATGTTTATTAATGCAGGTTTTATCAGGCTTTATGAAGAGCAGAAATGGGCGTTAGAGCAGGGTAAAAAGTATTTTGTTACTCGCAATGACTCTTCTGTAATCGCTTTTACCTACCCTAAAGATAAAAATTATGTAATGGTCGGTGCGCATACGGATTCGCCGAACTTAAAACTTAAGCCAAATCCTGTGATAAAAGAGCATGGAGTGGTAAAGTTTGGGGTTGAGCCTTATGGGGGTTTGCTGTTTAACACTTGGTTTGACAGAGATTTATCTTTGGCGGGGAGAGTGTCGTACTTAGACTCCAATAACATCATAAAAGATGCTTTGATTGATGCCAAAAAAGCCATTGCTATCATCCCCTCTCTTGCAATCCATCTTGACGATAACGCAAATAAAGATAAAACCATAAATGCACAAACGGATATTACTCCGATTTTATCAACCTCCGGCGAGTTTAATCTTGAGCTGTTTTTAAAAGAGCTATTAAAGATGAGCGGCGTAGATGATGCAAAAGAGCTTTATGCAAATGAGCTTAGCTTTTATGATACGCAAAAGGCATCATATATTGGTTTAAATGACGACTTTATAGCAAGTGCAAGGATTGATAATCTTCTTAGCTGTTATGTCGGTATGCTTAGTATATGCAGCGTAGATGAGAGTAAACCTATGCTTTTTATCGCAAGCGACCATGAAGAAGTCGGGAGCGAATCAACTTCTGGTGCAGGCGGGAGTTTTTTGGAAAATACGCTTTGCAGAATGTTTAGCGACTATGAGGATTATATGCTCCTTATTCGCTCATCCGTGATGATTTCGGCAGATAATGCACACGCAATCCATCCGAATTTCCCATCAAAACATGACTCAAATCACGCTCCGCACATAAATAAAGGAAGCGTCGTAAAAGTAAATGCTTCTCAGCGTTATGCGTCAAACTCAAAAACTATATCAAGATTTATGAATGTTGCATCTTCGTTAAATGAACCGATTCAGACATTTGTAACAAGAAGCGATATGAGATGCGGTTCAACCATAGGACCAATAACTGCTACAAGGCTCGGCATTGAGACTTTAGATGTGGGAGTTCCTACTTACGCTATGCACTCCATAAGAGAGCTTTGCGGAAGAGATGATGCGTACTCTCTTTATAAAATTATTTTAGGATTAAATGACTGATATCTAAAAAATCATAATAACTTAATCATAGCAATACTATAATAGAGTTTTTCTAAGAAAAGAGGGATGTTTTGTTTTTATGAGAAAGAGAGCTTTTGAAGTTTATGTAGCGATTGGGTCAAGTGCCGGCGGTTTTGAGGCATTGTCTGAATTAGTTGCTTCATTGCCAAAAAAAACAGGTTTTTTTTATTTTTTGGCACAACATCATGCCCGCGGCGAAAAAACTATGCTTGCAGAACTTCTTGGACGAAAGAGCACTATTGAAGTAGTTCTTGTTCAAGAGGGAATGGTTTTTAAACCTGATGTATTATATGCTCTTCCTCCAGAGTTGAAAATTATCATCAAAAATAATAAACCAAAAGCGGTCTTAGAAGACCTAAATCTACATATCCCCATTCCAAGTGCAGATTTTTTATTTAGCGAACTTTGCACTATTAAAAATTCAAAAATTATTGCTATTGTATTATCAGGTTCCGGCTCTGACGGTACAAAAGGGATGCGGGTAGTTAAAGAGTCAGATGGTATAACAATCGCTGAATTTCCACAAGAAGCCATGTTTGAGAGTATGCCAAAAAGTGCGATAAATGCTAAATTGGTCGACTGCATTTTAAGTGTTAAAGATATTGGGACAAAACTTGCCAAACTCTCATCGGCATTTAGCAACGGTACATATATTACTCAGGAAATGCCCTTTGACTCGATAGTAAAAATTTTGCATAAAGAAAAACAGCTAGATTTGTTTAAATACAAAGAAGAAACTATTAAGCGCCGCATAGAAAAGCGTATGAAAATTTTAAATTTTGCTACTATCGAAGAGTATGCACGCTATTTAAAAGACAATGAAAAAGAGGTTGATATACTCAATCAAGAGGTTTTAATAGGAGTGACAGACTTTTTTCGTGGAGTAGAATCCTTTGAATCCCTTAAAAACTATATGAAAAAACAGCTGATTTCTAAAGCAGAGTATAGCGAATTTCGTTTATGGAGCGTTGCTTGTTCAAGCGGTGAAGAAGCTTACACTCTTGCAATATTGGCAAACGAGATTTCTAAAGAACTAGGCAAAAAGTTACATATTAAAATATTTGCCACGGATATAGATGATATGGCACTTGAGAAGGCTAGAATAGGTGAGTATAAAGAGAGTGCTTTAAAATATATAGAAAAAGAGTTGATTGAAAAGTATTTTGTTAAATCAGAATACGGCTATAGAGTCGTAAAGACGCTTCGTGATCAAATAATATTTGCCCATCACAACTTTTTAAATAACCCGCCGTTTATAAATATGGATCTCATTAGCTGTAGAAATGTTTTGATATATCTGAAATCTTCCACACAGAGTGATGTTTTTTCTATTTTTCACTATTCGCTCAAAAATGACGGGTTGCTTTTTTTAGGCTCTTCAGAATCTACGCTTAGCAGCATAGATCTTTTCGTTACGCTAGATAGCAAATATAGAATCTATGAAAAAAAAGCACAAGACAAACAGACTAAATTTCAAATACAGATTGTAAATCAATATCCAAAAAAACTACTAAGTTCAGGGGAAGAGAGTATGCAAAAATTAATAAACCCAATAGAGATAGAGAAACATCTTCATGAAGATTTGTTTGATTATTTTAGCGACGGTTGTTTAATTATAGATCATGATTACAATATAGTTTATAAGAAAGGAAATATCTCTTATTTAAATTTTTCAGACGGTGTTTTGAGTTTAAATATTTTTAACAACATTGATAAAGCGCTTCACTATCATATGCGAATAGTTCTAAATCGTGTGTTGGTTTCAAATATGAGAGAAGAGAGTAAATTTATTCAGCTGGAATTTTCTAAAGATGAAAAGTTTGTTAAAATAATTGCACAGCCTTTTTTAATGCCATCGCACAAGTGTATGATTTTAATAAATTTTCAAGAGATAGGATTGGAAGAGTTCCTTTTGAACGGGACTATTTTGCCATCTTTAAGTGAAAATACTATTATATCTACACTCTCTTCTCAGGTTGCAGAAGCACGCAATGAGATACAAAATATTTCCGATGAACTGCTTTTTTCAAAACAAAATATGTCAATGATAAATGCAGAACTTCAAGACTCAAATGAAAAACTCCAATCAACCGTTGAAGAGCTTGAAACATCAAGTGAAGAGCTGCAATCTTCAAACGAAGAGCTTTTGGCTTCACTTTCGTCAAACAGGGAACTTCAAAATAAACTCTCTCTTATTTTAGAGTCATCCATAGACGGAATAGTCGGTTTAGATATTCATTCCCGCCATATTTTTGTAAACGACAAGGCAGCCAAAATGCTTGGTTACTCTGCAGAATATCTTATCGGCAAAAGCAGTCACGGTATGTGGCATCACACAAAACCTGACGGTTCTTATTTTCCCGAAGAGGAGTGCCCTATCATTCGTACTATCTCAAGCGGTGAATCGGCTAGAGGAGAAGAACTGTTTTGGCGAAAAGACGGTACCCCATTTGCTGTTGAGTTTGTTCGTTCTCCTATTGTAGAGGATGGAAAAATCACGGGTGCAGTTGTTAGTTTTCACGATATCAGTGAGAAAAAAGCACTTGAGGCTCAGGTGAAAAATGAACATGAACAGATGCTTTTATATCTTGAAGTTTCAGGATTGATAATTATTATTTTAGATAAAAATGCAAATATAGTAAATGTAAATAGGGCAGCGAACGAACTTCTGGGGCTAAGTAGAGATGAGATAATCGGTCTCAACTGGTTTGATAACTTTATTGATGAGCGGATTCGTTCTGAAGTAAAGCTAGTTTTTAATGATATGATAAATGAAAAAATAAGCCCAACTTCACATTATATAAATAAAATTTTAGACATCAACAAAACTGAGCATCTTGTTTCATGGAACAATGCTAAGTATAAAGATGAAAACGGCAATATTATCGGTGTAATAGCCATCGGAAACGATATAACGCAAGAGGAATTTTTAACAGAAGAGCTTAAAATAAGCAATCTCAAATATGAACAAACATTTAAAACTGCACAAATCGGCATAGCGCATGTAGGACTTGACGGCTCTTGGCTTGATGTAAATGATTATTTGTGCAAATTAATCGGGTATTCAAAAGACGAATTGTTAAAACTTACATTTCAAGATATTACTTATGCCGATGACTTGGATAAAGATTTGGCTTATGTTCGTAAGCTTTTAGATAAGAAACTAGATTCATATCATGTGGAAAAACGATATATATCCAAAGACAGAAATATTATCTGGGTTAATCTTTCTGTTATTTTACTGCGTGATGGTTCGGATAAACCTCTCTATTTTATCTCCATTATTCAAGATATTTCACAAATCAAACTATTGATGCTTGAACTTGAATCGAAAAAGAATGAGCTTGAAAATGTAATTCGTTTCGCACCTAATCCGATTATGCTTTATGATGAAGAGGGTACGATATTGCTCATAAACGAGGCATTTGAAGAGATAACCGGATATACGATAAAAGAGATAGCTACGATTGAAGCATGGAATGAAAGAGCACTCGGCACTAGGGAAAGTTTAAATCTTTTGGATGTGGATCAGCTTTTTAAAAATAATATTCGTGTTGATAAGGGTTCAAAAACTATTATTACTAAAGGCGGAGAAGAACTTGTTTGGATATTTTCTTTAGCACCGCTCGGAGATATTTACGGCGGTAAAAGGGTTGTTATTTTTTCTGCAATGGATATTACGGAGATTCAAAGAAAAGAGGAACTGATGCTTGCTCAGTCCCGTCAGGCAGCGATGGGAGATATGATAGGAATGATAGCGCATCAATGGCGTCAGCCTTTGAGTATTATATCTATGGTTGCAAATAATCTAAGAGTAAATTTAGAGCTTAATGAAGAGATTTCGTCATCTGAGATTTATAAATTAACGGATATTCTAAATGAACAAACACAGTATTTAAGTCATACTATTGATGATTTTAGAACATTCTTTAAGCCAGAAAAGGCAAAAGAAAAAATTGCTTTGTGTAAAATTTATGAGAAACTCGACAGTATGACGCAAAAAATACTTGAAAACAATCAAATTACCATGACATTTATAAATGATTGTAATATTGAGTTTTACACTTATCCAAATGAACTTATACAAGTTATGATTAACTTGGTGAATAATGCCAAAGATGCAATTAAAGAGCGTAATATAAAGGATGCAATAATCCAAATCAGTACTTCTTTTAAAGAAAATTTGCTTACAATTGCCATAAGTGACAATGCAGGCGGAATCGACAAATCTGTCATTGATAAGTTGGGCGAACCTTATGTTACGACTAAAAGTGCCAATGGAACAGGACTTGGAATTTATATGTCATTGATAATTATAGAAAAACATTTTGGCGGAAGTATGAACTGGAAAAATATTAATAACGGAAGTTGTTTTACGATTGAATTGCCTCTTGTGAATGTGAAGGAGAAATAGAATGACTTCTCTTAAAGAGCTTAAAGGGCTTTGCTCAAAACTTAGTGTTTTATATGTGGAAGATGATAGCGGATTGCGGGATATGGTCTTGGATTATCTTAAAAAACTGTTTTTAAATGTCAAAGCGGTAGAAAACGGGGAGATAGGTTTAGTTGAATATAAGAAAAGCTCTTTTGATTTAGTCATTACCGATATACAAATGCCGTGTATGAACGGTATAGAGATGATAGAAGCTATTAAAAATGAGTCTCCTGAACAAGAAATTATAATCCTCACCGCATTTTCTGAATCATCTTACTTTATGGACGCCATTAGATTTGATGTGAGCGGGTATATTATTAAACCTATTGATTTTGATAAAATAAACACTACTCTTTTTCGTGTTACAAATAAAATTATAGCGATTAAAGAAAACAGGCGTTATAAACAAGAGTTGGAGAGATTGGTTCAAGAAGAGGTTAAAAAAAATAAAATTTTAGAAGATGAAAAAATTTATAATTATGAGCAAACACTTACGGCTCTTGTTAAAATGATAGAGCAAAGAGACACATATACGGGCGGACACTCTGAGAGGGTAGCAAAATATTGTAAAGCTATTGCTATGGAGATGGAATGTACGCCGCAAGAGTGTGACTTAATATATAGAGCCGGTATCTTACACGATATCGGTAAAATCGTCACTCCCGATACTATCTTGCTAAAACCGGGAAAACTTGAAGAAAATGAGTATGGATTAATTCAAGAGCATGTAACGGCTGGAAAACAGATGTTAGAAAAAATTCCTATGTACAAAGAGTTGGCGTCCATCATAGGTTCGCACCATGAAAGATATGACGGAGGTGGTTATCCTGCGAGATTAAAGGGTGATGAAATCGGGTTTTTATCGAGAATTATGATAATCGCCGATGCATTTGACGCAATGACGACAAACCGCATTTACAAACCTCGTTTAAGTCAGGCAGAAGCTTTGTTAGAGATTGTCGCAAACAGCGCTAAACAATTTGATCCGACAGTAGCCAAGTTTGCCGTAGAAGCTTTAAAAAAGATTGAAGTAGATACAAACAGTACACAAATGCCGCATGGAAAAATAGAAGAAGAGCGTTTTTCATATTTTTACAAAGACCAAATTACAGGGCTTTACAATCAAACATATTTAGATTTGGTTTTAGTTCAAAACAGTAACTCTAAAATTTATAAAATTATAAATTTTATCAGTATCCATAATTTTAGCCATTTTAATCAGAGCAACGGATGGCATGAGGGAGATGTTTTACTAAATTCTATCGGAGCATATCTTTTACAAAAATTTGGAGGTCATTTGATTTTCCGTTTTGAAGGAGATGATTTTATTATTCTTTCCGATAAACAAGTAGGGATAGATATATCAAATATAGAAGAGTTACTACTAAAAGCCCATCCGGTACTTAATATATCTTTTGATACTTTTAATATAGAAGCCAAAGAGATATTTTCTTTATTAAAATTTCAAAAAGTGCTTAAACATAGAAATAAAGGTTTATGTAAATAAATGTCTACTATAACGCCTGATGAATTAAATCTTTTAATAGAACAGACATACAAAGTCGAATATGAGTTCAATGAACTAAAAGCTTCTTATGCGCATCTACAAGATACCATAGAAAAAGTTGTAGAGTTTCTGCCAAATGCTATTTGGATTTTGGATGAAGAGGGCAATATTTTTTTACAAAATTCTCAGGCAAAATCATTAGGTGAACTTTTTGAACTTTTAAAATCCAAAAATAATGATTACGAGGTTGAATTTAACTCTAAATCATACTTAATAAAAAGTTCATCTTATAAAAATAAAGTAATGTTGAGTGCGACGGATATAACCGAACAAAAAAGAAAAGAAAATCTAGCAACCATGGGACAGATGGCGGCACATCTCTCTCATGAGATACGAAATCCCATCGGCTCTATCTCGCTTCTTAGTTCAACGCTCAAAAAAAGAGTAATTCCCGAAAATGTCGCTATAGTCGAAGAGATACAAAAATCGGTTTATAAGATAGAGCGGATTATAAAAGCAACACTTATGTTTAGCAAGGGTGTATATGCAAATAAAACTCCGTTTATATGGAGCGAACTCGAAGATGCGCTAAAAAAAGTTATCGGTTATTACGGCTATACAAAAGAGATAAAATTTATATTTCCCGAGCAAAAATTTATACTAAACGGTGATAGAGATTTGCTTGAGATGCTTTTTTCCAACTTTTTGACAAATGCTATCGATGCCATAGAGCTTGATGAAAATGAAGACGGCGTTGTTGAGGTTGTCTATGAAAGGGATGATAAGTTTCATAAATTTTATATCTACGACAGCGGTGTGATGATTGAAAACAAAAAAGAGCTTTTTGAGGCGTTTAAGAGTACGAAAGTAAAAGGAAACGGGCTTGGACTCGTTCTCTCAAGACAGATAGCCGAAGCTCACGGCGGAAGTGTTGAGCTTCTTGATGGGAAGAGAAAAGGGTTTGAGATAAAATTAGCCGTTTAATGATTGAGTGTTCTAACCATTCTAAGATTGCTTCGTCGCTTTGCTCCTCGCAATGACCGTCATTTTGTCATTGCGAGCGAAGCGTGGCAATCTAATCTTGATTTAATTAGAGACTTTAATTTAAAATCGCAACAAACTTGCAACACAAAAGAGCTAAGATTTTCTTAACACGAATTTACTATAAATAATTATTTATTGTGTAAAGAAGCCGTGCATTTTAAAATAAAGATATGTAAAATGAAAAAGGTGTTCTTAGCATTATTACTAGGTGCAAGCGTAGTAATGGCAGATGTGTCAACAAATCAGGATGACTTGCTAAGCGTTGCAACAGCAGGTACTCAGTTTGAAATGAACAAAGAGGATATGCAAAAGGCTGATGGTGGATACTATTTTAATTCATCGTATCTTAGAGTTAATGGTAGTTCAGTATATAGTAAGACACAATATCAAATGCCATATATAAGAGTTTATGGTGAACCAGTTTATTATTATCGTTAATAGAAATATATAAATGAGTTTTACAGCAACAGGTATAGCATTTACTGCTATGTCTTCAAATACCATAGACAGAACAAACGAAGAACTTCGCACTGAGCAAATCATTACAAAACCAACACAAGAGATAGCTTCTAATGTCGGTTATATGACTAAAGAAAAGAGTAACCTTGTTGCATTTAACGATTCTGTAAGCGGAAAGATAGCAGTAGTTTCTTTAAGTAGTGCCACAATGGATAAATTAAAAGCCCACTTTGGAGAAAATGACTTTTTTCAAAGAGAAGACGGAATTACACGACTGGACAATAAAGCAGAAGCGTTCGTCGGCGGATGGTTTGGAGATATAGCTTATAAAAGAGAATTTTTAAGTGCCGATGAAAATCAAGACGGTAATCTTGATAGTAATGAATATTTGGATACGAGGAATGAGTTTTATACAGCAGGTATATTTTATGATAAGGCAAATATAGAAGAAAAAGTGTTTTCAAACTATACTAAAGTATCCGACAAAAAATCTTTAAATTATATAAAAAAATCATCAGATCATGTAAAAAACATAGATGAAGAACTTAATAAAAGTATAGAGTCAGATAAAAACTTAGACAGTAAAATGAGTTTAGATGAAGCATATAGTACAATAGGTGGTGTTGATAGTGTTTTAATATCTCATACAAAAGAACTAGGTTTATTTGAAAATTCACAAAATAATAAAAATCCTTTTAAAGTTTTATCAAAAAAAATAATAGTAGATATATCTTCAGATAACAAAAGTGATGAAGAACTAAAAAAACAAGAAGCACTAGCCAAACTAATGCAAAACGGCGGAGACATTTCAAAACTTTCAGCAGAAGAGAGAAGTCTTTTGGCGGGGGAGTTGTCACAATATAAAAAAGAAGACGGAAGCCATACAGTGAATATGGATATTTTAAAAAAGTTAGATAAACAACTAAAAGAAGAGAGCGATATAAATATAAAACTAGATAAAGCTCTTACAAAAGCACTAGATGAGAACATAACCCAAAAAGCAGATACAAACATGAAAGAAAAAGGCGAACAGAGTAAAAAGATATTCGTCGTAGGGATACTGATCCAAAACGACGGAGATGTAAGCAAACTTACACAAGAAGATAAAGCACTTATAAAAGATGAGATAGAACATTCAAAGAACAGTGACGGAAATATTGATATAGATAAACTAAAACATATACAAGAACATCAAAGAGCAAAAGAGAATTACACTGCTGTAGATATTCAAACACCTAAGCTTTATGTGCAAAAAGGGTAAACAATACTTATAATCCATTTATTTAGAAATGCAACAAACTTGCAACACAAAAAAGTTATGATACATTATTGCAAGTATTAAAACATCTTAAAACATCTTAAAACATCTTAAAACATTAATAAGAGTTTGAATAGCTTGCTAAATATAAAAACAGGAGTCACACAATGAAAAAAGTATTTTTGGCATTGCTTTTAGGAGCAAGCGTAGTAATGGCAGATGTGTCAACAAATCAAGATGATTTGTTAAGTGTTGCAACAGCAGGTAAAACAACAGGTACTCAGCTTGAGATGAACAAAGAAGATATGCAAAAGGCTGATGGTGGATACTACAGCTATAGAAGCTATACAGGAGTCGGCAGTAGCTATTATAATAGTAATACCACAGCAGCATATTCTTCAACTACAACAAAAAGTAGTATTTACGCTAGGACTTGGGGTAGTTATTATTGGGGTAGAACATATTAATGAAATTAGATTCTAATATTCAAACTAATATGCATGGTACAGCTTTTAGAGCTGTACCAACAAATATAGTTGATAGAACCACTAAAGAGTTATCAAAAGAGGTAATACCCTCTTTTGATAATTCTAAAACAAATAAAACTTCAAATATAAGTTATTCATCAACGCAAAAAGTAGAGAACTCATCACTAGTAGCTTTTAAAGACCCTACGAACGATAAATATGTAATTTTATCTTTAAAAGACAGTACCTTAGATAAGCTAAAATCACATTTCGGAGAAAATGATTTTTTTCAAAGAGAAGACGGAATTACACGATTGGACAATAAAGCAGAAGCGTTTGTAGGCGGATGGTTTGGGGATATAGCTTATAAACGAGAGTTTTTAAAAGCAGATAGCAATAATGACGGTTTATTAAATGAAAGTGAATATAAAAATACTAGAAATGAGTTTAACGGTCATGGCGAGGTAGGAATAGGACGAGTTGATGAGTATGTGGATAAATCTTATGTAAAAACACATGAAAATAGTTCTATTATTGTAAGATATAACCGTAAAGACTATAATCAACCTAAAAACATAGATGATGAATTAAATACTACTATAAGAATTGATAGTAACTTTGATAGTAATATATCACTAAGAGAATCATACAATACTAAAGAATCTAATACAACGCTAGGTGTGCATAATTTAATTGAAAATCATGTTAATGAAGCTATACATTTAGGTTTATTAGAAGAAGACCTTATACTAAAACTTCTTAAAGAAGCAAATGAGGAACAACAAAAAAGATTGAAAATACTAGAAAACCTAAAACAAAACAGTGGAGATACTTTACAACTCTCAGAAGATGAAAAAGAGCTTATATCTACTGAACTAGAAAAAGTAATAAATAAAGACGGCTCTATAGATACTGATAAATTAGAGAAAGTAATAAGCCATATTAAAACTTCCATGATTTACTCTGAAGCAGAATCGTCTGAAATGTTAGGAAAATTCTATGAAACCAAAGGGTAAAAATATACAAAGTAATGCTTAATATTATAGTTAGTTAAGTGTTACAAAACTACAACATACACAATTTTAAAATTGGAGAGAAAATGCAAGTTTCGTCAACTTCCAATAATTTATATATTCAGCAGGGAAACGGTGAGTATATGCATCAAGCCGTAAGGTTTGGCGGTGCTGATAAAATAATAGAATTTAAAGATAGAGAAAACGGTAGACTAGTACAGTTTTACGCAGATAATTCAACAGAAAGATTACTTCAAAAAAAATTTGAAGTTACTTTTTCAGATGATAACAGTATAGTCAAAGCTACTGGTAGCTTTGAAAAATATCTACAGGATATGTGGTCTTTTCAAATAAATGACAGCAACACAAAAGATACTAATAATGACGGTTATTTAGATGTTAAAGAAATGTCTTATTCAGAAAGAAATGTAGACATAGAATTTAATAAAATTACAAAAGATATTAAACTAAATATCTTATCCTTTACAGAAATCTCTTCTTCCGAAGGAGAAGCATTGAAATCTGTGGAAAATTATTTTAAAGATAATGGATTCTTTAATAATAAAATAATTGTAGATGAAGATTTTAATAATCTTTTGCATGTTGATACTAACTTGGATGCAAATATAGAAGATATGGAAATATTAGCAGATATGTCTCCACAAAAACTTATGGAATATGAAGGCTTGACTTTAGATGAGAAAAATATACTTTTTTCAATGCTAAACGAGTGGAGAAAAAAAAGAGGACAAGAGAATGATACGGATAGTAGTTATGCAAATAGTATAAATACGATAAAAACAAAAGACAATATTATAAATAAACTTTTAAGTAACGAAGCAGATATGTCGAAACTAAGTGAAAAAGAAAAAAGTGTTTTTTTGCAAAATAGAAAAAGTGTTCAAAGCAGCGAGACTATTTCTATGGAACAGTTAGTGCAAATGAAAGAAAAATTGCAAGTATCAGCAAAGTACATAGACACCCAAGCAGATAATGCACGAGTATTTAGTTTGAAAATATAAAGGATAAATTTGAAAAAAACAGTATGGTTAGCAGGGATATTATTATCTCAACATCTTATAGCATCCGATGCTATTACGATAGACTCTATTTTTAAACATAACGACGGTCTTCGCAGTATGACAACATTGGATTTCGTGACATCGGGAAGCGGAAGAAGATTTAGCACTTATCCGACACTTATTGGCATAGATGACGGTAGCGTTTTGGTAGATAGTAAAAAAGTTGCTCTTAATCAAACTTTTTTATATGCGCTCAATGAAAAGATGGATTTAATCGTAAGTGCGAACGGCTCTTACCAAAATTTGCAGTATGCTAATTCAAATGGCTTTTCGGACGACACAGATACAAATTTTGACGCATTGTGGATAGGCGTTAACTATCAGTTTGATGTACTTTTCGCTGAGTTTAAACCCTCAATAACTTTCCAAATACCGCTCTATGAGAAATCGTTTTATCAAAATTCAGATAGTGGCGATTCATTAAAAGCATTTGGTGCACGATTTGCTTTAAAAAACTATTCTGACCCGTTAGTATCTACATTTTACATCTCTACAACACAAAACTTTAAAAGAAAAGTCGGTGTAAAAGATGTAGAATATCCGGATAGCTATAGTCTAGGGTTGGATTTATCTTTGATACTAAATCCTAAAGCCTCCATCAACTTTAATTTTGAACAAAGATACCAGAGTGTTTTAAAAGAAGATGCAAGTGAAACAAATCCTTCGACGACACTTCCTACTATGGGACTTGGTGCAACTTATAGCATCAACCAAATGAATTCGGTTACCATCGGCTCAAGCGTCGGAAATAGCTCAAACTCCCCGGACAGTGTAGTTTCTTTATCTTTATGGCACAAATTTTAAGCATACTTTTTTTGGTATTTTTATCTTTAGAAGCAAGTAGTGCTTTTAAAGTAAAATCATTGAAAGAACTTAAATATGATGATGTAGTAGCCCAAACTTATGAAGAATCTTGCGGAGCTTCTTCTCTAGCCACCTTGATGAATAGGTATGGAGAAAATATTAGCGAAAAAGATTTACTCAATGATTTCAATACAACCGATATGGTTAATTTTTTGGACATACAAAGTGTTGCAGTGAAAAAAGGGTTTAGAGCTAAAGGCTATAAAATTACTAAAGATGTTTTTGAACAATTAAATATGCCTGTAATTGCCAGAGTTTTAAGGCATAAAGATTATCCGCATTTTATCGTTGTACAAAACTTAAAAGGCGATTTTGTATTATCTTTAGACCCGAGTAACGGTAAAAGCATAATTACAAAAAATGAATTTTACTCTGTATGGAATCAAGAAGATAATGGATATATTTTGGTTGTAATACCTGAAGAGAATAAAGTGTTAAAAAAAATAGAGCTTTTCAATAATTCAAATTTGCTTATAAAATAATAGTAAATATATCTAAAAACATTAATTTAAAATGGTAAAATTAGACAAAAAAAGGTTTAAAAGAAATGGAAAAAAAGTTAATAGAAGTTCCAAGAGCGACTTTGGATTTTTATATGTATGAACAAGACGGATTGACTTACTATGAGTATGACGCTACAAAGTGTCAGCCGCCTGAGCCGATGGTAAATACAATGGTTGGGCTATCTTTGCTCAAAAGTAAAAATGACAGACTCGTCGGTATCTTTTTTCATGAACCGTTTCCGCTCTATCAGAGAATCCCCTTAACGATAGCACATGAAGCCCTAGAGCTTGAAAGCGGAGACTTTAAAATTACTTTTAAGATAGAAGACTGATTCCAAATTGCGCATTTTTTATAAAAAATGCATAAGATAGTATACAAATCTCACAAAGTAAACTTTGTGAAGCTTCAGGGGGGGTGCGTAATATCAATGGCTGATTTAATACTTTATTAGCTTATTTTAACTAGAATATCCTTTTTAAAATAAGGATAGATATGAAACAACTTCTCTCAGTTTTTGGCTCTATGAAGACTATGGCTCTCATGATGCTCATTTTTGCTTTTGCTATAGGTTATGCCACATTTGTAGAAAATGATTACGGTACGATAACCGCAAAAGCAAATATATATAACGCTCGTTGGTTTGAGATTTTAATCGCACTCTTAACAATTAATTTAACAATAAATATGTTTAGATATAAAATGTTTAGCGTAAAAAAAGCTCCTATATTTATTTTTCACCTCTCATTTATCATTATTGTTCTTGGTGCTGCAATTACGCGCTTTGTGGGTTTTGAAGGAACTATGCATATCCGTGAGGGTGAAGTTGCTACAACGATGCTTAGTTCAGATACATATTTTATGGTAAGTGCAAAAGCGGGTGATAAAATCCAGACAAGCGAGCAGAGTGTTTATTTATCTAAAAAGAGTACGAACTCCCTTTCATCATCTCTAAGCGTAGACGGTAAAAATGTGCGTGTAGAACTTGCAGGATATATACCGGATGCAATCGAGAGTCTGGTAGAAGCGAAAGAGGGTGGTTTTGAAGCTATCGAGATGATGGTTGCCACAAGCAGTTCGAGTGAACCTATTAAACTTAAAAAAGGTGAATTTTACGAAAATGAAGATATCGCTATAGATTTTGGTTCAGGAAAAGCGTTTTTAAGACCGGTTCTCTCTTTTTTTAGCGAAGGCGGCGAACTATTTATGAAACATGAAATACCGATTAGGTTTTTAAAAATGGAAGATAACGCTCAAGGCGAAATCAATCCGAGTGATAAAACTAAAATTGATGGAAAAACTATTTTTGGAACGGATATTACTAATTTTGCGGTAAGAAAATTTTATCAACATGCAACTGCAAAAATTATATCAGACCCGAATGCTTCACCTATGAAACCTCAGATGGATGCCATGAAGTTTAACATCAAAGTCGGTGATATATCAGAGAGTGTTATGATTTTCGCTCAAGCAGGAAGAGCTGCAAAAGAGCATCATAATGTTGTTAACGGAGTGGATGTACATATTTCGTACGGTTCTAAAAGATTGGAAGTTCCATTTGGAGTAAAGCTTGTCGATTTTCAACTAGATAGATACCCCGGTTCAATGTCTCCTGCCTCTTATGCAAGTGAAGTTGAGTTAATCGACAAAGAGAAAAATATAAATATGCCATACAGAATATTTATGAACCATATTTTAGAACATCGCGGATATAGATTTTTCCAATCTTCTTATGATCAAGACGAAAAAGGAACTGTTTTATCCGTAAATAACGACCCTGGAACTCTGCCCTCATACATAGGTTATTTTCTTTTAGGTTTGGGAATGTTTTGGTCACTCTTCTCAAAAAACAATAGATTTGCTTCACTCTCAAACAGAGCTAAAAAAGCTAGTCAAGGCAAAGCCGTCGCTATTTTGCTCTCACTCGGAGTTCTCTTTAGCGTAACACCGTCTTATGCGGAAGAGTTGGATCCGTCCATAAAAACCATCCTCTCTTTTGACAAAGAACATGCGAAGAGATTCGGTCAGTTGATTATTCAAGATAGCAGCGGAAGAATGAAGCCGCTTGATACGCTCTCGACTGAAATTTTGGCAAAAATCTATAAAAGCCCATACCTGAGTATCGGCGATGAAAAACTAAACGCAAATCAAGTTATACTCGGGATGATGTCAAAGCCTGATGCTTATAGAGAGTTAAAAATCATTAGAACAAAAAATGAGGAGATAAACAAAATAATAGGTACAAAATCTGATGCAAAATATGCATCTTTTGCGCAATTTTTTGTGGATCCGCAGAGTTTAAACGGTTATAAACTTGCAGAATATGTAGATAATGCAACTAGAAAAGAGCCAAAACATAGAGACCTTTTTGATAAAGCGGTTTTAGAAATTGATGAGAGAGTAAATATCTCTTACTCTGTTTATTCCGGCGCTTTGATAAAAATTTGGCCTAAACCAAATGATGTAAATAACAAATGGTATCCGACGGTAGAGGCTCTTGAGACATTTTCACAAGATAATGCTCTAAAGATTAGAGATATCGCATTTGAATATTTTACGGCACTAGATAGTGCAGTAAACGGCGGAAACTTCTCAAGCGCAAACTCTGCAATTGAGAAGATAGTTGAGTATCAAAAGTTTTACGGTGCGTCGGTTACGCCATCGGAGACTAGGATAAAAGCAGAGATGTTTTACAACTATGCAAATATTTTTGAAAGAATCTACCCTATATATTTTTTAATCGGATTTGTGCTTTTGATAGCAAGTTTTGTAAAGATACTAAAACCAAATTTCAATATTTCTATGTTTGCGAAAACCTCTTTGGCTCTGCTTACGACACTTTTTTTAGTGCATACATTCGGTATAGGGCTTAGATGGTATGTAGCGGGTCATGCACCGTGGTCTGACGGATATGAATCTATGATATATATCAGTTGGGCAACGGTTTTAGCAGGTTTTATCTTCTCAAAACGCTCATCAATGACTATGGCATCAACGGCAGTTTTAACAGGGCTTATTTTGTTTGTTGCACATTTAAACTGGATGAACCCGCAAGTTACAAATCTCGTACCCGTTCTTAACTCATACTGGCTGAGTATACATGTTGCGGTAATTACTGCAAGTTACGGTTTCTTGGGTCTTGGAGCGCTTTTAGGTTTTATAACAATTCTTCTTTTCATACTTAAAAATGAGAAAAACGATATGCACATCTCTTTATCCATCAAAGAGTTAAACTCTATAAACGAGATGAGTATAATGATAGGTTTGGCGTTTTTAACGCTAGGAAACTTCTTAGGCGGTGTTTGGGCGAATGAGAGCTGGGGGCGATACTGGGGATGGGATCCAAAAGAGACATGGGCACTTGTAACCATCTTGATTTATGCTGTTGTTGTTCACTTGAGATTTATCAAGCAGATTTATAGCGAATTTAACTATAGCGTTATATCGCTTTTATCGTATACATCGGTTATTATGACATATTTCGGAGTGAACTACTACTTGGCGGGAATGCACTCTTATGCAAAAGGCGACCCTGTGCCGATTCCTGATTTCGTACCGATTACTTATGCCATTTTGTTTGTTCTTATCGCAATTGCGTTTAGAAACAGAAAACTGGCATAAAAGGATTTTTTTATGGAGTTTGGCGGTTTTAAAAATGCGCTTTCTTTTTTAGAGTCTATCCGCAAAAATAACTCTAAAGAGTGGTTTGAAGCTCATAGAAACGAGTATGAGCAGTATATACTAAACCCGTCAAAAGCCTTTGTGGTTGAGATGGGTGAACATCTCATGGCATTAGAACCTACCGTAAACGCTGAGCCGAAAATCAACAAATCCCTTTTTAAAATCTACAGAGATACCCGTAGAATGGGTGCAAACAAAGAACCTATAAAATCCAAAATCGGCATTATTTTTACTCAAGGAAACAGCGGAAGCAGGTTGCAAAACTCCTCTTTTTACTTACACTTCTCACCAGATGAACTTTTCGTAGCCGTAGGTGTTAGATGGTTTGAAAAACCGATGCTAGACGCGTACCGCGACTATATACGAGATGAAAAAAGAAGAGTTGAGCTTGATAAAGTATTAAAAACTATAACTTCACTCGGATATAGCATAATAGAAAAAGGGTATAAAAAGTATCCGAGAGGTTTTAACGCTGAGATGCCGAGTGTAGATTTGAGTCTATATAAAGGTATGGCAACTTATAAAATTTTAGAGCCAAAACTCATTGAAAATGGGGAGTTGCTCATAGATACGCTCTATAAAATCTATGAAGATATGCTACCATTACAGCAGATAGTGTATGAAGTGAGCTTAAGAGTTAAAGGAGATTAGTTATGAAAAAAGAAGCGATAGTTTTACTAAATATGGGCGGACCCAATAACCTTAATGAGGTTGAAGTTTTTTTAACAAATATGTTTAATGATGAAAATATCATAACTCTAAAGAGTTCATTTTTGAGAAGTTTTATAGCAAAGATGATAACTTTTAGCAGGGTTGAAAAAGCTCAAGAGATATATAAACGAATCGGTGGAAAATCTCCAATTGTCGGACATACTAGAAAGTTGGTTCAAAAACTTCAAGACAGAGTCGGAGAGAGTGTTATAGTTGATTTTGCTATGCGTTACACACCACCTTTTGCTTCAGAGGTTATAGAGAGGCTAAATAAAGAAAATATTGAAAAAATTTATCTTATTCCGCTTTATCCGCAGTTTTCAACGACTACGACAAAATCGTCGCTTGAAGATTTTGAGGAGCAGTATCACTCAAGCGGCGGTGATGCTATCTTGGTGGAAATAAAACACTTTTTTCAAAACGACACTTACAACAGAGCCGTAATTGAGAGAATCAAAGAGAGAGTCGGTACTGATGAGTGCAAAGATTTTGATATCATCTTTTCAGCTCACGGAGTTCCGCAAAATATTATAGATGCCGGTGATGTTTACCAAAAACATATAGAAAGGCATGTAGCCATTTTAGATCAGATGTTGGAAGATGAGGGGATGAAGTTTAATGATGTTCATCTAGCATATCAGTCAAAAGTCGGACCGCTGGAGTGGTTAAAACCCTCTTTGGAAGATAAACTAAAAGATATCAAGAGTAGAAGCGTCGTTATTTTTCCCATAGCTTTTACCATTGATAACTCCGAGACTGATTTTGAGCTTGAAATCGAGTATCGTGATGTGGCATTTGAACTTGGATTTAAAGATTATAGAGTTTGCAGATGCCCAAATGATAGTGAATCTTTTGTTGAAGCGTTGGTTGAGATATACTCAAAAATGAGATAAAACAAAAGATGAAAATCGTTATTTTTGATATGGACGGTACTCTGCTTGATTCTAAAAAAGATATCACAATATCCGTAAATCATGTTAGAGAAGTTCATTACAATCTTGCTCCGCTTAGTGAAGCCTTTATCGTTGAGGCTATAAATATGGAGGTAAGAAACCTATCACAGCTCTTTTATGAAACAGAGATTTATCATGCGAGAGATAAAGAGTTGTTTGAGAGTCATTATGAACTTCAATGTGTAAAAAATGTATACCTTTATGAGGGCGTAAGGGAGATATTGGAGCGTTTAGTCGCTTCAGGCGTAAAGATATCCGTTGCAACGAATGCTCCTACTCAGTTTGCACTAAGAATGTTAGAGCATTTAAGAGTTAAAAATCTTTTTGATGTCATTATAGGAGCAGATAGGGTAGATGAGCCAAAACCCAGTCCTTTGATGTTAAATCACATACTAGAACACTACGGCTTTGATAAAAAAAATCATAAAGCATGGATGGTCGGGGATAACTCAAAAGATATTTTAAGTGCCAATGCAGCAGGGATTGAGCCTATATTTGCGACTTGGGGGTTTTCACCGCAAAGTAATGCTAAAGTAGTTGCAGAAAGACCGATAGAAGTATTGGATATAGTTTTATAAAATTTTATGATAAAATGGTTGTAGATTTTTAGAGCCAATCTAAAGGACATACAGTGTTTGATATTGATTTATTGCTCGCATTTGTATTTATGGCGTTACTTTTTTTAAGACAAATATCTATATTAAAACAGCCAAATAAGATAAATTATATACCTCTTATAGTGGGTATAGGTATTATTAGCGCTCTTCTTCACTTTATAATTCAGCCTGAGATAAAAAATATACTGCTTACTCTAAAAGAGAGTTTTATTCCTATTTTGGTTTCACTCCTTTTATATATCGTTATGAATATACTCCATCAAACGCAGCAATCAGAACAGGCAAAAACTCAAAATGAATTTATAAAAGAGTTGATGGAACAAATAGCAGAGATAAAAGAGTTTAGTTCTGAGCTTGAAAAAAAGATGATTTTAAATCAAAATGAAGATAAACAATCTCAAGAAGAGTCAAGGGAGAGATTTAAGCATGATGTAAAAGTATTGGATACTATTTTGCTAAATCAAAATAAATTTTTAGATAGGTTTGAACAGATAGAGGGTTGGCATATTGATGTTACAAAATCATTTGAACATTTTACGGAGGTTCAACTTCCATCTTTAGACAGTGTAGTACATAAACACATGGATATACTTAGAGTTACCGAGCAAGACCATTTCAACAAAGTAAAAGCAATACTTGAAAAAGCAGCTCAAAGCAGGGGCAATATAACAGAGGATATAGAAGAATTAAAAGAAAGTTTGCAAGCTATAGGCAATATTTCTCAAACTATCGCAAAAACAATTATTAAGTATACTTTAGAACAGTTAAGCGAAATTACAAAACCGTTTGAAAAAGAGATGCTCTCTTTAAGGTCGCATACCGAGGGTGTAAATACTTCTCTTTATGAGGGTGAAAATAAGCTTGGCGTCATAAAAGAGCAGAGTGAGTTGATAATGAGACAGATGATTCTTTCATCTAAAAAAATGAGCGAACTACAAACTCAAAATAGTGCCTTGCATGATATTTATGCAACCATGAGAGATTTGATGAAGGATATAGAGATTATCAAATCTGAGTATGTAACATCTCAATCACAATTAAGTATGATTATAAAAGATTTTAAAGAGTCTAAAGATAGCGAAGTAGATGGCATAAAAGAGCAGATAGACTCTTTAAGAGTTGAGCTAACGGCTAAAGTGGATAATTTTTTGGAAAAACTAGATGAACATCAGCAGATGCCGAGTGAAGATATATCGCAAAGTGTTAAATTTTTATCTAAACAAGCTCAGCTAAAAAGCAGTTACTCTGATTTAGATAGTTGAATTCTTTGACCGTCATTGCGAGGAGTAAAACGACGAAGCAATCTATCTTTATTAAGCGGGTTTAATTAATTTTATATAGCCAGCGCAATAAGAATAGGATAGATTACTAACCCCATATACGGTAAAAAGCTATCTATGGGTGCTAAGAAAATCAGACTCATCTCGTGAGATAAACTCTTTTTTGTAAAAATCTGCTCTATAAGAAGTATCTTTGTCGCTATATCTGCCGTTTTTAAGAAAAGTAAAATCAATGCAAATATATTGTAATCACACAGCATCGCAAAGCCGATAGCAAAGTAAAAAGTCGGCTGCATAATCAAAAACAGCAATATACTTTTTGAGTAATATTTGTTCATGCGAATAACCATACCCATAATGCTAGGAGCTTTTTGCCAACTGATTTCATATAGTTCAAGAAAAACAAAAAGAAGTATGTAGTTTAAAATTAAATCATCTATCATTTTTGAATTTTACAATAAAAATTTAAAAATAGCCTATAAGCCGCAAGAGTATTGTAGAAAAATGGTATGATTCTCCAATGAAAAAATGTAAAATTTGTAATAACGACACGGTAAAGATAACGGATGTTAAAACTAAAAAAATATATCATAAGTGCTTGCTTTGTGAATATATCTTTTTAGATGAAATTTTTTATGTTGATGAAGAGTGTGAGAAAAGACATTATGATAAACACCATAATAGTTTTGAGTCGCTTGGTTATGTAAAGATGTTTGAGGATTTGATAGATGAGTTTGTTCCTCCAAATATAAAAACAACACTTGATTTTGGTTGTGGAAGAGGCTTGGTTTTGCCGACACTTTTAGAAAAAAACGCTATTGTATGCGATAGGTATGACCCGTTTTATTTTCCGCAAAAAGTGTATAAGGGTAAAGAGTATGATTTGATTATCTCAACCGAGGTTTTTGAACACCTGCAAAATCCGCTTGAAGTTTTTAAAGAGCTACTTTTGCACATGGAAGATGGCGGATATCTGCTTTTGATGACTATCTTTCACCCCTCAAATGATGAAGAATTTTTCAAATGGTGGTATATAAGAGATATCACGCATATATGTTTTTTCAATCTCAAGACATTTGAGTATATCGCAGATAAGCTAGGTTTAAAAATTGTTAAACATAACTTTAAAAATATTACTCTTTTTCAAAAGGGAGCGATTTGATAAGAAAGAGAAGTTATACTCATACTCTTAAAATAACCCAAAGGATAAAAATGAAAAATGTAATTATCTCTGCGCTTGTGGCGTTAAGTATTGTTTCAAGTCTGCACGCAAATGCTAAGAGCGGTTGTGAGCTGGCTCAAGTCGGGGCTGTGGAGGTTGGTTGGATTGGTTATAAAACGAATGAAAAAGTCGGTGTCGGCGGAAATTTTGACAGTGTCGCATATACGCCGATTACCAAAAGTGGAGAGAATTTCCGTTCTATCTTAGTAGGTTCGACAGTTGTTATAGATACATCAAGCGTAAACTCAAAAGATAAAGGTCGTGATGAGAAACTCGTTAAATTTTTCTTCGGTATGATGAGTGACAAAAATATTAATGCAAAAATAGTAGATATTAAAGCTGATGAAAAAGTAAAAGATGCCCCAAGAACGGGTGTTGTAAGTGTTGAGATAGAGATGAACGGCGTTAAAAAAACAGTTCCTATGAAGTACAGTTTTGGCAATGATGTTTTTGAAGCAAAAGGTACAATCGATATTTTAGATTTTAGCGCAAACAAAGCACTCTCTTCAATTAATGAAGCGTGTTTTGATCTTCACAAAGGTAAAACTTGGAGTGAAGTCGGCATAAGTTTTAAAACAAAAATAGAGGCTATTCTATGCAAAGTCGAACCGCTTAAGTAGTCGATTTATGTATTAAAGTATCTCCGTTCGCCCTGATGAGCGTGTTGAATGGTTGATTAAATAAACTCTATCGCACACATGACTGCATTTTCATAGCTAAGAGTGTTTGCTTTGCCCTTGTAAGCAATGTCAAACGCAGTTCCGTGATCTACCGAAGTTCTTATTATCGGTAGATTTAGCGAAACATTTATGCTCTCATCAAAATAGAGTGCTTTAAGGGGTGCCAAACCTTGGTCGTGATACATAGCTACAAAATGTGTAAAAGAGGCTCTAAAGTGTGGTGTGAAAGCAATGTCGGGAACGATTGCGCCGATAAATAACTCTTCGCCGATTATTTCATTTGCCTCTTCTATCGCTGCTTCTATCTCCCTCTCCTCATCACCCAAAACACCGTTATCTCCTGCATGCGGATTAAGTCCTAAAACGGCAAACTTTTTGTTTGGAATGGCTCTGTTTAAATCAAGGAAAAAAGTAAGCAGTCCCTCTTTTGTTATGTGGCTTGCCACCTCTCTTAGCGGTATATGCTCCGTGTAAAGTGCTACAAACATTTTTTCGCATCCTAGCATCATAATGGCATCTCTTTTAAAGTAATCACGAAGCAAATCCGTATGCCCTTTGTAGTGTAAACCAGAGAGCATCCAAGCCTCTTTATGAATAGGCATGGTAACAACCGCATCAGCCTTTTTTTCTTCACAAAGCTTTACGGCACTTATAAAAGAGTCATAAGAGTATCGCCCCGCATCTTTATCTACACAACCCTCTCTTATATTAAAACTCCCCTCAACCTCAAATATCTCAAAATCAGACGGAACTTCCACATCTAAAAGCTCACACGCTTGATTTAACATATAGGAGTTTATGCAGTAGATTGGAGTACAAAGCGCAGAGATTTTTTTGTGAGATTTTAGGGCAATTTCAACCCCTACACCGTTTAAATCACCGATACTTATTGCAATGCGTGGTTTCATCTTGTTTTAATCCTTGTTAAACTTTAAAATAAATCTGCATGACTGCCTATCTCAACCAATGCAAGTTCTACTATTTCTTCTTTGATTCTGTATATTAGCAGTAAATCAGGCTTAATATGGCACTCTTTACAACCATTGTAATTGCCTATGAGTTGATGGTCTTTATGCTTTTGTGGCAAAGTTTCACCGTTTGCCAACTTTTCAATAATTACAAGGGTCTCGTTTTGTTGTTTTACAGACAACTTTTTAAAACCTTTTTTAAAAGATGCGGTTCTAAAAACCTCGTATCTCAAGAGAGTAAATCTCTCTTTAACTCTTCCATGCTCGTAAACTTTTCACCTTTTTTTGCTTCTAGCTCTTCAAGCGCTTTCTTCATTCTCTCTTTTGGCACTTTAAGCTCAAATGGTATGGAGTGCGTTAATGCTACTTGTTTGCAAAATAGATTTATTCCATCACTTAGGCTCATACCATACTGTTTCAAGACTTCTATCGTAATCTCTTTTGCTTCGCTGTCTATTCTTATGCTTGTGCTGGCTCTCATGATAAACCTCTGCTTTTTAAAGAAATTGTAACACATTTGTGGTACGATAAACAAGGTTAAACTTTTTAAATGTATATTGATATTTTTAAGATTTTAGTGTTTTTAGATACGCCATAATCATGTCATCATATTTTGCAATAATATTCTAATTTAAATGAACATTTTTAGTGTTAGTTTATTTAACAAATAACAAGCTATTTTATATATAATGTTCGTGAATAAATAGTTAAACTAATATATGAAACAGAAGGAATACAGTGTCATCTTTTGAAATAGATTATGAAGAAGATTTAATACCAAGAATAAGAGATTTAATTGATGGGTATGATAAAGATTCTATTCTTAAAGAATATCTTCAAAATGCAGATGATTTAGGAATTGATAAATGACACCAAAAATTGGAAATATTAAAATCAATCATCTTCACCATTTAAAAGGTCTAATCAAGGAATATTCAAGTGAAACAATTTTAAAAGAATATTTACAAAATGCTGATGATGCTGGTGCAACAGAACTAGTTGTCACATATGATAAACAAATACATGCAGAATTAATTGGTACAGACTATGAAGATATTGCATGTCCTTCCTTATTGCTAAGTAATAACGCAAAATTTAACGATAAAGACTTTGATAGTATCTTAGAACTTTATGCAGAAAATAAGATTGAAAATTCTCAATCAACTGGTAGATTTGGATTAGGCTTTAGGTCTAGCTATAGTATTACAGACTATCCAAGTATTCTTTCCTCAAACACAGTTATTTGGTTAGATGATTTACAAGAAACAATTTGTAAAAACAGTACTGGAACATATGCTCGTTGGGAAAAGGATAGTTTTTCTGATAGTAATATACAAAAATGGTTGAATACCTTTAAAGTTGTAAATTATGATGATTCTCAATTTTTCAATAAAACAATATTTAGATTACCGTTAAGGACAGATAAAACAGCTTTAACAAGTAAACTTAGTACTGAAGTATTTTCATTTGATAAATTTTTACATTGGTGCGAAGAATGGAAAAATAATTCTAGAGATTTATTGTTTCTTAGAAATATTAATAGACTTATTTTACAAGAAATTAACGAAGACGGAAAAAGAATTATTCATTTGGATATTAAAACAAAAAATATAGAAAAAATAGAAAAAATTAAAAACAATATCAACTCTCAATTATCTCAAAAAGCAATAGATACATGTGACCATTGGTTATCTAATAATATTGAACTTCCAAGACATATATACACTCATATTTTTTCCATTACATCGTATTGTAATGAATTGAAAAACTCTATAGTTAAAAAAGAAAAATGGGCTGTAATTAATGGTTTATTTCGAGGAAATAATGATATTCTCCTTTTACAAGCAAAAAAAGCTTTAGCTGTTCATAGCAATGTATTGCCTTGGGTAGGTGTTGCCATACAAATAGATGAAAACAATATTCCAATTAAAATTGATGGGAGTTGGTACACATTTTTACCATTATTTAAATCAAAACATCCTGTTTTATTACATGGTTGGTTTGATTTAGATAATGGAAGAACAAAAATAGTACATGACGGCACGAGCGATGAGTTAGAAATACTAAAAAAATGGAATGAACTATTATTAGAGGAAGGTGTGGGTATTGCTTGGGCACTATTGTTAGATTCAATTAAAAGTGAAAATAACATTAAAACCTATTATAAGTTTTGGGTAAATATAGTTGATGATACCAAAATTGATTCGAAATTAGAGTCGTGCTTAATTAAAGGCTTCTATTTAAAAATGGCAGAGTTGAATTGTTTATATGTGACTTATAAAGAAAAAAAAGAATGGTTATCTCCAAAAGAAATAGATTTGCATTATTTTAAAGATGAAAAAAATGAAATTTTACTTAATGCCTTTGAGAAACATTTTCCTATTATTCTTCCAAAACCACAAAAACATATTATTGAAAATTTTGAGAATGTAGATATTAAACTAACCGAAATAACATCAAACTATGTAAGAAGTTATTTAAGTCAAGAATCAAATACTTTAAAATTTCCTAAATTTTTAGATGAAGTACCTATATCTATGTTAAGTAAAAAAGAGTGGCTCCTTGAAATATTGAACTATTGTGCTGATAATGGAGAGGATTATAGTTTATTAAAAGGGTTACCTCTTGAATTAACACTAGATAATAATGTCTATAAAATTGGTTCTGATACTTTGGTTGACCAAAATCCAAATTTAAAACTTTTTCAAGATATGAAGTATTTATTTGTTGATATTGATATAGTAAATTCAATTGAAGAAAAAGATAACTTACCTATTAGTTGGTTACGACCAAGCATAAAAAATCAAATCAAACTTTTATCTACCCCTAGTTATTGGGAAAAGTTGGCATTTTCAAAAGAATGGATTAAAGAAATTGTGGACTTAATCGTTGATTCTAATAAGGAAGAATATGATGAAGCAGAAGATGAAATCAAAAAACTTCAAATAGTCTATCAGGAAAATGATGAATACAGAGTATTACAAAGTGATATAGAAAATTATTCCCCATACATGCCAAGAGATGAAGATATTGAAAATAATTTAATCTATTTAAAAGAGATCGAAATGAACATTATTCATCATGATTATGTTGAAATATATAAACCTCTTTTAAAATATGGTGGACTTATTACACAATTAACATCATACACATTAATTCAACATCTTTTACTATTGGATAGTTTTGAATTTTTTAAGAAAAAAGAGACACGAGAATATCTAATGGATATTTTGACGGAAGATATTTCTTGGTTTAAAGATTTGTCAGACTATGAAAAAGCAACTTTAAACTCTATGCCGTTTATTGAAACTGTAACTGATAATATCTATAACAAAAATACTGATACAAAACTTTTTTTACCAACAAACTTTACACCACCAAAACATATAAAAAGTATTGAAGGCGAATATGAAATCATATCTGTAGAAAAAAACACTAACCTTTACGAACTTTATAGAAAGATGGGATTTACTGAACAAAATATTGATAGCTATATTCAAGAAATTATTATTCCTTTTTTAAAAAATAGTGATAATGCGAATGATAAAAAGGAAACTTTAAAATGGTTAGCAACAGAGTGGAATCATATAAAAGAAGCAATAAAAGATGATACTCTTGATAAGTTAAAAGATACAAGTATTATTCCAAGTCTTTTAGATATGCAAAGTTTATATAGAGCATCAGAACTTTATATACCGACAATTGAACTACCAAATATATTAAATGATAATAGATATAAATCTATATATTTTGAAGATGAAAAAACGCAAGAGAATTGGGTGTTTTTTTTGAAAGATTTAGGGGCATCTCCCATAATATTAGCACTGCATATAAAAGATAAAGTCAAGCAAATAACTGAAGAAAATAGTAAAAAAGACGCTATTTCATTATTAAACTATATTGCAAATAATTTTGAAATATTTGAACAACTGAATATTTTAGATACATTATCAAAATATTCTTGGTATCCTGTGGAGGAAGCAAAAGATTTATTAAAACCTAAATATACCTATACAGAATTAAAAAAAGCAGATGAATTAATCTTATATGATGATTTAAAAATAGCTGGTGGATACTATCATATTTTAGATAGAAGCGTTAAGCTTGGCAAAAAAGATGAAAAAAGTAGCCTCAGTGAAAAAGATATGGCTGGAAAATTGGGATTAATAACAAATATTCCAAATGAATCTTTTTTTGAAAGTTTTCAAGAACTGATGAAACTGTCACCTACTGATGGTCAAGTGGTTAATTATGCTAAAGAAATTTATAAATACATAGGTAGAAGATTCAAAGATGAAACAATTGATTTTGATATAGAAGAAAAAACGATCTTGATAAATAATCAATGGCTTGCTCCAAAGTATGTTTATCAAGATGAAATTAATTTGACAGATATTTATAGCTGGAGCAGTTTAGTTGGAAATGAAAAAGAATCAAATTTAGCTAAAGGGTTAATTTTACTTGGGGTACAAGAGAAGCCAACTTTTGATTTTTTAATAGAGCTACTAAAAAGATTGCCTCAAGAGCAAAATTTAAATTCAAATCAGTTAAAAGATGCAAAAGCATTACTTACTGAAATTCAAAAAAAAGATGAAAATCTAATTTATGAGCAATTACCGCTCTTAACAGGAGAAAATCAACTCGTTTTATCTTTTAAATTATATATAAATGATTTACCTGCATATAAAAATGCTACAGATAAAAATCACAATTTAAAATTTTGTCAAAACCAATTTGAAAAATTAGCTAAAAGATTAGAAGTTAAATCTTTAAGTGAAAATTACACTTCTGCGATTTTTGATTATGTGGAATGTGAATGCAATCATGACATTGTAAATATCTTAAAAAATGATTCTTTTAAAGAAGCTATATTAAGACTTTTATATCATGAACAAAAGATAAAAGAAAATGAAATTAATGAATCTATATTACATGATGTATTACCTTCAAATTTAACTTTTGTTAATAATTTGGTTATTGAATATTCCATTGACAATATCTTCTTATATCGAAGTAATGAGACTACATATGAAAGTAAAAAGGAAAACTGTCTATATATTTTTGAACAAAATGACAATGAGGATATGATTGAAGCCATTACAGGATATATTTGTAAAGGAATGAACTTAGATAAATATAATCTTTTAATTGCAAGAATTCTAAGAGAAACTATGAATAAGCTTGAGATAGATAACTTTTTAGAAAAAAAGAAAATAAAACCATTACCTCTAAATTTCGACATTTATGATGAAGTATCTTTATTTTCAACTCCTAATACAAAACAATTTGATGAAGATTTTGTTTATGATACTTCTATGAGTCAAGAAAAAAATCATGTACAGTTAAGTAGAGAATCAAAAGAAGACATAGCTCCTCCTATTAAACCAAAAACTACATCAGAAAATTTAAGTGCCAAAAACCATTCTGAGGGAAATAGCGGAAGCAGTTCTTACTCTTCTATTAATAAAAATTCATCAAATACGAATAATAAAAAAATAATAAGCTCTAATGATAGGAAACCTGTATATGTTGGAAAAGATAAAGAAGTAGATGAAAAACAAGAAAAGAGTCAAAGAGAAAATGCAAAAGAGATAGGTGATAAAGGAGAAAATTATGTTTTAGCTCATAAAGAAAATTTGCTTCTTTTAAAAGATAATTATTTTCAAAAAACACCAACTAACAATGAAGGCTTTGATATATATGAAAAGGACAATAGAGGACAAATAATTCGATATATAGAGGTCAAAACATTAACAGGGCAATGGGGACAAGGTGGAGTAGGAATTACGGAGCATCAACTTAAGTTTGCTCAAAAAGAAAAAGATAAATGGTGGTTGTTTGTAGTAGAAAATATTAATACAGATAATACTAGAGTCTACCAATTTAAAAATCCTATTTTGGAAGCTAATAGATTTATGTTTGATAATAGTTGGAAACAGTTGGCTTATCAATCAGATAAAGGAGAGAGTCAAGAACCAAAGATTGATGATAAATATGAGGTAGAGGTTGATGGAACAATGACTACATTTCTAGTTACTAATGTAAAACCTAGAGGAGCTTTATTTAAAGTTGATTTAATTTTAGAAAATGGAAAAGAGATAAAGAAGAAAAAATTTGATAAATCTTGGAGAAAAATAGATGGTTAATGTTATACCAAAATTAACTGATACTCAAATATCTGAAATTGAACCAAAATCAGAACAAAAGGTTTACAAAGCATTATATGAACAGTTACCAGATAGTTGGTTAGTTGTTCACTCCTTGGAATTTGTGAAGAAAACATCCCAATATGACAGTCATGGAGATAGAGAAGCTGATTTTGTAATATTTGCTCCTGAATATGGAGTGTTAGTGATTGAAGTTAAAGGCGGCGGAGTAGAATGTGATGGACAGACTAAACAATGGTATTCTATAGATAGGCATAAAAATAAACATGAAATAAAAAATCCTTTAAGCCAAGCTAAAATTGCAAAATATGAAATAAAAAATCATTTAGAACAAAGAGGGAAAAGAAATATTCTATTAGCTCATGGGGCATTGTTTCCTGATATATCTAATATTAATGCTTTATCTAGCCCTGCTATTCCTAACAATATTTTAGGTGGAAGTGATAAATTAAGTGATTTAAAAACTTGGATTATTTCAATTTTTCACTATTGGTCAGGAGAACAACCAAATCGTAATCCACTAGAAGCTAGTGGAGTTACTATAGCTAGTCAAATATATGGAAAACAAGTAACTATTCAACAATCTCTTGCAAGTAAAATTGCAACCGAAATAGAGCAACAAATTATTCTTACAAATCAACAAAAAAGCATACTTCGACAATTAAGAAAGAGAAAAGAAGCGATTATTGAGGGAGGAGCAGGAACTGGTAAAACTGTATTGGCTTTAGACCATGCTCAAACTCTAGCAAAACAGGGATTAATGGTTTTATTTCTTTGCTATAATGAAAAATTAGGAGAGTTTTTAAAAGTAAAATCTCACGGAATTGAGAATTTACACTCGATGAGTTTTCATCAATTTTGTAATTGGAGAATAAAACAAGTTAAAAATGATACCAATAGGAATTTACTAGCAGAATCAGCAATAAATTATCCTAATGAAGATAAATTTGATATTTTGATGCCTGATGCATTAATAAATAGTTATGATATTTCGCCAATTAAATATGATGTGATTATTGTAGATGAAGGACAAGATTTTAAAGATGAGTATTGGTTTGCTGTAGAAATGTTAAGAGATAGTAACAATGGTACTAAATTGTATATCTTTCAAGATGGAAATCAAGCTATATATACTTCAACAGATGAACTTCCTATTAATAGTGAGCCATTATTTTTATTTGATAATTGTAGAAATACTAAGCCGATACACCAATTGGCATATAAATTTTATAAAGGGGAAGAGATTGAAGCACCTAAAATAGATGGTGAACCAATTCAGTATATAATCAAAGATTCACTTGAAAAACAAGCTTTTGAAATAGATAAAAAAATTGCTGAGTTAATTCATAAAGAAGATATTAAACCAAAAGATATTGCAGTTATTGTAATGGATAATTTCAATACAGCACAAGGACTATTGGAAAAGACAAAGAATAATAAGATGTGGGCTTTTAAAGAATTTTCTCCTCAATCAAAAGTATTAGTAGAAACAGCCAAAAGATTTAAAGGTCTTGAATCTAAGATAATCTTTTTGTGGGTATTAGATTCCTCAAATATGAGTGAAAAAATGTTATATGTCTCTATTTCTCGTGCTAGGTTTAGACTTTGGATTATCGGGGATGATGATATTAAAAAAATAGAAGTTTATCAAAACCTAGTACCAAATAGGTAACCCAGTCGGTGAAGTCAAATATTGTGAACAAGTGAGTATTTAACGGTTTCATAATACAGCCCCAGTTTCTACGGATATTCCGTAATGATGCAAAATACCCAGTAGAGAATATTTTTATCAGTACAAAAATCCAAAAAGCCAGAGTGGGATTTTATTTTCATATCCTATTTCTATCTCATCTGCCACTACATAGCCGTTTGTGTTGCCTTGGAGCTGCGCATCTGTTTTACTCGCTCCTCCTATCTCGCATACAATTTTCTCATCCACTATAAAATCACCTTTGTCATGGTAATGCACTTGGTGTTTGAGTCCGACTTGAGAGACAAAAAAGCTCTCCCGTATCGAACCGATATCGGGCGATGCGCAAAGAACTCTAAAAAGATTTGGATTGTCAAGGAGAAGTTTGTCGGGCTTATTTACCGCTCTCATTCCTTTGCCTCCTCGTACTACATGTATAAGACTTCCAGCATCCATTCTATCAAGATATTTTGAGAGCGTAGGCCATGAAGTGCCAACGGCAGCGCTTAATTTTGAGATGTTTAATTCATACGGTTTTGTAACACACAGCATGTAGATAATTTTTTTGAGTTTGTCGAGTTTTGAGGGATCGATGTTGTATATCTGGCAAAGGTCGGAGTCAATGGTTAGGTTTATCACTTCAATGAGTTTTTGCGGATAGTCGCTTAAAGACTCTTGATAAAATGGATAACAGCCATAGTTCAAGTAGTTATTAAACTGCTCAAGCGGTCTTATCTTTTTCATGATTGTTGTTGCAATATCGTAATGATTTTCTAGGATTTCTTGGAGTGTATATGCTTGAAATTTTTCTTTGGTTTGAATTTCGCAAAATTCTCTTAAAGATAACACTCCCAAAAAATGCACCACGGCTCTTCTTGAGAGGTCGGCACTCGCATTTTCTATCTGTAGTGCAGATGAACCTGAAAAGATTACGCGCAGGTCAAATACATCATATATCGCTTTTAGCTCTCTTGAGAAATTTTCGCTTTTATGTATCTCATCTATAAGCAAAAGGTCACCGCCTTTTGCATGAAACTCTTCTGCAATATCATAGAGGCTCTGCCCAGCCATAGCAGGATGGTCACAAGAGATGTAGAGTATCTTTGATGCACTTAAGCCTGACTCAAGTGCATATTGTCTTAAAATGGTACTTTTTCCTGCACCTCTTGGACCTTTTATGCCGATGAGTTTTCCGCTAAAATCTATCTCACTATAAAGCCATCTTTTATATGTCGGAACATCTTTTCTTAAAATCTGGGAAGAGATTTTTTGAAGTATAGGTAAGTTCATCTCAAATCCTTATATAAAATGTATTTTATAATAATACCATATTTGGTATAAAATGTATTTTATATCAAAAGAGTAGTTGAAATTTACCTAGTAGTAAGTTTTTTCATCTCTTTAACAGCCTCAGCCAAGCCGCTAAAAACACTTCTTGCAACGATACTCTGTCCGATATTTAGCTCTGTTATTTCGGATATTTTCATCATCTTATGAACATTATGATAATTTAGTCCATGTCCCGCCGCTACTTCAAGTCCGATTTTTTTGGCGTGTTTTGCAGCTTCTGTTATAGCTATAATTGATTTTTCAAGCTTTATTGCCAACTCATGGCGGGGAAGTTGTAGCTCTTTTATGGAGTGGTTTGAGTGAGATAGCGAAGAGTTTAACATGGCATAAATATTTGCAAAACTCCCCGTATGAAGCTCTACCATCTCTGCTCCCAATTTTTTTGATTTTTCCACCGCTTCTATAGTCGGGTCGATAAAGAGCGAAACGGGAATGATATAGTCATGCAAGAGTTCGATAGCATAAGAGATTTCATCTTCATAAGTAAAAACATCAAGTCCGCCCTCTGTGGTAACTTCTTCTCTCTTTTCGGGAACTAGAGTAGCACGGTGCGGTTTTAAGTCTGTTACGATATTTAAAATAGCTCTGTTTATTGAACACTCAAGATTTACGGGCAGGGTGGAGTGCTTCATAATGTTATAGGCATCAACATCTTGGATATGGCGTCTGTCCTCTCTGAGATGGATGGTTATTTGGTCTGCGCCATTTGCACACGCGACATATAAAGCGTTTAAGATGTCGGGGTCATTTACTCTTCTAGCTTCTCTTAAAACTGCTACATGGTCGATATTTACACCTAATTTCATTATATTTCCCTAAAAACTTTTTTTAATTATATCATTGATTTCATTAGGGTTTTGCGTTGTGGCAAAGCAGCTTTTTGCTCCGCAAACCATAAAAAACTCATCTTGGCTGCTCTTTTTTAGGATAAACGGATACTCAAGAGAGCTAAGTTTTAAACTGTTTTGTTCAAGATTTTTAGCGTTTGATTTTACAACTCTATCTCCCTTTAGATATCTTAATACCTGGCGTAACATATACGGATAGATGACGGGGCGTCTTCCAAGCTCATAAGAGTTGTATTCCAGTGTTTTAAATGCAAAGTGGCTATATTTGTCATCTTCTAGCAGTGTACCGAGTGAGAGTAGAACATCAACCATTATCGCAACAGGGCTTGTGTAGGTATTGTCCGAGATTTCCGCTTTTGTCTCAAACTCTCCAACGCTAAATCTCCATGTGCCTTTGTCGTAAAATCTCTCTAGTGCCATATTTGCAAAGTGCTGTGCACGGATAAGATATAGTTCGTCCTGCGTTGAGTTAAATGCCTCAATAAGTGCCTGAGCCAAAAACGCATAATCCTCTAAAAATGCTTCTATTTTAGGAGTTTTATGTATAAGTGTCGTGTGGTAGAGTTTGCCGTCTATGTACATCGACTCAAGCAGAGTATCAAGATACTTTATAGCTCTTTGTTTGTATAAATCGTCAATATTTCCAAGCGCAAAAAGAGCTTTTATCATCATGCTAGACCATGATACTTGAACTTTTTTATCGATAAATGGATAATTTCTTGAAGTTCTCAATCCTCTTAGTAGAAACTTTATATTTTCAAAATCTTTTGGTATCTCATCACTCTTAAATCTGATAATATTTTTTCCCTCAAAATTTCCATCTTCGGTTATGCTTAGTTTTTCTAAAATCTCATCTATCTCTTCATAACCGTTTTTACTTAATAGTTTATAAACTTCATCGTAACTATAGGTATAGTAAGTTCCCTCTTCACCGTCGCTGTCCGCATCGCTCGCACTATACATCAAACTATCTTCGCTCATGTGGTTATGCCAAAAGTTGGCACACTCTCTGGCTATATGCAAAAAACTCTCATCTTTGTATGTAAGATATGCATTTGTGTAGAGTTCGCAGAGCAGGGCATTATCGTAAAGCATCTTCTCAAAGTGCGGAACTAACCACTCTTCATCAACGCTGTAACGACAATATCCGCCGTCTATCAAATCATACATACCGCCTTTTTTCATATTTTGAAGCGTGTTTAAAACCATCGCTTTTGCAGATTTATCATCATAGAGTTTGTCTATGACTAAAAGCGTTCCGAGTGTACTTGCATGCGGAAATTTTGGTGCAACAGAGAAGCCGCCATAAGTCGTGTCATAGTTGTTTTTGGCTTGAAGCATAAAGTTTTTTACAAAATCCTCTTTTAAAACCGTTGCCTCTTTAGGGTGCTCTTTATGATTTAAAAAATTCTCTATCTCATCGGCATTTTTTAGTATCTGTTCATCATAAGAAGAGATTTTAGAGGCTATAAGTTTTGTAAGCTCAATAAATCCCATTCCCTCAATGCTTTCCTCTCTTGAGTGCGGCGGTATGTAAGTTCCCGCAAAAAAAGGCTTGTTATCAGGTGTACAAAAGATAGAGGTAGGCCATCCGCCGCTTCTGCGGTTTAAGAGCATATAAACCTCTTGATAGTGCTTATCTATGTCGGGTCGCTCTTCACGGTCAACCTTTATAGAGACAAAATGTTTATTGAGTATGTCGGCACACTCCTCATTTGTAAAAACATTCTCTTCCATAACATGGCACCAATGACATGAGCTGTAACCGATTGAGATGAAAATAGCCTTGTTCTCATCTTTGGCTTTTTTAAATGCCTCGTCACACCACGGATACCAATCTACGGGATTGTCTTTGTGCTGTTGTAAGTAAGGCGAATCTTCTAGTTTTAATCTGTTTGACATGTTAAATTCTTTAATTTATTTTTTGTAGATTATATAAATATCACTTTTTTTGGGCTTAAAGTAAAAGGTACAAGGCTATTTTAATACTATTGTAATCATTAATGAATATAATAGTGATAAAAATAAAAAAGATTTCGGCTATGCAATACGGCAAAAGAATAATATTTACTATTTTAGCGGTTCAGACGGTCAGTTTTCTGATTCTTATGTATCTGGGACATTATCAGTATATAACCGTTTTGGAGATGACGATTTCTAAAAAAGAGCGAGATACTGCGCGTCTTATAAATACCATGTTTAGTGAAGTTAAACAAGAATATAGCGATTATGGGTATGAAATTTTATTAAATCCAAAGATAGTTGAAGCATTTGCAAAAAAAGATAGGCAGGCGTTATTAAATTTGACTATGCCTATATATAACGAGTTAAAACAGCGTAGCAGATTTTTGTCTATTATGCATTTCCATACTCCTGATAATCACAGTTTTTTGCGCTTGCACAAGCCTGAATTCTTTGACGATGATCTTAAAGATATCCGTCCGATTATAGCTAAAACAAATATTACGAAAACGGCAAAATCAGGTTTAGAGGTCGGAAAATACGGTGTTAATTATAGGGTCGTATTTCCGGTGTTTAATAATGGTGAATATGTCGGTGCGCTTGAACTCGGACTTGATATCAAAAATCTTATCTCAAAACTTACGGTGTCAAACGAGTATACTCCGCTCTTTTTAATATCAAAAAAGGCAGCCGAGCCGATTTTTGAGTACAATAAAAATGCCGATGATTATTTAGCTAAGTTCACAGATGAGTATCTAATCGTAAAATATGAATCACCGTTGAAGGAAGAAGAATCTGTCTTGAATGTGATTGATGAGAGAATTATCAACGAGGATAATTATTTAAAAAAATACAACAAAAAAGAGTATCTTGTTTTTAAAAGTTTTATTTTAAAGGATTATGAAAATAAGCCGGTAGGTTATTTTGTATTTAAAAATGAGATGGATTACTATCTGAGTACAATCTCTTTTGTAAGATGGTTTTCTATCATTGTAACAGTTTTGATAATTATTTTAATTGCCGCATTGATAAATGGATTGATAAAAAAATATACAAACAAACTTAACGAACAAAAAAGCATTTTAGATTTTCAGGCTCATCATGATGTACTTACCGGACTCCCAAATAGGATTTTGTTTAACGATAGATTGGAACAGGCTATCCAAAAAGCAAAACGCCAAAAAACCGAGTTTGCACTTTTCTTTATAGATTTGGATAGATTTAAACAAATCAACGATTCTTTAGGACATATATTTGGAGATAAAGTTCTTAAGGTTATAGCAAAAAGGTTGCAGGGAGTCGTTCGCAAGGAAGACTCCATATCGCGTTTAGGGGGCGATGAATTTACTCTTCTTGTAGAAGATTTAAAAGATGAGATAGATGTCTCAGCACTGGCAAAAAAAATTATTTTAGTGCTAGCCGAGCCGATTATCATAGAAAATAATACGCTTTATATTACTACAAGTGTCGGTATAAGCATTTTTCCAAAAGACGATATGGATGCAGATAATCTTTTAAAATATGCAGATGCAGCTATGTATAGGGCTAAAGAAGAGGGTAGAAATAATTATCAATACTACTCTTCAGAGATGACGGAACTAGCTCTTAAGAGAGTAGTTATGGAAGCAAGTTTAAGAAAAGCTTTGGAAAATGAAGAGTTTGTTGTTTATTATCAACCGCAAGTAAACGGTAAATCGGGTGAAATAGTCGGTATGGAAGCATTGATAAGATGGAAGCATCCAACAGAAGGGCTGATTTATCCAAATAGTTTTATTCCATTGGCTCAAGATACAGGGCTGATTATAGCAATTGACCGTTTGGTGATGAAAATAGCTATGAAACAGGTGGCTCAGTGGTATGATAAAGGTCTTCAACCGGGTATATTGGCATTAAACCTTGCTATAAAACAGTTAGGACAAGACGATTTTATAGAGGTGCTCTTATCGATAATGCAAGAGAGCGAGTTTAAGCCTCAGTGGCTTGAGCTTGAAGTTACGGAGGGTGAGATTATGAAAAACCCCAAAAGTGCTATTGAAGTTCTAAAAAATGTTAGTGATATGGACATTGAAATCGCCGTTGATGATTTTGGAACAGGTTACTCATCTCTTTCATATCTAAAGCGACTTCCGATTGATAAGTTAAAAATTGATAAATCATTTGTAGACGGACTTCCTAACGACGAGGAGGATGTGAGCATTGCAAGAGCTATCATCGCTCTTGCGCACAGTTTAAAATTAAGCGTTATTGCCGAGGGTGTCGAGAGCAGAGAGCAAAAAGAATTTTTGGTAAAAAACGGATGCAGTCACATCCAAGGTTACTACTACTCTAAACCTATACCATCAGATGAGATGGAGGAGATGTTAAAAAGAGGGAGATATGAAGTTTAATAATTGAATTTTCTGAACAAACATGGATTACTTCGTCGTAAACTCCTTGCAATGACGGCTTTTGCAAAGCCTCAAAGGTTGCGCAGTTTTGTTATTGCAAGCGTAGCGAAGCAATCTAATTATTTGGAGACTTCAATTAAAATAGACAAAGAAGAAAGTTAGTGCTATAATATTTTTCATTTAAAACAGGAGAGCTAAAGTGAAGATAATACAACAATATTTTGCAGAGATTAAAAAGTGTGTTCGAGATTTTAATATTAATCTTGAGAGTTTGCAGTTTAATAACACAAATGAACTTCTCTATAGCAGCGTGATAACGGAATATAAAAAATTGTTTTTAAATCTTTTACTCTCTACTTCAAAAGAGGATATTGAAAATAATACTACCGTATTGGTACACTTTGCGATTGAGAATGATATATCTTATCTATTTTTATACAGTGAACTTATCACCGTTGTTCGTAAACTACTCGGCAGCCTTCTTGAAAAAAAAGATTTTGAGCATATAGATGAACTTAATCGCTTTTTTGCAGAGCATGAACATCGCATTACCGAGTTGTATCTGCAAAAATTTTTAAATCAGCTTAAACTAAAAAATGAACTTCGCCTCTCCCGCATTGATCTAATGCCTGATAAAAAATTTATGATACATTATGAAAATCATATCAAGTGGGTGATGAACCTTATAAATTATGTTCAAAAAAAAGTGTATGACGATAAATACCCCGAGTTAAACCCTACTAAATGCGAATTCGGCAAATGGCTAGGCTGTGTTACGACTTCTTATCTGCTCTCTACGACCCATTTTAGAGTGATAGAAAAACTCCATATAAATCTCCATGACTTGGCTGCAAATGTAGTTAGCTATTGCAAACGAAATGAGTTCCGTCCCGGAACTCTTATTCACCTTATGCAACGGATTGAATACTATTCGCTTGAGATAGGAAGCGAGATAGCTTTTTTAAATGAAATAGAAGAGAGTGCCAAAGACCCTCTTACTCATCTGCTAACCAGACGCTTGTTTAACAAGATAATGTTAAGTAAGCTTGATATTGCCAAAGCGACCGGCAGAGAATTTGCTCTTATGATGTGCGATTTGGATCATTTTAAATATATTAACGACACTTACGGTCACAGTGTAGGAGATATAGTGCTTAAGCACTTTTCTAAAGTATTAGAAGATACTCTTAGAAAATCTGATTATATCTTTCGTTTCGGAGGCGAGGAGTTTATGATTTTACTGCCTATGACGGACAAAAAAGAGACTCGTATGCTTGCGCAAAAAATATGTGATGTAACTGCTTCAAAAGAGGTGATTATTGAGAATAATATAACCATCCGCTATACCGTAAGCATAGGAACGCTCTCTATTTTAGCAGATAACAAAACGGTTGTTGATCAAGATACGGTTGATCGCTATATAACCCAAGTCGATGAGAAACTTTATCTCGCTAAAGAGAGAGGTAGAAACCGTGTTGAGTAGGTTTAATAGTTAAGGGTTTTTTGAAGTGCCCTTAACTATTTTATACTTTTTTACTAAGGGCTTCTATGTTGTTGCTGTTGCCTAAAACAACCAAAATGTCACCAGACTCAAGAATATCGTCTTTTTCAAATGAAGTGTGCCACTCGCCTTGGTGCTTGTATGCAATAGGTTTTACCTCAAACTCATCTTCAAATATTGGAGATAAAATCGAAGTTCCAACCCAAAACGACGGAACGGTCATTTTTGCCAGTTTCATAGTGATGGAGAGATCTACAGTTTCATAGTGCATATTTTTAACTAGTTTTTTAACTAGTTTTTTTGCTGATTCCATCTCAGGATAGATTACTTTTGCCGCGCCTAGTTTTGAGAGAATTTGACCGTGAACTTGCGTTATAGCTTTTGCAATAACCGTCTCAATACCAATCTCTTTAAGTGCCATAACGGTTAAGATACTCGCCTCAAGATGTTCTCCTATACTTACTATCGCCACTTCTGCATCGGCTATTCCCGCTTCACTAAGCGCTTTTGGATCTGATGAATCAAGAACTATAGCATCTTGAACAAACTCGCTTATATCTCTTATTTTCTCTTCATCGTTATCAATTGCGATAACCGTCTCTCCTTGTTGCGCCAACCCTTTGGCTACATGATATCCGAATTTTCCTAGTCCAATAACAACATATGTCATATAATCACCTTTCCTTCTGCGTATTTTATACGAGTTTGTACTGCTTTGCCTACTATGACGATAGTAAATGCAAATACTCCTATCCTACCCATTAACATCAATAAAATAATATTAAATTTTCCTACATCACTAAAGAGTGCGCTATAACTTAACACACCGCCGTTTCCGGTCGATACGCCTACCGTACCAAATGCCGAACAAGTTTCAAAGAGAGTTCGTACAAAATGAAGGTTTTCACTCTCATTTAAAATAACTGTTGATATAAGTATATAAAATGAAGCGACAAATATAACCGCATACGCTTTGTTGATTTGATACGGAACTAAACTTCTGTGAAAAATATGCGGATTGTTTTGACCGCGAAGAGTGTACCAAACTCCAATGATAGCTAGTGCTAAAACTGTGGTTTTAATCCCTCCCGCTGTTCCTCCAGGGCTTCCACCTGTAACCATAAAAACAGTTCCGAAAAATAAATCGGAGTCGTTGAATGTTGAAAAATCAATACTATTAAATCCTGCAGTTCTATAGTTTACCGATGCAAACCAAGCAGCAGTGATTTTTTCCCAAGTATCCATATTGCCCAGTGATTCCGGATTATTCCACTCTAGGGAGAGAATAATTACCATTCCTGCAATAATTAAGATGCCTGATGTCCATAGAACCAGTTTAGTGTGTGTAGAGAGACGAGTAAGCGATTTTTTTCGGTAGTTGTAAAGCTCTAAAAGTACCAGATAACCCAATCCGCCTATAACAACCAAAAGAGGAATCGTGATGTTGATGACCAAATCATTTCGAAATCCCATCATATTGTCGCTAAAGAGAGAGAATCCGGCATTGTTAAATGCAGAGACGGAGTGAAAAAGTCCAAACCATACCGCATCACCTAGCGGCATATCAGCCCAAAATCTCAATGATAAGATAACTGCACCGCTTAATTCAATAATCACGATACTTGCAAAGACGATTTTTAGGAAGCGGAAAATCCCGTTCATACCGGGATAGTTTAGCGACTCTTTTAGGATAAGGCGGTCGCGGTAACCAAGCTTTTTGCGACGCATAATGGCTAAAAAGGTGACTGCCGTCATATAGCCCAAACCGCCGATTTGAATCAGAGAGAGGATGATGACATGCCCAAAACTTGTAAAATCAACAGGAGTATCTTTAACTATAAGTCCGGTTACGCACACGGCAGAAGTAGCTGTAAAGAGAGCATCAATGATGGTTAGTTCGCCGTTGTGGGCAAAAGGAAGCATTAGTAAAAAAGCACCGACTCCGATGAGAATAACAAAACTCATAAAAATAATTTTTACATCTTGTGTCTGCGTTGGAAATCCTTTAAAAATGGATAAAAATTGTCGTTACTCTTGTAACAATATTGCATAAGGGCATCTCTGAAAACTAGACTGCCATGACTTCTTCGAAGTCTCGTAGTGACGCAACTTCGTCATTGCAACAGTAGCAAAAAGAAAACCTTCAGTCCTCCACATGGTCTCGCAGTGACGCAACTTCGTCATTGCGAGCGAAGCGCGGCAATCTAAAAGCGAGTTTTTAAAGGTGTCCGATGATACATAAAATTATATCATAAATTTACATATTAAATTATTAACGAAAGTATGCCCTCAGCTACTTTGTTTAAGGGCAGTTGTTTCTCAACCGCTCCTATATCATAAGCAACTTTTGGCATACCGTAAACTACACAGCTTGCTTCATCTTGTCCGATTGTGTTCGCTCCGGCGTTTCTCATGGCTAAAAGTCCTTTTGCTCCGTCACCGCCCATTCCGGTCAAAATTACGCCTATCGCATTTGAGCCGGCAATTTTAGCGACAGAGTTAAACAAAACATCGGCAGAAGGTCTATGTCCCGAGACTTTTTCTCCGTTGCCAATCTCAACATAGTATCTAGCCCCTGAACGCCTAACAACCATGTGGTAATCCCCCGGAGCAATGAGCGCAACTCCCGGAATGATGGAGTCACCGTTTTTTGCTTCTCTAATTTCCATCGCACATAACGAGTTTAATCTTTGCGCAAATAGTGCTGTAAAGTTTGCGGGCATATGCTGAACTATAACAGTTCCGGGTGCGTTTCTCGGAAGTGCCATAAGTACATCTTTTAGTGCTTCCGTACCGCCCGTAGATGCGCCGATGGCAACTATTTTATTTGTAGTTTGGGCTAATGAAGTTTGGTTTGCTTGTTTTTGTTCACTAAGTATATGTTTATGAACTTTGACTTTAGCGGCTATTTTTATTTTTGATAACAGTTCATCTCGCATCTCATCTTTTCCGTCGTATATGTGAGAGTGCGGTTTGGCAACAAAATCAACGGCACCTGCTTCTAGTGCTTCTAGCGTTGTTTTGGCTCCGCTTTGCGTAAGTGAAGATACCATAACAACGGGTATGGGCATATAGTGCATCAACTTTTTTAAAAAGGTAATTCCGTCCATTCTCGGCATCTCAACATCAAGGCATATAACATCGGGGCGAAGTTCAACAATTTTATCTCTTGCAACATAAGCATCTGAAGCTGTTCCTACTACTTCTATGGAAGAATCTGTACTTAAAATATCACTAAGTACCGCTCTGGCAGTTGCGCTGTCATCTACGATTAATACTTTAATAGCCATTTATATCTTCCTTAAAAATTTGATTTAGCAGTGTATTTCAACAATACTTTGCCATGTTCTAGGTTAAATTGGATTTTTCTGCCGTTTTGACCGCCTACATCTTCGGCAACTATTTTTATCTTGTAATCATTTAAAATTTCCCGTGCTACCAATATATTTTTCTCTCCTACCATCATGGTTTGGCAAGATGTGAAGTTTATTGATGCACCGCCGAATATTTTTGCTTCCAGTGTGTCATTTTTTGCACCTTTTTCCAACATACTCTCAATCAGTTTCGGAATGGAGATATTGCCGAATTTTAAAGATTGTAAGCCATTGCCGTTCCAAAACGGAAGCAAATAGTGATTCATACCGCCTATACAGACTCTTTTGTCATATAGACAAACGGCTACGCAAGAACCCAAAATTGTAGATATTGATATCGGTTGAGCATCAACATGGATTTGACCTACATGCAGAAAGTTAGAGCCTGTTTTTATCATTATAGCTCTATAGCATCGTCAAACGAGTCAAATAAAAACTCATTAGAACCGTACGCCTGAAAATCTTGCATCGCTTCATCCAACGGTAATTTAATCTCAAATGTAACAAATCCGTTATCTACGCTGTACTCAACATTTCCGCCTAAACTTTCGCAGAGTTCGCGAACTATGCTAAGCCCAATGCCAAGACCGTGTCGGCTATCGATTTTTTCAGTAAATCGTGTAAATATCTCAAGGTTATTATCAAACTTTTGCTCATTACTCTCATTTTTTATGAGTATTATCAGTGTGGAATTTTCTACGCTTAATTCAATATTTACAGTGCTACACTCAGGAGTGTGCATACAGCTGTTTGAAATTAGATTTTTTGTAATAATATAAAGCTTTTTTGGGTCTAGGATAATTTTGTTTTTAACAAAATTTTCTATATTTATCTTAATGTTTTTTTCTTTAATGATATATCTTAGGTTTTTTAGGGCTTCATCAATAATCTCTATAATCTCAATCAGAGCATGGGTGTTGTCAATATTTCCGCTCTCTATTTCAGCTACAGTTATGAGATTTTGAATTTTAAAATCAAGGTCTAGCGCCTCTTGATGAATGGTTGAGAAAATTTTTTCATTTCCATCGCTGTTTTGAATTTTCAAATGGGGCATCATTCCTAAAATAGCCGTCATCGGGTCATTTAACTTGTTAGCGATAAGTGATAAAAAGAGAGTTTTTGCTTTTTCGCTCTCAATGAGTTTTTTATTTAGCTCTAAAATCTTTTTACTCAAAAACTCTACTTCATTTTCAAGAATTTCTTTATCGGGTAAATTTTGCACTATTTTATACTCCTTATGTTTACCTCTAGTTTTATTAACATATCCGTAATCTCTTTTGAATTTTCTACCAGTTTTGAATTTTCAATATAAAAATTCTCACTCATACTGCTTACTAAAGATATCTCTTGTGTTGTTTGTGCAATTAAATCTTTTAGTTGTAAAAATATTTTGCTAAATCCCTGCGAATCATCATTGTATCTTGCTGATTCAATAATTCCATAAACTTGAACATAGCCCAAATACATGATTTGCTGTTCAAGTTCTCTCAAGCAAACCATGGTTTTTCTAATAGATTTGTTCATAGACGGCGGAAGAGAGGCTAATTTTTCATGATTTATTTTTACCAACTCAAAGAGAGTTTGGATATTTTTGTTTAACTCACTACTGTAAACTTTGGTTTTATTATCGACTTGCTCTTTAATAAAAAAAGTTACCATCTCCATCTGTAAGCTTATGGATGAAACCAGAAAAATAGTCTCATTTAAAAATTCTGCCAAAGATTGAGAAAGGTTATATATATTTTCGATAAGAATATCATTTTCTTTTGAGTTAGTGCGGATATCGCTTGCTAGTACGCTAAATGTTTCTCCTCCGTCATCTTGAAGCTTATAAGATGCGATGGAGGCGTTAAGAGACAGCAATACAATATCTCTTGCAAGAGCGTTTAATACCAAACTTTTTTCTTCAAACATAGATTTTATCTTATTGAATGTATCGATTTTTTCAAACCACCTGCCGTATTGGTCGAGCAGAGTTTTACTGGAAGTAAAAATTGATTTCATACAAAGACCAAATTCAGAGACTCCAAAATCAACTTCTTTTAAATAAGAGTCGTCAAGCAGAAGTAGTTTTTTTCTCTCAAGCAGTTCTCCTAATAGTGCCGTATTCATAAAATGAGTATAATCCCTATAGCCTGATTTGTTTAATAGTTCTAACATCAGCTCTTCACTTTGCGGCATATCAAGCTTGCTCTGCGCCATAAGCACTCTAAAATAAATCTCTTTTACGGATGTAAACATTGCACTGGTGGGCTTAAATCTGATGGAGACATATCTGTCTTTTAAAGGAAAAACTGCCGCAATAACCCAGTAGTATCCTCCATTTTTTGTTCTATTTTTAACATAAGCCACGATAGGTTTATCGGCTCTTAGATAATCCCAAAAAGTTTTAAATACCACTTTGGGCATATCAAGGTGGCGTACAATATTGTGAAATTGTCCTACAAGTTCTTCTTTCGAATAGCCGCTAATGCGAACAAAGGTTTCGTTTCCTGAAATTATGGCACTTTGTTTATCCGTAATCGAGAAAAACAGTTCATGTATATCAAATCTTGCTTCTTGATGAGTGGAATTATTGTTTATACTTTGCAACTATTTCTCCTATAATTTTTGATAGATTGAAGAACCTGAGAGCTTCATTGTATCTTTATGCGTTATCAAAGATTCCGAACTTCCTAAAAATAGGGGAGAGCCTTTTGGCAGCAGCTGCGCGAATCGACCTATTAGTTGATGTCTCGTCGTATCATCAAAATATATCATTACATTTCTGCAAAAAATCATATCAAACTTGTTTTTGAAAAAAAACTCATCCGTGACTAAGTTATACAATCGAAACATAACTTTATCTCTTAAAAAAGATTTTATCTTATATTTGACTTCATTTTTAACATTTATTTTTTCAAAAGATTGCATAACTATATTTTTTGGAAGTTGTTCTATCTGTTTGTACTCATAGCAGCCTGCAACTGCGTGTGTAAGAACTTTTGATGAGATATCCGTTGCTAAAATCTTGATATCCCAACTCTCAAAGTCCGGTAGATGGTTTTGCAAAAACATCAAAATTGTATACGGTTCTTCTCCGCTAGAGCATCCAGCCGACCAAATTCTGATTTTTTTATCTCTCTTTTTAAGTATTAACTCAGGTAGATGCTCTTGCAGCCACCTCCATTGTGCCTCTTCTCTAAAAAATGATGTCACATTCGTAGATATGGCGCTTACAAAAAAGAGCAGTTCCTCTCCGCTTAAGTCGTTAATAAGATGGTTATAATACTCTTTAAATGATTGCAATTTTAACTCATGTAACCGCTTATTTAGACGGCTTTTTATCAGTGAACTTTTTTGTTCTGAGAGAGAGATACCGACTTTTTCATATATATAGGCACGAAAAAGTTTAAACTCAGACGGGTTTAGCTCAATGTCATACATGAGAGATTTCACCGAGTGGACGCAACTCGTCTACATTTAAAATTAGTGCAATATCACCGTTACCGAGTATTGCACCGCCTGATATCTCTTTTATTTTTGCTAATGATTTGCCTAAAGTTTTGATTACGACTTGCTGTCTTCCAAGAAGCTCATCAATAAGGATAGCAATTCTGCCCCCCTCAGTCTCTACGCAAACTAAAATAGCATCCCAAGCCTCTACTCTTGTGGTTTTTAAATCAAAAACATCGCTTAATCTAACTATAGGAATACACTCTCCGCGCAGATTTACGAATTCGCCTTTGCTTTTAAGAAAATGCACAATCTCTTTTTGTGGGCGAAATGATTCTATAACGCTAAGAGTAGGGATGATGTATGTCTCCTCGGCAACTTGCACAAGCATCCCGTCGATTATAGCCAGTGTAAGAGGTAAAATTATAGAAAATGTCGTACCGCTTCCCTCTTTGGAATCTATCTCTACTTTACCGCGAAGCTTCTCTATGGATGTTTTTACGACATCTAAACCTACACCGCGTCCTGAGAGGTCGCTTATAGTTTCTGCGGTTGAAAATCCGGGTTGCATGAGGAGGGCAAATATTTGCGACTCAGTAAGATTTTCATTTTCGCCGACAACTCCTCTCTCTATCGCTTTTTTCAACACTCTCTCTTTATTGATTCCTCTGCCGTCATCGCTAACACTAATGACAATATTGCCGCTTTTGTGAAATGCTCTCAAAGTAATCACTCCATCTGCGCTTTTACCGACACTTACTCTCTCTTCGCCGCAAGACTCCAAACCGTGGTCTATAGCGTTACGAATAATGTGTATAAGCGGGTCGGAGAGGTTGTCTATCATAGTTTTGTCAATCTCTGTCTCTTCACCTTGGATGATTAAGTTTATTTCTTTGCATGTTTTTTTAGATGTGTCACGGACAACTCGTTTCATCTTCTCAAAGGTATCTTTGATTGCGACCATACGAAGGCTCATAACCCTGTCTTGAATCTTTTTTGTTATTTTCGAGAGAGTCTCTATGGAACGGTTAATCGCTTCGTTTTCCAAAGAGCGGATTTCTCTGTTTTGCGTTATAAAATTTTGTGCGATTACCAACTCCCCGACGGAGTCAAATAGCTCATCAACCTTAAATGTGTCTATACGGATGGTTGATTTTGGCGTGTTTGTATTTGAGTTTGTTGAAATTGTCGATGTTTTAGATGTTGCATTTGAAACTATTTCCGATGTTTCGCTTGAGGAGTTATTTTGTATCTGAGTATCTGTTTTTTGTTCGGCAATTAGTGGCGGTATCAAAGTGATACTATATTCATGGTCAAATAAAAATTCGAAAATCTCCTCAATCTCCCCGTAAACCAAAGGTGTCAAGGCGACAATAGTCACTTTGGAGATACTGTTTTCATCACATTTGAACTCATCTAGCATTTGAATATTTTGCATATCAAAAAAGCTATCCAAATGAGTTGCTCTCTCACCTAATATTTTTAGAAAAATAAAATAGTCAAACCCCCGTTTATAACAATCGTTATCCAAAGTTAAATCAATTTTATATAGATTTAACTCCTCACTCTGCATGCTTTGCTGAAATTTGACACATTCCTCTACTTCATTTTTATCTTCTTCAAATGAGATTGAAGCAAATTCACAAGCCAAATCATTTAACGGCTCGATACTCTTTTGCTCTACTGTAGGTTTGGTTCTGTTTTTCTTTATGTCAAGTAATATCTTGATTTTTTCTAGGCACTCCGCATAGCTTTTTGGCAGTTGTTCAATAGCGTCCAATTCGCATATCATTACTTCCTTTACAACATCTACGCTCTCGACAAACAGTTCTAAATTATTTGTCTCTATGCTCTCTTTTGTACTGCGATAATAATCAAGTAAATCCTCAAAGTGGTGAACAAACTCGCCGAGCCTTGTAAATCCAAAAGCATTAGAGTTGCCTTTTAGAGTGTGAACACCGCGAAATATCTCATTTAGAAGCTCTAAATCATTTGAGTTCTCTTCAAAACGAATAATATCTACATCCAGTTTTTCAATTATTTCGTTGGCTTCTTCTATAAAAATCAGTTTGAGTTCTTCTTGTTTAGTCATGATATGTCCAATGCAGTGTCCCGTGCGTAGAAGAAGTTGCCCACCCTTTTTCTAAAAAAGGTATCTCTATCTGTGGACGAGTTCTCTTTATGCTCACTAAAAGAGAGAGCAGGGCGCCTGATGTGAGGGTACCCTTAGGCTCTGTCTCAATTTTTTCTATATACTCAATCCTTGGGCGAATAAACTCTTCAAATTTTACAACTTCATCCATAGGCATATCCAACTCTATGATAATTTCATCACCGTTGATTTCCATTTTAAAATTCTCTTAAATCATCTTCATGCAGAGGAAAAATTTCTTCAGCTTTATTTGATAACACCCTGTTTGGAGTGACTTTGTTTTTTTGATGTGCCATTTGCGGAGTTTTGATGTCCGGTTGATGAACGAAATCTCTCTTTGTTTTAGTGATTACCATATCCGTATTCATTCCGACCATTTTTGCCAAAATACAAACAGCTTCCATCATTGATGTTGCTTGTGCATTTAGTTCTTCTGCGGCAGCGGCAGCTTCTTCCGAGTTAGCGGCAACTTGTTGGGTTACTTGATCTACTTGACCCATTGCTTGATTTATCTGTACCATCCCCTCGCTTTGCTCTTTACCTGCGATAGAAATCTCACCAATCAAATCTGAAACTTTTTTAGATTGCTCAACTATCTCTTTAAAAGATGTATGTGTTGCATGAGCGATTTGATTTCCCTCTTTAATCTGTCCAAGAACCTCTTCAATTATCACTGATGTTTCTTTAGCTGCCAAGGCTGCTCTTTGTGCGAGATTACGAACTTCATCGGCAACTACCGCAAATCCAAGTCCATGCTCACCTGCACGCGCCGCTTCTACCGCTGCATTTAGAGCTAGCAGATTTGTTTGAAATGCTATCTGATCAATTGCTTTAATAATACCTGAAATTTTTGTAGCCGATTCTGTAATAGCCTGCATGGAGCGGGAGAGATGTTCACCTTTTTCATACCCTGCACGCGCAGAATCATTTGCATTTTTCGCTAAAATGTCAGCCTGACGGGCATTGTCGGTATTTTGTGTATTTATTGCCGTACTTTGTTCAAGCGTCGCGCTTACCTCTTCTACGCTTGCCGCCTGTTCGCTTGCTCCTTGGGCTAAAGAGGATGATGAAGCGGCAACTTGAGAACTAGCAGAAGTGATTTGAGTCGCACCGTCTCTTATAGATGTTACGCTCATTGTAATTGAACGGGTGATTGAACGGATTATTATTGCTGCCAGTCCAATTGACAATATCACCGATATTATAATAACCATCATTGAGAGTTCTTTGTATGAAGATGACTGCTCTTTTGCGCGCTTGCTTGTTTTAGCCATATTGTCTTTGTTGATGGTATACAATTTTTGTAAGTTTTCTTCCATGCTCACACGCAAAGCGGTGATGCTTTTAAGATGCTCACTCATTTTGCCAAAAAGTATCTCGGCTTGTTCAGGATTATCAGTTTTAGATAAACCGTCAATTACATCGGATTTGTAAATTTCATTTCTTTTTCGCCATTGTTCGTAGTCCGTGACAAATTTTTGCCATGCGTCAGCCTCTTCGCCTACAGGCATAACTTTTTTATAGTTGACCAATCCTTCGTCGATTATATTAAATCCTTTTTGCATAATCTCCGATACATTTTGCATTTTCGTTTTAATCTCCGGATCACCTTTGAGTCCCGTAGAGCGATTTACCTGAATGGCAAATAGTAAAATACCGTAACGAACAGTTCCTACGCTCACTAGCGAATTGGCACGAACCTCTCCAAGCTCGACGACATCCGTCTCCCAAGCATTAACCGCTTTGTACCCTAAAAAACCTATAATTCCAACTGCAACCATTAAAACTGCCGTTAAGAACATTAACTTACTTCTTAGTAACATATTTTCTAACCAACCCATTTTATCCTCCTTAATTCTCAACCAAATTTTGTATCTGTTCTAAGTCTACGATTTCATCAGCTTCAAAAAGTTTTATAACATCTAAAATCATCACGACATTTTCCCCCATCTGTGCAACCGCTGAGATAAAATCGGTATCAATATAGCTTCCAAATTTCGGCGGTTCGCTTAAGTTGGCTCTGTCTATTGATGCTACCTCTTCAACTCTGTCTACTATAAAGCCGATGTTTACTTTTTCAACTTCAACGATAATGATGGCAGTATGCATATCAGCTTCTCTGCTCTCCATCGCAAAACGCAACCTTGTATCTACAATCGGTATGATTGAACCGCGTAGATTGATTACTCCTCTCATAAATGCGGGTATTTTAGGCACACCCGTTATCTTCATCATGGCGATAATCTCTTTTATCTGCTCTATTGCGATTCCGTACTGCTCATTCCCTAAAAAAAAGGTGAGATAGCGTTCCTTTTTGGATTGTGGCAAATTGGATTTCATGCTCATACTCCAAGTACCATTTTAATTGATTTAATCAACTTTTCATCGCTAAATGGTTTGACCATCCATCCGGTTACTCCTATCTCTTTACCTGCCATTTTAATCTCATTTGAACTCTCTGTCGTTAAAATGATAATTGGTTTGGTTTTATATCTGTCATTTGATTTTACAGCTTTTGCCAACTCCATCCCGCTTAGTTCGGGCATATTGATATCACTGATAAGCAAATCAAAATTTTCACTCTCATTTTGAAGTGCTTCTAGGAGTTTTAACGGATTTAGGTATGATTTAAACTCTATAGCACCGCTTTTAATCATCTCATCCAACGCCAATTCCGCCATTGCTACTACCGCTTTTGAATCATCAACGATTATTACTGTTTTTGCCATCTTTCTTTCCTTAGTTTAGTTTAAAAAAATTCCATATCATTGTCATCATCCATCTCTTTGTTACTCATAATCCCCTCAATTTGCATACAGGAGCTAAAAAATGAACTGTCAAGATAGTGAATATCTTGCGTATCTTGTAGTTCAAAAATATGTTGTCTCCATGATACGAGATCATACCCTAAATTTTCCAGCAGCATAATCAGTGTTCTTGTTTTGGTAGGGTCTTGTATGATAACATGAGCTTTGTCTCTTAAGAAAACTCCGAGTGAAGTTAGGGCGTATGCAAGTGCCGTAAATTCAAAAAGAGAGTTGATAGTATGGGCATAGACTTCAAGCACCCCGTTTGCAAATTTTTTGAGATTTTCATCGCTTGGCATCTCTTCAAATGCAGTGAGCTTTTCTTTCCACTCTTCATCTAAACTTGCCAAATCAAGAATCTCGTCTAAAATATCTCCGCCTATATCACAAACATAATCAACCGCACTTGTTTTTTGAGTAAAACTCTGTCTTAGAAGCTCTTTTTCCTTAGATGCGACGATATAAATCTCTTTTGTAATTTTTGTCTCAACCGTCTCTTGAATAATCTCCTCTGTTATGGTTGTTTTCCCCATCTCGCTAGTTGAATTTTTCTCTTCAATATGCTTTTTTAATTTAGCGCAGAGAATGTTTTTTTGAACGATAAATTCCGATTCAAATGCGTTTAGTATCTCAACCATTCTCGGCTCTAAAACAATTGTGTTTTCAAATTTGATTGTTATATATATCTCTTCGTAGCTCTCTTCGACAATAATGCTTAAGTTTTCTTGATTTTTTGTTCCCCGACGCATAAGTTTGTAAAACAGCTCAACTATCAAATCAAGTCTACCGCATGCCACTACATCCTTACCTGCACACTGATCAAAGAGCCACATTCCAAAATCCATCATTGACTCGGTATCAGTGATATCAAAAATAATTTTAAATGAACGAATATCGCTGTTAAACGGATTTAGCGCATTTTTTTTCGAGAGAACTTTAAGTTTTCCCTGTCTTAAATTAATAGATGAGCCTATGCTTTGCAGTTTAAATAGAAGAAGTTCTTTTTCAATAGGTTTGTGGATATAGGTATCCACACCGATTTCGCTCATATTTTTTTGCATATTTAAATCAGTAACAGCTGATACGACAATAATGACAGTCTGAGGATAAAGGTTTTTAATGATTTTTGATGCTTCGTATCCGTCCATGCGAGGCATCATAACATCCATAAGTATAATGTCGGGGAGCCAGTCCTGAGTGATTTCTACGGCTTCAAGTCCGTCCTGTGCCTCTTTTATCTCAAAATTTTCTAATTTTCTGCATATCGCCCTTAAAACTAAACGATTATCCTCTACATCATCAACTATAAGAAGTTTTAATTTACTCATCCCTTTTACTCTCTTGTTATAAATTTTGACACTTCTAAAAACTAGATTGCTGCGCTTCGCTCGCAATGATAAATACCGTCACTGCGAGACTTGGTGCCCTTTTTTAGCTTTTAGTTTAAAACAACTGCCTTTGCCCTCGGATGAAGTTACCTCCAAAGCAATTTTCATGGCATTTGCATACTCTCTTACTATACTTAAACCTAAACCCGTACCGATGTCACTGCTTCTAGCCTGTTCGAAAGGCTCAAATATACTGGAGAGTTTCTCACTAGGTATTCCGATTCCGCTATCCTTAACCTCAACCCAGTACTCATCCCCGACTTCGCTTAGGTGAATAGATATAAACCCCTCTTTTGTAAATTTAAAAGCGTTCGAAATCAAGTTTATTAAAATTTGATTGAATTTAAAGTTATCACATTTTATTAAGCCAAAATCAAAATCTAGTTTTAATGTATAATCTACATTTCCATTCGTGTTTAAGCTTGAACAGCTCTCATAACTCTCTTTGGCGAGTTTGGCAACATCATGTATGCCGATGTTAAAATGTTCCTTTGTGGATTTTAGTTTTGATAAATTTAGTAAAGAGTTTATTAGATTTAAAAGATTTTTAGAGTTTACATGCGCTCTTTGTATATATAGTTTAATCAGTTCTCTACTCTCTTCATCATCTAAAATTTCATCATAACTCTCTAGCGCTTGGTCTGTAAAGTTTAAAATCGCATTTAATGGAGTTCTTAGCTCATGGGATACTTTATCAAAAAATTTACTCTTTGCCTCCAAAGCTTGCACGGCTTCTTCTTTGGCTTTTACCATCTCAGTAATCTCGCTTTGAACGACAAGAAACTCTATGATTGTGCCTTGCTGGTTTTTAATCGGAACGATAGTCGTGTTAAAAAAATGACTCTCCATCTCTTTGTCTATATTTTCGATCATGCCTTTATAAACCTCACCGTTATTTATAGTTTGGATAATTGAACTATAATGCTTATACATTTCATTTGAATTACAGAGTATTTTTATGTTTGAACCTATCAACTCATCTTTAGTGCGTTTTAATGTTTTGCAAAATGCGTCGTTGGCATAAGTTATATTTCCGTTAATATCTATCTTTACGACTAGATTGGACATATCTATGGCATTGTCATATTGTTTTAGCAAAAACTCAGTTTCTTCTTTGTTTTTAGAGACCGATCTTAAATTGTACTCTAAGGTGTTTCTATACCCCATTATCTCGGTAACATCGGTCATTATAACTATAAAAACATTTTGGGAAAGCTCAAACTGCTTAATTGAAATGCTAAACTCATGAAGTCTGTTTACGCCGATTATGCCTACACGATAGTAATCTTTCTCTTTTTTATGAATATGTTCAAACCATCTTTGATTTAGATAGCTGTCATAAACATAACCGTATTTGTCTATTTTTTGAAAAACTTCAGAAAGTAGAAAGTGTGGGTCAAAAACATCAATATTTTGAGCTGCAAAAAAATCTATAAATGATTTGTTGGCATCGATAATTGCGTTGCCGTCGGTGATAGCTACGAGATTTTCCGTAATGTTAAATAGGGATTTGTAGTATCTAAAATCAGGGTTGTTTTTTTTGATGCTTTGCTTAAGTTGTGCTTTTGGAGTAAGTAAAATTTCAAGGTTTTTTTCTTGCATTTTCTAGCTTTTTCATATCATTTTAACTTATACTACTGCAAAAAAAATTAGGATTGCAATATAAGGAGATAAAACTGTTTGAAAAGTATATTTAGAGTAACTTTAAGTAACTAACTAACCTTAAACATTTTTTTTGTTATAATTTTGTCACATTACATAAATCAGGGTATATATTCATGAAAAAATTTATTTTATTTCTCTTATCATCTATTTTATTATTTGCGGCACAGCCGAAGTTTCTGATGCCGGAGGAGGCGTTTAAACCATCCGCTAAACTAAATGAGAAGATGCAGATTGAGGCAACAGTTGAGATAGCAAAAGATATTTACCTCTATGTAAATGCTCTTAAGTTAAATGTAAAAGAGGGCTCAGGCATAGCTGTTAAAAATATTGATGCTCCAAAAAGCGTTGAGCATCATGATGATCAAGTATATTTGGAATCGCCGAAATTTGTCGTGCATCTAAAAAAAGAGCCAAATGTTAGCGGAGTTAAAAAAATAGAGTTTGAACTCTCTTACCAAGGGTGTTCGGAGCAGGGACTTTGTTATGAGCCGGAGACGAAAGTTTACGAGTTTGAGGTAGATACTTCAAAGCTTGAGGGTGGTGAAGCATTAGCCAAAATAGAGAGCAAAACAGAGAGCAAAATAGAGAATAAAGCAGAAGTGAAACAGGAGGCAAAAGAGCTTTCTGAGAGTGATTCCATCGCCGATACGATTAAGCATAGCAGTTTTGGATTGGTTCTTCTTACATTTTTGGGTTTTGGACTCTTGCTCTCTCTTACTCCGTGCGTATTTCCGATGATTCCTATTATTTCAGGCATTATTATCTCTCAAGGAGAAGGCTTAACGACCAAAAGAGCGTTTATGCTCTCGATGGTTTATGTACTAGCCATGGCGGTTGCTTACACGATTGCGGGAGTTTTGGCGGGACTGTTTGGTTCAAACTTGCAAGCAGCGCTTCAAACACCTTGGGTTATATACTCGTTTTCGGCTGTTTTTGTCGCACTCGCACTTAGTATGTTCGGGTTTTATGAGCTTAAACTTCCTGACTCTTTTGTTGCAAAGATAAGCTCAAATCACCACTCAAGCCGTGGCGGCTATGTCGGTGTTGCGATAATGGGCTTTTTATCTGCTCTCATAGTAGGTCCTTGTGTTGCGGCTCCGCTTGCGGGTGCTTTAGTCTACATCGGTCAAACAGGTGATGCTTTTCTTGGCGGAGCGGCTCTTTTTTCTATGAGTATAGGAATGGGACTTCCGCTTATTTTAGTCGGTGTAAGTGCAGGTAAATTTATGCCAAAACCGGGTGCATGGATGACTATGATTAGTGCCGTATTTGGCGTAATGATGCTTGGTGTGGCTATTTGGATGCTTGAGAGAGTAGTGGAGAGTTATATCATTATGCTTCTTTACTCGATGCTTGGGATTAGTTTTGCGCTTTATTTGGGAGCATTTGTAAATGAGGCTCACATATTTAGAAGAAGTGCGGGTATGATTATATTTATCTACTCAACGCTTCTTTTTATCGGTGTTATGGGCGGCTCAAGCAGTATGACAAAACCGTTGGAATTTTTAAAATCTTCGGCGTCTGCAACATCGGCAATAGAAAAATCTTCACATCCTAAATTTCAAAAAGTAACTACTATAAAAGAGTTAGATGAACTATTAAGCGCAAACAGAGGCAAAAAAATTATGCTTGATTTTAGCGCCGAGTGGTGTGCCGTATGTAAAGAGCTTGATGAGAAAACATTCTCAAATGAAGCCGTAAAAGCAAAAATGAGCGAGTTTGTTCTTATTCAAGCCGATGTTACGCAAAACACTCAAGAGCAAAAAGAGTTAAGCAAAAAGTACGGTGTTTTCGGTCCGCCCGTCATCATCTTTTTTGATAAAAATTTAGAAGTTATAAAATCAAAAACTATTGTCGGGTTTATTCCGCCGGATGAGTTTTTAAAACATTTAGATAAATAGATTTAAATTCCTCATTAAGATTGCCGCGGCTAAAGCCTCGCAATGACAGTCACTGCGAGTAAAAAGCGGCAGTCCTAATGACAAAGTCCAGTCACTGCGAGCGAAGCGCGGCGATCTTAATGACAAAGCCCCGTCACTGCGAGCGAAGCGCGGCAGTCTATTAAATAAAACTCTCCATAAAGGTAGATAATGGAACCAGTGAGCATTATAAGCATTGTTGTTATTTCAATTGTTGCTTTAGGCTTGATATATTGGCTTAAAAAAAGTTTGGAAGCACTCGATACTATGCGTCAAGAAGTCGCCGCAATTCCTTTTTTGCATCGGCAGATAAGCGAGTTAAAAGAAAACATTACAACACTCAATCAAGAGCTTTTAAAAAAGAGCGATACGATAGCAACTATTACCGAAAACTATGCGCAAATTCGTTCAAAAAACTCTGAGCTTCAAGCAAATCTCAACGCACAGCAAGCAAATAATGAAAAACTGCAAACGGAGTTTAATGAGCAGGGCAAGAAACTAGAACTTAAACTTAATGAAATCATGCAAAATAGTCTTGATAGCAAACTCAAAAAATTTGATGAAACCTCCCTAAAATCACTAGATACCATTTTAAAACCGTTTAAGGAAAATATTGACTCTTTTAAGAAAAAAATTGAGGAGTCACAAGAGAGCAGTGTAAAAAAATTTGCAGAGCTATCCAAAGAGATTGAGCAAGTGACAAAAGCAGGCATGAATATCAGCCAAGAGGCACAAAATCTCACAACCGCTCTCAAGGGCAAAAAGCAGACGCAGGGAAGTTGGGGAGAGATGATTTTAGAGAGTGTTTTGGAATATTCGGGTCTTTTAAAAAATGTTCATTATCAAACTCAGGAGAGTTACAAAGATGAGCAGGGCAGAACCAAACGACCCGATGTTATCATCAAACTACCTCAAGACAGAACAATGATTATCGATTCAAAAGTATCTTTAGTCGATTATGACAGTTATATCAGAGCTGCGAGCGATGAGGAGCGCGTTATTGCCGTTGAGGGCATCATAACAGCCTTTAAAAATCATATAGATATACTTGACTCAAAAGATTATGCACACTATAAGATAGGAACTCTGCAATATGTTTTTATGTTTATCCCGATTGAGGGAGCGTTTGCATTAGCCGTTCAAAAAGACCCGACCCTTTATGAATATGCTCTTAAAAAACATATAGCCATTGTCAATCCATCAACTCTTATCGTCTCTTTGCGAACCATATATCTTTACTGGCAGAGTGAAAAATCAAACTCTTTGAGTATCAAACTTTTTGATGAAGCCGGAAAGCTTTACGATAAAATGGTCGGTTTTGCGGATAATTTTCATAGAATGGGAAGCCAGATAAAAACATTAAGTTCTACTTATGAAAACTCTCAAAAGCAGTTAAGCGAGGGAAGCGGTAACATACTAGGAAGAGTGGAAAACTTAAAAAAATTGGGTGCTAGAGCTTCAAAAACACTTAAAGACTCAAAAATAGAGTTTAGCGAGTTTGATGAAGAGAGTCTTGATATTTTCGTAGCAGATGATGAGATTGAACTTTTAGAAGAATAAAAAACAATACATAATACCGTATGTTTATACATAATACCGTATGTTTATACATTATACGGTATTATACTTCTTAATAAATCTAATTATAGGTAACTAAGATGAAAGAAATACTCATTGAACAGAATCTTCATTGGAGAAAGTTAAAGTATAAAAGTGTTAAAAGAGATGCCCTGCAAAAGCTTATCTCATATCTTCCTTTAAAACAAATCATCACTATTACAGGGATAAGAAGATGTGGGAAAAGCACTTTAGCTAAACAAGCAATTAATTATCTTATAGAGAGTGGAGTTGAGGAGAAAAATATATTTTTTATCAACCTTGAAAATCCTTACTTTTTAGCATATAAGCATGATGCTACTTTTTTAAATGTTATTTTTGAAGAGTATTTAAAACTTATGAATCCAACGGGAAGGATATATTGTCTGTTTGATGAGATACAGTATTTTGATAATTGGCAGGTATATATAAAAAGCAAATACGAATCAAGTGATATAAAGTACATCATAACAGGCTCAAACTCATCTATGTTGTCAAATGATTTGAATACACTTTTAAGTGGAAGGAGTTTAAATATTTATCTTAACACTTTTTCATTTACGGAGTTTTTAGATTACAAAAAGATAGATTATAGCAGTGAATTCATCCAAATTGAGCATAAAATAGATATTGCAAGAGCCAAAGATGAGTATCTAAAATGGGGTGGATTTTATGAAGTATTTGAAGCAGAAGATGAGATGATAAAAAAAGACATATTAATCAGTTATGCCAAAAATATCATCTATCAAGATATAGTGCCCAGGTATAAAATAAGAAATAGTGAGATTGTAGAGAAACTCTTTTTTTATCTTCTTAGCAATGTTGCAGGCATCATGAACTACACCACACTTGCAAAAACATTTGAGATAAGCGATAAAGCAATCAGAGAGTACATAAACTACTTTGAAGATGTGTTTATGTTAAAGAGGTTAGATAAATTTCATAACAAACCAAAAGAGAGAATTAAATCCTTTAAAAAAATATATGCACTTGATAACGGCTTTTTACAAATTGCTCCAACTTTATCAAAAAATTTAGGAAACGCTTTGGAAAATATGGTTTTTATTATTTTAAACCAAAAATTGCAAGAGATATATTATCTAAAAGATGGAGTGGAGATAGACTTTTTTGCACAGGATTGTTATTACCAAGTCTCTTACGACATCAGCGAAGAGAAAACAAGAAAACGAGAATTAAATGCTTTTAGCTACTTTTGGAGTGAAAATAAAACAAAAAATATACTCATCACCTATAACACAAATGAAGATGTTGAAAATATAAATATAATAAGTATTGAGAAATTTATCTTTAATACTTTAAAGGATAATTCTTGAGCCAAAACAAATTCACCGTCCAAAAAAGCTTAGCCATTAGTGCCGGAGCGGGAAGCGGTAAGACTTATACACTTAAAGAATATGAGAATATAAGACTAGAGAAAATTAATAAAATTGGAGCGAATATTTTTAATAATAGCTCAAAATCCGATAAATAGGAGTTAATTAGATGCAAATACGAGTCTATTACGAAGATACTGATGCCGGTGGGATAGTTTATCACTCAAATTATCTAAATTTTTGTGAGCGTGCTAGAAGTGATTTGTTTTTCAAAAAGGGGCTTTCGCCGGTTTTAGAGCATGGTCACTTTGTCGCTAAGAAGATAGAAGCAGATTATATTTCAAGTGCGAAACTCGGTGATGAGTTATATGTTAAAACAGAACTAATAGGGATGAGGGCGGCTTCATTTGAACTTTTACAAACTATTTTTAGAGATGACAAAAAGATATTTGAGTTGAAAATATTACTTGTTTATACCACTTTTGACGGTAGACCTCAAAAAATCACAAAAGAAGTCCAAGAACTTCTCTATCTACTCTTCATCGCCTAGTCCGTATGGGATAAAGCTAGATAGGGATGGCTTGGTTAATACTATAGGGTATATCATCTGGTTATCTTGAACTTCTATCGTATACTCTCTCTTTTCACCGCTTATAATATGGGTAAAATAGTCTACCCCGACAGTTGTCGTGTAGTTAATCCAATCATAAACTATATCGTTTGATAAAAAAGAGTTTATTTCAATGAGAATATCTCTGTTTTGAGTAATTGAATTTGCAACTATCATCTTTTTTCTATCTTGATACTGTGTCATGGTGAGCAGCAGCGGGTTATAATTTGTTTGTGTTGATAAAATATTTGCTGCATTTGTATCATATAGCGTAAGTTGAGATATAACCATTCCGCTTTTAACTATCGGCGTATTTATAAAAAATGACCCACCGTTTATTCTTGAGTTGTCTTTTAGCTGACTCTCTAAATTTGTTATTTTCTGAGGGATAGACAACTTTATAACACTCGGATTTTTATGTTCTGAATTTTTATTTTTAAATGCATACTCTTGATAGCTAGAGAGTTGTTTGCCTACTTCAGATTCATCATAAAATATGACAAGCGGTGATGTTGATTTACTTAGAAGCAGATCGCTTTGGGCGCGATAGTCAATTCCGCCGTAATATAAAAATTTGGAGTTAGAATGAGCATCTTTCTTGTTGATGGTAGGGAAAAATATATTGATTTGAGGATTAATTTTTGAGACAATATCTTCACCCTCCTGAGTCAACGGAGCTATAACATAGTTAAAACCGTCCTCTTGAATCTTTTTAAGTGCGCTAGAAATCTCTTTGTGGCTTTCATCTTCTATTTTATAGCTTTTTAACTCAAAAGGGTATTTTTTCGACATTAAATATGCAAACGAAGCATTTGTCGTAGAAGCCGCATATCTGGTTATTTTTTTATACGGCAGAAGCAGAGCGATACGAATTTTATCTTGAGAAGCAATTTTAGAAGTAGCTTTATAGGTAGCTTCGTATGTTGTTTCATTGGCAGCTGGAGGAGTAGTTTGACTTGTTGTTTGAGACGCAATTTGAGGAGTAGTTTGTTTGACATTAAACATTGCCAAATACTTCTCTTTTACTTTTCCTAATTCTACATCTTGAAACTTAGTGTCCGTATGAGATAGAAAAGAGAATAAAAAACCCTCTTTAAGATATTTTTGCAAACACTTTTCATTACATGCAAAAGGGTCTAAATTGAGCACGGCTATTTTTGGTAGCGGTACGCTTGAAATCAAATAACTCTTTGCAAATAGAGAAATCGGAAACATCAGCGCTAAAAAATATAGTTTTTTCATATACAACTCTTTATGGTTTTTAAATCATTAAATGTTACTTTTTTATCATCAGGATTTCTAAGCAGATGATTTGGATGATAAATCGGAACCAATTTATAATCTTTAAAGTACACGACATGTCCTCTTACGCTTTGAAAATTTTCATTTTCAGATGTAACTTTAGCATAAGCATCTTTACCTAAGGTAACAACTACTTTTGGTTTTACAAACTCTATTTGTGAAAATAGATAGTTTTTGCATGAATCCCACTCGGAACTTGATGGAGTGTTTGAGTTTAAAGGTTTGCACTTAACGGCATGTGTAAAATATACATCTTGAACCTTTAAATTTAAAACATTCTCTATCATATCTTTTAACATTTCACCGCTTCTACCACAATAGTAGGAGTTTGTATTGTCTTCGCTCAGCGAAACGGTGTAGTCGATTATCATCACATCCGCATTTGGATTTCCATAACCGCTCATACTTTGAGACCTTGATTTACTAAGGTCGCACAGATGACAGGTGGATATATCTCTTTTTATTTCATCAAGATTATGAGGTTTTTCATCTGAACTTTTTTGATTTACAGAGAACGAGTCACTATATTCAAAACCGAGAGCTTTTAGTCTATAGAGGTTTTGAAGAAGAAGTAGGTTCTGAAAAGAGTTCAATTGTAACCTTGTTCGAGTTGAAATGCTTATGCGAGTATATTTAAAGTGTGGTTGTTTTTGGCTTAAAGTTTTGCAGTAGATTTGCAATAAGACAAGGAAAAAATAGCGCCTCTATAAATCTGTTTTCTTCGTTGTCTTGCACTGTTTTTGCACAAAAGTGGTACAAAAAATTTCAAGTTCTTTAAGATTAGTCATTTTTTTTACATTTTAAAAATTAAGATATAATAATCAACCGATAAAATCAGACCGAGGCTACAAAATGAAATCATTAACAATTAATATTCAAAATGAAACTCTTGTTGAAAAAGTCATTTGGCTGTTAGACCATTTTAAAAATGACGGTTTAGAGATAGTCTCAAAAGAAGATATAGAAGATTTAAAACTCTTAAGTGCTACAAGAAATGAAGAGAGCACATCTTTTGAAGAATATCTAAAAAATGCAAATTGAAATCAGAAAGAGTGCAATTAAAGATTTAAAATCTATTAGCGAGCCTTTTAAAACAAAGCTCCATGACAAAATTTTAGAACTTAAAAACTTTCCAAACCTATCAAATATCAAAAAACTTACTAATTTTGAACCTGCCTATAGACTAAGAGTCGGTGATTATAGAATACTTTTTGACATTCTTGATGAAACGGTAATTATAGGTAGAGTTTTGCATAGGCAAAATAGCTATGAATAATTTTTTTTATTGACTTTTAAACCTCGCATCTTAAAGCCCATAAATAGCACCTACATAAATGAATTTGAAATTTACTTGAAAAAAACGCTACAAAAACAGTACAAAAAAAAACCAAACCAAGGGCTTTGCAACTCTATCAAAAATCTTCAATTTATTCAAAATCAGTTATTTTTGGGTACAGTTTGGGCACAGTAAAAATAGTATATAAAAGTAAAAAATCATTAAAATTAATTGTTTTAAGTCTGTTTTATGTAAAATATAAAACTTTTCAAAAGCCATTTGGTATATTAGGATGTGAATGATGGAGCAGAGTTGGCATATACTATATTCGAAGTTCTCTAAATGCTTAAATGAGTTTTATGATACTTTTGGAACTAAATCAGGTGAACAATTTTTTAAAACATACATAGAAAAGGATGAAAAATACGAGATATTACCGTGGATAGAAAATTTTAAAAAATATGAAGTAACTTCCATTGACCCTATACATATTTTTGCTAGTTTTAATTATTGGAAAATATCTGTTGAAACTAGAAAAAAAAGAATGAAATTATTTTGTGAGTTACTTAAATATAATAATATTAGTATTGGTAATTTACTGTATGAAATCGAAGAAGCTGATTTAGATATTTTTAAATACTTTCCACATATTAACATTACATATATTGTTTCTGCCCGTGATAATGAGCAGCAAAATGAAGTTTGGGAATTTTTTTCTTTAGTGCATAATAATCAACAAAATGAAAGATTTGAAAAACTATTTAATAAAATAAATAATGATTGGTTTGGTGTTAGACTACAATCAGCAACAATATTTATGTTTTGGATAAATTCAGATAATTTTATACCATTAGATAAAAATACATATGCATTACTAAAAGAATATGATGTGTTAAATACATTTCCAACTTCATTTGATAAGTACAAAAAACTACTAGAAATAAATAACCAAAATCTTTATAGAAATTTAACCAGAATTGCAATTGATAAACAATTACAAAGTACATTGCCACACAATGAGCAAAATAATATAGATTTATTTTTAAAAAAACATTATATTTTAGAAGATACTATACAAGAAGATAAAAAATTTGAAGCGTTAAAAATCGATTTAATCCCTAATTTCAACTTTGAATTATATTTTATGATAGAAGGTAAAATTAAAACAATAATTTGCGAAAACAATAAAATTATTAGTTATAGTAAATTAGAAATATTCAATAAACCTGACAACGCTAGTTATCCTAATTTTCAACTAATAGCAATAAAAGCGTTAGATAAACAATATACGAAAATTTTAGAACCTAAAAAATTATACTATTTTAACAATAATTTTGAAATCCAAGATGATAGCGTTAAATTTATAAATGAGAAATCAATTTCAATATATAAAACTGATTCAATTAATAATATAAACATTTCAGCTATTGTCGGGAAAAATGGAACAGGAAAAAGTACAATTATAGAATTGTTAGTAATGGCTATCAATAATATTGCTAAATGCTTCCAAGATAATGACAACTATACTATTAAAGAACTTGAAGAGTTTTTTTATACAATTCATACTAACTATTCTTTACATTCATTAAATGAACGACACTATCAAGGCGAGTGGCTTCATAAATTATTTCATAAAAACGATGCTTATCAGATACCAATTGTCATTGAACCATATAGAGAAAATGGGAATATTGATGTTAATAAATTAGATAAACTAACAAAACAAAGATTATTATCAACTCTACTTGAACCATCAAATAGTATTGAATACACAAAAGAACACCTTAAACTTACAAACAAACAATATGCCACTCATCTTAAGATGGTCATAAATATTGATAAAATTAATAGCATTGTTAGATCAATGAGAAAAGAACAGCATAGAGCTAATAAGTTCTTTACTCCAAACTTTGAGAATAGTATAGATGAAGTATTATCTTATAATGAGAATAAAAATATACTTGATTATTTCAATGAATATATTGAGGTTGATTTACCTAATATTTATAATAATATATCTCCCGAAAAATGGGATAAGCAAGGTAATGATGAATTACCAAATTTTACAGAAATAATTAGAGATAATTGTATTTTATATAACAAAATTGCTAAAGTATATATTTGTTATAAAGTAAAAAGTATTGCAGATACATATCAGACATATAACGAATATAAAAGTGAACTAAGCAATGTAAATTTTTTGAACTTATTAATCAACGATAAGAGTCACATCACATTTAAGTTACACCAAGCCTTAAATTTTTTAAAATACAACAGTGTTAAAAAAATCAATCTAGTCTCAATTAAAGACATATCGTCAAATATTAGAAATATAAAAGCCGACAATAGTGAATTAAAAACTATAGAATTAATACCACCAGCTTTTTTTGATATTGATATATTGATGGATGATGATAAATCATTTAACTTGCTGAGTTCGGGAGAAAAACAAAAAATATATGCAACTTCATCAATTATTTATCATTTACAAAATATTGAGTCAGTTCATAGAGGTAATTCTAATAATATAAAATATAAATATGTTAATTTAATATTAGATGAAATTGAACTATATTTCCATCCTGATATGCAAAGAACTTTTATAAGTGACTTACTTAATGCCATAGAGAGGAATGGTGCATTGGACAATATAGTGGGTTTGAATATTGTTTTAGTAACACATTCTCCTTTTATATTATCAGATATATTAAAATCGCAAACATTATATTTAACAGGTGATACAAACGAAGAAAAAGATTTTAGAGATACATTTGGTGCAAATATACATACATTACTAGATGATAGTTTTTTTATGGAAAACGGCTTAATGGGAGAGTATTCAAAAACTATAATTGAAGATATCATCACCGATTTAAATAAACATAGAAATAAAACAAAAATACTTGATAAACTTGAAAAAAATTCTATAAAGCAAATTATTTCTAATATTGGGGAGCCTTTTTTAAAGAAAAAAATATTTGATATGTACTTTTCATTATTTGATGAAAATGAAAGTGAAATAGCAATGTTAGAAAGAGAAAAAAAAGCACTTGAAGATAAAATAAAAAAGTTAAAAAATGATACATATTAAAAAGCATCCTGCATTATTTTTACTACATAATACTTCCATGAAAGAAAAAATAATTTATGAAGTTGATAAACTTTTAAATGCAAAATATTATGATGGATTTAGGTTACCAAGAAAGACACTTAAGCTATTAAGATGTATAAGGATACATTATAAAAAGTTTATAATATCTGATTACAATCAGCAATTAGAACTTATTAAATATTTTCAAAAATATTATCCCGAATTAACACAATATTATAAACCTAAAAGTTCAAGACCAAGGATTTATAAAGTAATTCGTTATTTATTCGAAGATAGATTATATGATGAGTTTTCAAGTGGATTTAAATATGATAATAAAACTAAAGAATATAATGCATATCAATTTGTAGAATTAATAAATTTAAAAACATGCCCTTATTGTAATAGGAACTATATATCTATACTTCAAAAAGAAAACGAATATGATAAACAAACTCGTCCAGAACTTGATCATTTTCACCCAAAATCAATTTATCCATTTTTAGCCATTAATTATTATAATCTTATTCCAAGTTGTTCTACATGTAATAAGTTAAAAAGTGATGATAATTCATTGGATCTATTACATCCATATGATGATTGTGTTAATAATATCAATATCACTTATTGGCTAAATGACATGAAGTTTTACAATGTAAAATCTATAAAAGATATAACATTTGAAAGTGAAAATTCAATTGAGATTGAGATAGAAAATATGCCTGATAAGAATAAAAAAATATTTCAACTTGAAAGATTATATCAAGAACATACAGATATTGTAATAGAGTTGATTTTAAAACATTTACATTATCCTGAGTCATACATAAATGAACTTGCTTTATTTGGCTATTCCAAAGAAGAAATATATAGATTTATATTTTCCAATTATTTGAATGAAGAAAATTTATCAAAAAAACCATTATCTAAATTGACCAAAGACATTGCAGAAGAATTGAATTTATTAGATTTCATTATGCCATTGTAAAGTTTGTCACAATGAAAACGAACTTCCACAACTGCATAACTCCTTATAAATATGAAATGAAAGAGAATTATGTGGCTTGGTTGCCATATTCATATATAAAAATTTTTCAATATAAAATAGTTCCAAAGTTTTTAAATAATTTTATTTCTGATTATAAAAAAGAGCGATGGCAAAAGCATATTGATGCTCTCATACCTAAAACTTCTTTTGGTTATGCATCTGAAGAAGCATATATTGAAGCAAATAAACTTACCAAAAAATCAATTGTATTAAACTCACTGAAACACATTTTTAATGATGAATTAGACTTTGAAAAATATGAAATATTAAAAGATTGCTTTGTAGAATTAATATCAACAGAAAGAGTAAGAGTTATACGGGATAATGGTTTAGCTATATATAAAGAGATTATAGATATCTGCTTTTATATAAAACAGATACAAACAGTTCTTGAAAAATATCCTTTTAGAACAAGTGAGCATAAAGGTACTGCACACACCACAAAATTTAAATCACTCATTAGAACTCAAATCAATAAACTCAAAGAAAGATTAAATCATCCATATTTTCCAATTACGAATCAATATGAAATTAAAGATACAAAAATGATTTTAAAACTTTTAAATGTTTGTCTTGATAAAGAACTCAAAAATATACCAGAGTATTTAAATTTTATAAATACTGCTTATGGTCTTGAATCAAAGATATTAGGTTTAAAAGAGTATGAGTTAAGAATAATTAAAATTTTTCTGACTTTTTATAACGGAGTGAAAACAGAGAGAATTGAACTTGTTCAAAGTGTTGCAATATTGCTAAATGATGTTTTTATAAAATTAGATATTGAAGCTAATCAAAAAGCTGAATTAGTACTAAGTATCACAAAAGTATTTTTTACTGATGAAATAAAAAACTATAACAAAAATAATAATAAAAGAACATTCACTTATAATGCAAAATCTATCGAAAAAAAATCTAGAGTAAAAACAGTTCTTCATGACACTCTTATATATGCTTATGACAGCTCAAGAGGCTCTGACATTATTTCAGAGATGTTGACGATAGGATTGAACTCCATACTAGGAATTAAAAATATATTTGAGCCTGAAAAACCAACAGAAGATGAGATATCAGATATTCAAATGATACGTTCTCTTATACATGTAAAAAATGAGTTTGGTCTATCAACATTAGAATTAAAAGTGATGCTCTATTTGTCTACTACATATATAAATATTTTAGAACATAATATGAAGAGGAAAACTTCCTCTAAGATAATTACCAATAAAACAATCAATCATCATACAATTTCCCTCAGTTAATTAACCAATACAAAAAATGACTAGCTAGTCTCCAAAAATAAATGTCATAGGAGACAAAAAATGTTAAAACTAAGTGCCGTGTTACTGAACACATTCAAAACAGACGAGTACACAAACAAGGAAACTGGAGTAGTAACTCCTTCACGCTCAAAGCTACAGCTTTTAATAAAAAAGCCGACAAAAAACGGCTCTATAAAACAAGAGCTTATAGACATAAGCGTAAAAGATGAAGTTTATCTAAAGCACAAAGACTCAATAGGAAAAACTATTGAGATTGATGTAGGCTATTTCGGTCAAGGAATAACTTTTTTCGGTATCTAACCATAAAGCTTAGATATTTTATGAATATCTGAGATGTAACGGGCTGTAATAGATGTCGACTTGTGACGCCTAAGTCACAAGAGACAGCTATGTAAGCCGTTACCAATCACACACATTCAGAACTGTTGTTGTATTGACATAAATTGACAAGGCTATATCTATGCCTAATATTTAGTATCAATTTAATAATTACTAGGGGGTTCTAGTAACACCGCCTGACATAAGTCATAAAGAATATGTATAAATGTTCTTGAAACTACTTGCTCATTGGAGCTGAAAGGAAATTACTATGAAAGAAAAAGATGAAAAACACGCACCTCATATAAGCGGTATAGATGCACTCTATTATTTTGCTCAAAGCGGTGGGCAGTATGATGAATATTATGAAAATATCATAGAACAGATAGAAGATAAAAAGAGAGAGTTTACGGTTTTAAATTATGCCTATGCAGATAACGATATTATCATCACTATCAACACTATAGATTTAAAATACAGCGGTATGGGTAGAGACGGTTTTTTGTGGTTTAACCATGACTTCTTTAGAGTTGGATTTAAAGATTCTGAGAAAGCTCAGAATATCCACAATATCAGAGTTCAACTTAACGCTATCGGGATATATACACTCGGCATAAAGTCTTTAGTTGAATATATCAACGCTCAACTCTTAAAAGGTGCTCTGCTTAGCACAAACTATTTTCCTGTAACTAGGATAGATGTAAATATGTTCATACAGCATAATTTTAACTATCTCCGTAAAGAGATGATACTCTCTAAGAAAAAGAATCACTCCGCAAATATAGGAGAGCGTTCAACTGGATATGAGCTTGAAACCTATTATGTAGGCAAAAACCCCTTTATGCTTAGAATCTACAATAAATTAAAAGAGTTAGAGGGTGCAAGTGAGATAAAAAAAGAGATTATGCATAACTACTTTGGAGTAAACGGACTTGATATAAATAAACCTATCTTCAATATTGAGTTTGAGATGCACAGAGAGTTTTTAAAAGAGTACGGAATTGATACCATAGAAGATGCGTTAAGTCGTTCTCAGAGTTTATTTGAGCTTGGATGTAAGTTTATAAAGCTGATAGATTCATCCTCGCTCACAGAGGCTCAGATTAACTCATCAAACCGTAAACGAGCAGATATCTTGCCTATCTGGGAATTTATCTCCACTCACTATGACAACAGAGAATTTATGCAGATAACTACACCCTTAGAGAAGATAGAGAAGATATCTTACAGATACTCTTTAGAAGATGCACGCAAACCTATCAAGAGACAGATTACAAGATTGCTCATACATGATAACGCTCCAACGCTCTTTTACTTCTTGGAACTATTGCAGAGTGCAGAGGAAGATTACAAGCTCCGCCAAAACATCAAAAAGTTTCATAATGAACATAAAGAGACACAGAAGCCGAAAATCACGGATGACTTAAGAAGTTACTCGGATGATGGATTAATTAACTATGAAAAAGCACTCTCCAAAGAGATGAGCGGTGTTATGCCAAACAATGAACTCTATGATGAGCTACTTCGTAAATATGATGCTATTGATGATGAGCTTATAAGACGCGGTCTTAGAAAAATACCGTTTTAGAAAAGATATTAAGATGAATGTTAAAGCTTTTGAAAACTTGGAATTGATACCAGAGCTTATAAAGCAAGTAGGATTAATGGCTGAGAGAATGGCTAAATTGGTACCGCCTCTTACCAGTAAAAAAGAAGTTGCAAAGTTTTTAAACAAATCGGAACGAACCATTAATAACTACATAGAGCAAGGGCTTTTAAGGGAAAATCATCATTTCTATAGGAAAAATGGTAAAATTCTTGTGTTTATAGAGGATGCTATTTTGGAATTTCGTGATGAGCGAGATAAAGGAATAGTAAGGTGAAAAAGTTAAGATTTAAAAACCGTAATGGTATTTTATATTTTGGTGTAGGTGATAAGCTCATATCATCGAAATTAAAATTTACAAATGTAAATAAAAATATCATTATCGGAAAGTTTAGAGATGGCAGATTAAATGAAGATTTGGGCATAGGTGTCAATGAAGGCACACCTATGATAAACGATTTGTTAAAAGAAGTTGTAAAAGATAAGGCGGTGTTTGTTAAACATAAAACAAATATCGCTTACAAATCTACTTTAAAAAACATTTTGCCATATTTTGAAAATAGGTTAGTAACCAGTATCAAGCCAATAGATATAAAAAAAATGGCACGATATCCTTATAGCTAAAGGATTGAAGAGGCAGACAATATCAACTGCACGAGTTCTTTTAAAAGAAGCGTTTAATATCGCCATAATGAGTGAATTTGTAGATACTAATCCAGTAATGATGGTTCAGATTCCAAGTATGAAAAAAGTAAGGAAAAAACAGAAGCCTTTTACTTTGGATGAGATTGATTTAATCCTAGATAATTGTCCAAATCAGCATGTAAAAAACTTTCTCGGCATATCTTTTTTTACAGGGATGAGGTCGGGTGAAGTTTTAGCACTGGAATGGGATGATATTGATTTTGAAACAGATACGATATCAATATCAAAAACAATTGCACAGGGTATAATAAATACGCCAAAAACTTATTCAAGTCATAGAGATATTGAGATGTTGCCGAGAGCTAGATATTTTTTTAAAAATCAGCAGCTCCAAACCGGTATTCAAAACAGCTATCTGTTTCTCAATACAAAAAACACTTATCATGGAACTAGTTTAGCTTTGTATAAAAACTATAAAAGTATTTTAATGAAGCTAAATATTGAAGCAAGAACATTGCACAATACTAGACATACTTTTGCAAGCATGATGCTAAATAATGGAATAGACCCAATGTGGGTATCAAATACTTTAGGTCATGAAAACCTAGAGATTACCCTCAGAGTTTATGCACATTTTATGCCTAAAAAAGAAAAAATGGTTATAGGCTTTTTAGAAAAGCGGTACAAAAACGGTACAAGCCATATCTAACCTCCATATATAGGAACCATATATTTAAAGTGTGGTTAAAATTTACTTTTTTAGATAAAATTCCGTAATAATAATCAAGAGTTTTGCATTAAAAGGGAAAAGATAGTGACGAAAAAAATATCAGCAATTTTAGCAAGCATAGCCGCAGTAGTACTGTTTTGGTACTTGGCGGGAGAGGTGTTTATCTTAAAAGATAACAAAAACTCTTTTTCAAAACTTCAATGCGTCTCTTATGCGCCTTTTTCAAAAGATCAATCTCCGTTTTCTTTTGCGGATGGAATGGTTGTCTCGGAGGATTTGGTAAGAAATGATTTAGCACTGCTTGCAAAATATACCGATTGTATCAGAACATACTCAACCGTTGGACTGGAGATGATACCAAAGATAGCCAGAGAAAACGGTCTTAAAATGTATATGGGTGCATGGGTGAGCAGTGATAAAGTGATGACGCAAAAAGAGATAACTACTCTCATAAAACTGGCAAATGAAAATCAAGATATAGTCAAAGCAGTTATTGTCGGAAATGAAGTTCTGCTTCGCGGTGATGCGACGGAAACAGTATTGGCAAACTATATAAAACAAGTAAAAGCGGCACTTCCAAATACTCAGGTTACATACGCGGATGTATGGGAATTTTGGGTTAAACATCCGCGCATTAGAGAAGTTACGGATTTTGTAACGATTCATATATTGCCGTACTGGGAAGATGACCCGATGAATATAAACCAATCCATCGGTCATTTGGCTGATGTAAGAGGCGAGGTTGAAGCCGTATTAAAAGATAAAAATATTTTAATAGGTGAAACGGGCTGGCCATCAGAGGGCAGGGCGCGAGAAGATGCGCTTCCAAGTAAGATAAATCAGGCAGTTTTTGTCAGAGAGTTTGTACAGTTAGCCGAAAAAGAGGGATGGAATTACAATATCATAGAAGCATTTGACCAACCTTGGAAAAGAGTAAGCGAGGGAGCAGTCGGCGGTTTTTGGGGACTTTTTGATAAAAATAGAGTCGATAAAAAAGTTTTTGACGGCGATGTCTCAAATTTTCCTAACTATAAACCGTTGGCACTCGGCTCAATCTTTCTCATCTTAGCACTCTCTTCTTTATTAAGAGGCGTGAATATTTCAACCAAAGAAATAGTTCTATTTAGCTCAGTCAATACTCTTTTTGCTATCTTGTTTATGCTTCAAATTGAGCAGTATAGTATTACGGTTAGGACAGGTATGGAATTTTCATGGGCGCTCTTAGTTATGCTCACGCATCTTTTGTTATACTATTTTTCACTCTCATATATTGCATACGGTAAAAAACCGCAAATAGTATCGCTTGAGAAAATTTTTACTCAAAAGATAAAGAGTCCGGATGCGTCTCTTATGATTCTATTTTATATCTCTTTTATTTTTGTGCTTATCTCAAATATCGCACTTGCATTTGACGGAAGGTACAGAAATTTTGAGATATATATTTTTGCTATTTCGATTATCTCTTATTTATGGCTTTATAGGGACAAATTTGAGAGCATGGAGTTTGGCAAATTTGAAAAAGCATCTTTTTTAATTCTCGTATTAACGGCAATTGCTGTTTTTATAAACGAAACATATCTCAATCTCTTTTCAAATATATGGATTTTAATCTCACTTGGATTTGCCTATATTTTATATAGCGGCAGCAAAAAAACAGTATATAGCGAACTTAAATTTTTTGGGTTGTATATGGCGGCATTTTTGGCAATCTTCGCTTACTTAAAATACGGATTTTTATCAAATAGCGATTTTGTGGCTCAGTGTAACAATTCCGCAGGCTCTTTTCTTTGTGACGCAAGAGCTTGGCTTGCACTATTTTTGTATCTTGGGAAGTTAGGAATCGCGGCAGTAGTTATTGCGATAATTGCATTTTTTATAAATAATAGGTTTATCTCTATTTTAGCGTTATTTATCAGTGTCGGAGCTGTTTTGATGAACAATACATTTTTTGGTGCAGCAGCATTTGTCTTAGCTATGTTTCTTACTTTAAAAAATCCAAAAAAAGCAGTTTAACATTATTGAACATACTGATAAAAAAAGAGTTTTGTAAAAAAAATCAAATTTATCAAATATTGGTTTTTTAAATATAAATAGGGTGTAAATTTTTTTTATATATGTTAAAATAAAAAATTGAGAAAAAAGAGGGAGTCGGAATGTTTAATAATATGTCGATTAGATTAAAAATGGCACTTATGGTTCTTGTGCCCGTGTTTGTGATTTTTATTACGCTTGGTATGAGTAGCTATAAAAATTATCAAGAGGTTCAAACTTTAAAAAGTATAGGTTTGATGGTCTCTTTTGCTACAAAAGCAAGTGAATTGGTACACAATCTTCAAAAAGAAAGAGGAGCATCGGCAGGATTTATAAGTTCAAAAGGTGCAAAATTTTCATCCGAACTTCAAGAAATAAGAAAAGATACCGACAAAGCTCTAGCAGAGGCTACAAAAAATTATAAAGAAGATTTGGATGTAGGGCATCTTTCAAAAGATTTGCAAACAAAAATTGCAAAAGCGTTTGATAGCCTATCAAAAATTGGGTCAATTAGAACCGGAGTTGATTCTCTAGGCGTTGCGGTAAGCGTTCCTGTAGGTTATTATACTGATTTGAATAATGATTTTATCATATCCATTGAAGAGATGGTAAAAATGAGTTCAAATGCGGAGATGAATAATCTCATCAATGCTTTTGTAAATTTCTTATCGGCTAAAGAGAGATCGGGGATAGAGAGAGCGGTTCTTTCATCAACTTTTTCTCAAGATAAGTTTGCTCCCGGATTTTATGAGAAGTTTATAGGACTGCTTAACGGTCAAGAGATATTTACAAATAAGTTTCTATTTTTAGCACCTGCGGAGCTTAAGAGTTTTTATGAAGAGAGTATGAAGTCAAAAGATGTATTAGAAGTTGATAGAATTAGAAAAATTGCCCTTGAACATCCAAACGGCGGATTTGAGATAGATGCAACTTACTGGTTTGCTACAATAACCAATAAAATCAATTTACTAAAAAATGTTGAAGATGCGATAGCCAAAAAAATAGAGCAGCAGGTCTCTCACTTAAAGAGTGTTGCATTTAACACTATGTTAATTGAACTAGCTGTAAATTTTATCGTGATACTTTTTATACTTACTTTTACTTTTATTATCTCAAATACTTTGACAAAAAGAGTAAATAGATTTAAAAATGAGATAGATGATATCGTCTCTTCAAAAGATTTTTCTAAAAAAATCACAAACTGTGCAACCGATGAGATAGGTTTCATACAGCAGTCGGCAAATCATTTGGCAAGCGTTGCCAATAGAGCGCTTGAGGAAGCAAAAGAGAGTTTAGAGAGATCAAATGAACACTTTTTGGAGAGTCAAAAACAGATAGAGGCGAATACGCTTACTCTTTCATTGACTGCACTTTTAAATGACGGTGCATCAAGCGGTGTCGGAAGTGTCCAAGCAGGCTTGGCTCATAATATGGAATCTCTTAAAAATATTAATGATAAAAATGCTCAAACAGAAGCTATCGTAGAAGAAGTGAAGAGTTCTACTCATGAGATGGAAGAGTCTTTAAATAGCATTTCACAAAGAATGTATGAGAGCAAAGAGAACTCAGATCAGTTAAATAACAGCGTAACTGAGATTACAAATGTTATATCGCTAATCAAAGATATAAGCGACCAAACAAACCTGCTAGCACTTAACGCTGCGATAGAAGCTGCCCGTGCAGGTGAACATGGAAGAGGATTTGCGGTTGTTGCAGATGAAGTAAGAAAACTAGCAGAGAGAACACAAAGAGCAACGAGTGAAGTTGAAGTAAATATAAATCTACTAAAACAAAACAGTTCGTCAATGCAGGAATTTTCTGAACACATGGCTAAAGAGGTTTCATCATCTTTAGAAAAACTTGAGGTGTTTAACGATAGTTTACACTCTTTAGTAGACGGTGCAAAAGATATTCAGCTCTCAAACAAGATGATTTCAAATGAACTTTTCATAACTCTTGCGAAACTAGACCATATAGCATTTAAGCTTAGCGGATATAGCGCCGTGTTTAAGGATGATCATAACTTTAAGTTCTCAGATCACACTAGCTGCAGATTTGGTAAATGGTATCTTGGCGATGCAAAAGCTTCGTTTGGGGCAACGGCTTCATACAGCAAAATAGATCCTATCCATAAAACAGTGCATGATAAAGTTAGATCAATTCCTGATTATATTAAAAACGATGCAATTAAAAATTCGGATAACATTATCAAAGCGTTTAGTGCTGCAGAGAGTGCTTCAAAAGAGCTTTTCATTACTTTAGACAGTATGGCAAATGAGATAAAGTAAAGTTTTTTATCAAGAGAATTTTCATCTCTTGATAAGATGCGGAGTTATTTAGTTACTTCTACAACTTTTGGCGTTGATTCCCAAATACCGTGTTTTGTACAGTACGCTTGAGCAGTAAGCTTTAGTTTGCTTCCGGTTGGGATGATGTTAAAAGTCACGGTTGCATGAGCTTTCATATTTGCTAAAGCCCCCGGAATAAAATCGGCACGCGCTAAAAGAGTCTCTCCGTTATAAAGCGACATATTTGCTATATAGTGGTCAAAATCGTCTGGATGAGCATACTCATTTCCCATTTTAACGGTTATGCTAAACATTTCTCCCTCTTTTGCGCTATCTTGGCAGTGAATAAACGGCGAGTGGCGATCTATATAATCCTTCTTGCTTTCTCTCTCAACTGTATCTATATCCACATAACGATTTATTATCGGCATATCAATTCCTTTTGTTTTTTTTAGTTTGAACGCTATTTTAGCTCTAAAGCAATTTACATAAAACATTACTTATAGTTTATATCTCTTGATTAAGATTGATTTAATTTATAAGCATTTAACAAAAATATAGATAAAATCGCGAGATTAATATTGAAATAAAGAGTCTATTTATGATAAAACCATTACTGATTGAGATTGGTGTAGAAGAGCTTCCGGCTATTCCGCTTTTAAAAGAGTTAAAAAATATTGAGAAAAAATATGTTGATATTTTAGAAAAAAATTCACTTTTATGCGAGTTTGAGTTTTACTATACTCCTCGTCGTTTGGTTATTTGGCATAGAGAGTTTAAAACTTGTCAAGATGACTCTACGGAGGAGTTTTTCGGCGCACCTTTAGAAGTTGCGTATAAAGACGGCAAACCTACACCTGCGGCTCTTGGTTTTGCTAAAAAATGCGGCGTAGAAATGGATGCAATCGGTTCTGCGCAAAAAGGCGGCAAAGAAGTCCTTTACTATAAACAAGAGCTTCAAGGAAAGCCGTCGATTGAGCTTATCGGAGATATTATCGATACATGGATCAAATCTTTAGACTTCGGTAAATCTATGAGATGGGGAAGTTTAAGCGAGAGTTTTATCCGTCCTATTCGCTGGGTAAATATACTTTTTGGCGATGAGTTAGTAGATGTGGAACTTTTTGGCATAAAATCTGCAAAAAAGACATTTGTACACCGTATCAGTAATTTTGATTCAGTTTCAATCAGCGGTGCCAAAGAGTATTTTGAAGTTCTAAAAGAGGGCGGTGTAACACTTTTCCCAGAACTTAGACGAGAGAGTATTTTAAACAACTTCTCTATGCTTGAGAAAAACAACGGTATAAAAATAGAGTGTGATGAAGACCTGCTTGAAGAAGTAGTGGCTATTACGGAACATCCTACGGCAATTTTGGGTTCATTCGATGAGGAGTTTTTAAAACTTCCTCCCGAAGTTATCATTACTTCCATGAAAGAGCATCAGAGATATTTTCCGGTTTTTAAAGACGGCAAGTTGATAAACAGGTTTGTAGTAGTTTCAAATGCTCTGACAGATGATTTTTCCAAAGTTATTGAGGGTAATGAGAGAGTTCTACGCCCTCGTTTGGCAGACGCGCTTTTCTTTTACAACAACGATTTGAAAAAAGGACTCAGCACAAACGGACTAGAAAAAGTTGTATTTATGAACGGTCTTGGAACTGTTGCCAATAAGATAGAGCGAGAGAGAAAAATCGCAAATACTCTTTTTGAAATGTATAAACCAAAAGGCGCAAGTGTAGAGATGTTAAATCGTGCCGTATCTCTTGCAAAAGCAGACCTTATGAGTGAGATGGTATATGAGTTTACCGAGCTTCAAGGTCTTATGGGATGTTACTATGCAAAAGCACTTGGTGAGAGTGACGAAGTTGCAGAGGCTATAAAAGAGCAGTATCTGCCCGACGGTGAAGATAGCGCGCTTCCATCAACGCCAATGAGCGCAATTGTAGCTATGAGTATAAAACTGGACACTCTTATAGGACTCTTTAGCGTAAATCAAATCCCTACAGGTTCACGCGACCCGTTTGCACTTCGCCGTGCCGTAAACGGACTTATAAGAATAACAAAAGAGCATAATTTAGAGTTTAACATAGTTGAGACTTTAACTCTTCTTAGCAAAGATTATGCAGAGTTTGATATCTCAAAACTTGAATCGTTCTTTTTAGAGAGATTAAGACAATATTTTAAAGTAAATCCATCTATTATTGAAGCCGTGCTTGCTTCGGGTGAGAGAGAACTGCTTGCTATGGGTAAAAAGATAGAGGCGTTAGAGGCTATGGTAAATAGCGAAGGCTTTAGCGAATCTTTTTCAACATTTAAGAGAGTTGCAAACATTACAAAAGATATCGATATGTCAAATGAGTTTAGAGTTGATGTTAAACTATTTGAAGCCAAAGCGGAAGAAGCACTTTTTGCTAAATATAGTGAAGTTTCTACATGTAAATACGAGTCGTATGAAGCGGAGCTTGATGCGCTTTTAGCTCTTAAACCGCAGCTTGATAAATTTTTTGATGATGTGATGGTAAATGCCGAAGATGAAAAAGTTAGAAATAACAGAAAATCTCTAGTTGCTTCTATATATAAAAGTATTTTAAAAATTGCAGATATTAAAGAAGTGAGTATTTAAGTAGATTTTTTGAATTAAATTTTGATACAATAAATAAATTGGAGATATTTCAAGCATTTTGCGGCTTTCCAATTTTATTACAAAATAGGAGTTATCATGTTATCAAAACTTATTATTGTCACAGATTTACAGCGTTACAAACTATTTACAAATAAACAAGATCCGCTTGGAAGGGAGTCTCTTGAACTTCTTGAGAGTACTGATAGTTTAGATATTCATCAAAAGTTAAGTGAAAAAGTAACCGATAGAAAGGGTAATTTTCAAAGTTCTCGCGGCAGCGGCTCAGGTGAGGATCATAATATTGTTCTTGAGGAGGAACGCAGACGCATCAAAGAGATTGCAAAACAAATCTCTCAAGCACTTCATAGCCATAATTGTAAGTCTTGGTGTCTTGCCGCACCTAAAGCAATTAACAACAAAATAGTTGAATTGCTTGAACCTGCTCTTAAAGATAAGATGGAGATAAATCTTCATGCCGATTTGACAAAAATTCATGATAGCGAATTATTAGAGCATTTTAGTAAGCAAAAGTAGTTTATTTAAGAGAGCCTCATTTTTGAGGCACTCTTATAAAAAAGCTTAGTTTGTTTTCACGATAGATGGAGGGTAGGTTGAAAAAACTTTTTTAAAAGCGTTTGCCCTTACATCTCTAAATTTTCCTGTTGCAAGTGGCGGTAGAAAATATGCCAACTCCTGACTCTCTTTTTCATCATAATTGTTATCATACATATATGCCACCTCTTTGCCGAGTTTTACGGCCTGTGCGGCAAGATTTCTTGCATAGGCGATAATATTTTTATGATGTCTGTCAAATTTATTTCCAGAGCCGAAAAATACAAACTTACCGCTTAGACGAATATTTAGATAGTCGAGATAATTAAGCTGTTTATCATATCTAGTGAGTTGATTGCTTGTGTATTTATCCAAATCAGCATCAAACTCTTCAAGTACGGTAGTCGGTTCTATGTCGGGTCTATTTAAACCGAAGAGATATTTAATCTCTATAAGTTTACCTCTATAGCCGTCTTTTATGGCTGAAGAAAAGAGATTACAGTAGTTGTCGAAATTTAGTTCACAAAATTTACCGTCAAATATATAACCCTGAAGTGCGAGTTTCGTGTTGCAATTGTATCCTACGGGAGAGATGGTCGGGTTGTATAAAAAGATAGTTCCTGCGACAGTTTTGCGCTTGTTATCAAGCATTTTTTGCAGTTGCTCAATATCTATAGTTTCATCGCCCTCTTGTATGTAAATATATTGCTCCGTGAGATATTCCATATCAAAGCTTGTTGAGAATTTTCCAAATGCTTGCAAATTAAATCCTAAAAATTTTTATCGGAATTATACTATAAAGTCCTTTGTGTAAAGGTATTTTTTATAGTCGATTGAAAAGTTGGATTTCAAAGTAAAAAAAGAAAACTTTTTGCTTTTTTTGTATAAGATATATGTAGAATTTAATGGGCATAGCTCAAAAAGAGTAGGGATTTTTTTAATGTATAATGGTTTTAGGCACACTTTTTTATTTTTTATTTTTTTTGTATTTGTTACTCAAGTAAGCGCATTAGAAATTTTCAAAGTTAATGATAAGACACAAAAAATTGGTTTATCTAAGCACTCTGAATTTTTTTTTGATGCACAAAATCATTTTTCGTATGAAGATGTGTCCAAAGATTCATTTAATGACAATTTTAAATCTGTAAAATCTGATTCATTTTATACAGGTTATACAAACGATACTGTTTGGATGCGTTTTAGCGTACTAAATGACGCTGCGGAGTCATTTGATGGTAGAATAGAAATGCCGGTATCATGGGTGGGTGAAATATCTTTTTATATAAAAAAAGGCGAATCTTTAGGCGTAGTAAATTTTAGCTCGCCTTTTTCTTCTAAGGGAGGGGAAGTATATGCAAAATCTTTTTTTCTTCCTATAACTATTGAGCCGTCTCAAAGTGCTGAAGTTTATATAAAGATAAAAGGCGATGGTGTTTTAGCACTTTCTCCACAACTTTACTCTCAAAAAAAAGCAACTCGGCATTTGGCATATATTAATATGCTAAACGGCGCATTAATCGGAATAGTGTTGTTTATGCTTTTTTATAATGTAAGTAATTATTTAACATTTAAAGATAAAAATTATCTGCTTTATGTGCTTTATTTATTAAGTTTATTCTTTTTGATGGGTACTTATTATGGATATGGTATCAATCCGTTTTCCAAAAATAGTTTACATAGTGAAAATACATTGTCGGCAGTATCGGCATTTACTTTTTTTACAAGTTTGCTCTTTAGTAAAAATTTTTCAAATATAGAAAAGTATCTCCCAAAGAGCGGAAGATACTTTTCTATTCTGCTTTTGCTCTGTGTACTTCTTGGCAGCTTTGGTTTTATAATGGGCGATAATTTGATTTCACTCTATGTTATTGCGCTTCTCTCGTTAATATCTTTTTTGTTTTTGATATCGGTATCGGCTTTTTCTCTACATAAAGGAGTGTCGGGAAGCATTTATTTGTTGTTGGCTTGGTTGTCTTTGGCAAGTGGGCAGTTAATGTCACTGATGATAGCTCTAGGTTTTATAAACTACCGTGATTATATGTATGATTTTTATGCTTTTGCAGTTCTATTAAACATTATGATGATCTCTTTTGCATTGACTTCTCGTGTTAATGATACTGAAATGCAGTGTGAGCTTGAGGTTAAGAAAGAGCATGAAATAGCAGATAAGCTTAATTTATCAAAAAGAGAGTTAAGAGAGTTAAATGAAAAACTAGAGCGTAAGATTCAAAGCCAAGAAAGGGAACTTTTGACAAAAACCAAAGAAAATGAAAAATTTTCTATAAAAGATGATGTGACTGAGGTTTACAACAAGGCAAAACTTGAAGAGATATTAACGAATGAGCTTCATAGATCAAAAAGATATGATTATGAATTTAGCATAATAGTAATTAATATTGACGGTATGAAGGCGATAAACGATACTCACGGATATCAAGTAGGAAATTCGGTTATGAAAGAGATGGCTGATTTGTTTATGCGTAATATTCGCTATCTAGATACAATCGGTCGCTGGAGTGAGAGCGAGTATTTGATAATTTGCCCCGAAACCGATGCCGAGCATGTGGTAGTAGTTGCGCAACATCTTCAAAAATTGATAGAAAAAAATAAGTTCTTTTTTGTAGGAACGGCTACGGCTAGTTTTGGAGCGACAAGCTATCAAACAGATGATACTCTGCAAGATGTGATGAAAAGAGGGTATGAGGCACTAACAAAAGCTAAAGAGGGTGGCAGAAATAGAGTCGAGGTGTTATAAATCAATATTTGTATTTGATTTTACTCAAATACAAGCCGTTGCTTGGAGCAGGTTTTATTTTATATCTTCTTTTGCACTCTAACTGCTCTTTTACCTCGTTAGAGTCAAGGGTTAAAAGAGCCCCGACCATCAGCCTGATTTGACTTCTTAAGAATCCGTTTGCCTCAAAGTTTAAGACGATAAAATCTTTATGTCTGTATGCAAAAGCTCTGTATATAACTCTAGTCGTACTCTTTATGTCGCTGCCGCTTTTCATAAACTGCTTAAAATCAAATTCGCCGCAAAAAAGTTTTATATTTTTTTCAATTTTCGTAAAATCAACACTATCTAAAAAAGTTACATAATTATATTCAAAAGGGTTACTTTGCCCCTCTTTTATGATATATCTGTAAACTCTTTTTTTGGCACTGTATCTTGCATGAAAATCATCATCTACCGCTTTTACATCTTTTATATGTATGGAATAGGGAAGCATGTCGTTTAAAACTTTTTTGAGCTTTGTTAAATCGCTCCAATATTCGGGTAAATCAATATGACAAACTTGCCCCGTAGCATGAACGCCTCTATCTGTTCTCCCGCTAGCAGTTGCTTTTGAGTTTATATTTAATTGCCCTAAAGCACTTTCAACTCTTCCAAATATGGTATTTGGTGAACTCTCCTGTGTTTGAGACCCTAAAAAATTTGTGCCGTCATAGGCAAGAGTTACGGCACATCTCATCTAAAACTTGGCAACTATTGTTTTTTTGTAGATTGTATATGTAGCTATAAGCCATCCAAAAATTAGAGCCGGTACAGCATATACAGAGATTAAAAGCTGAAGCGATATGGCAAGAGTGTAGTAGATGATAATTCCTAAAAATAAAAAGAGATAAATTTTTCCTTTTTGATGTCTTGTATGTACGATACCGATGCTTGCAATGACAAATAGACTAAGCAGCGGAAAAAGACTAAGTAAAATATTTGTTGTTAACTTTTTCTCTATCTTGGTAGATGGATTTTTAGGAAACCAGTACTCTATCGGCGTTTGATACTCATCTAAGTTTGTTTTCATAGTATCGTTTATAAACATAAATTCAAAATTTATTTGCGTAAACTTCTCTTTTGAGTAGCTGTAACCCTCTCCTGAGGTAAGTTTAAGTCTTAAAACTCCGGAATCATTTATGATTTGGGCTTTTTTTGCTCCCACTAAAACTTCTTCATTTTGCTTTTTATTGAACAAAATTACATCAGAGTATGTTCCGTCGAGATTGTCTTTTCCGATGTAGAGTAACCACTCACCGAATTTATGCCCAAACTCGGAAGCCGATAGGTTAAATTTTGCTTCACTCTTTTTGTATGATAAAAAGTTATTTGAGAGTATTTTTGCATGTGGAAATAGTACAAAAAAATTAAACAGAAGTATCGTAGATAAAAATAGGGCAGGAACAAAGAGTGTTTTTAAAATAAACTTAGGCTTAATTCCAAGAGCAAATAGAACAATTATCTCATTATCGTTTGAGAGTTTAAAGAGAGTAAGCGTAGCTGCTACGAAAAATGATAGCGGAAGTGTATAAAAGAGAAGTTCCGGCAACATAAAGAAAAATAGTTTACTCATCTCAAAAAGAGATAGTTGAATAACTGCCGTATATGTAGCCATTTTTATCAAAAAAACTATAGATGCGATGGAGAAAAGCGGTAAAAATATTGATAAAAAGAGAATAAAGAGAGAGTGCTTTATATAGTTTTGTAATATCTGCATTAGTAATTTGCCTCAATATATTTTAAAACAGGAGTGTCAAAAATATATACTATAAATGTAGCCATTGCTAAAAACGGCACAAAGGGAACTCTTTGCTCCTCTTTGGATCTCTTCATTACAAGAAGCATAACCGGTAGTGACAAAAGAGCAGATAAAAATATAGCAACAAGTGTAAGTTTAACTCCAAGAAGCGCTCCCATAGTTGCGGCTACCATTATGTCACCCTCTCCCATGGCTTCGATAAACGGGTAGGTATGATAGTTTTTTGTCCAAGGCGTTATAGTCTTTTTTGCTTGTCTGTGAGCTGATGAAGTCAGTACATAAGAGATTGTAAATCTAAGTAGAGTAAATCCGCCGGCAAAGAGCAGGGCATTTTGAAAGTTTGTAGCGACTCCGCTTAGACTCCATGCTCCAAACATCGCAAAGAGTAAAGCTAATAGATTTAGAGAGTCCGGAATCATTTTGTACTTTAAATCTATCGTAGAGAGTGCCAACAGGGTTAAAAAACTAAATCCAATCAAAAGAGCGGGAAAACTAAATCCAAATTTGCTTGCTAAAACTAAAAAAATCAAACCTGAAGCAAGCTCAATGAGCGGATATTGAAGTGAAATTTTAGTGTTGCAAAATGAGCATTTGCCTCTTAAGAAAATCCAAGAGAAGAGAGGGATATTGTGCCAAGGTTTAAGAGGATTTTTACAAGTCGGGCAGTGGGAAGCATCAAACACGACGCTCTCATCTTTTGGAAGTCGCAAGATAACCACATTTAAAAATGAACCCATAAGTGTTCCTAAGATAAAAGCCAATGTTAGTTCCATTATTTTAACCCTCCAAATCTTCTCTCAATTTTTGTAAAATCTTTTATGATTTTTTCTAACTCGTTTGTCGTAAAATCCGGCCAAAGCGTGTCTGTAAAAAACAGTTCCGCATAAGCCGCTTGCCATAGTAAAAAATTAGATAGTCTATGATCTCCGCCCGTACGGATAATCAAATCAACATCATGTTTGCAATCAAGCGCATTTTTAAGTATCGCTTCGGTTATGTCGTTTTCATAATTTTTTATTCTGTTTACGGCTCTGATTATCTCGTCTTGCGCGCCGTAGTTTAGTGCGAGCGACTGAACTAAACCGTCGCAGTGAGCGGTTTTTTCTTGAACATTTTTAATTGTCTGCTGCAGCGATTTTGAAAAAGCTCTAATGTCGCCGATTGCTTCAAATCTAATATTGTGTAGTAGATAATTTTCAAGTTCGCTATCTAAATATTTTTTTAAAAGTTTCATCAGGTATTCAACTTCCAAGCGAGGTCTTTTCCAATTTTCGGTTGAAAAAGCATACAAAGTCAAACTCTCTATATCATCATTTTTTGAACAAAACTCCGTTATCTCTCTGACTATTTTTGCGCCTACTTCATGACCTTCAGCTCTTTTTTTGCCCTTAAGTTCTGCCCATCGACCGTTGCCGTCCATAATAATTGCTATATGTCTTGCTTTATTCATCTGTTTATGTCCAAAAATTGTTTAATTTTTATTTGTATTGTACCTTTTTTTAAATTGAACCAATGAAAAAAAATATTCATATATTCTTTGCATACTCCAAAATGCTAAATGCGACACTAAGTTTATCTGCCGTTTCAATAGACGCTGCTTTATCTGAAGTTATAAAATCAACTTTGTTTGTATCGCTTCCAAAGCTTGAAGAGTCTTTCAAGATATTTAAGCAAACAGCGTCCAAGCCTTTGCTCTCAATAATTTTTGAAGCATTTTCATGTGCATTTTTTTCATCCATCTCAGCCTTAAAACCGATAGTAGTAATACCGTTTTTATCAATAGAGCCTAAAATATCAACATTTTGTTTGAGTTTCAAATCCCATTCATTCCCCAGAGACTCTTTTTTTAGTTTTCCCGTTTGCGAGTATGCCGGAATATAGTCGCTGACTGCCGCAGCCATAAAAAGGTACGGTTTTTTTTGAATAAGGCGAATCTGTTCATCTCTCATAAGAGTAGCTTTGGAGAGTTTTCCTTTTTTGGCGATGCGGATAGAGTCACTTAGATATTCTAGCATCTCATTTGAACTCTCTACATCTATGGTGTATAACTCTAGCGGTAAATCTTTGTCAAATTTTGAAGAGATTAGATTTACATCTGCGCCTTTGCAGTAGAGCGCGGCAGCTAAAGCCGATGCCATTTTTCCGCTTGAAAAATTTGATATGAAACGAACTTCATCAATCTTCTCTATCGTTCCGCCGCCCGTTACAATTACTCTTCTATCCGTCCAAAATTCATCTTTTAGCAGAGCTTTTGCACAGTGCCAAAAAATCTCTATCGGTTCAGCCATCGCGCCGTTTCCCATACTTTTACATGCAAGCTCTTTTGTTTGCGTATCTACTATCTCATAGTTTGCAATACCTAGCATTTTGAGGTTGGCTTTTGTAATCGGATTTTCTAACATATTCGTATTTGCCGATGGTGCGATTATTTTTAGATGCGGATATGCTAAAGCCGTCTGCAGAAGCATATTGTCGGCTATGGCATTTGCTAGTTTCGCAATTGTGTTTGCAGTTGCAGGAGCTATGACAAACAAATCTGCCCATTCACCTGCTTTTATGTGGTTATGATTTGTTACCCATGACTCGTTTGTATCATCTAATACCTGATTAGCTGAGAGAGTTTCAAAAGTAAGAGGCGTTACAAACTTTTTAGCGGCTTCACTCATTACGACTTTAACTTCTGCGCCTGCTTTGGTAAGGATTCTTATGAGGTCTAGTGATTTATAAACGGCAATGGAACCGGTCACTCCAAGAAGTATCTTTTTACCGCTTAATAAATTTGATGGGATAAGCATTTTTCACCTTGTTAATTTATTTCTTTATTTATTTTGTATTTTAACATGAAAAGTTGTTGATATAAATCAAGTGTACTATTTTAATGTATGTTAAAATTTTAACTTATAATAATTAAAAGGATAGTTAATATGAAGAAGATACTATTATTGGTAGTGGCATTATCATCGTTGCTTATTGCTAAATCGGAGATGGAGACATGTGTAAAGTGTCACCCGACAATCGTTGAAGAGTTTCAAGGTTCAATGCATAAAAAATCTACATTTCATGATGATGAAGTGCATAAAGCCGTGTGGGATAAGCATCCTTTAAAAGCGAAAGGTGATTATAACTGCGCAGGGTGTCATGCTCCAAATGCTAAATCAGAAGAAGAAGTTAAACAAGGCGTTACATGTACGACTTGTCATACTATTAAGGATGTTGAAGAGCATAAGGTTATAAATAAAAATGTGTATGGCGAAGATAATAAAACATTTTATTCGGCTGAAGCGGGAAGAGAGAATGAGAAGGTAGTTTATAAAAAAGAGAGTTCATGGTTTGGGATGAACAAAACTACCGTCGGTTCACCGTACCATAATATAGATTATACAAATGAAAAATTTTATACAGGTCAAGTTTGTATGGGATGTCACTCTCATAGAGAAAATTCACATGAGTTTATGCTTTGTGAAACAGGCAAAGAGGGTGCTAAAGATAAGAAAGAGAACTGTATAACTTGTCATATGCCAAAAGTTGAAGGTAGTGCAACTACGATTAGACAGAGTCTAAAACACGCTTTTCACGGTTTTGCAGGTGCTAGAAAACATCCTGAAATGTTAACTCAGTATGTAGAGTTAGATTTTAAAAAAGCAAGCAGCGGTTTTGAAGTAATCGTTGAGAACAAAGCTCCTCATAATTTTATGTTACACCCATTAAGAGTTGCCGAGCTTAGAGTAAATATCATAAGAAATTCTAAAGCTATACCGCTAAAAACAGAAACTTTTGTTAAAACAATCGGTAATGATGAGGGACCTTCTATGCCGTGGTTAGCGACAAAAGTAGTTCAAGATACTATGCTTAAAGCTAAAGAGAAAAAGAGCGTGAGTTACAGCGATGCAGTTCAAAAGGGTGATAAAATCGAAGTGCAACTCGGATACTATATAGTAAACCCAAAAGCGCTTAAGAACCTAAGCCTTGACGGAAATAAAGAGCTAGAGAAATTTACTGTTCTTAAACAAAAATATTTTACGATAGAGTAGCCATCGGCTACTCTGCAAGTTCAAAAATATCTCAAGAAAAGTGTTATAGTTTAACACCCTTGCCTACATCTTCATTTGCATAAAAACTATGTGTTCCATCACAAAACGGGAAATTTTTACTGCTTTTACATAAACAGATATGATACTGCTTAGTTTTTTCAACAATCGTTTTTTTTGGTAGACAGTCTGTTCCCTCATGATTCCCGTCGCAAAACACTCCATCTTTACTTCTTCCACATGTACAAATGTAGTATGGAATCCAAGCTTCAAGCGTAACACCTTTAGGTTCATTATTAAACACAATAGCATCTTTACACATGAACTATCCTTTGGTTTGGTTTTAAACTATTATAATGAGAGATTGAGTATATTGTCAAGGTTATTTGAATATACAGTTTGTAATTGTTTTGAGTAATTTTGATAAATGAAGTTGTTGTGGGAATGAGTATAAAATAGCATGAGCGGAAAATCCGCTCACAAAAAAAATTACAGACCTGTAACGTTTTCTGCTTGAGGACCTTTTTCGCCTTGACCTACTTCAAAAGTAACTCTTTGACCTTCGTTTAACGATACACGACCGTAACCTGTGCTGTTAATTTGACGAAAGTGTACGAATACATCCTTACCGCCGTTCTCTTGTTCGATAAATCCGAAACCTTTTTCGCTGTTGAACCATTTTACAGTTCCGTTTACTAATGCTGCCATTTTAATACCTTTGTGTTTGAATACACCCCATTACGAGGTGGTCTAAAATCTAATATGAAGTTTTCTTTTAGGCAGATTATAACTGTTAACCGTAAGTCACCAATGTAAAGCAGACTAAAGATGTAATTCGAATCATCTTTTATTGACGGAAGTGTAGCTAAATAAAAAAATAAAGTATATAGCTAGAGCCGCTTTTTTGAAATTCGCCTTTTTTAGACAAGTTGCGCTCTCACTTTTTAGCCTTGAGCTTTTTTCGTTTTTTTATCGCTGCGTTTTTCTTTCAAAGTTTTTGTTGCAGTTTTCTTAACTGTTTTTTTTGCATCTTTACCTTTTGCCATGATATCCCCTTTACTTGGATTTGTTAATCATAGAGTCGTCAATACATTTTATACAACTTATACTTAAAGCTAATGCTAACATAATTTTTTAGAAACCAGCTTTTGCAATTGCATTAGTTTATTTTCATCCGCGTTAGATGTTTGGCAGCTGGGTTTACACAAGTTCAACTCTAAGTTCTTTTCCTAAAATATGTGCAAAGTTATGCAGAGTTGAGAGTTTTATGTCTTGCGTATGGTTTTCTATTATTGATATGGTTGATTTTTTTAAGCTCGACGACTATAATGTTTATTTGGAAGTTGCTTGAAGATAATAAAAAGTGAGCTTATAAAAATGGACTGTTTATAAGCTCATAGTTTGTACTTCATTTCACTTCATAATGTGCAAAGGCGCCCTCTACACTTAAGACATTTTTATAGCTGGTCTTTGTAATGGTTACTTTTTTTGTAGTTAAGTCACACACCGCGATACGAAAGTTTGAACTCATATATGGTTCAACAATGCAGATGATTTTATCATCAATCTGTCTTGTTGCATGGATAACACCTTGAAGAGTATGAAAAAAATATTTTGGATAACTCAATGGTGTGATCTCTACAACATCTGCAACTATTTTTTTACCAAGATTTTGTCTAATAAGATTGGCATCTTCATAGTTGTCAAACCAAACACACCAGTCGTCAAACTCTTTATTGAAACGCTTTAAACCTTCGTCCAAAAAACCGCCTGCCTCTGACTGTAGGGCAAATATCCTCATTTGTAAAATCCTATAAAAATGTTCATAATTATACTTATTAGCCTCTTTGATATCCTTTACAACTCCACAACCCGCTCAAGTACAAATGGCAGTTGGCTATGAATTTCATGGGCTTATATAAGTTCCACTCTCAATTCTTTACCTAATATGTGTGCAAAATTCTGCAGGGTTGAGAGTTTTATATCTTGAGCATGATTTTCTATTCGTGAGATGGCGGACTTCTTTGTATGCAATCTTTGTGCTATCTCCTCTTGCGTAAGCCCGACTTCAACTCTCGCCTGCTTTAGCATCTCGCCAATCTTAAACTCTTCGTATCCAGACTCAAAATTTTTGGCAAAATCAACATCATCTTTTTTTCTTTTTTGGATATATTTTTTTAAATCACTCATTGTTTAAATACTCCTTTTTTCTCTCTTATGTTAACACATAAGTTAACTTTTGTCAATTTATTTAAATTTTTGAACATAAATGAATTTGTTTGGCATGTGGATTTGGCTGATAATAACAAATAGTTATCTGCAATCTAAATTGAAATTTAGATTGTTTTTTATTTATATTGAGGATAAGTTATGTGACATAGCTCAGCAAAGTAGAGCCTAGAATCATTATTATAAAGTTTAAATATATATTGGTCTTCTGAATCTAAACTACCAACAAAAAATAAATTTATGGTTTCTTTTATTTTGATATTTCTTTTTTCTTCATTAGAAATATCTTGATAGTTTTTATTGTTTTTTATCATAAATTCTTTGATTTTTTGACTATATATTTCTCTACTTTTATCTGTAAGATCTTGTAGCTCATTTAAAACTTCAGATTTTTTTCTAGTACTCCAATTTAGCATATTGATAATTAAGTGAAATTTTTCATCCTTTCCACTTAATAGTTTTAAAGACATTATGTCATCTGTAACTTGAATATTATTTTTTTCAACACTTAGAGGAATATAGTAGACTTTTAAATTTGAATAGTCAGATTTAAATTTTTCAATATCAATTTTATATGTATCAATTTTTTTGAATATTCTTCTATAAGTATTTAATTCAGTATTTAACATTGGTAAAATTAAAGAAATATTCCTGTCATATGGAAAATTAATAAAATGTTTTACTATAGGTCTTATTGTTGAACTAGTTCTATGATGTTCAGTGTTAACATTTGTTTTGTCATTATTCTGAATGTAACGGGTAACATCTTTCATTTCTTTATTAGTTGTAGATATTTCTTTATCAATCACTGTTGTATTCTTATTTTGTAAATACAATTTTGATGGGTATGATAGTGGAAAACCACTTGAAGTACTAATTTGCTTTTTCTTTGCAACTTTTACAAGCTCTTCATATTTAAATATATCACAGTTTTGCATATGACTGTCAATTCTAAAAAAGGGTCTTCTTAAATTTTCAGGTCTATAAGAACATGGTATAGCCTTTGCAGAACAGCCTAAGCATATAAAACCATCTTGATCTAAAATACCTTTTTCATGCATTAATGGTAAGTCGTCCTCGTAAATAACTTCGTTTAAATTGTTTTTTAATCTAGCACTGTCCATCGTATTCCTTTGTAGTTTTAATGAAATTTTGTAACTTTTTCTCTTGGAGCATTAAGTATATTTAACATTTCAGTTTCAGAAAAGTTTATCATAAATTTATATGCGTCATCCTCTTCCGGTGATGGAAATAAATAATTAAAAGCATATTTAGTTTCATACTCACTAGGACAAAGCCTAAAGGCACAAACTAAAGATTCTGCTAATCTATTTTGATGATCTCCATGCGCTGCATGAAAAAATTTTGCACTTTGCCTTTCGGGTCTAAGTGCTTTCAAACCTATTGATTCTAAATCTACACAATCTTGTAAAGAAGTAGATGTTGAAGTTAATACATTTTGAAAAACAAAAACTGTTGGCCATTTATTTTTATCTTTATTCCAATCATCTTTATTCATTTTTGTATAACTTGCCATATCATTATCTTGTTTAAATTTATTTGTAGCAAACCAAACTGCAACATCTAAATCAGTGGTTACATCCAAACCATGAGTTGGTAATCCATAGTGTTGTGCTAAAGCCATAACTGCATAATCTAATTCAAGTAAAAAAGAACCTTTTAATTTTTCTAACTTTTGAAAAATTTCTTTTTTTTCTTTGTTTTTTTCATAATCTTTAAATACAATTTCATGTTCTAAAAAATATTTTAATATGAAATGTAAATGGTCGTAATTATAATTTGAACGACTTGCATTTGTTATTAATGATGGCTCATTAGACTCTGAATCTCCAAAGAGAACCTTTTTAATTCTTTCACTTCTATTTAATGAATAATACGATGTTTGTCCTCTAAAAAAAATACCACTTTTACTTCTTTTAGGTATTGATGAAATCAATTCATTCATTTCATCAATACTATTTACATCAATGATTGGCATACAATAATGTTTACATCTTAAAAATTCATATTTATTTATTCCATTATAAAAATCTGTGTAATAATCTCTTAAAACATTTACTTTGCCATAAACTGCACATTTTCTATTTAAGTCCACTGCACTAAAAATAGAACGATAATATTTATCCATAATAAAACCTGGATGTTTCAAGTCCTCATTCTCTTTCCTTAATGAATATTCTTTAAAATCATCAGGTAAATTCATCAGATTAACTTCATTTATAGGAATTGAACCCAAGATATTACCATGCGTAGGTAATGATATTAACAGAGTAACAGCTAATGTTGCAGGAATCATTATAATACCACTATTAGTTAACTCTTCTGCTTCATCATTATTATAATTAATTCTATTTGCATATTCTTTATTTTTTGCATCACTGTAAATTTGGTATTTTGTAGCATATTTAGACAGATATTCAAAATTTACACTTCCCCCTAACAAAGAACCTAATGAAGCAAAAGCACTATGAATTTCTGTTGGTAAATTCTTATTATACTCGGATAAAACTGGCTCATCGTTTATCTCTTTTCTTCTTTCTTCAATTAATAATTTATAATTTTTAGTTAAAGTGATTAACTGTTGAATAAAAGAACTATAAGCTAATGGCCATAAGCTAGATTCCTCCCAAACAAGATTATTCCCATCCATTTGTAGGGTAAAAAGATTTTTTTTAGAATTTAACTTACTTATATTATTTTCTTTAGTAATTAGCTTTGATTTTGACAATAGCATATCCATTATTTCAGGGACATTATATTGTTTAATAATTGCTCTTAAAGCTTGTATTAATAGTTTTTCATCATCTTTAATAGGAACTGATATATATGATTTAGACTCTTTAAATCTTTCTAAACTTCTTTTTAATCTTTGAAAGTCTATTGCTAAAAAAGGAACACCTATCTCGCTAAAAATAGATAATATTAGCTCTTCCTTAAGCATTTTAAACTTTTGCATAAAAATATCCTTTATCTTATTTGATTTTGACTATAGTTTTTATAGATATTTTGGTTTGCATATTGACCTTTTGAACCACTATTTAAAAATTCATCGAATACATATGGAGGAACTCCATAATATTCATATGCTCTTGCATTATTAAACTCTATTACTAAAGTATTTTGACTTTCATCATAACCTATCATTGCGATATTACTTGAGCTAACTTGAATCATTTCCATTTTATTTCCTTTGAATTGGTTTTTGTGTTCTCATAGATGTAATAACTTGCTTATAATGTTCATCATTGTGTATAAACTCTTTTGACCAAGCCTCGGCTAACTCAGGGTCGTTACTGCTTGGTCTTGGCTCCACAAGTGGTATGCGTACTCGTGATGGTACTCGTATAGCTTCACCAACCACTACCGCTTCACCAACCCTCAATGATGGAAGTAAATCAATTAGACTAGTCATATTATTTGGTGCAGATGAACTAACTGTGCTTTTATCTGAACTGTTAGTCAGTCTTAGCGCTATATATGTACCGACTTGGGCTAAAATAGTTTGTGAAATTTCAGATGGTCTTTGTGTTACAACCATTGAACCTATTCCAAATTTTCGTCCTTCTTTGTAGATTTTTTCTACTGCTTTTCTTGCATATCCTTGTGTGCCCATACTCTCACTACTATTTGGTAAATATGAATGAGCTTCTTCATAAACCATAAGCAGAGGTCTATTCCGTCCTGTATATTCTTCAAATCTTCCCCAATACATGCCATCGAAAAGAAATCTTGAGATAATACCAACGGTCAAATCTACTAACTCAAAAGGAATACCACTTAAGTCCAATATAGTCATTGGCTTATCATGAGCTATCCAAGATCTTAATAAATGATCCAAATCATAATTCTTAGAATCTTCATATTCTTTAGGCGAGAAAAGATAATTGAATCTTGAATCTTTTAATTTTGAAAGTATTTTTTTTGTATATATATCCATATCAACAAGTTGAGATTTAAATGGAGGGTTTACGCTCATAGAATATGGAACAAACTTGGGTGCTATTAATAAATTAAAATTGCCTTCATCAGTGCATTCGGCTTCTTTTTCTTTGCATTGTTCATCTCTTTTCGATGTAGTGTAACTTGCTACGACTTCTCGCGTTAAGTCATACCATAGCTGTTTTATATCAAATGGAATTGGCGAATCAGCAGTTATAAAGTCATCATTTACTTTACCTGCGGATAATTTATCTGCTATTAGTTTTTTTCTATTTGTAATTTCTTCTCTAAGTCTCTTGTCTTGTGGAGACTCCTGACCAAAAGGTCTTCCAACTAGAAACATAGCTAGTTCATCAAAATTCATAAGCCAAAAAGGCAAAATAAGATGATTTGTACTATCGTTTATTCTTAAAACTTTCGCTTCACTTGGAAAAGCATCTTTATACTCGCCATGAATATCAATTAAGACAACTCTTGAGCCTTTGCTGCTATTAATGATTGATTTTAATATATGTGCTGTCGTATTAGATTTTCCGCTACCTGTTGAACCAAGTATCGCACTGTGTCGTAAAATCAACTTATCTAAGTCAAGATAAATCGGTAATCTCTCGGAAGAAGAATGAGAGCCTATATTCACTAAGCCTATGTCAGATTGGGAACCATAAATTTCAAATAAATCTTTTTCTGTTACGAGATGAACTTCATCATTAATAGTAGGATAAAATCCAACACCTTTTTGAAAATCATCATCTCCTTGTTTTTCTCCAATAAGTTGAACCGATAAGAATCTAGAGCCTTTTTGTTCATTGTTGGCATTTAATTCATTTGACGCTGAATTACTAACTGATGAAACAATTCCAAACAAAGTAAGTGCTCCTATAGGAAATTTCACAAATGTTCCTATTTGACCTATTCTATAAAGCTTTCCTTCTACTATTGGTGCAGCAGATGGAATATCATCTGAAATCTTTACTTCCACACTGCTACTGTTAACATTAATTACTTGTCCTAAAAATGTAACATCATTTTTCATGAGGCAGTGCCTTCTTTACCAGACAGAGGATTATCAATACTTTGTTCGATTCCTTTTTCAATATCAGCTTCAATTTCATTTTTTCGTCCACTAATTTCTAGTAGAAAATCTCCAAGTTTATTAAAATCACCTAAGGTAAAGACCATTTTTCCATCTCTATCTGACCAATATGTTGAAGAAAAAGTTTTGTCATGCTCAGTCCATTCACCATGAATACCACCAATAACTGCAGAATTTGGACCATACAATGCTAAATTAGGTAGTCTCTCTGCAAAACCACTGATTTTTTTGAAATTTTCATCATCATATATAAATGTAACTGCATGTAATCGATGGTTTTGTCTTAGCCCATTAAATATAACTTCATTAATGTGGTCATCTGCGAATGAATAACCACTTATTATAAATATTGATTCACCATCTCTTAAATAATTTCTCAATCTATCTAAATATGTTAAAAAAGGCTGTTTTCTCGAAGATTCATATTTGTCTTTTGATGGATAAATAACAAGTTCATCAAGAGCTTCACTAGGTTTTTGTGCACCTAATCTAACTACTCTAGAATGGTGCTTGCCTTTTTTCCAGTACCATCCAAGTGATCCATGTAATTTCCAAAGACGTGTCCAGCTATTTGGAAGTTTATTTTCATGGTCAATATTTTCTACACTTTCTGTATGAAAAAATGGCTCATAAGCTCCTATAAATCCATCAAAAAAAGGTATCTGTAAGGATTCCATAGATTTTTCTATAATCAAGTCGTAATTGAGTGTAAATATCTCTTTACTAAATCCCTGTCCACTCCAATTGTACCAAGCAATAAACTTTTGCATAGCTTTTATACCATCGTCTAGTTCCGTTATTTCATCTTCTTTAGATGAAAGAATTTCATGAATAGCTTTACAAATATTTTGGTCAAGTTTTACTGCATCTGAACCTTTTACACCAAGATGTTCAACATCATTTTTTTCGTAAGTAATTTGACGAATCATTCGAATATAGTTTAATAATTCTTCAACTGTAGCACCATTGCCATTCTTAGAATGTTGTTTAATATGCTCAAATATAGCAAGTGCCTTATCTTTTTCATAATCTATTTTTTCCAATACAACATTGGTTAATTCTACAATACCAGGTAGTTTCATTGCCATAGATGTTCCAGCACCAAAAAAACATCCAATTTTTTTTGTATGACTTAGTTGTTCTCTTAATTCTCTTACTCGTGACCTAACATCGTGCATATTCAATTCCTCTAATTAGTATATTTTTACTTTTCATTTACACCACCTCCAACCTCTTCAAAATATCAAAATTCTCCATTTCAAACTTAGAAAAAGCGAACCATTTTTTGCCTAAATCTTTTAGACTTGCTCCTATGTGGTAGAGTTCTTTGCCATCTATGATGAGAAATCTGTCATGAGAGGCGTCGAACTTTTTGAGGGTGATTTTTGGGTATTGGGCGTTGTGTTTTTTGATGTCGAGTTCTAGTTGTGCGGTGATATTTTTGGTGTAGAGGGTGGCACTTACATTTTTTTCTCTTTTGCAGAGCATGGTCAAAACGCTTTCATCTAGGTAGTTATCGACGAGTACGATGCTCTCTTTGGCACTTTTGATAAGGTTTGAGACGAAAAGATAGGCATCGTAAACCTCTCCGTCATAAAAGATGCCTTGTGTCGGCTTGATGGATTTTGCTTCTATGGCTTCAAAAAGTTTGTTAAATTTTTCGTCATTTGTGAATTGTTTTTGTTCTAAGGTTTCGAGTCTTTGAAATATAAGGGCATTGTTTGAGATGAGTTTTCGCATGTTTACAAAGCTTCTTATGATTTTGACACTTATGTCCACGGCGATATCGCTTTTTAAAATCGCACTCAACATTGAGACGCCTTGTTCGGTAAAAGCGTAAGGTAAATATTTTGTGTGCTTGCCTCTGTTGCTTTCTAAGGTCACAGATTGTGACCTTAAAGAATTTTGTGTATTGAAACGGTCACAATTTGTGACCAGTTCATTTTTTTCTGCTTCACTTAGTTGAAATCTAAAGTCATCAGGAAATCTGTTCTCATTTCTTTTTACTGCTTGATTGAAAACTTTTGTCTCCACCCCATACAACTCAGCCAAATCTCTATCTACCATTACTTGCATACCACGAATGGTAAAAATTTTGTCTTCTATGCTTTTTTGAACTGCAAGCTCATTCATTTTTACTCATCCCCTTTTTATAATGTTAAAGTTTATCAAAAAAACATTAAAAACAACTCTTACAACTCCACAACCACTTCAAACATCTCCTTAATCTCCATCTCATGGCTTATCAAAAATATCTGTCTGTACTGCTCTTTGATGGTGTGGAAGGCTTCTAGTATTTCCATGCGTCTTGTCTCGTCTTGACTTCCGAACACTTCGTCAAACGCCAGAAAGCCGATGGAGCTTGCTCCGCTTAGTTCTGTTAGAGTTTTTGAGATGGCGATGCGTAGTACCAAGTTTGCTAAGTCTATTTCTCCGCCACTAAATCGTTCTATCGGGTATTTTTTGCCCTCGTCGTAGATGAAAAAGTCGAAGTCGTTGCTTACTTCTATGTGTTGGTATTTTCCTTTTGTGATTTGAGAGTACATCTCTGAGGCGATGGCGGAGATGCGTGGGGCTACTTTTGTATTAAGGCGTGTTTTAAACTCTGCGAGAGAGGTTTTTATCTTCTCATAATCAACCAAATCATCTTTTTTACTTTGTACTTTTTTGAGTTGAGCTTCGTTGTTGTCCAGTGCGTTTTGGAGGGTTTTTATCTCGCCCTCCATACGCGCTATTTGAACTTTAATATTATTTAATAGTATTGTTTTTAGCTCTAGCGTTTTTTGGGCTTCATCATGCTCTTGAAGCTTTTGTTTATGACTCTGTTCATCGTAGATTACTTGGTTAAATTCCGCCTCTTTGCTCTGTCTTGCAGATTTTAGTTCCTCTATCTTTTTATTAACTTGCATCAAGTCGGATTTTACTATGTCAAGCCTTTTTAGTTCGGTCTCAAGGCTAAGCGCAAGTTTATATTGCGGCTCTATAGAAACAAAAGAGCCCTTTAGCTCATTATGTAGTTTTTCATCGTAGCTATATGCTTCTAGCTCTTTTAACTCATCTCTGTTTTTAAGCCCTTTTTGCTCTACGATTTTAAAATAATCCTGTGCAGCCGTTAGGTCTTTAAGTTTGCTCTCTATGATTTTTACGCTGTTTGTAAGCTCCGCAAACTCTTTATCTTTCGCTTTTCTCTCCGCCTCAAATGCAGCTTTTTGAGTCAGTACATTTTGGAACTGTTTATTGTACTCGTCTATCTTTTTTTGGTGTATCCCGTTTGCCGCATCCACAAGCGAGTTGATGACATTGTCATACTCTTCTATCAACGGTCTTGTACATGTCGGACATGCTCCCTCGTTCCCCAACTCCCGAAGTTTTGCTATTTTTGCATTTGTGATGTCTATCTGCTTTTGCTCAGCGGCTATTTCTGCTTTTAGCTCGTTTTCTATGGTGTTTTTAGAGCTTATGGTATCTTGTAAAATAGCTATATTTATCTCAAGATTTTTGGCATTAAGCACAAATTCATTATACGACTCACACGCTTTTTCAAGTGTATTTATGTCAGATTTGCTCTTTGTGTACTGCTCTCTTAGTTGGATTTGCTCTTTTTGCAATCCCTCTTTTTTGAGTACGAACTCTTTTAACTTCTCTTGCTCCCTTAGCCTCTCTTGAAGTGATGCATAGTCGCTCTTTACGCTTTGGAGTTTGCCCAGATGCTCTTGTTTGTGTTCAAGTTCATGCAGTTCGGCGGTAAGTTTTACCTGATTTATTATCTCTGAACTTTTAGAGTTTTTAATAAGTTCAAGTTCGCTAGAGAGCTTCTGTTTTTGCTCTTTGGTTTTAGCAAAAATTTCAAGCTCTTTTTTTACATTTAGCTCTTGGAGTTTTATGCTCTCAATCTCTTTACCTTTAAGAAGCGCGTCTTTTTGAATAGCCTCTTTTGTGGTAATGCTCTCTTTTATCTGCTCTTGTTTGGCTTTTACATCTTCGCTACTTAGCAAAACTTCGGCAAAAGCGGCTATCTCTCGTTTTAGCTCACGGCTTTTTTCTACCAAAGAGTTTTCGATGGAGTCGATTTTCTCTAACCCTAAAAGACGACGAATCATCTTTTTTCTATCTTCATTTTTAAGAGTGCTTAGGCTTGTAAGCTCTTTTTGAGAGGCAAAGAGGGTGTGCATAAAAGCGTCTTTGCCCATCTTTGTAAGTTTGATAATGGCATTTGTAACCTCTTTTGCTCCCGTGGTTGTAAGAGAGCCGTTTTTGTAAAACTTTGCGTTTGCGCTCATGGCTTTACCGCGAAACTCTCTTGCTACTTTGTATGAAATGCCCTCAAACTCAAACTCAAGTTCTACGACTACCGCATCCTTGTCGTTTGCGTTCGCATTTCTTAGAAGTTCTTTGTTTCCTCTTGTCTTCGCTTCGCCGTAGAGTGCGAAAAGTATCGCTTCAAAGATGGTCGATTTTCCGCTTCCGTTTTTGCCTATAATGCCGATGAGTCCCTCACCGAACTCTATTGTCTTAGAGGTGTACTTTTTGAAGTTTTCAAGGCGGATTTTAGAGAGTATCATCGTTTGCCTCCTCGTAGTTTGCAAATAGTTCTTGAACTTTGTACCTCAATCTCTCAAACTCTTTTATCTGAGAATCTTCCTTGAGATGTTCCAGAAAAAACTCCTCAAGCGAGAGAGCCTCTATCTCGTGGGTTTTTGCCTCATTTACGCTTTGTTTAAACTCTCTTTTTACGCTTACATACAGAGCATCTTTAAATATACTTTTTATCTCTGAATTTTGAATATCTATGGATTGCAAAGCCGTGATATTTTTTAATATTATTTCAACAATCGCACCTTTGGTATCGCTTGTGTCGAGTTTTGCCGCAGAGTTTTTATAATCCTCACAATCTATCTCTTTTAAAATTATCGGTCGGATTTTTATCTCTTTGTACTCGACAATCAGTTCATCGTATAAGCTTACTTCTATAAAACCTTTTGAGTTTCTTTTGTCATTTAGAGATGTTCTCTCGGTTGAACCGCTGTAGTAAACATTTTCATGTTTTGCTACTCTGCCAAACCCGTGCCAATGTCCGAGGGCGACATAATCCATCATCTTAAATATATACTCTTTTTCACTTGGGTAAACCCATTCGCCAAACTCATGCATAATGTAAGACGCGCCGACGGAGCAGTGCATCATCATTATGTTCTTTTTGCTTTTATCAATTTCGGCTTCGCAAAGCTTTATCTGAGAAAGTGCTTTTGTTTCGTCGTTCATGTGGGGCAGGGTATGGAAAATCACGCTCTCAAATTCTATCTTTTTATACTCTTGCTCATAGGCTGTATGTATGTTTTTAAAGTTATCAAATATTTTTAGGATGGGAGAGCTTAGGTTTGTTCTAGGCGTTGAGTGGTTTCCGGCGATTAGAATAAATGGAATATCAAGCTCATCAATGATTTTAAATCTCTCAAGTGCAAAAGTTATAGCACGATTTGATGGGCTTGGGCGATGAAAAAGATCTCCCGTGTGGATAATAAAATCCGGTTTTATAATCTTGATTTGTTCTATGACCTCTGAAAAAGCATCGTAAAAATCCGCTTCTCTTTGGTTGATGTTGTTTTCATTTAAAATATCAAGATCATTAAACCCAAGATGAGTATCGCTAAAATGAACTATTTTCAAGGTAAGCCTCCCAAAGAGTTTTAAATATTCTATCAAAATAACTAATAATATGTTACTTTTTTAAGTTATGATTATAAGTGAAGCTAATGACACAAAAGGATATTGTCATGACGATAGACGAGCTTAAGAAGTACAACGGTCAAAACGGTGCGAGAGCTTATATTGCCTACGAGAGTGTAGTCTATGATGTTACTGATAGTCCTCTTTGGAAAAATGGCGACCATATGGGAGCGCATGTCGCAGGACTTGATTTAACTGCTGAGTTGTCCGATGCTCCGCATAGTGATGAAGTTTTTAAAGAGTTTGCTGTTGTAGGCAAGCTTGAACGCAGTGAGCAGATTAGTTCGGCTGTGCAAACTCCAAAAACGCAAGAACATCAGAAAGAGTCTCATGAATTATTTAAATCAAAACTAAAAACTTGGTATAAAACATACCATCCCCATCCCGCAGCAGTCCATTTTCCAATCGCTTTGCACCTTTTTTCCACAGGGATGGATATTTTATTTTTAATAATGCCAAACGAGGCTTACAATGCAGGAGTGTTTTACTCCTTCTTTATCGCAACGGTAATGGGGTTTGTAGCAATGGTGCCGGGGATTTTAAGCTGGTGGATAAATTACAATTTTTTAATACACAAAGTATTTGTCATAAAGCTGATAGTTGCAACTATCACGCTTCTTTTAGGGGTGGTCGCAATCTATATCTACTATGAAAATCCACATATCGTTTACGAATATTCGTTTGAGGGGATACTCTACCATGCTATTGTTATTGTAACGGGTCTTAATGTAATCATTCTTGGATATTACGGCGGAAAAATAACTTGGGGTTATGGAAGATATCAGACTCTCTATGAGGATAGCAAAAAAGTTCTCAACATAGCCAAACATGAAAGCGCAGTGTCATATCACGATGCTTCTCAAAGTATCTCCATACTCATCGGCGGTGCGGCCGGAACCGGCATCTCTACGCTTGAGAAGATACTGAGTGATGCGTTTAAAGAGAGCGGATTTTATATCTTTTCAACAAAAGAGTATATGTCGCGTGTGCGAGGCGGTAGTAATACAACCCTTATCCGAATTTCAGATGCTCCGGTAGAAGCTCCGTGCTGGAGTGTTGATATCTCCATTGCTTTAGATTTGCCTGCATTAGAGCACATGAAAGAGAGATGGCATGAAAATACTTTAGTTTTTGCAGATGAGACATTTGCCGAGAAAAAAGCCAATATCGTTTTAGTGGCAATGAAAGAGAGTGCAAAAAAATTCGGCAGTCCAAAGTATGCAAATACATACATTGCAGGTGTGCTTTTTGGGTTATTGAAGATTGATAAAAGCTCACTGTTGCAAAGTATTGCAGAACATTTTAAAGAGGATAACACAAATAAAGATGTGGCTGAGTCTGGCTATGCAGAGGGTGTGAAATTAGAAAACCTAACTCTGCCGAAGTTGCCAAAATCTGATTTGGAAGGTGTAAAAAAACTTCACTTAATGGATGGAACTACGGCGTGCGGATTTGGCTTTTTAGCAGGTGGGTGCAATATGATTACCGCTTACCCGATGTCGCCCTCTACGGGAGTGCTCAATTTTATGGCGGATATGTCCAAACATTTGAATATTGCGGTTGAGCAGAGTGAAGATGAGATTGCTTCTCTTAGTATGGTACTTGGAGGATGGTATAGCGGTGCTCGTGCGATGACTACGACATCTGGCGGAGGTTTTGCTCTGATGGGTGAGGCACTTAGTCTAAGCGGTATGACAGAGACTCCTGCAGTTATTTACCTTGCGCAGCGACCAGGTCCTGCAACGGGACTGCCTACCCGAAGTGAGCAGGGTGACTTGAACATGTCGCTATACTCGGGGCACGGTCCGTTTCCTCGCATAGTTTTAGCACCTGGGAGTTTAAAAGAGTGCATAGATTATGGTTATCTTGCTTTTGAGATGGCGGATAAATATCAAACTCCGGTAATCATCTTAAGCGACCAATACTTGGCAGACTCTAACTCCATGATAAAAGATGTGGATTTCTCCTCCTATGAACAGCGAAGCTACATCGTACAAAGCACTAAAGATTATGTGCGTTACGAAGATACAAAAAACGGTATAAGTCCCAGAACTGTTCCCGGTTTTGGAGATGGCTTGATTTGTGCGGTAGGAGATGAGCACGATGAGCGAGGGCAGATTACGGAAGATTATAAAATGCGTGAAAAAATGGTCGCTAAACGCGCACGCAAAAATGATGAACTAACCGCAGAAGCGATTGCTCCCGAGATTGTAGGCGATGGCGATATTGCCATTATAGGCTGGGGTTCGACATTTGGTGTTATTTGTGAGAGTATAAAGCATCTAAACAATCCTCGTCTTGCTCATGTTCATTTTGCTTGGGTGCATCCGCTTGGCAAAGAACAACTGAAATCACTTGAGAGGTTCAAGTATAAAATCGTTGTAGAGAATAATGCCGACGGAGCATTTGCAAATCAGCTTAAACTCCATGATGTAAAAATAGACAATCAAATCTTGCAGTCAAACGGTTTTAATTTTTTTGTGGATCAGTTAAGCGTTATGATTGAAAAATCCCTAAAGGAGTTCTCATGAGTTCTTTGTTTGAAAGAGAAAATGTAGATGTTGCTTGGTGTCCAGGATGTGGAAATTTTGGCATTTTAAAACTTATCAGAGAAGTCTTAGAAGAACTGGAAGTTGATAAAAAAAACAGTGTAATCGTCTCAGGAATAGGGCAAGCCGCAAAAACTCCTTATTATATCGATGTCAATATGTTTGGAGTTTTACATGGCAGAGCCTTACCCGTTGCGACCGCTGTGAAACTTGCAAATCCAAATCTATGCGTTGTGGCAGAGGGCGGAGACGGCGATATGTACGGAGAGGGCGGAAACCACTTCATTCATACCATTAGACGCAATGTCGGCATCGTGCATATCGTCCATAATAACATGGTTTACGGTCTTACAAAGGGGCAGGCATCGCCTACAAGCCAAAGGGGTTTTGTGACAAAAGTCCAAGTTGGCGGTGTCGTCAATGAGCCTTTTAACCCGCTTGCAGTAGCCCTTAGTTTGAAAGCGGGGTTTGTCTCCCGTGTAAACATAGGCGACACGGTGCATGCCAAAGAGATCTTAAAAGCTGCATTTAGACATAACGGTTACGCGCTTGTTGATATTTTACAGCCATGTCCGACTTTTAACAATACAAATACTTATCATTGGTTCAAAGAAAATAGTTATGTTTTGGATGATACGCATGATAGTTCCGACTTTAACGCAGCACTTCAAAAAGCTTTTGAATTTTCCCCGATGCCTCTTGGAATTATCTACCAAGATAAGAGCAGTAGAGATATTTTTGAGAGAAGTATAAGAGGCAAAGATGCAAAACCGCTTCACGCAGTGTCACATGATGTTTCTAAGATACAGGATTTGTTTAATAGCTATTAAGGGCTTAAATCTAAGAAAAAGTGTCGTTAAGAAGAAAGATGTTAAAAGATAACTTCTACCCTGTTTCTTCCATTTTCCTTTGCCCTGTACAGCGCATCATCTGCCCTTTTTACAAGCTCATCTATACTCTCATTATCTTTATACTCGGATATTCCAAGACTAATGGTTACTTTTATATCTGATAAAAATGTATGAAGCTCAACAGCTTTACGAATTTTCTCGGCCATCGCATAAGCACCGTCTACATTTGTCTCTTTTGAAACTATGATAAACTCCTCGCCGCCCCAGCGACCGACTAAATCTACATTTCTTGTTAGTGTATTTAAAATTTTCGATATCTCTTTTAAAACCTCATCGCCTGCTAAATGTCCTAGATTGTCATTGATTTTTTTAAAAAAGTCGATGTCTATCAATATTACGGTAAAGACTCTTTGATATCTTTTTCCGCTTTGAAAACATCGCTCTAGCATCTCATCTATTTTTAAACGGTTGGCAAGTTTTGTTAATTGGTCTGTATGCGCAATTTTTTCTATCTCTGTAATATTTTCAAAAACTACAATATAATTTCTTTTCTCTGTTTCTGTATAAGCCGTTGCATTGACAAGAAACATATACTCAACATTATCTTTTTCAATAATTACCTTGTGTGTCTCTTTTGGATAAGAAACTACATACTCCACCCAACTTTTATCTTCCATTTTTGACTCTAAATACCCTTTTCCAATTTTGAACATGTCACAAATGCAATTATACTTCTTAGAAAACTCTTCTAAATTATTAAAACCAGTAAATTCAAAAAATTTATTATTGGCTTTAACTATTCCATCTTTGTTTGTGATAATGGTTATATTTGGCGTTATATTAAAAATATAATTTAATTTATTATTAGATTCACTCAATAGATTTGTTTTTTCTTCTACTCTTTTTTCAAGTTTTAAATTCATTTTTACAAGGGAGTCAGCCATCTTATTTATAGAGTTTGCTATAACCTCAATCTCATCATTTGTAAATATTTCAACTCTTTGACTAAAATCACCGTTTGAAATTTTTGATGTTATATCAACTATGTGATTGATAAATCTAATTATATGCAATGAGAAAATATAACTGATAATGATTGAAATAGCGATACCCATCAATGTTATTTGAAACAGTGTTATTTTTAGCTCTTTTATAGGCTGCATAATCTCTTTGATATCTTTTTTTACTACTATGCCAATGTTTAAAGGTTCAAAATAGTGCACCGTAGATACAACTCTCTCGTTGCGATAATCAAATTCGTTATCGAGAATATAATGCGTTTTCTTTTCTAAAGCTATTTTCATTGGAATTGCACTCTTAGTATCGGCGGACACCACTAATAAATGTTTTGAAAATCTTAAAGGAGAAAAAAGAACAACATCGCCGTTTTCATCGTATGTTCCAAAAAGTGCTTCTCCTGTATTGTCCAATCCGCCTCTTTGTTCCAACATCTTATTTAAAGCATTCAATTTAATTTTAAATACTGTAGTTCCTATAAACTTTTTATCTCTAAATATCGGTGAAGCAACGCATAACAGCGGTATTTTGCTTTCGTTTATAAAGCCAAGATGCGAATAAGTGCCATTTAGTGATTTTGTAAACATCATTGTCATCATCTGCTTGTCAATATCCATACGATTATTTTTTGAAACAATAACATTTGCCTTTGTATCTAAAATTATAATGTCTTCTATATTTCCACTTTCTGAGTGTGATAACTTTAAAATACTTTCTAATATATCATTTAATTTTTTATCAGGATTTTCAAGATAGCTTAAAAGCGTTTTTTGTAAAAGTAAACGACTGTTAAAAAGTTGAACTTTCTCTTCATTATGATAAAGATACTCTTTTAATCTCTCTAAAGTAATATAACCTATTGATTCTAGTTGTTTAAGGGAAAGTTCTTTGATATTTCTTTGGGTATAGTTAATGTAGTTGTAACCTATGATAAATATAGTAAAAAATACTACAGCTGAAATAGAGAGTATTATTTTGTATTTTATGCTCATTTTAAATCATCTTTTTGTTATATTGTATCTTATTTTAATACGCCAATTATAAAAATTTGAGATTTTTGTTGATTAAATAACTCTTCTGTCTCCCTCAAATGATATGAATCTCCAAGTATATTAATCACCTGAGAAAAGCGTCGTTAAAAAAGCTGCTTATGATATCCATTATCAAAATCAGAATATTTTAAGGGGTAATCTACTATGATTTTGATTTTAATTATCAAATGAGGGTAGAGATATGGAGATGTTAAAAGATGGTGTTGATTACGGAGTGCTTGGGGTTCTCTTCTTTATGAGTTTTTTATCTATTGCACTTTCATTTGAGAGATACTTTTTTTACAAAAGCGTAAACCTAAATGAGTACAAAACAAAAAATAGGGTTGAAGCGGCTTTAACAAACAATCTATCAACGATTTCCATGATAGGCTCAAATGCTCCGTATGTAGGGCTTTTGGGAACCGTAATCGGGATAATGGTGGTTTTTTACGATATGGGGCAAAACGCTTCGCTTGAGACTTCCGTTGTCGTTATCGGACTCTCACTCGCTCTTAAAGCTACTGCGCTTGGGCTTTTAGTTGCAATTCCGTCCATGATGCTATACGGTGCATTTTTGCGTAAAACGGATATTTTGATGGGGAGATGGGAAGATGAGATCAATCAAACGATATGAGGGTATAAATGTCGTTCCTTTTATCGATGTTTTGCTTGTCTTACTTGCCATAGTGTTTGTCATATCTAACTTTATCGCACTCAAAAAGATAAATGTAAATCTGCCGACCTCATCTACAAAAGAGCTTATAAAAGATGTCAAGCACAACATCGTGATAAACGATAAAAAAGAGTTTTATGTAAACGATGTGCTTTTGGGCAAGGATGAGATTGCAAGTAAAATCGCGACATTTTCAAAAGAAGATACTATAACCGTAGTATCCGACAAACAGGCGGTTTATGAGGATTTTATATATGTGGTGGATATTTTAAAAGAGAATGGGCTTGAAAAAATTTCAATGGCGGTGATGAAGAGATGAAAGAGACTATTTTGATAGATTCTTCGGAGATTTTTGCGGATGTTAAAGTTGTTCAGATAATTCATAACTCTCAAGTTTATACGCTAAGAATCACTCGTGACAATAAACTTATACTTACAAAATAAGGCTTCCTAATGTTAATAGCAGATAAAAACAGCATAAAAGGGGTTTCCGTCTCTCTTTTACTGCATCTACTTATAGCTTTTGCTTTTTTTTATACGCTAGAGAGCAAGAGTGTTTTAAAAGAGGAACCTCCAAGGCTAATAAGTATCTCTTTGAGCAGTTTTGAACTGCCTGTTGTACAAAAACCGCAGGAGAGCGAGCCTAAACGGGTTGTGCAGAAGCAAGAGGTTGAAAAAGTTGTACAAAAATCTCTAGAAAAGAGAGTGGAGGAGATAGTACAAAATAGAGTTGTTGAAAGTGCGGCGGCAGTTCAAGAAACTATTATTAAAGAGTCTACAGCGCATTTACAAGAGAGTATAAATCTAAAAGAAACACAAAATATGGCTGAGTTCAAAGTTGAAGAGAAGAAGGTTGCACCAAATATGGAGCTGGTGGAGAAGGAGTTTGCAAAAACAAATTTTCAAAGCATAAGAGACAAGGTTTTGGCAAATCTCAAGTATCCGCATATTGCAAAAAGAATGGGAATGAAAGGGTGCGTAGAGGTAACTTTGGTTATAGACCCAAACGGGAAGCTTTTGGATGTTGTTTTGGAGAAATCTTCAGGACATGAGATTTTGGATAAGAGTGCCATAAAAGCAGCAGGTGAACTTTACACTCAAGCTCTGCCGACACCGCAAATTATTTCGAGGATTACTCTGCCGATTAATTTTGCTTTAAATTAAGATTACAATAGCCAGCAAATACAGAATTTTTCTCCTGTTTTCTGTTAGTAGCCAGCCAACTTTTAAAAATATCAGGAGATAAAAAAATGAAAATGAATAAGATAAATCTAAGTGTTTCGGTAATTCTATTGTTCAGTACACAGATTATCGCAAGTGAGAAAATAGAGTTAGAGCAGATAACGATTGCTACTAAAACTCAAAAAAGCATAGACGGGGTTGCGGCTACGGTTGAAGTCATTACGCAGCATGAGATAGAAAAAATGGGAGCGGAGAGCTTGAGGGATGTTGTAGATAGAACCCCCGGATTAAATGTGATGTTTGGAACATTTCCGAGTGCTTCGGCTCTTAGCAAATCTTCTATAACTATTCGCGGCATGAGTGGAAACGGAACGCTTATTTTGCTTGACGGAAGACGCCTTGCAGGTGAAGTTCAAAATCCTTACGACTTAGATCGTATACCGGCTACGGTTATAGAGCGTATCGAGATAGTAAAAGGTCCTATGAGCTCACTTTACGGTGCTGATGCCGTCGGCGGAGTTATAAATATCATCACAAAAAGACCTTCCCAGAAGCTAAAAATTGATGCAGGTGCCAGATACGGAGCTAACCAAGACGGTGATGCGGATAACCTAAATCTTAACCTGTCCGTGCAAGATAAAATAGATAAGTTTTCATATAGCACATACGCGACACTCTCGACAAATAAGCCATATACCCAAAGAGAGAGTGAAAATGTATGGGTTCCTACGCCAAACGGAAAAGTTCAGCCATCCAATCATCCTAATCCGAATATTAAAAATAATGTACAAAATTCATACGCTCAAGATGTGACTTTTCGTGAAGATAGTGAAGTTTATACGCTAGGAACAAGGCTGGGCTATGAGATTTCATCTGATTTGAGCATAGGATTTGATGCAAACTACTTTAATGAGCAAAGAGAAGGCGGCTATATAGGGTATTTTCATCCATCTGCTTACTTAAGCGGAACTAATCAGATTCCGATTTTTAACATTCCCGTAAATTCAAGAGATGAAAACAGCAGACTGGATCTAAGCGTCGATGCAAAATACAAAGCAAGCGATGAGTTGGAACTTAGAGTAAGACTTTACAACAGCTATTATGAGAAGAGAAATGAGACAAGTGCCAGAGAGTTTTCTGATTTAGGTTATACAAGTGAGAGTGCGTCAGAGCAAAACGGACTTGATGCAAATGTTGATATAAAAGTAGCCGAACTAAGTGCGACTTACATGCTAAATGAAGCGCATCTTTTGACACTTGGCACAGAGTATAGAGATGAAAAGAGAGATTCTACGGCTTTTGCACAGCCAAATACATTAACTAGAAAAACGGCTGATTATAAGTCGGCATATTTGCAGGATGAATGGCAGATCAGCGAGAAACTAAGCGCAATTTTGGGAGCAAGACATGACTCCATAAGTAGTGCGGACAGCAAAGCTACTATTCGTATAGGCGGAATTTATGAGTTTGACAAGATGGCATCTCTTAGAGCAAATTTTGCACAAGGATATCGTGCTCCGGATATAAGAGAGATCTACATCCATAAACAGACTCCAACCGGACTTCAAGTCGGTGCAGATGCTATGGGTTATGACTTAAAACCGGAGTCTACAGATGCGTACGAGATAGGACTTGGAGGTCATAATGATAGTTTGAGATATGATTTAGTATTTTTCTACAACGATGTAAAAGATATGATATCTCAAGTTATGGGAAGTTACAATGGAAATGCCGCATACACTTTTGAGAATGTTGCTGATGCAAATACCAGAGGTGTGGAACTTTCACTCAAGCATAATATTAACAGATACCTAAGCACAAATTTTTACTGGACTGAGCTAAGAACAGAGAATAAAAAAACAAAAAAAGATTTGGATTTTCAGCCTGAGAGAACGGTTTTGCTTGGATTTGACTATAAATTTACAAATGCTCTAAATGGCGGGGTATTTGCGAAATATATAGGCGAACAAAACTATACGCAGGTCATCAACAGAGGTGCTCCGACTCAAACAACAAGCGCAACAACAACGGATGCTTTTACTACTGTTGATTTAAGAGCAGATTATAAGATAGATAAAACATTCCAACTATACGGAGGCATAAACAATATAAAAGATGAAAAAGTGGATAATGTTATCGGTTCAAATGTCGGCAGATACTATTTTGTCGGTTTAAGAGCCCATTTTTAGTATCTGAGCTTACGCATTTTTTATAAAAAAAGTGCGTTTAGTACCTTGTAAATCTCGAAAAACTTGGCTTTGCTTGTTTGCGTAGCTTTAGGGGGTTGCAAGGGATGTCCCTTATAAATCAATGAAAAGGATATTTATGTTAAGTCAAAAAATGATTCAAAGATTGAACGAACAAGTCAATTTGGAGATGTACTCTTCAAATATTTATTTGGCTATGAGTGCATGGTGCGCAAATAGAGGGTTGCACGGAAGTGCCAATTTTTTAAAAGACCACTCAAAAGAGGAGTTAAGCCATGCTTATAAACTTTTTGACTATATCAATGAGACGGGTGCTACGGCTACAATAGAGCAGATAAATAAACCTCATAATGAGTTTAAAGATTTAAAAGATGTTTTTGAAAAAACTTACAATCACGAGCTTCTTGTCTCAAAATCGATTCTTGATTTGGTAGATACTGCTCTTAGCGAAAAAGATTACTCGACTTTTAACTTTTTACAGTGGTATGTAAGCGAACAGCACGAAGAAGAGAAGCTTTTTAAAGAGATTCTTGATAAGTTTGAGATTATAGGCATGGAAGGCAGAGGTCTTTTCATGATAGACAGAGAGATAGCCGCACTAGTGCGATAACTTCCAAAAGGCATCCTTTGGATGCCAAAACCTCGTTTAGCCAGCAAACCCCACAAGTAGTAGCCAGCCATAAAAATAAAATTTTTAGCAAGGGCTACGGAGTGTTGTATAACTTAAAAAGGTAAAAAAATAGATTATAGCATCTCTTATGGTTGATGTTCTTTTCGTTTAAAATATCAAGATTATTAAACCAGAGATGAGTATCACTGAAGTGTATTATTTTCAAGCAAAACCCTGATAGTTTTGAATATTCTATCAAAAAAAGTTTTTATATGCAGTAATTGTTACTAGAGTAAACAGCTTTTGTTAAAATTTCAAATATAGTTACATTTCTTCAACTAATAAAAAGAAATGTACTAGAATGATAGCGATAAACTAAAATAAGGCAGATGTAGATGACAAAGACACTTTTAAAAAATATTGATGCAATTCCACCGCTTCCGGAGTCTGTACAAGATATTGAAAAAATATATAGAGATGAAAATGGTACATTTGAAGATATGCAAAAGGCCATAGAAAAAGACCCTATATTAACGGCAGATGTACTTCGCATAGCAAATTCACCTATGTACGGGATATCTAGAACAGTAAATAGTGTAAAGCAAGCCGTTTCTTTACTCGGCAAAGATGCTATTAGAGCGTTTGTTTTAAACAGTGCAGTTAATGCAAGTTTTAAGATAGATTTGTCACCATACGGCATGACGAAAGAGCAGTTTGCTTATGCCTGCGAGAGACAATTGGCTCTTACTATAAATTGGTTTGTCCGTCGCCAACCAAAACAGTTGGCAGTACTGGCTCCAGCCGCATTTTTAGTCGATTTGGGGCGTGTAATTATTAGTAAAACGCTTATAGAAGACGGAAAAGCAGGAGTTATAAAAGAGGCATTGGATAAAGCCGAAGATATCTCATACGCAGAGAAAAGTGCTTGCGGAGCTCAAACAACAGATGTAACGGCGACACTTTTCAACAACTGGCAACTTGATCCGGAAATCATACATGTAATTCGTTATAGCGATGACCCGGAGGGAACAATAGACGAAGATAGAGAGATGGCGGCACAGCTAAAAGCCATCAGAGAAACCGTACTTCCAAACGGCGAGATAACAGAGGAGTCGATAGCCGCTGCAAAAGCAACTATTGAAGAGTTTGGGCTTGATATGGAGAGCTACGAAAAAGCGCTGGATATAGTTTTAAACTCTTAAACTATATTTAGAGTACCTCTATTTAGAGGTACCGTTATTTTTTAAAAAATTTATAGTAGAAATCTTTTATCGTTCGCATTTTTGCACTGCTTACTGCAAGCTCTCCGCTGTGTATAGTTGTGCTTCTAACAGTCGTTCCCGCAGCAACCATAACATCGTCTTCTAGTGTTACCGGTGCGATAAGTTGGCTGTCGCTTCCGACAAATACATTTTTGCCGATGGTGGTTTTATATTTGTTTATCCCGTCATAATTACAAGTAATCACACCGGCACCGATATTTGTACCCTCGTCAACCGTGGCATCGCCGATATAGCTCAAATGCCCAACTTTTACACCCTTTAGTGATGATTTTTTAATCTCAACAAAATTTCCCACATGGGTATCTTCAATCGACGAAGCAGGGCGGAGATGTGCTAGTGGTCCGACATCGGAGTTTTTTACAACGCTATCTTCTATGACGCTGTGTGCTTTGATATGAGAGTTGATTATCTTAGAATTTCCCGTAATGCGACACCCGTTTTCAATGATGCACTCTCCCTCAAAAACTACGCTCTCTTCAATGTAGATAGTGGATGGAAGCTGCATTATTACACCGCTATTCATCCAATTTACCTTGATTCTGTTTTGCATAATCTCTTCCGCAACTGACAAATCAACTTTAGAATTTATCCCCTTAAAGTGTTCCTCATCAACCAAAAGCGGAGCAATGTTTAAGCCGTCTGCTCTTGCCATAGATATTACATCGGTCAAGTAGTACTCTTTTTGTGCGTTATCATTGTTTAACAGCGGTATATATTTGTCCAATATTTTTTTTGAAAAAGCGTATACTCCTGCATTTACGGTTGTTACTTGCAGCTCTGAAACAGATGCGTCTTTTTGTTCTACTATCCTTTGAACTTGCCCGTCATTTATGATAACACGACCATATCCGTCTGGATTTTGAAGGTCAAAAATAGACATAACGATGTCAAAATCGCTCTTTAAAAAACCGTAAAGCGACTGGGGAGTGATGAGCGGCATATCACCGTTTAAAACCAGTACTTTTTCATTTTTGGTACAGACATTTTTCATAGCTCCGCCTGTTCCGGGAAAGTTTGCATCATCTTGAACCACAAAGTTAACATCATCAAAATATAAGCTTATCTGCTTTATAACAGCCTCTTTTTGATGTGCAACGACAACTGTTATATCATCGCTTATCATACGGGATGATTTTATGATGTGATAAAGCATCTCCTTGCCGCAAATAGTATGCAAAACCTTTGCTTTGGCAGACTTCATACGGCTGCCTTTCCCTGCAGCTAAAATTACTATGCTTATTTGATTTTTATGCATACTCACTCTTTTTTATTTGATGTTAAGCACCTGAAGCTACTCGCATAAATGCGAGAGAATATAGCTATTCATTAATAGAATTATATCCTTTGGCTCTTATATTTGAAATAAAATTAGTAAGAATTCTTTTTTTAGATAAGAGGCTAATTTTTTTTGTGGTATCATAAGACTAATATTTGTAATAATGTATTTTAGCGGATTTGAGTAAGGCAGAAAATAAGTAATGTTTAGATTTTTTTTATTAATTTTAGTATTGGGCATAATCCCGATTTTTGGAGCGGAAGCCGTAGCTATTCCTACTATGAATTTTGAGCTATCAGCTCCAAACTCTCCGCAGCAGCTTGTCAGCTCCTTAAATGTACTTGTACTCTTAACACTGCTCTTTTTGGCACCGAGCATGGTTCTTGTTATGACGACTTTTACAAGATTTGTCATAGTTTTTGGTTTTTTGCGTCAAGCACTAGGTACGCAACAAGTCCCTCCTACGCAGCTTTTGGTAATGCTTGCTATGATTTTAACCTTTTTTGTTATGGAGCCTGTCGGCAAAAAGGCTTATGATGATGGCATAAAACCTTATGTAGAGAAAAAAATAGGCTATGAAGAGGCGTTTGACAAAACTACTCTGCCGTTTAAAAATTTTATGATTAGAAATACGAGAGAGAAAGATTTGGCTCTCTTTTTTAGAATCAGAAAAATGGAAAACCCTGCAAGTATTGCAGATGTGCCGCTCTCTATTGTTATTCCCGCATTTGTTATAAGTGAGTTAAAAACTGCTTTTGAGATTGGCTTTTTACTATTTTTACCGTTTTTGGTAATAGATATGGTCGTAGCATCAATACTTATGTCGATGGGTATGATGATGTTGCCGCCTATTATGATAGCACTCCCCTTTAAGATACTCGTATTTGTTCTTATTGATGGGTGGAGTCTGCTTATCGGCAACCTGATAGCTTCGGTAAAATAGAAAGTAAAGTAGGTAATGTGAATTGTAAACATTTTGGAGAATGTGGTGCGTGCAAGGTTTATGAAGGCGGCTATGAGCATCAGTTGGCTTTAAAACTAGAGTTAAATCAAGAGAGATTTAAACCTTTTTACAACGGCAATATATCTGCATTTGAATCTTCCCACGCTCACTATCGCTCAAGAAGCGAGTTTAAGATTTGGCATGACGGAGATGAACTTCATTACGCCATGAATCATATAGACAAAACAGGCGTTGTTTTGGTAGAAGAGTGTCCGCAAGTCAGCCGCCCTATATCTGCATTGATGCCAAAACTTTTAAAAGCAATAAAAGATAGAGATATCGGTTTTAAACTCTTCGGTGCCGATTTTCTAAGCTCAAACAACGGTGAAATAGCCGTTTCACTTCTATATCATAGAGCACTAGACGGCACATGGAGAGAAATTGCGGCTGAAATTGCAACTGAACTTAAAATATATATTATCGGACGAAGCAGAGGGCAAAAAGTCGTAATAGGGCAGGACCATGTAACGGAGATTTTAAATGTAGATGGTGAAGAGTTTAGGTTTAACTACATTGAAAATAGTTTTACTCAACCAAATTCCAAAGTAAATGAGCAGATGATTGCATGGGCATTAAAAAACCTTTCAGATGCGGATACGGATTTGCTTGAACTATATTGCGGCGCAGGAAATTTTACTATACCTTTTGCAAAAAAATTTAGAAAAGTTTTAGCAACCGAGATATCTAAATCATCCATTAACGCAGCAAAGTCAAATATGCTCTTAAACGATGTGCATAACATTGAGTTTGTACGAATGGGCGTTGAAGAGTTTGTACAGGCACTTGATGGCGTGAGAGAGTTTAACAGAATGAAAGAAATCGATTTAAAATTATATAATATTAACACTATATTTGTTGACCCGCCAAGAAGCGGAATGGATGAAGACACCTGCAAGTTTGCCGCAAGATACGAAAATATTATTTATATATCATGTAATCCTGAAACATTAGCTAGAGATTTGGCTACTTTATGCCAAACGCATACAGTTGATGATATGGCTCTTTTTGACCAATTTCCATATACTCATCATGCGGAGATGGGCGTAAAATTAACTAGAAAAAGCGGTAGATTATGAGAATCATATTTATAGCTTTAATGATATTTTCATTTTTATATTCCGATGAGATAAAAAAGAGAGACTTAGAGGGCGAAAATAAAAAATTAATAGAAAAGATTAAAGAGTTGGAAGCTCAAATTAAAAACCAAACTTGTAAATGCGGCGATGAAGATACTTTTCCCCAGTTGATGATGAAGAAAGAGTATCAAGAAAAAAACTTGCAAATTCAAAAGGTAGATGTATACTAAATCGGCACACACAGGCAAAAAAAAGTTAATGATATAATGTCAAAAAAATTTTAAAATTAAAAGATTATATATGAAAAAAATATTGATTATCGGTGACGGCGAAACAGCAGGACATTTTATAAATAGGGTAATGGATACTCATACAAGCGAGAATGTTTATTATGTCGTTCAAACAAAATCTGAAAAAAATAAAAATATAAATTTACCGCGATTCAAGTTTTACGAGTTTGACCCTACCAGTTTATATAGATTGACAAACCTGCTAAAGATGGAGTTTGCCCAAGCCATCGTAGTTATGGATAATCAAGCCGATGTTGAACATACCATAAAAAATATCAGAAGTATTAAAAAACAGCTTCGTATCATTGTTTTAAATAAGTGGAATTTGACAAATGAAGATGCAAATGTTGTTTTAATCAATACAAATGAAATCCTATCCTCAAGACTTATCGACTATTTGCCAAATGTTCCCGTTATCGCTCAAAATGTCGGATTGGGCGAGGGTGAGATAATGGAAGTTTTAGTTCCGTTTGGAAGCTCATTTGTTTATAAGCACATAGGCGTTATTGAGCAAAAAGATTGGCGAATCGTTGCGATATATAGAAATAGAAAACTTATTATGCCAAACCGCCGCAGAATGATTCAGCCAAATGATCTCTTGCTCTTAATCGGTGAACCTGCGGTGCTTAAATCCGTTTACAAAGCAATCAAAAGAGAATTAGGACAATTCCCGGAGCCTTTTGGTTCAAATATCTACCTCTATCTTGATATGAATTTATTAAACCTAAAAACGGTTGAGAAGCTTGTCAAGAGATCGATTTTCGTGCATAAAAAGTTTGGGCATACTCTGATTATAAAAATTGTCAATCCTAGCGATATTGATGTTATTTGGAAAATTAAAGAGTATAGAGATGAGAGTGTCATAATTGATATAAATTATGATAATGTCAATCTAAAAGCAAGCTTTTTTAATGATATAAAATCTTATCATGTAGGTTTGGTAATTGTTTCAAATGAAGTATTTAACGATTATAATATGAGAACAACACTTTATGAAGCGCAAATACCTATTTTAAAATTAACAAAAAAAGAGCTATCAAGCGTAAAAGATGCTTCAATAATTTTGGGAGATAATCGTGATTTGGAGAAAATTTCATCAATAATATTTGATGTCTCTGAGCAGATGAACCTTAATATAGAACTTTATAACTACCTAAATGAGCATCAAGAAGCAAAAGAGCAGGTAATAGAACACTATTACAATCTTGCTACAATTTTTTCAAAAAGTATTAAAATCATAAAAGAGAGTGAAAATCCAATTAAAAAACTTAAAAAGAAAGATAATTTTATTCAGATTTTACCTTTTACAAAAAAATTAACAAATAGAAAAATCCTCTCTATCTTATCAACTGACAGTGAGCTGCTTTATCATAAACTTGAAGATTATCATCAAATATTTATACCCGTGCAGGTATAGAAAAAAAGAGGAACTATTTTTGCTTTGATGGCTATATAAACAATTTTTCATCAAGGAATCAATGGTAATGAAGAGAATTTTGTGGTTGTTGGCATTATTGGCGGTCGGTGCGCATGCTGCCGCAAATATATGGATTCATACGGGTGAAGCCTATGGAATCGAACCAAGATTGCTTTATGCTATCTCAAAAGTGGAAAGTAATGTCCGTCCATTAATGATTTCCGTTAATTACAAAAAACTGACCAAAGCAGAGAGCGATAAACTCTATTTTATGCTTCAAAGTAGAAATATTTCTTATAGCGTTTATTCCAAAGTAGTTGAAATTGAGAGTAAAAATATTGTTGAGGCAAGAGGTGTTATTGATTTTTTAGATAATAACCGCTATCCAAGCTTTGATATAGGGTTGATGCAGATAAATAATCTGCATAAAGAGACGCTCGCCGGAATGAAGATACCGCTTCATGAACTTTTAAACGAGAAAACAAATCTAAGTGTTGCCGCTAATATTTTATGGGAGTGTTATAAAAAACATCGCTCTAATGACAAAGCTATAAATGCTTATAACGGTTCTTCAGTCGGAAACTCATACTATACAAAAGTGTCCGCGGAGCTGCGAAAACTTCTTCTTATGCACGAAAACAATTCTAAACGCCTTTTTTATCGCATAATTTGAGATAGTAATTAATCAAAAGCTTCAATTCTTTAAGATTCAAAAATCATATTTAGCACTTTATCAGCATATTTTAAGTATTATCTACATTATATTTTTATGGACACATTATGCAAGTACACATTCCTTTAAAAAAAGTCGTTGATGACTCTTATGATATCACAATCGATACACTTCCAAAGATGCACTTTGATACAAAAGTAGCAGTAGTTACCAACAAAACAGTTTCTAAATTACATTTAGAGTATCTCCTTAGTAAAATCAGCGCAAAAGAGCTTCATGTAGTAGAGTTAAAAGACGGTGAAGAGTATAAAAATCAAGAGAGTATAGATACGATTTTGAACTCTCTTTTTGAGCATCGTTTTAACAGAAAATCTCTTCTAATTGCTTTTGGAGGTGGCGTTATCGGCGATATGACGGGATATGCCGCTAGTATCTACCAAAGAGGAATAGATTTTATTCAGATTCCCACAACGCTTCTTTCTCAGGTTGATGCAAGCGTGGGCGGAAAAACTGGGTTTAACAACAGATACGGAAAAAATCTAGTAGGCGCATTTCATCAGCCTAAAGCTGTTTACATTGACCCTTATTTTTTAACTACGCTTCCAAGCAGAGAGTTTGGTGCCGGAGTTGCAGAAATAGTTAAAATGGCAGTGACTTTTAACAAAGATTTTTTTGAAATTTTAGAAGTGGCAGATTTAAAAAATCAAGAAGTATTACAAGAAATTATAAAACACGCAGTTCAAACCAAAGCCGATGTCGTATCTCAAGATGAAAAAGAACAGGGTATAAGAGCCGCTCTTAACTACGGGCATACTTTTGGACATGTTATAGAAAATGAGACTGCATACAAAAGATTTCTACACGGTGAGGCCGTTGCAATCGGAATGGTTATGGCAAATGAGATGGCTGTAAAAATGAATCTTATGAGCCAAAAAGAGGCAGATAGAGTTAAAGCGCTTTTAGAAAAGTATGATTTGCCTACAGCTTATAAGATTGCTGATATTAAAAATTTTTATGAAACATTCTTTTTAGATAAAAAAAGCTCGGATTCGGCTATAACTTTCATACTTCCGCTTGGAATCGGCGATGTCGTTATTACGGATAAAGTAGATGTAGGGACTATTATATGCGTTTTAAATAAGTTTGGGGAAGATAAGTGAGAAAGATATTTTTTTATCTCCTCGTAGTATCGTCACTACTTTTTTCAGACAGCGTAAAAAGTAATGCAGATATAAGCAAACAGGAACAAGAACGAATTAAACTTGCCGAAGAAGATATCAAAAAAGAAAAAATTGAAAATCATCTTCTAGAATTAAAAGAGATTGAAAATAAAATATCAAAAAAAGATAGCGTTTGGATGAAAAGCTATGCGTCTTATCTTACATCATTAGAGGTAAGAGAGAGTTTAGAGAAAATTGTCGATAGAATCAGCCAGCTTCAGAAAAAAAGAGATAAGACTTTTAGTGAAACGGATGAGCTTGGCGCGCTCATAGCAAGAGAGAAAATTTTAACATCACAGATAGAAAAGTTAAAGAAAAAAGATAGTTCACCGTTCTCTGATCTTCTAACTCCTCCAAATATCGACGAGATTCCATCTATAAAAAATCCTTTTGACATATTTGCCGGTATCTCGCTTATAAAAACTTTGGATAGAAGTTTTAATGATTATATTCTAAAAAAAGAGGAACTAAAGCAGTTAGTTTCTCTTTTAAAAACACAAGAACAGATATATAAAGAGATAGAAATTATCGACGAAAAAAAGGTGCATAAAGAAGCAGCTGAGCTTAAAACAAAACAGGTTGAAAGATTTGATTCTGCACTTGATACTATGAATGTTACGGCTGATGTTTATCAAAAAAGATTGGATATCGTCAATATCAATATCAACAAAGAAGTAGAAGCTCAAATATTTAAACTCGGCAAAATCGGCGTTACTGTTTTAGTTGTATTAGTATTTTTCTTTTTACTTAAACTTTTTGTAAAAAAATATATAACCGATAATGAACGATTTTATATGGCAAATAAAATTATCACATTCGGTAATTTTACGCTTATCATACTCATTTTATTTTTTAACTATATAGAAAATGTAAGTTACCTAGTTACCATTTTAGGATTTGCATCCGCCGGTATCGCAATTGCGATGAAAGATTGGTTTATGAGTATACTTGGCTGGCTTATGATAGTTTTTGGTGGAAGCATACATGTAGGAGATAGGATTCGTGTCGATATGGACGGGGTGACTTATGTCGGTGATGTTATGGATATATCGCTGCTGCGTATGACTATTTTTGAAGATGTGACTCTCACGACTGTTTTACAAAACAGAAGAGCAGGCAGAATAATATTTGTTCCAAATAACTATGTTTTTACAAGGATGATAGCTAATTATACGCATAGTACGCTCAAGACTGTTTGGGACGGTATTGAAATCACTGTTACATTTGATTCAAACCATAAAAAAGCTATGCATTTAGCTAAAGAGATAGCTAAAAAATACTCAAAAGGGTATACCGATATCACAAGAAAACAACTAAATAAATTAAGAAGCAATTATAGTCTGAAAAATACAAATGTTGAGCCTAGAGTATTCTCATTTATAGAACAAAACGGAATAAAAATTGACACTTGGTATTTGACAAATGCGTATGCAACGCTTACTCTTAGAAGCGTTATCTCAACCGAAATCGTAGATGCTTTTTTGGCGGAGGATGATATAACTATAGCATATCCGACTCAAATGCTGCATCTGGAAAAATCAGCTAAAAAAATCCCGCCTTTTGAAACTAAAGAAGTAATATAGATGAAAAAAAAAGTATATTTTAAAACTTTCGGATGCAGAACAAATCTTTATGACTCTCAAGTAATGATGACTGCCATGAAAGAGTATGAAGTAACAGAAGACGAAAGCCAAGCGGATATCGTTGTCGTAAATTCATGTACGGTTACAAACGGTGCCGATTCTCATGTTCGCTCATATATTTCACACATAGAAAACAGCGGTGGGGCAAAAATCTTTTTAACCGGATGCGGAGCGCACACTAAAGGTGAAAAACTGCTAGAACAGGGGCGAGTGGTCGGTGTATTTGGGCAGAGTGAAAAAGAGAAAATTGATGAGATGCTCGCCAAAGATGAACCTTTTTACGAACCGGGGGATTTAAATCACATAGACGAGAGTGTCGTCGATGATTTTATCGGGAAAAGCAGAGCATTTATAAAGATTCAAGAGGGATGCAATTTTCGCTGTTCATACTGCATTATCCCCCATGTTCGCGGTGATGCAAGAAGTATGAGCGAAGAAAAAATCTTAGAACAAATTACAAGATTGGCACGCAACGGTTTTGGTGAGTTTATCTTAACGGGAACAAATGTCGGAAGTTACGGGCAAAGAACAGAAAGCTCCATTGCTGCGCTTATGAAAAAAATGTCTCAAATCCGTGGAGTAAGACGCATAAGACTCGGGAGTGTTGAGCCGATTCAAATAACCGATGAGTTTAAAGAGATTTTGGGTGAGCCGTGGCTTGAGAGACATCTTCATATCGCACTTCAGCATACTTCTCCTCAAATGCTGAAGTTTATGAATAGACGAAATGCCTACAAACAAGATAGAGAACTTTTTGAATTGCTCTCAAGCAAGGGTTTTGCTATAGGTACAGATTTTATCACGGGTCATCCTGGAGAGAGTAAAGAGCTTTGGGATGAAGCTATGAAAAATGTAAGAGATTTACCGCTGACGCATTTACACGCATTTACCTACTCAAAAAGAGACGGTACTCCATCAGCTACAATGAAGCCTGAGGTAAACGGCAAAGTTGCAAAAGAGAGACTGCATGAACTTGAAGATATAGTAAAAGTAAAAAATTTTGAGTTTAGAAAAGCTTTTGGCGGAGAGTTAAATGTTCTTATCGAGAGCCAAAAAGATGACTATTTTGTCGGATATGATCAGCATTTTAATAAAATTTTAGTAAAATCAGATGAAGATTTAGTCGGAAATTGGATAAATATTAATAAATATGAAGTAGAAGAGGAGTCGAACTATGGCAGAGTCTAAAACAAACAGAGTCGTTCTTTATGCTTCCGCTTTTTTGGTAATTGTTTTGGTTCTTTTCGCGATTTTGAGGGATAATGCAGATGATATTACATTAAAAGGCGCAAAAGAGATTTTAGACAATAAAAGTGTAAAAAGTATTGTAGCTTCCGGGGATTTTGTGTATCTAAAAACGGAAAAAGATTTATATAAAATCGCATCTTCACAAGTGAAGCCTGAGATGTTTATAGATTATAAAGTTCAAGTTAAAAGCAGCTCGAATATAGTTATATACTTTTTATTTTTTGTGCTTTTTTTAGGTCTCGGGGCACTTGCCCTTAGATGGTTCCAAAAAAATAGACGGCAGTCTATTAATACTCAGAGCAGGGGAGAGAGCGACTATAAATCTCTCTCAAATAATTCTTACCCGATAGAGTCGATAAAAAGCGATGTTACATTTAACGATATCGGTGGAATCGGTGATGTTAAAAGTGAACTTGAAGAGATAATCGACTTTATGAAAAAACCAAAACGATATAAAAGTTTTGGTGCTAGAATGCCTCGCGGCGTACTTTTAGTAGGACCTCCCGGTGTTGGAAAAACCATGATAGCAAAAGCGGTTGCAAATGCTGCGGGTGTACCGTTTTTTTATCAAAGCGGTGCTTCTTTTGTTCAGATTTATGTCGGTATGGGCGCAAAGAGAGTACATGAACTATTTGTTGCGGCAAAAAATAATGCTCCTGCGATTGTTTTCATAGATGAAATAGATGCGGTTGGAAAAAAGAGAGACGGGCAGAGAAGTGATGAGAGAGAGGCGACACTCAACCAGCTACTAACTGAGATGGACGGTTTTGAAAACTCAAGCGGAGTGATAGTCATCGCCGCTACAAATAAGATAGATGTTTTGGATTCTGCACTTTTGCGTGCTGGAAGATTTGACAGAAGAATCTTTGTAGAGCTTCCTACAAACAAAGAGAGAGCTTCCATCTTATCAAAATATTTAGAAAAAGTTCCGCATGATGTTGATGTAAATACTTTAGCAAATATGACGGTCGGATTTAACGGTGCATCTTTAGCGGCACTTGTAAATGAAGCATCGCTTCTTGCCATAAGAGGGCATGATTTTCAAGTAACGATAGAGCATTTTCACCAAGTAAAAGATAAAGTTATGTTTGGCAAGAAGAAACTGCAGATACTAAGTCCTAAGCAAAAACAGTATCGTGTTACATACCAAGCCGCAAAAGTTATTTGTGCAACTTATTTTGATTTGCCTTTTGAAAAGTTGCTTTTATCAAATGAAAAACTGACTCCGGCTACGGATGAGCCTCTTATAAAACATGAGTTGGAGTCAAGAGTTAAAATGCTTTTAGCCGGCATGGTGGCGTGTGCAATTAAGTATCATGAACACGCCAGCAGTGCCAAAGGTGATTTGGACGAAGCAAAAGAGATAGTCGATAAGATGATTCAAGATTATGGGATGGGTTCATCCCTTATTCCTAGCGAAAATGAAAAAGAGATTTTGATGAAAAAGCTCTACGATGAGACAAGAAATCTTTTAGAGTCGATGCAGAGCGTTATGGTATATGTGGAAAATGTTTTAAATGAGAGAGAAAGCATCACTAAAGCAGAAGTTAAAAAGCGATTAAATGAAATTTTATAGCGGATTTTCTTTAAAAAATGAGCAGCATTTTTTTGATGCGTATATAAACCGTTCTGATTATTCTGTGTGCGGATTTAGTTACGGGGCGATAAAAGCTTTTTTATATGTTAAAGAGCAGTTGGAACTTAAAAAAAGAGTAGATACTCTCCAGCTCTTCTCTCCTGCTTTTTTTCAGACAAAAGATGATAAATTTAAAAAGCTTCAACTTATGGCATATAGAAAAAATAGAGATTTATACCTAAGCGAGTTTATCAAATCATGCTTTTTGCCGCACTCAAAAAAGAGCATAGAGCACGAAGAAAATAGTTTTGAAGAGTTAGAAGAGCTGCTTTATTTTAACTGGAATATGAATGAGCTGAAAAATCTCGCCAAAAAAGGGGTAAAGATAGAAGTTTATCTCGGCGGCGAAGATAAAATCATAGATGTTGAGGGCGCAAGAGAGTTTTTCTTGGAAGTTGCAACCGTAACATATATTAAAGAAGCAAACCATTTTTTATTAACAACATGAGGCTTATTTCTAAGCAAGCATGGATTGCTTCATCGCATACTCTTCGCAATGACCGTCATTGCGAGCCTCTTTAAGAAGCGTGGCAATCTAATTATAAAACAACAAAAGGAGAAAAATATGAGTAAAATAAAAATAGGCGTTATAACGGCAAGTGACAGAGCTAGCAAAGGGATTTATGAGGATATATCCGGAGTTGCGATTCAAGATACTATGAAAGAGTATTTGAAGAGTGAATTTGAGATAGTTTACAGATGTATTCCTGATGAGCAAGATATGCTTGAAGCCACAATGATAGAACTTTGCGACAATGAGGGATGCTGCTTGGTAGTTACTACGGGCGGAACAGGTCCTGCACTTCGTGATGTAACGCCTGAAGCGACTCAAAATGTATGTCAAAAGATGATGCCCGGATTTGGCGAACTTATGCGTCAAGTAAGTCTAAAGTATGTCCCAACGGCAATTTTATCTCGTCAAAGTGCCGGAATAAGAGGCAAAAGCCTAATCATAAATTTACCCGGAAAACCAAAGTCCATCCGTGAATGCCTAGACGCAGTTTTCCCTGCCGTTCCATACTGCATAGATTTGATTGAGGGACCTTACATAGAGACAAACGAAGAGGTCATAAAGGCTTTTAGACCCAAGGCAAAGTAGATAGTTTTTTGGCTAATCTTGCCTTATCTACGGTTTTAGTTTGATTTAGCAGTACAAATTGTTAAGAGGTTTTATTGGTAAAGCGTTCTCTAAAGTTTTAAATTCTAGATTTGTATTTTTCAGATGTGCTTATTCGCTGCTAGGCTTTTTTATCATCTGTTTTCATCAATCTTTGAAATAAAATATCTTCCATGTTTCTACTGCTATCTAGAACTGCTAATACCGATATTTTTGATTCTTTTATTTTAAAAATAATACGCCACCTTTTAAATAATACTTCTCTATACTGAATAATCCCAATTTGTTGTAATTCAGGCACAATTCTTTTTCTTGTTGGCATATAATATAATTGGTCACATTCATTTTTGATAGCAAAAAAAATCTCTTTAGCAACAGCAACGCTTTCAATTTTAATGTATTCAATTATTAATTCCAAATCATATTGGGCATTGTCTGTCCAAGTTACTGTATATGTACGCATTTAGTTAAAAAGTTTTTTTTCTAAATTATCAAACATTTTATCTTGTGAAGTAACTTTACCCTCAGTAATATCATTTTCGCTTTGAATAATAAGCTTAAGTATACTTAATGTATTTTGAGTATTTTCATAACTGCGAATATCTTGTACAACTGCTTTAGCTTCTCCATTTTGAGTAATGAAAATTGTTCTCTGATTTTCATTTACGCTGTTAATTACATCAGCTGTTTTTGCTTTTAAATAGCTTATCGGCTTTATATCTTGACTCAAGTGCATAAAAACTCCTTTGCTTTTATTGTACCATATTTAGATTTAATTAAGTACTTTGTTAAATCGGGGGACAGTATACTAATTTTTAGAATTGTAGAATTGGGATAATTAATAGGTATCCTGTCCCCGGAATTTCTTGAGATGAATATGATTTGTCATAAGACAATAAGATACAATATCCAACTCATGCAATTTACACTGAGCAAACAGCAACTCTTTATAATATTCATAATCCTCATCTTTAAAAAAGATATTCATAGAGCGAACACCTCTTTGAGTAATATGATGAGCAGTATCTGGGACTACAATTCTTTTTATCCTTGCCATTTTTCATCTCCAAATATTAGATAAAAAATAATACAAAAATAAAATTTATTTTCTTAAATATATGACATTTTGCAATAAATTAAAAATTTAAGTGGTGTAATTCGTAATCATTTAGGAGGAGTCTTTTCCGTTATGGACGAGGCATCTTGCTTTGGAGAGCAGCGAGAAACCTTGGGTCAAGTTCTGTGTGGTGTGGTGTTGCCTCAGCTAGCTTAACCTTCTTCCATGCCTCGGCGAAGTTGCCAATGTAGAATAAAGTAATAGCCCAATTCTGTAAGTTCAGCGTGTGCTGTGGAGCCTTTTCGTAAACATGTGCAAAACTGGCAAATGCATTATTTATGAGAGATTCATTCTTTGTTTGAGAGCCGGCAATGCCAAGTGCTTTCGCATAGTCGACCGCAAAATCTATGTCGCCGCCAACAATGCTTTCTGCCTCGGCGAAGAGCTTTAAGGACTCATCTAGTTTTCCAGAGCCGGCTTGGATTGCGGCCATCCCCCAAAGGGCGGTGCCATTTGAATTATCAAGCAGCCATGCCTGGTTGAAGTGCTTCATTGCATCTGGAATGGCACCTTGACGCAGAAACTGCCATCCGCGGGTTGATATGTCTTCAGCAGCTTTCTTTCGGTTTCCCTTGTAGTAATTGTCGATGCTTGCCAAGAATTTCGCATCAGCCGCCTTTTGTGCTTCATTTTTCGATAGCAAACCGTACTTAGGCTGGATGTTTATATCCTGTGCAAAAGCGACCGAAAACATAGAACCGACCACGAATAGCAGAAGAAGGAAGATGGCACGATACATGTGCATATAAAGCTCCTAACTATTTATTTCAACGAACATTATATAAAAAACAGCTTAATGCTTACTAAATAAATGAACAAAAAAATATTTGGAAATCTGGGGACAGTATACTAATTTTTAGAATTGGGATAATTAATAGGTATCCTGTCCCCGGAATTCCATTATAGCATATACTTTGTCTGTATAACATTTGACTTTACCGATAGGTTTACCTATTCGATACTAGGACTTGTTATCCAATTTATTTAGCATATCCTTAATGGCTTTTTCAAATTCATCAAAATCCTCTCCCAAAGTATCCCATAAAACTTTATCATCTACTCCAAAATAATGATGCGTTAAAACATCTCTCATTTTTGCTATTTCACTCCATGGGATTTGGGGATATTCTTCTGTAAGCTCTCTTGGAATATTCTTTACTGCTTCTCCAATGTTTTCAAAAGCTTTTGCAACGGCATAAACTTTTTCAAGATTTTCCGTAAATTCATCATAAGTTATATTTTCAACAAATTTTTTAATATTTTTACATTCATTAGCTATATCTTCTATATAAAGTTTATAGTCTCTATTGCTTTTAAACATAGCTAATATCCTTTTGAATATAGCTTTTTATTTGTGGTTTTAATGCTTCGTCTCTTACTAGATCGATTTTTTTATGAAAAAAATCTTCAAGTTGTTTAGTGAGTTTAAGATATGTAAACATGGATAGTTTTTTGTCTTTTTCGATTTTATACAAAATATCTATATCACTATTTTCAGTAGCTTCATCTCTGGCAAAAGAACCAAACAAACCGATAAATTGTATTCCAAATTGATTATGATAGTATTCTTGATTTGATTTTAAATAGTTTAAAATATCTTGTTTGTGCATTATTCTATCTCCTCATCTTCATCAAATGGTATAAAATGTTTTTTGCAATACTCTTTAATTTCTGAATCATTTTTAAAATATTCATCACAAAAACTACTTAGCTCATTTTCTACAGATTGATAGTTCCTTTCATCTATTGTTAACATTCGCTCAGTCATTTCTATAAAATTTTCATAACTTTCATTTACCTTGCATAGTTTATCAATTGTTTTAAAATCTAACTCTTTAAATTTTGATTGAAATAGTATTTCACTTTCATAAGGATTTGATTTAAGCTCAATGATACCTATTCCAAAAGATTCATTAAGCCTTTGCATCTCATCTTTGAGATTGTCATTAATTTCTAATGCAACCAAATATCCGTAATTTGCCCAGCTAGAATTTGATACAGCTTGAAAATAATACTTTTTAAGTTCGTAGTCAGTATTTATCTCTTTTTTTATTTCATAAGAAGTTAATTTAAAAGTATCTGATTTATTTAGTATTTTCATAAACGCTTTATTGACTTTTGAAGTTAAATTCAAAAATTCTATCCCAATCATATCGGGATGTATCCATTTTTGATGGTCATCTTTTGAATTTTTGGATTCCTCATGTAAAATTGTTTTTGTATATATCTTTTTATTTTTTAGATAACTACTAAGTAATTTATGTAGATTTCTTTCACTATAAGTTTGTTTTTTCTTAAGTATCTTTGGCTCTAATTTTTCATTAATATCAGAAGCAATTTCATTAATGTTTAAGTCTTGTTCAAATTTTGCTAAATAATATAAATATTGTGATTGTTTACCTTTTATCCTTTTTACTCTTGTGTCATTCTTTCTAATAAAATCACCTAGTAATGCAGAAATTGTTGAAGCAGGTGTTTTTGCATCTCCAAAGTCATAGTATTTTTGGTTAATGATATGTTCACATATTTCATTATGAGTTAAAAGTTTATGTAAATCTTCAAGGCTTTTTAATATTGCTTCTTTTATTGTCATATCTTTTCTTTAATTTTTCATAAATTATATCAGATTTAGTTTCAGTAAATACTTTAGTGATATTTTTGGATAACTATTTATTCAAACATATTATATACATATCAACTTAAAAAAACAAAAATAACTTACAAGTTAAATGTGTGTTAATTATTAAAATTTAATGAAAAATATGACAAATTGCAATATTTTTTAACTTTGATAAAAAAACTTATCAATTTTTTTGTATTTAATAGTTTCAAAAAAATCATAAATTGCTTTTGCTTTAAAAATACCAAGATTATAATAGCTATTAAAGCAGTAAAATAATTTTCACTATTTAAGCTTGTGAAAAAACTTTTAATTATCTCCATTTCATTCCTTTTATACTAACTATTTATTCAACAAATATTATATACAAAACAGTCTGATATACCAAAATAAATGAACACGAAAAATGTTTTTTGAAATGATAAATAGAAAAAATTATGAAAGAGGAAAGCAGAGAGGTTATCTCTCTGCTTTAAATTTTAGATGAAGTTTACTTCAGTAACATGATGCTTAAGACCAAGCTCTGCCGGAGTACATCCTAGAGCTAAACCAACCATTTGCTGCATGTGAAGAACAGGGAGTGATACTTCTCTGCCTATTGCTTCTGAAGCGCTTTTTGTTTGAGTATCAAGTTTTAGGTGACATAGCGGGCAGGGTGTTACCATCATGTCGGCGTTTTGGTCAGTTGCGCCTGCTATTGCAGTTCCTGTTAAAACAGCGGCTGTGTGAGGTGCTTGAAGCTCGACATGGAATCCACAGCATTTGTTTTTCTCTTCATAATCAACATTTTTTCCGCCGCAAGCGATGATAAGATCATCAAGTGAAGTAGGTCTGTATGGATTCTCTTTTGTTTTATGAGATTCGTCATGCAGTTCAGACGGACGGATGTTGTGACAGCCATAAAACGGAGCAATGTTAAATTGGCTAAGAGGTTTTACAACCATCTCTTTGATTTTATCTAAACCGAAATCATCGATGATAGCATATAAGAAATGGATAACATTTGAAGTTCCCTTATACTCTAAACCGATTTCTGCAAGCTTTTCATTTACTTTTGCTTTTAACTCTGCATTTTTATCCAGTCTATGTTTTGTCATAGCTGTATTTAGCTGACAAGTGTTACAGATAGTAACCATTGTTAAACCATGTTTTTCAGCATACGCTATGTTTCTAGCGTTTAGTACAAGTGATAAAAAGTCATCGTAATCTTGCAAGTGTGAAGCACCGCAGCATGACGCTTCCGTTAGTTCAATCATTTCGATATTTAGTTTTCTAGCTACTGCCATTGTTGACATCATCTGTTCAGGAGTACTCTGTTTTGCCGTACATCCCGTAAAAAGTGCGTATTTTAATTTTTCCATCTATTTTACTCCTAGAACTTTACTGTTGATGATGATTTGACAAGTTTTTTAATCTCATCAAGTTTGTCAGATTTTGGCATATTCCAAGGCATTACGATTTTTCCTTTTTTAAACATAGCAAGTGCAACCGGAATGTGTTTTACTATGTGAGCCCCCTCAGAGTAGAGAACTAAACCGCCCTCATCAAGCATACCGTGTTTTTTGATAGAGTGTAAGAAACCGACGGCATGGCGAGTCGCAACATTGTTCTTTGCAACACCCCTTTTAAATGCCATTTGGTGAAGTTTTGTAATTTTGTCGATTGGGTTGATATCTTTTGGACAAACCTCCGCGCACTCAAAACATTTAACACAATCCCAAACACCTTGCTTCTCTTCATTTACATTTATTAGTCTCTTGCCGTCGTTATCGCGAACATCCGACTCGAAACGGTATGCGGCAACAAACGCAGCAGGACCGAAGAAGTCGCTGTTTATCTCAACGGCTGGACAAGCATAGTGACATGCACCGCATTGTATACATAAGTCCGCTTCATTTAGCTCTTCTGCATCATGAGGTGAAACTAAATTTTCACAAGACGGACACTCGTCAATATCTGCAACAAGATATGGAGTAACGCTTGCATGCTTATCCCAAAAATCCGCCTTGTCGATAATCATATCTTTTACGGCTCTTTTTGTACTAAGCGGCTCAAGAGTTATCTCGTTTCCAAAATACTCTATCATAGTCGTCATACTCTCTTTACACGCAAGAGTTGAGCGACCGTTGACTTTGATGGCACATGCACCGCAAATACCGTGACGGCAACTTCTACGGTATGAAAAACTACCGTCGTGATCCCACTTTATTCTGTTTAAAACATCTAAAACAACTTCTTCGGAAGTAACATCCATTGTATAGTTTTCATAGTATGGAAGATAATCTTTATCGGCGTTAAAGCGAAATACTTTGAAGTTTACTTCTTGTGTAGTGATACTATTTGTACTCATAAATTCCCCTTAGTAATTTCTAGCTTTAAGCTCATGTTTGCCGAGAACGACATCCATGTAGTCAAGCGAAATATTGCCTTCTTTGTCCATATATGCCATAGTGTGTTTTAGGAAGTTTTCATCATCACGAGTGTCAAAATCTTCTCTAAAATGGGCACCACGGCTCTCGTTTCTTGCAATCGCACTCTCAACGATAAATGCAGAGTAGTCAATCATGTGTCCAAACTCTATAGCCTCTTGCATCTCTGTGTTAAACACTTTTGACTTATCTTTTATACGGATATTTTTAAATCTCTCTCTTAGCTCTTTTATTTTTGCAATAGCAATTTCAAGAGTCTCTTTTGTTCTAAATGCACCGGCATTTGCAGTCATACACTGTTGAAGTTCTTCTCTTAGATTTGGAATCGTCTCTGCACCGTTGTTATTTAGTACGAAATTTATTTCACTTAAAGCTTTTTGTGCATCATTAATAGTTGCAGGGCGAAGAGTGATATTATCTATCTCCTTAACCATTGTTTTTCCGACAAAGCGACCAAATAGAAGCGCTTCAAGAACTGAATTTGCACCTAAGCGGTTTGCTCCATGAACAGATACGCATGAACACTCGCCGGCAGCATAAAAACCTTCAACAAACTCGTTGTTGTTTTTGCGAACATTTCCGGCAATGTTTACAGGAATTCCGCCCATTGAGTAGTGCGCAGTTGCAGAGATAAGAATAGGTTCCTTAATCATATCAAGCCCTAAGAAAGTAATAGCTAAATCACGAAGTTCAGGCAATCTCTCCATAATCAAATCTTTTCCTAGATGAGTTACATCAATGAAAACGGCATCTTTTCTAGGACCGACACCGCGACCTTCTCTGATTTCATTTAAAATTGCACGGCTTACGACATCTCTACTTGCAAGTTCCATTGCATTTGGAGCATATTTTTCCATAAATCGTTCACCTAAAGAGTTGAAAAGGCGTCCGCCTTCTCCGCGAGCTGCTTCAGAGATTAAAACACCGTTTCCTGAAAGACCAGATGGGTGAAACTGAACAAACTCCATATCTTCAAGCGGAAGACCGTGTCTTGCAACAATCGAAAGACCGTCACCGGTATTTGCGTGAGCGTTTGAGTTGATTTTATAGCTTCTTGCATATCCGCCTGTTGCAAACATTACCGACTTTGCATTGAAAATTGCTACTTGCATATCTCTAATGTTAAATGCAACAACACCCGATGCTTTGCCGTCTTTATAAATCAAATCAGCTACATACCACTCATCCCAAAATTTAACACCTACGCGAAAAGCTTGCTCATATATAGTTTGAAGAAGCGTTAAACCCGTTCTGTCTTTTGCATAACATGCTCTTGGAGATGATTGTCCGCCAAAAGGTCTTTGAGCGATTTTACCATCAGCTGTTCTGCTAAATGCCGCGCCCATTCTTTCAGCCCAGCGAATAGTCTCAGGCGCGTTTTTACACATAAACTCAACAGCATCTTGATCAGCTAAATAGTCGCTTCCCTTTACTGTATCAAACTCATGCAGCTCTACGCTGTCTTTGTCGCTAAAAGCAGCATTAACACCGCCTTGAGCAGCTCCCGAATGACTTCTAAGCGGATGAAGTTTTGTAATTACAGCAACTTTTTTTCCTGCAATTTGTAGCTCTCTTGCAGCGGCACAACCTGCTAGTCCGGCGCCGACAACAATAGCATCGTAAGTATAAATAGGAATACCCATTAGCTTTCCTTTGTTTTTAAGAATAAAATGAGGAAGATTGTACAATTTTTAGCCTTTGTGAATGATAAAAAGTTGTTATAAATGTAAAGAGTGTTCCGTATTGACTCATTTGCAGATAATTAGCAGTGTAGAATTTACACATATTACTAAAATTTATAGTTCTGATTGAGCCAAATCTTTAATTTGAGAGATTTTATTTTTACCGCTGTTTTGAGCATGTTGTAGAACTTTTTTAGCTTGTCTTATTGCTTCTTCAAGAGACACATTATTTGGTTTTATAATATGTCCTCCGCTTACCGTAATATTGATTTCTCCTAACTCTGCAGAGCTTAGTTTCAACTCGGAGATGCTTTTGCGGATATTTTCTATCTCTTTAAAAGAGTCCTCTTTTTTAGGTCTTGATAAAATAATAGTAAATTGATTATAGTCTGTTCTTGCAATAATATCGGTAACCTGTTCATGCAAAGATATTGTAAATGCAATTTTTTTAAGGATAGCTTGCGTGAGTTCTTGAGCATACACTTTATTTGTTTTTGAAAAATTATCAATTTCTAATATGCTTACGGATGTGAAATTATCTTCTTTTATACCTTTTTTCTCGGAATAAGAATTTATAAGCCCTTTTAGATTATTTATACCCGTTATCGGATCAAGCAATATCGGATTATCCACAGCCATAGATTTTCTGTTCATTCTAACTGAAATTGCACCGATTTCTTGGGAAAAGATGGTGTGCTTTTTATGATTTACATGAAATAGAAATTGTAAATCTTCATATATTACATTGAGTCTTTTTTTGTACCAAATAAAACCGAACAGAGTTATAATAAATGCTAAAAATGTAGCATTTTTATGAATATTAAACTTCTTCTGGCTGTATGTTATGTCCTTAAATATTATAGAATCAATATGTTCTTTAAGAGAGAATGATTTTTTTTCTAACTCCTCTTTTGTTGCCGTTTCATTTTTATTTTCTTTTTCATAATAATAATGGACATAAGCTTCTTTATTAAATGCGGTTGTAAGAGAGCTTAGTTTGTCTAAGTCGGATAGATACTCTTTTTGGTTTGAGAGTATATATTTTTCCGCAAAATTGTAATCATAAAGAGTGCGAAGTTTATCGATTTCAATATGCAGTTGTTTACTTTTGCCGTTTAGTTCAATAAACATCAACTCCAAATTTTCTTTTTGTAAATTCATAAGAGAAGAAATGACTTTTTTTTGAGTATTTAAATTATCGATTTTTTTATAGGAATTTAAATGATCCATTGCAGCCAAAAGAGCAAGCCCCGCAAATACGCTTACTGCCAAAAGAAAAAAAGATAGATTTCTAAAGATTTTTTTTATTGAGTGCTTCATCAAAAGTTTCCTATATAGATGATATAATAACCTCCCATTTTATATATATTAGCTTTAATTATAACTTAAGGCATTATAAGAAGTTTATTTGAATTTAGAAAATTATTTTATATCGCAGTTTAAAAACGGTCATATCGGCGATGATGGTGCATTGATAAACGGCACGGTTTATTCAAAGGATGCATTTTTTGAAGATGTTCATTTTAAAACTGCGTGGATGAGTTATTATCAAATAGCGACCAAAGCAATGACGGTAAATATTTCAGATGCAGTTGCTATGAATGCCAAACCGAAATATGCACTTTTAAGTGTTGCTATGCCAAGTAGTATTACAAAATCTCAGGCAAAAGAGCTAGCTTGTGGATTTAAAGATAGTGCCTCTAAATATGGTATTGAAATAATAGGCGGGGATACCATTGCCAATGTAAAGCTTGACATTACAGTCACTATTATCTCAAAAACGGCTAAACCGTTAAGAAGAAAAGGGCTGAAGGCAGGACATTTAATTGCTTATAGCGGAGAGCTGGGAAAAAGTGCAAAAGATTTAAAAAAGTTAATGAACTTAGGCAAGATTCATAAAAAATCTAAATTTGTTGATATAAAACTAAGAGATAAATTTATCTCAAAGAGTAGTCGTTTTTTAAGTTGCGGTATGGATATATCCGACGGTCTATTTAGCGATTTGGGTAAACTCTCATCTCTAAATAGAGTCGGTTTTAAATTTTATAAAAAAATTTCAAATAGTATAGGTTGCAGCGGAGAAGAGTATGAAATGCTCTTTGGTTTCGACAAAAGATATAAAAAAGCTCTTTTACGGCGGGCTAAGTTAAGCCAAACACCGATAAATATTATCGGAGAATGCGCTAGAAAAAATTACAAAAATATGTGCAAAGCACATCACTTTTAAATAAATAGGATTATTATGGATAGATTTTATTCACTCTCTCACTCAAGTATAGATTTTCATTTTAAACAGACTCCAAGAGATTTCGTAGTCGAAGAGGTGCCTCTTTATGAGTTTTGCGGCGAGGGTGAACACCTTGTTTTGTGTGTAAGAAAAAAAGGAATCTCTACTCTTGAACTTATTTCAATGATTGCCAAATATTTAGGTATCAAAAACAAAGAGATAGGCTATGCAGGGTTAAAAGATAAGCATGCTATGACAAAGCAATACATCTCGCTACATAAAAAGTATGAAGCAAAAATGGATGAGTTCGAGCATGAAGATATTAAAATATTATCTAAAACTTATCATAACAACAAGATTAGAATAGGGCATTTAAGCGGCAATAAGTTTTACATAAAACTAAAAAAAGTAAATCCGACTGCCGCATTAAAAATTGATGAGGCATTAAAAAATATATCGGCTTACGGGATGCCGAACTACTTTGGTTATCAGAGATTTGGAACTGACGGCAACAATCATATTGACGGCGAAAAAATAGCAAAGGGCGAGAAAAAAGAGCGAAATCCAAAGGTAAAACAGCTTCTAATAAGTGCTTACCAGAGTCATCTTTTTAACTTATGGCTAAGCAGAAGATTGGAGATAAATACTTTAATTCAAAATTTTGAGGTAAAAGAGTTAGAGCCGCTTTTAAATATGCCAAAAGATGAGCTTTTAAAGATGAAAGCACAAAAACATCCGTTTAAGTTAATAAGCGGAGATATTATGGAGCACTATCCGCATGGAAGACTCTTTGAATTTTGCGGTGAGGAAAACGATTTTACTAGATTTAATGAAAGAGATATTTCAGTTACCGGGCTTTTGTGCGGTAAAAAAACAAAGCTGGCATCTGGAATTGCAAGAGAGATAGAGAAAGATTTTGATGATGAGATTAATGAAGACGGTTCAAGAAGATACGCTTGGGTTTTTCCAAAAGATATTGATGGAAGATACAGGAATGAAGAAGCACAATATGAACTAAACTTTTACCTGCCAAAAGGTTGTTACGCAACGGTTCTAATTGAAGAGATAGCAAAGAGGAAAATAAATGAGTAGACATATAACTTCGGCACTTTCACAAATTTTTGGAAAATTTGCAAACAAAGAGTTTCCTAAACCGATTCAAGATTTTATAAACAGCTCTTATGTAAATATTATGGGACTTGATATGGATGAATTTCATGCTCCCAATACATATCACAGTTTAAATGCGCTTTTTACGAGAAAGTTAAGAGAGGATAGAGTCTATTCGCTTGATGCAAATGATTTTATATCGCCGTGCGACTCTTTGATTTCTGAATGCGGAAATTTAAACAATGAGTACGCGCTTCAAATCAAAGGGATGAGATATAGAAGTTACGATTTGCTTGGTGAGCATTTCACAAAAGAGGAAAAAAGGATAATAGATAACGGTACATTTATAAACTTTTATCTATCTCCAAAAGATTATCATCGTTATCATATACCTACAAACTTAAAAGTGTTAAAGACGGTTCATATCCCCGGTAGATTTTATCCAGTAAATATACCCTCACTTAAAAAAAGAATAAATCTTTTTATAGAGAATGAGAGAGTCGTTTTGTTGTGTGAGACCGTATCTAAACAAAGATTTTACATAGTGCTAGTAAGTGCTTTAAATGTAGGCGTAATGCAGGTTTCATTTGAGCCGAAGATAAAGACGAATGCTGATGCGCAAAATTCTAGCGTTTATAGCTATGATAATTTATATCTAAATAAAAGCGATGATTTTGGTTGTTTCGAGATGGGTTCAACAATAGTCATACTAGCACAAAAAGATATGCTTGAGCTTGATGTCAAAACTGGCGAGAATGTTAAATACGGACAAACAATAGCAAAAATAAGTTAAATTTTTTTAGGATTGGTAATGCAGACATTTAAGCTAAGTAAATCGCAGCTTTTTGAAAAGTTCAATACCGGCGAAAATGGATTAACCACTAAAGAAGCTCATGCTAGACTTGCGAAATCCGGTTTAAACGAGATTCAAGATACTAACAAGAAAAATTATATAAAAGAGTATTTAAAGCAGTATATACAATTTTTTGCAATTCTGCTTGAAGCAGCGGCTTTTTTGGCTTTCATAGCTAATATATATATGCCAAACGAAGGTTATGATGTCTTGGCTTATGCAATTATTGTAGCTGTTTTTATAAATGCTACTTTTGCTTTTTGGCAGGAGTATAAAGCCGACAAAGCTATGGAAGCACTTCTGAGATTAATGCCTACAATGGTTAAGGTTATGCGTGACTCCAATGTAGAGATAATTGATGCTAAAGAGTTGGTCTTAGGCGATATAATAATCCTTGAAGAGGGCGATAAAATTGCTGCCGATGCCGTTTTAATCCAAAACAATACTCTTTATATAGACACTTCAACATTAAACGGAGAGTCAAGACCGTCTAGACGCGAATTGGAGTGCGATAATAGCATAACTAAAAAATTGGATGCTAAAAATATTGTTTATGCAGGAACTTCTGTTGTCTTTGGCAGCGGAGTAGCCGTAGTAATCGATACTGCTTATACGACAGAGTTTGGAAAAATCGCAACTTTAACTAGAAATATAGAAAAAACTCTTACCCCGATGCAAAAAGAGGTAATTCGTATTGTTCATATTTTTACCGTAATTGCTTTGTCAATGGGTATCATATTTTTCATACTAGGTATTTTTTCGGATCAGACTTTTTTAGTGGCTGCTATTTTTGCTCTTTCGTTAATTGTAGCGAATATTCCTGAAGGACTTCTACCGACTATAACACTCTCTTTGTCACTTGCAGGTCAGCGTATGGCACAACGAAACGCGCTTATAAAAAATCTTAATTCGGTACAGACTTTAGGAAGCGTGACGGTTATATGCACGGATAAGACTGGAACACTTACTCGTAATGAGATGACGCTAAAAGAGATAGCATTGGCAGGCGGTGAAAATATAACGATAAATAAAGATGAGCATAGCGGCAAAGATGAGTTTAGTTTCGATAAAAGTAACGATACGACCGAAATCCGTCTTGATGAACTTCTTCTTGCAGGAGTGCTTAATTGTCGTGTAACCGTTGAAGATGAAAAACTTTTTAAAGATCCGACGGAGTTAGCTATTGTCTGTGCATCAAATAAACGCCGCATAGATACCGACTCTTACAAAAAAATAGACGAAATTCCGTTTACCGATAATAGAAAAATGATGTCTTCAATCTATAAAAAAGGCGATGAAAAGATACTCTATGCCAAGGGAGCGGCAGAGGTAATATTTGACAAATCTTCTACATATATAGATAGCAAAGGGAATATACAACCCTTTGATGAAGAGGCAAAAAAACGGATGCAAAGCAGTGCCGAAGCTTTTGAAAATGAAGCTTACCGTGTTTTGGCAATAGGAAAAAATTTAGATATTAAAGAAGAAGGGTTAACGCTCTTAGGTTTAGTAGCTATTATGGACTTACCAAGAGAAGAGGTAAAAGAAGCCATAGAGCAGTGCAAGACGGCAGGAATCCGTACTATGATGATTACGGGAGACAATCATAAAACCGCACAAGCTATAGCTAGAAAAATCGGCTTAGATTATGATGGAGTTTTAACCGGAGAAGAAGTTGAACTTTTAAGCGACGAAGAGCTGAGCAATCGTCTTAAAAATGAGACGATACTTTTTGCCCGAATGGCAAGCAGTCAAAAACTAAAAATTGCCGTTGCTCTTCAAAATTGCGGCGAGATTGTAGCTATGACAGGCGACGGCGCAAACGATGCCCCCGCACTAAAGCGTGCAGATATCGGAATTGCCATGGGTTTAACCGGTACGGATGTTGCAAAAGAAGCTGCCGACATGATTTTGCTCGATGATAATTTTAAGTCAATTGTTTCTGCCATTGAGGAGGGCAGAGCAGTCTATTTTAATATTAAAAAATTTGTTACATACATTCTATCTTCAAATGTGCCGGAGATAGTACCGTATATACTTCAGTTTTTCCTTAAAATCCCGCTGCCTCTTTCAGTTATTCAGATACTCTCCATTGACTTAGGTTCCGATATGTTGCCTGGATTGGCACTTGGAAGCGAAAAGCCGGAAAAAAATATTATGAATCGACCTCCAATCGGGGTAAATGAGAAAATATTAGACTGGGAAGTATTTAAACGCGGTTACTTTTTTATAGGTCTTATTGAAGCAACTGCTGCAATGGTGGCTTTTATAAGTTTTTTATTGCTTCACGGATGGGAATACGGTACTGTTAATATAGACCCTGTTTTACACTCTCAGGCTATGACTATGACACTTTTGGGTGCCGTCAGTTGTCAGTTAGCTAATGTTTGGACTATGCGTAGTTGGGAGTTTTCCGCATGGAGCGTAGGATGGAGTAGTAATAAACTGCTTATAGGCGCAACGGTATTAGAATTTTTTTGGATTTGGATGCTGCTTGGATATGAGCCTGTTCAAAAAATTTTTCATACGGCTGATATACCGCTAAGCGACCTTTGGATACTATTACCGTTTCCGATTATACTTTTTATTAGCCATGAGTTTTACAAGTGGAGAAAACGAGTTCTAAAAAGAGTGTCTTAAAAACATATTGTTCCAAGGACTGCTTAATAAAAAATATATTAAAATAACTTATAAGATGAAGAGGGAGTTTCAGTTGAAAATTTTAGTAGTTGATGACTCAAAAATCGGTCGTATGAGCGTTATAAAAAGTCTAGATATAGTCAAACCTGACGCTGATATATTTCAGGCGGTAAACGGGCTTGAAGCTGTAGAAATTTTTAAAAAAGAGCGTCCTGATGTTGTTTTTTTAGATTTGACAATGCCGGTAATGGATGGATATGAAGCTCTAAAGCAGATAATGGCTATTGATAAAAAAGCTCAAGTTATAGTTGTGAGTGCAGATATTCAAAATGAAGCAAAACTGAGAGTTTTAGCCGTAGGAGCTAAAAATATGTATCCAAAACCTATTAATGATGAGGTAATTTTACAAATTTTCAAGCAAGACCTATCGGTATAGAGGTGAGAGTGGTGAATTTAGAATTTAATGAAGATCAGATTGATGCATTAAAAGAGTTTATAAATATATCTATCGGTGCCGCTACGGCAAGTTTGGCAAACCTTTTGGATGCGTTTGGAACTATGCATATACCAAAAATTGAGGTATGCAACAGCAGTGAGTTAGCACATAAAATAGAATCAACGATTGATTTAAAGTCAATGTATTATGCCACAAAACAGCTATTTACCGGTAAGTTTGGCGGAGAGTGTATGTTTGTTATAAGTGAAGTTTCAGCAAAAAATCTAGGCAGACATCTATACAATGTAACAACTCCCTCAAGAGATGATATAAATGATGCGGTCATAGAACTTACAAATATATTGACATCGACCATTGTTAGCAGATTGACACAAGAGTTGAATACTCAGGTGCAATTTTTTGTGCCATCATCACAGTTTATAGATGCATATTCTATCGTGAGCAGCGAGGATGTTGCTGATTATTCTAAAATCATTATAATCAGTACTATTTTGGATTTTAAAGATCAAAAGATAAACGGCAATATTTATATACTCACAAAAGATGAAGCAATAGAGAGTTTAAGAGTGTTGATAGATAGAAAAATAGAAGAGATTTACGGATGATAGCTTTAAAGTATCCTGACATACTACTAGATTCACTTGAAAATGGTCATATGATAATTGATGACAAATTTATTGTTAGCTACTGGAATAGGTGGTTATCTATAAACACTCAAATCCCAAAAGGCGAGATAATCGGTAAAAGTTTAAAAGAGTTTTATCCAGGAATAAACTATAAAGTTCTCTACAGAAAGATAAGAACTGCATTGGTTATCAATACTCCTACTTTTTACGACACAAACAGCAGTACAAAATTTATATCTATGAATAGAAATAAAGTTACTACTTCGTCACTTAAACTTATGCAGCAGCAAGTCACAATCTCACCGTATATACTTCATGAAAACAAAGTAATGGTTTCGATATATGATATAAGCGAACTCTTTGAGGCAAAACTCTTGCTAAAAAAAGAGATAGCAAAAGTTATAAGACTCAATGATAAACTAGAAGCGGAAAAAGAGATAATCGATAAAAATATTATGATGATAAAAACATCGCTTAGCGGAGTTATAATTGATGTAAGCACACTTTTTTGCCAATTTTTCGAATCCCAAAAAGATAATCTCATAGGGAAAAATATATTGATATTTAAGTCGCCTGATATTCCTGAGGCTACCTATAAAGAGCTGTGGGAGACTATTAAGAGTAAAAAATCTTGGAGCGGCGAGTTAAAAAACAAAACTTCAAATGGAGTAGAAAAGTGGGTTCAAACAAGAGTCACTCCCATATTGGATGAATACGGCGAACTATCCGAGTTTAGTGCAGTTTATCATGATATAACGAATGAAAAACTTCTTGCTCAGCTCTACATTACAGATCCGCTTACCAAGCTTTACAATCGCGCCCATTTTGATGAAGTTATAAATTTTATAGTAAAGCATCAAAGAAAAGCCGATGTAGGTTTTGCTTTGGTAATCGCAGATGTTGATTACTTTAAATCTATTAACGATACTTATGGTCATCAAGTCGGAGATGAAGCTCTTGTATCTGTCGCAAATAGTCTTAAAAATTCATTAAGAGAAAATGATTTAGTGGCTAGATGGGGTGGCGAAGAGTTTGTAATTATGCTTAAAAATGTAACTTTAGATGAAGCAAAAATGATAATGGAAAAAGTAAGGGAGAGCGTACAAAAAATTAAAATAAATGATACTATCAGTGTTACCGCCTCTTTTGGTCTTACAAAGTATATCATCGGCGAAGATGCCAATAAAACTTTCAAAAGAGTGGATGAAGCTCTTTATGAGGCAAAAAACAGCGGTCGCAATAGAGTGGTTATAAAATAAATTTTAAATATGCTTAATTTTTAATTTTATCAAAAGTTTATCATTTTCTTTATATACCTCTATATCACTATCTATAGGCTGTTTTCTTTTTTTCAAGCTTCCTTGTAACGAGTGAAGCGTATGAAGAAATGTTTGAAACATAGGCACTATAATATAGTCAATTTTGGTTTTATGCACAACATCGGACAACTTATCAATTACACTATAGTACACTTTTTTATTTATAGATCTCTGAATCAAATAGTCGTGCATAAGTTTTATATTATTCTCTAAAGTAATTTTATCATCTTGGCTAAGAGTCGTACTTTCATGTACTCTTTGAATATTATGATTTATCTCATTTTCGATATTGTGATTTTGAAGATTCATCAATTCATTTATTTCAGGGCAGATGCTTTTAACTTCTTGAAATAGTTCATCACTGCTAAATCTAGATGTATTTATATCGTAAGTATAAACTTTATCCTTAACATACTCGTGATTAATAGATTTTAAAATTTGAGCCGCAATATTTAGGTAAACATACTTATCCTCTTTATTGTTGTCAAACTCTATCCCAGAATGAGATATAATAGGTTTTGGACCAGCGTATTTTAAACTCATGTAAATCCTTTTTTATTTGATGTTATGCACTAAAATGAGCAAAGCCCATTCTAGTGGCAGGGACAAATGTCCATACAACTCCCTGAAGCTTCACAAAACAAGTTTGTGAGAATTGCATAGCATTATAAAACACACTTTTTTATCTAGACATTAAATCTAAAGTGCATTATATCACCATCTGCAACAATATACTCTTTACCTTCAAGTCTCATTTTACCTGCTTCTTTTGCCTTTGTTTCACCGCCACATGCAATATAGTCATTGTAAGCGATAACTTCAGCACGAATAAAACCTTTTTCAAAGTCGTTGTGGATTACTGCGGCAGCTTTTGGTGCGGTTGTATTTTTGCGAATTGTCCATGCACGAACCTCTTTTACACCTGCCGTAAAGTAGCTCATAAGACCTAGTTTATCAAAACCTTTTTGTATAATTTGGCTTAGTCCAGACTCTTTTACTCCAAGGGAGCTTAAAAATTCAGCAGCTTCCTCATCTTCCAAACCTATAAGTTCCTCTTCGATTTTTGCACAAAGTTTTATAAGCTCACAGTTGTTACTTGCAGCATGCTCTTTTAATTTTATTACAAACTCGCTATCTTCAAGCAGACCGTCTTCATCGACATTAGCACCGTACATAATCTCTTTGCCCGTCAAAAGTCTTACTTCGTGGTTAAGTTGTTTGTACTCATCGCTATTTGATTTAGGAAAATTTCTAGCCAAGTTGCCATCAGCCAAAAACTCTAAAAGTTCTTCTGCCAAAGCTAAAACTGCAGCTGCATCTTTGTCGGTTTTTGCCTGTTTTTTGAGTCTATCAGCTCTGTTTTGTAAAACTTCAATATCTGCTAAAATAAGCTCGCCCTCAATGATTTCAACATCTCTAAGTGGATCTATGTTTGCTTCGGTGTGTACAATATTATCATCTTCAAAACATCTAACAATATGCAAAATAACTTCTGTTTCACGAATATTTGATAAAAATTTATTTCCTAAACCTTCACCCTTACTTGCACCCTTAACCAAACCTGCAATATCAACAAAATCAAGTGTCGAATACTGGATTCGTTCAGGATTTACTATCTTAGCAAGTTCTGCTAATCTTATATCAGGAACAGGAACGATTGCTTTGTTTGGTTCGATTGTACAAAACGGGTAATTTGCCGCTTCCGCATTTTGCGCTTTTGTAAGTGCGTTAAAAGTTGTTGATTTGCCTACATTTGGAAGTCCTACAAGACCGATACTTAAACCCATAATTGACCTTTTTATCTATATAAATTGTAAAATGATATCAAATGGTTGCTTAGTATAGGGACAAGCAAAAGGAAATTTTATTTTTTTAATTCGTTAAGAGCATCAAGTATATTTTTTTGTTTTGCCTTGTCTAAAGGAATGTTGCTTGAAACAAACATAAAAAACTCCACTCTTCTGTTTTTAGCGCGATTCTCTTCACTATCGTTTTGATTAAGAGGTTTTGCGGCACCAAAACCGGCAATAGAGAGTCTCTCTGGAGAAACACCGTTTTTAACTAATTCTCGCATCACCGCATCTGCTCTATAATAAGATAACTCAATATTATCTTTAAATATTGAGCCCTTAGGTAAAGGTTGGTTATCTGTATATCCTCGCACTGAAATATCAACATTTTGCGGAAGTATTTTAATAATATCGGCAATTCGTCTAATAAAAAGCTCTATCTCTTGATTATTGATATTTGCACTTGCACCCTGAAAAGGGACAGATGCCGGGAGTTTAAGTAGCACACCGTCAATAGTTTGCTCTAACGGACCGTTATTTAGCGAAGCGCTTTTTAACTCTTTTTGAATTTTTTCAACAACTTCTGATACGGTTTTAGCGGTTGTGGCGCTCGGCGGTGAATCAACTAAAAGTGAACCTCCGTCTTGAACCGGAACTGTTCCTGCAGGGTTGGCAATTGACTCCGGTGTAGGTTTGCTCTCCGTTACCATATCCATAACCGGAGTTACGGCTTCTGGGACAGGAGCAAAATCATAAATTTTTACAAACTCTTCTTTTACCGCTTTCATTTTTTCTTTGTTTGTAGATGCAATGGCATAAAGTGCAATAAAAAGTGCAAGGAGTAGGCTGAAAAAGTCAGCCGTCGGAACTGCCCACTTTTCACTTGGCGGACACTCCACTTTCTTACATTTATGCTTTTTACCCATTTATATACTCATTTGCTAAATTGACTGTGCTTCTCTTCAGCCGGAGAGAGGAAATTAAGCAATTTAGCTTCAAGAGAACGAGGATTATCACCATTGGCAATACCGATTATCCCCTCCAACATCAGTTTTTGCTCTTTTACTATGTGGTGAGCTTTTGCTTTTAGTTTTGCCCCCATCGGACCGAATAAAACATAAGCACTGAAAATTCCGGTAACGGTAGCGGTAAACGCTCCGGCAATACCTTTTGCCATTTCTGCAGGATTGTCAAGTTTTTGAAGTGCCAAAATAAGACCCAAAACCGCCCCGACAAGACCGAGAACGGGAGATGTCTCTCCGGCTAGAATCCAGTAGTGGGCGCATCCGTGATAGTAATGTTCCGTCTCTTCAATAGTTAGCTCCAAGCTCTCGACAATCGCATCTATTTCGTTTCCGTCAACTGCCATACTTAAGCCTTGTTTTAAAAACGGGCTATCAAGTTGCGCAATATCCTTCTCAAGTGAGAGTATGCCATTTTTTCTGGCTAGTGAAGATAGCTCAACAATTTGTTTGATTCGTGCGTGAAGATCAACCGGGGATTTTTTAAAAATCATACCGACACTTTTAAATGCACCGCTAATGTACTCAGGATCCGTACTTACCATTGATGCCAATAGAGTGGTCGGCATAATAATAATTAGCGAAGTAATATGAACAACATGGAGAGGGTTTCCACCTTCCATTAAGTCACCGATAGAAATAGAGGCTATCGCTCCTAGTATTCCTAAAACAACTGTTAAATCCACGAAGCCCTCTTCTTTTTTTTATAATTTTACTATTTTTATAGTATTTTCTCGACTAATTGTACACTATTTTACTAAAACAAAGATTTAATTTTTTTATACTTCTTAAAAATTCATATATCAAACGAACTTTGAGTAAATTTTAAGGTAATTTATTTTCTCTAAGAGCCTCTCTTGAGGCTTTATCCACAAGAGTAAAAAAAATATCTACGATATCTTTATCTTCTGTTTTTTTGTGACCTTTTACTTTAATAAAATCACAATCGTAAAAATCCGTCATCTCATAAAATTTTTTATATAGTTCGTAATTTTTTATAAGAGCGTTTTTTTTAGTCATATAGTTATTTTTTTTTAGCCTATTTTCCCGTTCTCTCAAATTTATGATATTTTGGCAATCGGTATAAACTATGATTTTACAATTTTTTGTAGGAACCATGCTTAACGCCCATAAAAAAGCTTCCAGTTCTAATTTGGACGAGTTCGTATTTTCAAATCTTTTAACTTTTATCTTATGTTTAGAAAGAGGAGCGTCAAGCTCATACTCACCCAAGAGCATATAAGCGCCGTAGCCGATATTCGTCTGCGGGTTTACACTCGCGTCCGAAAATAAAAAGAGAGTTGGTTTTTTTATATCAACATACATTAAAACATTCTTTATACTAATTTAAAAGCAATTAAACTTATCGCCATAACAAGCATACCGATTGTTATGCCGGCTATAGTAGTATGCGCGTTTCCGTAAACTCTCGCAGCAGGTAAAAGCTCATCAAAGGATATATAAACCATTATACCAGCTACCATTCCGAATGTTATACCCAGAGTTGCTTCGCCCATAAACGGAAAAAGGAGAAAAAAACCGATTATTGCGCCAATCGGTTCGGCAAGTCCTGAAAGTGTTGCATACCAAAATGCACTCTTTTTATCTCCTGTTGCGTGGTAAATCGGCAGAGATACCGCCATGCCTTCGGGTATATTGTGAATTGCAATCGCAAATGCGATGCTGATACCGACGGTCGGATTTTCAAGTGCTGATACAAATGTAGCAAAACCTTCTGGAAAATTGTGTATACCGATAGCTAGTGCAGTAAAGATACCAGTCCGTTTTAATGTTGAATTTTTTATAAGAAAACTTTCGTTTTGCAATTTTAGTTCGAGAAGTTCATTATTGCTTTTTGTTTCATGCGGATTGACATCATCAGGAATAAGACGGTCTATAAAAGCACTAAGTCCAATCCCTGCGAAAAAAGATAAAACGGCGAATGATTCCCCATATAAATCATTCGCATATAATTGGCTAAATGCGTATTTTGATTTATTTAAAATTTCCACGAACGATACATATATCATAACGCCTGCTGAAAATCCCATCCCTACAGATAAAATAGTATAGTTTTTACTTTTTGAAAAAAACGCTAGTACGGCACCAACAGATGTGGACAATCCTGCAAAGAGGGTGAGCATAAAAGCAAAAAGAAGAGTTTCAAGTGATAAGTTTTGCATTTGATGATTATACCGAATTTTTTATTTTTGACTTTATGGTTTTTAGAGGTGCACTTAATAGATTTTTAAAATAAAATTATGCTATTATGCACTAATTATGAAATAGTCGCAATAGGGGTGCCAAGCGTGGCTAAGCGGACTTGTTCGTTTAGCGTTCTAAATGAGTTCTGCAAGAACTATAATATAAAAAAGAGAGGTAAAAGATGGCAATAAAAGTAGCAATAAACGGAACAGGTAGAATAGGTATGATAGTGGCAAAGATAATTGCTTCAAGAGACGATATTGAACTGGTAGCGATTAACACGACGGCGACTAGTGAGATGCTTGAGTATCTTTTTAAATTTGATAGTGTACACAAAGGTATAGATGCAAAAGTAATCGATGAGAAAACTATTGAAATCAGCGGTAAAAAAGTAGCACTATTTGCTACCCGTTCTCTTGATGAGTTGGATTTCGGTTCAGTCGGTGCAGAGCTTGTTGTCGAGTGTACAGGTTCGTTTTTAACGACTGAAAAAGCACAAAAATATTTAAAAAACGGTGTAAAAAAAGTTGTTATGAGTGCTCCTGCTAAAGATGACACCCCTACTTATGTTTTAAATATCAATACGGACAGCTACAAAGGTGAAGCAATTATCTCAAATGCAAGCTGTACGACAAATGCTCTAGCCCCTCTTTGTAAAGTTTTAGATGATGCGTTTGGGATCCAAAACGGTCTTATGACTACTATCCACTCTTATACAAATGATCAAAATATTTTAGATGTAAAACATAGTTCGGATATGCGCCGAGCAAGAGCGGCAGCTATTAATATGATTCCTACTACGACCGGTGCGGCAAAAGCCATAGGTTTGGTAATGCCGCAACTCAAAGGCAAACTCAACGGTTACGCGATGCGTGTTCCGACACCGGATGTTTCAGTTGTTGATTTAACTGTGAACTTAAACAAAGATGTGACAAAAGATGAGATTAACGAAGCGTTTACAAAAGCTGCAAATGGTGCATTGAAAGGTCTGTTAGAGATAGATAACGATAAAAGAGTTTCAAGCGATTTTATCGGTTCAACTTACAGCTCAACTTACATTCCCGACATGACAAGCGTTGTAGATAAGCGATGTGTAAAAGTTTTGGCATGGTATGACAATGAATGGGGATACAGCAGTCGTTTGGTTGATATGTGCGTATTTGTCGGAAATAGATAGCGATAATTTTGTAGCAATCTATCAAAATAAGTATAAGGAAAAAGATGAATCTGTTTTCATACGATATAAGTGAGAAATTTACAAAAAGTGTTGCCTACTTTTCGATGGAGTTTGCAATAGATCAGTCGCTTAAAATATACTCGGGAGGACTCGGTTTTTTATCCGGTTCACATATGAGAAGCGTTTTTGATCTAAAACAAAATGTAATCGGAATCGGGCTTTTATGGAGTTTTGGTTACTATGACCAATCACGCAACGAAGATAGAACCTTAAAACCGCACTACACAAGAAAAGTCTACTACTTTTTAGAAGAGCTTGATATAAAAGTAACGGTAAAAATCAATAATGTAAATGTAGTGGTAAAGGGCTTTTTACTTCGCTGTGATATTTTTGGTACCGCTCCGATGATTTTGCTCTCTACCGATACGGATGAGAACGACTACCTCTCTCGAACTATTACACATAAACTCTATGACTCAAATGAGAGAACAAGAGTAGCGCAAGAGATAGTTTTAGGTGTCGGCGGAGTAAAGATGCTCGAAGCTATCAATCATAAAGTAGATATATATCACATGAATGAGGGGCATGCGCTTCCTCTTGTTTATGAACTTTATGATAGATTTAAAGATATGAGCGAAGTGAAAAAACATGTTGTTTTTACTACGCATACACCAGAAGCTGCGGGAAATGAGATGCATAATATAAACTTTTTGCATGAAATGGGATTTTTTGGCAACTTAGAATTGGCACGGGCGAGAGCTATAAGCGGTTATGAAAATGACGATCATTTTAGCCTAACCGTCGGTGCTCTACGAAGTGCAAAAATAGCAAATGCCGTCTCAAAGATACACGGAATGGTTGCAAATGAGATGTGGGCGGGTGTTGAGAACAGATGCGAAATCATCTCCATAACAAATTCTCAAAACAAAAAGTATTGGACAGATAAAACTCTTATCCGCGCACTTGATGAGCATGAAGATTATGAACTTTTGGCGAGAAAAAAACATCTAAAGAAGGTACTCTTTCATGTAGTTGCCAATCAAACGGGAAAGATGTTTGACCCTGAAGTTTTAACAATAGTTTGGGCGAGAAGATTTGCAGAATATAAAAGACCTGGGTTGCTTAAATATGATTATGAGAGATTTGTAAAACTAATAACGAATACTCAAAAACCCGTTCAAATTATATGGGCGGGAAAACCGTATCCTGCCGATTACGGGGCAATAGAGATGTTTAATGAGCTGATTCAGATGAGTCATAGGTTTAAAAATATGGCAGTTCTTATCGGATATGAACTTACGCTCTCAAAGCTCCTAAAACAGGGGAGCGATGTTTGGCTAAACACTCCTAGAATTACTCGCGAAGCAAGCGGAACAAGCGGAATGAGTGCAAGTATGAACGGTTCAATCCATTTTTCTATAGATGACGGTTGGAATCCTGAATTTGCAAAAGACGGTAAAAATGCTTTTACTATTCCTCCCCTTAATTATAGATTGTCTACTGTAGAACAAGATAAAATTGATAATAAAAATATGATGGATATTTTGGAAAATACCATTATTCCTATTTATTATGATACGCCTAAAAAGTGGGTAAATATTATGAAAAGTGCCATGAATGATGTGGAGGTTGAGTTTGATTCCGCTCGAATGGCGACTGAGTATTATGATAGGATGTTTAACCTTTAGAGAATTACTTAGTTTGTATTAAATAATATTAAACAAAAAGGAGTTAAGTTATGTCATTTGCAATTATGTGTTCCGGTGGTGATTCACCCGGTATGAATCCGGCTATAAAAAAGTTTGTAGATTATGTTTACAAGAAAGGTTCTACTCCCTATCTGATTTACGATGGATTAGAGGGTTTAATAGATAAAAAAATAAAAAAAGCAACTCATTTAGATGTATCGGGGATACTTCATGAGGGAGGAACTATCATCCGTTCTTCTAGGTCTAAGAGATTTTTTGAACATAGCTACAGGATGCAGGCATACTATAACCTCAAAGAGTTCGGCATAACAAAGCTTGTTGTGCTTGGAGGAGACGGCTCTTTTAGAGCGATGCAAATATTTAGCTCCGAGTTTGAACTTAATTTTGTCGGAATTCCTTCAACAATAGATAATGATATTTACGGAACTGATTACTGTTTGGGCGTGGATACCGCTTTAAATGTTATACGAGATGCGCTTGACAAGATTCGAGATACGGCATCCTCATTTAGCCGCGCTTTTTTGGTTGAAGTGATGGGCAGGGATTGTGGATATTTGGCAATAATCTCTTCTATGATAAGCGGTGCGGAAGTTTGCGTTGTTCCTGAAGTTCCTTTTGAACCGGCAGAATTAACAAAGAGATTGAAATATGAAGTACAAAACGGCAGAAACTATATCTTAGCCATTGTTGCCGAGGGCAGCAAAAAAACAAATGAGGTGTTTAAGTGGCTACAAGATGATATAGGTATGGAGACAAGAGTAAGCATACTCGGTCACATACAAAGAGGTGGAAATCCGACTGTATTTGATAGACTTATGGCTTTTGATTTTGTCGTTATAGCTGTAGATCATCTGCTTATAAATAACAAATCAAATAAGGTTGCTGTTTATAAAAAAGGCGAATTTGGTTTAATGGAGATAGATGATGTCGTTTCTAATAAATATCAACTTCCAAAGCACTATCTTGATGCTCTAAATTTACTTGATTAAGGGCACTTTTAACATTAATTTAACAATATAATACTAGAATTAACGCGCAATTAGAAAAATTTCTATAAGAGGTAGTTATGAAAGCTGTAGTTATGGCGGGCGGATTTGGAACAAGAATCCAACCTTTGACACATTCAAGACCAAAACCTATGTTACCGATAGTAAACAGACCGATGATGCAACACACTATGATGATGTTAAGAGATTTAGGTATCTCTGAATTTATAGTTTTACTCTATTTCAAACCTGAGATTATTCAAAATTACTTTGGTGACGGCAGTGATTTTGGCATAAAAATAACTTATGTAGTGCCTGATGATGATTACGGAACTGCAGGAGCCGTAAAACTTGCCACCGAGTATATAGGAGATGAAAATTTCATAGTTATAAGCGGTGATTTGGTTACTGATTTTGATTTTGAGAAAATATTTGAGTTCCATAAGCAAAAAAATTCAAAACTCTCTATCGGTCTTACATCCGTCGAAAATCCGCTTCAGTTTGGCGTAGTGATAGCCAATGAAGATAATGTCATAGAAAAATTTTTAGAAAAACCGAGTTGGGGAGAGGTTTTTAGCGACACGATTAACACCGGCATCTATATAATCGAACCTGAAATATTAAATTATATTCCAAAAGGAGAGAATTTCGATTTTGCTAAAAATCTTTTTCCCTTGTTGATGAGCAGAGGCATTGATTTGATGGGATATAACTTGGAAGGGTATTGGAGAGATGTAGGAAATCCGGAGAGTTACCGCGAAGTATATGATGATATTTTAAATTCAAGAGTAAATTTTAAGATTGATGGCATAATAAAAAATTATGCAGACGGTACTTTGTATAGCGATGAGGAGTATAACTTAAACCCTTCTATCAAGATTTTAGGAACCGTCGTTCTTGGCAAAAATGTAAAGATAAAAGATGGCGTAAAACTAAATAATGTAGTAATCGGAAACGATGTAACCATAGGCAGCGGATGCTGTATCTTAAATAGCGTTATTTGGGAAAATGTAAAAATAAGAAACAGTGTAAAACTTGACAATACCGTTATATGCAGCAACAATATAATCGATAAAAATGTAACCGCAAAAGCGGGGCTTATTCTTGCCGAGGGTTGTGAAGTGGGGGAACTTGCCTCTTTTGAGCAGGATGTAACTATCTGGCCTGACAAAAAAATAGAAGCGGCTTCAATCGTCAGCCACAATCTTGTATGGGGAAGCAGATATAAAAACTCCATTTTTGAAAACGGGACGGTGTCTGGCAAGAGCAATGTCGAACTCTCATGTGAAATGGCTACAAAACTAGCTGAAGCTTTTGCCGCGCAGCTTCCTATGGGAGTAAAAATAGTAGTGGGAAGGGATTATAATAAAAGTTCAAGAATGTTAAAAAGGGCATTTTTAGGAGGGCTTTTATCTGCAGGAATAGATGTTTTAGATCTAAAAAGTACGCCTGTCTCCGTTTTACGGTATACGCTTGCAAACAATCCTAAATTAGCCGGCGGCGCGCACTTTAAACAGGATGTTTTCAATCCCGCTAACTCCGAAATTACTATTTTTAACGAAGAATCTATCCGCATAGACTCAAATAGTGCAAAAAACATTGAAAAAGCATTTTTTATTGAAAAATTTCGAAGGGTTGATTTTTCACAAATCGGAGAGATAAAAGAGACTATGCACTTTAAAGAGTGCAGTAACTACAAATCTGCTATAGAGAGCAAAATAAACCAAAACATAATAAAGTGCGGTACATTTAAAGTTGCAGTTGATTTGATGCACGGCTCAACCGGAGATATATTTCCAAATATTTTAAATGATATCGGTGTCGAAAATATCGTGCTAAATGCTTACTATGACGAGCATAAACTATCAAATTTCATTGCTCTAAAAAAACGCGCAGATGAGAATATCTCAAGAATCGTATCAAGTCTAAACTACAATATGGGGTTAATGATATATCCAAATGCGCAAACTATATGTTTCGTAACAGACGAGGGCGAGGTTTTAGATATGGTAAAAGGGCTATTGGTAGTTTTACATCTGCTTAATATGTACTCAAAGGATGAGAAAAAAAGAGTCTTTTTACCTACTTGGGCGCCGGATATTATCCGTTTTGAAAATCTTGACATTCAAAGAGGAAAGTATGCTAATTTTAAAGCCGCACAAATGAGGGAGTACTCTTTAGTAGCAACAGTTGACGGCAACTTTGCTTTTACGGAGTTTGGCGTCTCAAGAGATGCTATTTATGCCAGTTTGAAGATTATGGAGATGCTTAGCTGCAGCCACTTAAAACTCTCAGAGATATCAAAAATGATTGAGAGCTTTTATTATGCGCAGGAGAAGATTGATTGCACGCAGGCTTTAAAAGGCAAAATAATGAGAAAATTTCTAAAAGATGCAAAAGGCAAAAAATCATCCAACCAAGACGGCGTAAAAATTTGGGAAAATGAGACTGATTGGATTTTGATGATTCCCGATCAATATAATGAACACCTAAATTTATACATACAAGCAAGCAGCGATGAGAATGGGATAGCTTTGCTTGAGAGTTATACACAAAAAATTCAAAACTATGCAAAAGATATAGCGTGAATCTAAGTTTTATATGGCACATGCACCAACCCGATTATCGAGATGAATTTGGCGTTATGCAGATGCCGTGGGTATTTTTGCATGCTATAAAAGATTATTATGATATGCCGCAGATGTTAGCAAGACATGGTGGTTTAAAAGCAACCTTTAATATAACTCCGCCTCTTATACGGCAGTTAGAGCTCTACTATGAAAATCCGCAAAATAGTGATAAATTTTTAAATCTTTGGCTAAGAGATATAACCTCCCTAAACAGAACCGAGTATCGTTGGATGATGAAAATCTGCAAAAGTACCCCTTATGAAACGATGGTATCTAAAATAGCTTCTTATGATAAGCTATATAAAAAAGAGAGCTATAATAATCAAGAATTTTTTGACTTGCAGATTCTATTTTTGCTCTCATGGTGCGGTGTTTACCTTAGAACAAATAACGCCATTGTAAAAGAGATGCTACAAAGAGAAAGCGGTTTTAGTTATGAAGATAAACTCTCTTTATTGCATGAACTAACCCACTTTATAAAAGGGATTTTTAATTATTATGCCCAGCTTAGGGAAAAAGATATCATTTCTATCTCCACAACCCCGTTAAATCACCCTATACTTCCACTTCTACTTGATATGAATAGTGCAAAAGTGGCAAACCCTTCTACAAATATCCCTAAATACCATTTAAGTCTAAAAGATGATGCGCTTTTGCAAATTCAACGGGCTAAAGAGCTATTTGTGGATACTTTTGGATTTCTTCCCGATGGTTTTTGGCCAGCCGAGGGAGCGGTTGATGCAAATAGTGTAGCCCTGCTTAGTAAGTGCGGAGTTAAATGGATAGCAACAGATGAAGAGATACTCTTTCGCTCCATAAACTCAAGAGAAAAAGAAAATCTCTATACTCCGTATGAATTTCACGATATGTGCATAGGTTTTAGGGATCATCACTTAAGCGACCTTATAGGTTTTACCTATAGATTTTGGGAGCCGACTAGAGCTGCTGAGAATTTTGTATCACACCTATCATCTATAAATAATCAAAACAAGGATGCTACCGTTTTTATAATCCTTGACGGTGAGAATGCTTGGGAGTTTTATGACAACAACGCTTTTGATTTTTTTGATGAACTTTACAAAAACCTAAGTAACACTTCTTGGCTAAAAACACTCAATATGCAAGATATTTGTCAGCTTCCTAGAAAAAAATTAAGTAAACTTGTCGCGGGGAGTTGGATACACGGAGAGTTCAATACTTGGGTAGGACATAAAGAGAAGAGTCGTGGCTGGGAACTGATATTTATGACCAAAAGAGATTATGAACATCATAAAGATTCACTTGATGATGCCACAAAAGCCAAGATTACGGAGCACTTTTTAGCTTCTGAGTGTTCCGATTGGTTTTGGTGGTATGGGGATGATCACTTCACGGAGTTTGGTTTAGAGTTTGACACGCTTTTTAGATCTCATCTTATTTCTATATATAATCTTATGAAAATAGCTCCTCCAATGGATCTCTTTGAGCCGATTATACAAAACAGAAGTTCCGTGGATTTTTTACTAAAACCGCAATCGTATATATCACCGAAAATAAATGGAAAGCACGGCTCATTTTTTGAGTGGATAGGCAGTGGTGTAGTTTATGAAAATAGAACTTCATCGACTATGGATATGCCAAAGAGTCCGGTTGAGAAGATATTTTATGGGCAGGATGATGAAAATATATACTTTGCTTTTGAAACAGATATAGAGATAATGAAGAGATGCCATACGCTCCGTCTTATCATAGATCCAATCGGTTTTAACGAAGAGATAAATATCTGCAATAAAAAACACTATTTGAGCAGCAACGCTGATATTGCGTATGAAGTTGCTTATGAGGATTGGATTGAGATTAGGATAGATAAAAGCTCCATAAAAAATCAAAAGCTCGATTTTCGTTTTGAACTCTCAAGCGGCGATACCGTTATACAGACGCTACCGGGTTTTGGGGTGCTTGAGATAGATATGGATAGCGATTTTAGCGACAGATGGTTTATATAACATGAAAAAAGTAAAATTACTATTTGGCGTACATATGCATCAGCCGGTCGATAATTTCGGTGATGCCGTAGATGAAGCGATAGAGTTGTGTTATGCTCCGTTTTTTGAGACGATGAGAAAATATAGCGATTTTAAATTTGCGGTGCACTCTAGCGGATGGCTCTTAAATGAGATAAAAACAAAACATCCAAAAATATTTCAAGATATGGAGTATCTAACAAAAAAAGGCTCTATAGAGTGGGTAGGGGCAGGGTACTATGAACCGGTACTAAGTGCCATTAGTTCAAAAGACAGAAGAGCGCAGATAGATAAGCTAAGTTCATATCTTAAAAAAAATCTAAAATCAATTCCGAGGGGCGCTTGGCTTACAGAGAGAGTTTGGGAAAGCTCAATTGTGCCCGATTTGACGGCGTGCGGCTTAGAGTATGTGGTAGTCGATGATTATCACTTCTTAAGCAGCGGTTTTGATAGCAGTGCAATGGACGGTTATTATGAGAGTGAGGAGAGTGGGCAGATGACAGCGCTTTTTCCTATCTCTGCAGCCCTTAGATACGCGCTTCCGTTTTTTAGCGTTGAACGCTCAATAGAAGCTATTTTAAATTGCGCAAAGAGTGATGATAGTGCCGCTATCATATTTGACGATATGGAGAAATTTGGGCTTTGGCCAAAAACGCATGAGCGGTTGGTATGAAGATACTCTTTGTAGTGCATTGTAGTAATTCTCTCATCAGCCAAAACTGCTTCG